>Ga0074199_1000439_pt1 | contig 66241 bp, 53 predicted proteins | sample EPASupsiteSAE347_FD_64528 | JGI IMG/M metagenome (GOLD analysis project Ga0074199, IMG submission 64528) | Bioremediated contaminated groundwater from EPA Superfund site, New Mexico - Sample SAE3-47 | ecosystem: Environmental > Aquatic > Deep subsurface > Groundwater > Contaminated ... | reverse complement strand
GGGGGGGCACGGGGGGGTCGGGGTGGGGGGGAGCCCCCAAAAAGAAGGGGGGGGAGGAGGGGGGGGGGGGAATGGAGTGCGGGAACGGCGAATATAACAACCCCAAGAATTCGGGAGAAATCAAATGGTTTACGAAGTGAATCTGCGGGGGCTTTTCTCCCGCGATGCAATTGCAAGGCAGCTCAAGGCCCTGCCGCCCCTCGAGACACCGGTGCTCGATACCTTCTTCCCTGCCCGGCCGCAGCATAGCTTTCCCCTCCTCGGGATCGAGGAGATCATTCGGATCGCGAAAGCTCGGCCGATGGTTCGGCGAGGTTCGGCGGCGGTAAATATCGGGGGAAACGACCTGGCGTTCAATTTCATCGAGCCCATGCCGATCCGCCTCAGCGTCGGCGTAACCGGCCAGGCGCTAAACAACTTGAAGCTCTTAAAGCCCGAAGACCGCGATGGATGGGCCTCGAGGCAGACCGAGGGGTTTCGGCTGGACGTGCGCGCAACGTCGGAAGCGGTTGCCTCTCAGAGTATTGCCGGAAAGATCTCCTGGCCCGTACAGCTCGAAAACGGCGGCTGGGATACCTATGAGGTGGATTTTGGCACTCCGAGCCAGTTCGAGCCGACAACATTCTTTGATGCGCAAGGGGCTGGAATCCGGGATGTGCACAAGTGCTGTCTCGGCATGAAAAAGGTGCTCCAGAAAGCAGGGTATGGTGGATCGATTGAAATATGGGCAGGAGAGGACGCGTTCAATCAGCTCCTCGCCCTGGCCGAAGGGTTTCAGTCAACCGCTCAGTTCATCGTGCAAATCGCGGAGAGCGCCATCAACGTTGCCGGCTTCGTAATCAAGCTGCGAGCGGAGGAATACCAGAACCCGAGAACGGGAGCCTACGCTCCCGTGGTGGCCGCCGACAAGATGGTGATGGGAACAAAGCTCTCCGACCGACCCCTTTTCTTTTGCGCCCTGGACGATCTGGATTCCAACCTGGTGGCCATGCCGCTTTTCGTAAAACCGATCAAGCGAGACGAGCCTTCCGGGTGGCTACTGGTGTGCGAGAGCAAGCCTTTCCCTGTACCCGTCATAAAGTCCTTTTGCTGGGCGACAGTGCTCGGAGGGGGGGCTTAAATGGCTTACTGCGCGGCCTCGGACCTCAAGGACACGCTCCATGAGGCATACCTCGAAAAGATAGAGGAGCTCAACCCGGGCAGCACTCAACGGCATATCGACCAGGTGAGCTCCGAGATCGACGATGCTCTTCGGCCCAACTACCGGCTTCCCCTGGCGCTCGAGCCCCCGACGCTCAAGCGCATCTGCGGGGTGCTGGTCTGCTACAGGCTGATCGCCGAGATCACCTCTCTCATGAAAACCGAGGCCATGTCGCAAAACGAATGGATCCCGCTCCAGTCGCAATACAAGCAGGCCATGAGGGATCTTGAGGCCATCCGGCAAGGCAAGCCCGGCTATGGACTGGAGCCCCCGGCAACGGAGCTCTCCGAAGCGGGCGGAATACGGGTCGCGGCTCCTGCTCCACTCTTCGGGCCGGATGTATGGAGGAAATTCTGATGGCCGGCGCATCTTTTACATCAAATCTCGACGTGATCGAGCGGGTGGTCGGGGCGGCGATCAGTCATATGGCCCAGACGCAGCTCCTGGCCGAGGGCATCGGGGAGCTGCTCGTATCCTCGGTGCACGAGCGCTTCAAAAAGGGCGTCGGCCCTGATGGAGAGCAGTGGAAAAAATCAGTGCGCGCCGCCGAGGAGGGAGGGCAAACGCTCCTCGATACAGGCATCATGCGAAACTCGGTCGGCTATGAGGCCATTCCTACGCAGGTTGCGTGCGGGTCCAATGACGAGCGCTATGCCATACATCAATTTGGGGGCGATATCGAGCCGAAGTCGGCCGCGGCGCTCAAGTTCAAGGTGGGCGGCAAGTGGGTGCAAACGAAGAAGGTGACGATGCCCGCGCGGCCCTCTATTGGGATCTCGGAAGAGGATATCAAGGAAGCTCGAGGGCTTATCCATGATTTCGTGGCGGCGGGCTTCCATGTCTAATTCAATCGAAAAGGGGACAGGCTGCTTTTCCTGCTTTTCCGCGAAAGCAGGAAAAGCAGCCTGTCCCCTTTTCTGTCCCCTTTTCGGGAATCAGCCGAAAGGATTTTGAGGTGACCGAGCTGGCCATGCAAATCATTAAAACCGCAGCTCTGAGCGCGGGGCTCCCCGAGGAATCGGTGATCGAGGATACCAAGGGAAAAGCCGAACCGCTCCAGCCGCTCCCGCGCATGGAAGTGGGCTGGATGCCGGGAGCTCTTGCCTACGCGGGAAGGCGCATCGCGCGGCTGGCCAGGAAAAATCCCGATACAGAGCAGGTGGTCCGCTGGGCGGCATATGAGAGCACTCTGGTTGTGCGCTGTGACGTCGAGCGCCAGTGGTTGACTACCGGTGCCGGACCTGCAGGGCCGTGTTCAACCTGTTCACGGGCACGGTCTGGGCAGGCACACACTACTCCTGCCCCAAGGTAGTGCTGATCCTGCGTGGCTTCGCGCAGGGCATATCGACGCGCCAACTCGCCGATGAGCTGGAGTGCGATTACGGTACGCTGCTGAGCTACCGCCACGAGATACAGGCCGCCGCCTTGCAGGGGCAGGACACCTCCCCGTTGCCGGACGCCGTCACCGAGGGCGACGAGGCCTTCCAGAACGCGGGTGAGAAAGGCGACCCGCATCGCGATCCCGAGGACCCTCCCCGACGCCGGGCGAACAAGCGACGCGGGAAGGGCACGATGGAGAACGACCGCCCTCCGATCCAGGGCGTCGTCGGCCGCGACAGCGGGCAAATCCGCCTTACGGTATGCGAGGACACGCGACAGGACACGATCCAGCCGGAGGTGGAGGCCAAGACCGAGGAGGGGGTGACGCTCTACACCGACGAGTCAACGGCTTACAACCGGGTGACGAAATCCGGGCGGGAACATGGGACGGTGTGCCATTCCAAACGAGAATACGCCAGGGACGATGACGGGGATGGCATCCGTGAGGTGCATTGCAACACCATGGAGGGTACTTGGACGGGACTGCGCAACTTCCTTCGGCCGTTCCGGGGCGTCCACAAGAAATACCTCGCACAGTACGTTACCATGTTCCAGTGGGCACACAATCTCAAGCGAGTGACCGATCAATTCCTAAGAGTCCTCATGGTTCCTCGCTTCATCTATTTGCCCATATGAGCGAGCACCTTTACCGTGAAAATGCATTTTCATCCTCGGGGGTGAAGCCCGAGCTTCATGAGTATTTAATGGCGAGAAATGAGAAGGATTGTTTAATCCCCGTTCCCTACCTTCGTTTGGTCCAGCACCCTTCGAACCAACCGGGCCAGCTCCCGCAGGACCACGGGCTTCATCAGAAATCCTTGAATACCGTAGCTCATTGCCTGCTCGGCGCTCGTTTTTTCGCTGAAGCCGGTGCAAAGAATGATGGGCAGCTTCGGCTGGAGCTGAAGCAGCTCTCGGGTCAGATCCAAACCCGTCATGTGGGGCATGGTCATATCCGTGATCACCAGGTCGAAGGGCTTTTCCTGCCCCTGATGCCTGAAGGCCTCCAATGCTTCGATACTGCTCGTTCGAGATTCAACCTGGTAGCCGAGTCGCTCCAATGACTGCCTGGTTATCGTCGCCAGGGCAGGCTCATCATCGACCACCAGTACCCGTTCATTACCTTGTGGAAGAAAAGAGTCTTCCTCCTTTTCCATCTGGATGTGGGTCTCTGTTGCCGGAAACAAGATACGGAAAGCAGTGCCCTGACCGGGTTTGCTTTCGACCTCGATCGATCCCCCATAGCTTTTCACGATTCCGTGTACCACGGAGAGTCCCAGTCCCGTGCCGACCCCCGGTTTCTTGGTGGTGAAGAAGGGATCGAAGATACGATCCATGACGGCAGGATCGATGCCTTGCCCGGTATCTTTTACGGTCAACTGCACGTAAGGGCCGGGTTGAAGCTCTGAGTACGGCTTGATCGCTTTAGGATCTACGCGGATGTCGGAGAGCTCTATTTCGAGCGATCCCCCGTGTTCTTGCATGGCGTGGCCGGCATTGGTGCAAAGATTCATCAGGACCTGGTGAATCTGAGTAGGATCGGCCGGCACGGTCGCCTTCGCGCTCACCTTCGATTTGATTTCAATGGTTGAAGGCAAGGAGGCTCTAAGCATCTTTATGGTCTCTTTCACAACCGGGCTCATCAGCATGGGCCTCTTATCCTGCTCACTCTGGCGGCAGAAGGCAAGGATCTGCTTCACCAGGTCGGTTGCCCGTCCGGCGGCTTTGAGCACCTCCTGCAACTGAGCGCGCAAGGGACTTTCTTCCGTGCTTTCCAGACGGGCGATTTCAGCATAGCCCATGATGATCCCGAGAATATTATTGAAATCGTGGGCAATCCCTCCCGCGAGTGTGCCCAGGGCTTCCATCTTCTGTGCCTGCTGCAGCTTTCCTTCGGCATTGCGCCGCTCTTCCGCCGCCTTCCTGGCTTCTTTTTCAAGCTCGAAATTGTGTAGGGCGAAGGCAACGTCCCTGGCCACCTCTGCAAAAAGCGACCTTTCCTCATCACTGCGCCCCAGTCCCTGCGAGATGGATACCGCCAGGAAACCGTGGGTTTTGCCGTCATGATGGAGCCTGGTGCTCATGGTATCGTCCGGAGGACAGCTCAGAGCCAGAGGACAGAGAGCGCAGATACGGGAGCGGTCAGTGACAAAATAGGTTTCTTCCTGGGCACGAGCCGCCTCACAGCACGGCGGCAGCTTCCCTTGTCGAAGTCTTTCCGCCAATGGTTGAAACGCCTCGCCCAGACCGGCCTCGACAAAAGTATGAGGGGCCTCCGTCCCATTTGTGAGGACGATCATGGCCCCACCATACCCTCGCGTCTCGACCAGAAGATTACATGTATCCTGAATCAGTTTGAGTGGGTCCCTCTCATGGATAATGAGCTGGTTTATCTTGCGGATGGCCCGCAGCACGCGGTTGAGATGCTCGATCCTCGCCTCGGCCCGCTTTCCATCGATGGCCTTCCAGACTGAGCTCATGAGCAGAGTGATCTGGAGCTCATCCGTCTCATCGTAATCGGATTCCTTATTGGCGACCCCCACAACCGCCACGATGTTATCCCCGTCGAAGACCGGCAGTGTCATATACCTGTAAAGCTCCGCATGACCTTCGGGGTATCCTTTCTTGAGCGGATGCGGCGCCTGGAAGTCATTGATCAGGATCGGTCTTCGCTGACGTACCGCCTCGCCCCATATACCTGTCTTTTCGAGCTGGTAGAGGGCTTGCTTTTCAGCGATGAGGCATTCCTTCATGACATCCCTTGACCAGGTGTTCAGAACAAACTCCCGTTTATCTTCACTGTAGTGATAAATGTAGCCGATCTTGCTCTCCGTCAAGCTTATGGCCTCGTCGAGGGCGCTATCCAAAAAATCCTGCAGGGAATCCGATCTGTATTGCAGGATCTTTACGAGGCTCTTGAGGCGTGCTTCATTGCGCCTGGTCTGCTCCTCCGCCCGTTTGCGCTCCGTAATGTCGCGGATGATCGCCTGAAGGTACTGTTCCCCTTCCACTTCGATAAGGCGAGCGCTGACTTCCACCGGAAATGGTGCTCCGTCCTTTCTTAGGTGGACGGTCTCGTAAAGAGCCGATCCTTTTTCCGCCATTTCCCGCATTGCAGCCTCGTGTGAGCCAGGCTCTTCGACAGCCACGAGATCTCGTACCGGAAGGCCGACCATTTCCTCCCGTGTATAGCCGTAGGCGTTGAGCGCGCTTTCGTTGGCTTCGGTGATTCGTGCCTCCCGGTCCATCAAGAGTATGATATCGTTTGCGTACTTTACCAGGTGCTCAAAGTGCTTGAGCAACGCCCGGCGATCGAGTTCAGCCCGGTAGAGAGCCAGATAATGCTCTTTTTGTCTTTGCTGCCAGAAAAGACCCGCGGCGGTGAGCATTGCTGCCAGCAGCCCCAGAGTCAGAGCCAGATTGAAGCGAGCTCGGTATTGCAACGCGGAGCACGCTTCGTCGGTGTCTACTTTAGTCACCATAAACCATGGCGAGCTCGGCACCGGTCCGATCACCGCTTGAACATCCACTCCACGGTAGTCTTTGCCCTGAACGAGACCTTCTTTACCCAAGACGGCCATGGCTGCCGGTAGATCTTTGAGACTCAAGGGGCGCTTCAGCTTGAGGGCGGTATTTTCCTGATGGCGCAAATCGTTCAAGAAGAGCACGTCGTTACCGTCGCGGCGAACCAGCAATATTTCAGCGGTGCGACTGGGCATCGGCCAGGATTGGATCAGGGGAAACAGGAACTGATGTGCATCGATGCAAAGGATCACCGCTCCGAGTGCCGTGGAAGAACCCTCCTGTTGCCTGAAGATGGGCGCTATTACATCGATGTGAGCCCTGTCATTATGATTGCAGTAGTACAGGTCACTGAGAACGGGCCTGTTCTCCCGGAGTGCGACCGCGAGATACCCCAGAGTCACACTGCTCAATTGCTCCAGAGTATTGTTGAGGCTTGTGAGCACAGTGCCGTTGCTATCGACCAGCGTGATATCGTCATATGGGTAGTGCGTCTGAATACCTCGAAACCTTCGAAGGATTTCTTCCCGGTCCTCTGAATTCCGTGACGTCTTCCATGCCGCGAGCCCCTCCGGAGCAAATCGGCTCTCCATGATATAGCCGGCATCCCCAAGTCTTTCTTTTCGCCATTGAATGATCTGATCCATTTTCAGCCGGGCTATGGCCGTCAGCTTGCTCTTGCCGGTTTCTATCAGATGCTGCTCCTGAGCCCGGTTAAACAGGAATCCTCCAGTCAGAATTCCGAAGGCCAGAAACACGAGCACCAGGACCATTCCTGAAGGCAGTCCGTATCTTTTCGGGGATATTTCCACTGAGCCGTATCCTTTTTGATGGGACAAATCATGGCATGCACCCGAAGATAATCCCGACGGGCTTTAGCTGCAATGACGGTTGCCGGGTAAGAACGCTACCCTGAAGCCGACACGAGCGAAGCGTGTCCGAAACCGGCTCGATCATTGACGCCATTGATCCAGCAGCTTTTTTTTGCGATAGCGAAAAGTATGATGGTTGATGTTGAGAAGCAAGGCAGCCTTGCTTTCGTTGTCTCCGGTCAATTTGAGGGCCTCTTCGATGTAATGCCGCTCCATGGACTCCTGCAAGGAGGGAAGATCGATGCCTTTCGGAGAAAGGGGAGGAAATTGGCCGACTCCATTATTCAGACCTTGGCTCTCCCGGTCCTCGGGCTTCCCGATGCCAAGATCTCGAAGCGTCAGCTCCGATCCCTTGCCGAGTATCACGCCTCTTTCGATGAAGTTTTTGAGCTCACGGATATTGCCCTGCCAATGGTAACACTTCAGAGCGTTTTCGGCCTCCGGCGTGATACCGGTAAAGGGTTTCCCGAGCTTTCTGCAAAACTCCGCCAGGAAGTGCCCGGCAAGGGGGATGATATCCTCTCGACGCTCGTTCAAGGACGGCACCTCGATTTTTATCACTCCGATACGATAATAGAGATCCTCCCTGAACGCACCCTTCCGGATCATGTTTTCAAGGTTCTTATTCGTTGCGGAAATGATTCGTGTTTGGCCTTTATACTTTTTTGTCCCGCCGATCTTGTAATACTCACCCCCTTCAAGGAAGCGCAGAAGCTTTCCCTGGGCCTCCAGGCTCAAATCCCCGATCTCGTCCAAAAACAGAGTGCCGTTTGCCGCTTCCTCGATCAACCCTTTTTTCCCGGCCGTTCGAGCCCCCGTAAAAGCCCCCGGCTCGTAGCCGAAGAGCTCGCTTTCGATGAGATCCCTGGGTATGGCCGAGCAATTGATGCTTACCAGCCGGCCGTTGAAATTGGGGCTTCTGTAGTGGATCGCACTGGCGACCAGCTCCTTTCCAGTTCCCGTCTCACCAACGATGAGAACCGGTGTGTCGGGGCTCTGGGCAACCATATTCACTGTATCCATGACATCCTGGATGTTCCTGCTGCCTCCGATAAAGCACGGCGTGGATTCCTTGAGATATTTTTCCTGAAGGAGCTGGACTTCTTTCCGCAGCCGAATCGTTTCGAGTGCATTGCGGATGCATACTTCCAACCCGTCCATGTGGATGGGCTTCACCACGTAATCGTGGGCTCCGAGCTTCATGGCGGAAACGACCGTCTCTATGTCGTCGTAGGCGGTGATCATGATCACGAGCATTTGAGGACAAAGTGCTTTGATCCGGCGCAGGGCTTCGATGCCATTCATGCCCGGTAGTCCGATATCCAGCAGCACGAGATCGGGCGGGCTCTTCTCCATGGCTGCCAGAGCGGTTTCCGCGGTTTCGAAGCTCTCGATCCGATAGAGAGCATCGAGGGCCATACCCACCCCGATCCTTATGTCTTCATCATCGTCGATCAGGCATAGGGAATATGAAATCATACTTCGCTCCTTCGCTTCTCCATGGGCAGCTCGACGGTAAGCTCGGCTCCGCCCCACCTGCTTTCAGACACGCGCAGGAATCCTCCATGGTCGGTGATGATCCTATGACAGAGACTGAGGCCTATTCCCGCACCGTCCTTTTGAGTGGTAAAAAAGGGGTCGAATATCTTATCCTTGAGATCGGCCGGTACACCCGGGCCGGAATCCCCCACTTTGATGAGGACGCAGTTTCTCTCCGATGAGGAGGCGATTTCTACCCGCCTGGGTCCCACTGTATCTTTCATGGCCTGTATCGCATTGGTAATCAGGTTCAAAAGCACCTGCTCGATAAGGTGATAATCCGCAAAGCATTGCGGCAGATCAGGCGTGAGGAGCTTTTCGAGCTCGATGTCACTTTTTCGAAGAGTCGTTGCCGACAGCTCGACAACGGCTTCGATGCAACGGTTCAGGTCAACGGAAGCCAGCTTTGGAAAGGAAGGCTTTGCAAAATCCATGACCCTTTTGACGACTCGCTCGATCCTCTTGGATGTGGATTTGATAAGAGAAATGAGCTTCTCCAGCTTCCGCGCCGCTTCCGGCTCCACGTCCGGAAGGCTGCCCAAAGTCCTTTCAAGGTTGGTCAGGTGTATGTTGAGCCCGGAGAGGGGATTTCGCAGCTCATGGGCAATGCCCGCAGCCACGCGGCCAAGGGAAGTCATCCTGTCTTTGATCCTAAGGAGATGCTCCAGTTCCTTGATTCGGGTAATATCGAGAAAGGATGCCACGCTCTTTGTGGTTTCAGGAATCATGGCTACACTGACAAAAACGTCCTTGATCCTTCCGCTCCTGTCGATGAAGCGCGCCTCATAGTCTCGTGGAGCCGCGTTGGGATCGATCCGCCGCAGGGAATGATACCCTTTCATCCTTTCCAGATCTTCTCCGGCACAGAATTCCACCCAGCTCTTCTTCCCTTCGATTTCTCCCTTGGAACAGCCGGACAACTCTTCGAATCTCGTATTCGCCAGAGAAACACTCGTATCTTCTTCGATTACGATTATTGCCGTTCCGGTGTTCTCGAAGATAGTGCGGTACCTGTTTTCCGACTCCTTGAGCGCAGCTTCCGTACGTTTTCGCTCCTCGATCTCGCGCTTCAGAAGCCTGTTGGATTGAGACAGCTTGACAGTCCTTTCCTCCACCCGCTTTTCCAGCTCGTCCCGAACCTTGCGCAGCGCATCTTCGACCACTTTGCGCCGAGTTATTTCGTCTTCAAGCTGCCTGTTCTTTTCGTCTATTTCTTTCTCTCTCCTCGATGACTCTTCAAGGCGGGTTTTTAGCACCATGTTCCTTGTGTTGAAACGTATGAGCCCGGCAGCGCCGGTAAGGACGGTAACGGCCAATGCCCCCATGGCCAGCAGCAGATGCCACGGAGCCGTATGACCGAGGATTTCTTCGGCGGGCACGGCGAGGACCAGTGCAAAAGGAGTCTCCCTGACCGGAATCCGGAGCAACAGCATGTCCATCCGGTTATGCTTTCCGGTCGTTACGGAGTACCGACAGGGCTTGTCCATTTGAAAGGAAAGATCATGGGAAGCGAGATCGCACTTCACCTCCGGCGGCAAGGGGCACCTGGATTTGTCGTACATTACCTCCACGATCCGTTTCGAGTGCTCGGCATCTGCATTGACCATGTGCGAGGACACGACTCGAGGTGGAAGCCACGCCACAATTTGCCCTGCATACTTTCCTTTGAAGTAGTACGGAACCGAGGCGATGAGCCCCGGGGCTTCTCCGCTGCATTCCGAAAACACCGAGGGGTCGGTAGCTTTCGGGGTGAGCAGTCTTTTCCAATCCCGCTCGCCATCATGATCGTGTTTGTCCGGCCTCGGGTAGGTATCCACAAGAAGTCTTCCGGTACTGTCGATGAAGACGATTCGTGAATAGATTTTGTCCTTGTCGAGCTTCTTTCGTTCCAGGAGCCGTTTGAAGATTTCCCTGATGTCGACCAGGCCTGCCTCGAGTCCGTATTCGTTTGACATTCCAAGAGCCTGATTCTCGAAATACGTGGAGACCTCTCTTTTCATGGTAAGCTCGACCATTTCGTCCTTACGCTCCAGGAAAAAATAGCTTACCGTCATCGAATACTTTTCGGCATCGTATTTCAACTGTTCCAGGGCAGTCTTGCGGAGCTCGACCTGTGAGAGGTAGTTGGCGCCCAGCAGAAACAGGATGTATCCGATAAGGATGATGGAGGCGACAATCCCGGCGAGATTCCTCTTTCCCTGCAATAGCTTCATTGTCTCCTTTGATTGTGCTCCATCGTTGGCCATAGACTCGATTCCTATCCTCATTTGGCGAGCCATCCCGGCGCTATCGCATGACAAACGACCCTATTATAACTTCCCGGATACCGGAAGTCATTGAATTACCTGTCCATGCTCTCCTGGAAAAACTCGGGGTAGTAGGTGAACACGGCCGGGTAGTACTTCTCTGCGAGCTTCAGATAGGTGCCGTCCTTCATGCATTGTTCGAAAAACCGATTGAAATCTTCCCGCAGCTCAACGGATCCCTTTGTGAATGCAAGGGCCATATTCTGCCTGGGAGATACGGGGCCGATGACTTTGATCTTACCCGACCATTTTCCCAAAGCAATCAGAGCGTCCGGCACGTCCAGGAGGGTCGCGTCGGCAGCGCCGTTCATTACGGCGGGAGCAAGCTCGTTCAGGTTGCCCTCGAACAGATGGACCCCGGCACCGGCTTCTTCGAGGCCATAAAGAGCGGGATCGAGGCATGTACCGCGCTTACCCAGGACATCGTATCCTTTGAGCAAGGATATGACGGCCGCGATATCCTTGCTCATATCACCACTTGGCTGAATGGGCTTCAAGGGAGAATCTACCCTTGCAACCAGCCAGACCTGGGTTGGAAAGGTCGGTATGGAATAATCGACGACTTTCTCACGCCAAGGAAGAACCGTGAAGCCATTGGCAATGATATCCCCCTTTACGGGGACTTCGCCGAGGATCTCGATGTCGTCACCTGCCGGCTTGACTTTTTTGCCTGTCAGGTCCCCTATCACGCTGGTCCAGGAAGTATTCACATATTCGTATCTCACGCCCAGGTGCTCGGCAAAGAGCTTCACAACCTCAACGTCCAGCCCGTCACCGCTCCCGGTCACGAAATTGGCGTATGGAATCCCCAGATGGTACAGGACGCCTCTTTCCTTGATCTCTTTCAGATCCGCCCCGGCAGCAAGGTCGGAGCAAACAGAGCAGAGAAGAGCAATCATGGATACACAAATCAAGGCATGGCGCATTTCATTTTTCCATTTCATTTGCATGGTCTTCTTTAAGTTTGATCGATCTATCGAAGCTGCTCCCTGCTTCCGAGCTTCCAGTTTCAAAACAACGATGAGAGGAGGTTGGCGCGAAATATGAATATCGAAGCTCGAAGCTATTCGCTAAGCAGTAAATGTGCCGGAAGGGAAAGGTGCCTAAAGAGTTACGGTATCAGCCGGTTTGATTGCTTGGCGTACTGATTCCTGCGAGGATACGAATGAGAGGTTTTTGAAAAACTTCGAAAACTATTTCGAGGAACTTCGAAAGAACTTCATCACGTACTGCGTGGTGCATGTTACAACGTAACACGTAGTTCATGAGGAGGACCAATCATGCCGCAAGAAAGAGAGCCGCCTTCAGTGGAACTGTCTCCAATGGCATCGTCGATTTCGAAAAAGCTGGGAGCTTTGAAAAAGGCCCTTCAGTTTGACGCCGGCCTCAAATCCCGGCTCAGTGAAGCCCAATGCTCTCGAGATTTGCTTCATTATGTGCAAGATGAGCTCCTGGCAAAATTAGCGGGTCTCCATGGAATAGGGGTGATCAGTCAAGAATCCTATGAAGCTTTGGAGACTTTCAGCCAGAGATGTGACGCGATTCTGGCCAAGGAGAAAGCATCCGACAGAGAGGAAGGACAGCTCATACCGCAAGAAAGAGGGCTGTCTTCAGTGGAAGTGTATCCGACTGCATTGTCGGTTCCGCAGAAGCTGAGAGCTTTGAAGATGGCTCTTCAGTTCCACGCGGGCCTTAAATTCCGGCTTGCTGAAGTCCAGTCCCCTCGAAATCTGCTTTATTATGTGCAAGATGAGCTTCTGCCCAGGTTAGCCAGTCTCCATGAAATCGGACTGATCAGTCAAGAATCCTATGGAGTTTTGGAAGCTTTCAGAGAGAAATGCGACTCCGTCCTGGCCGAGGAGGAAACATCCGGCAGGGAGGAAGAACCACTGGATGCCGAGGAATTGTACCGCCAGGTCCTGACATTGAAGGAAAAGCTCAGGGATCTCAGAGCGAAATGCGTAACGAAGGGCATCATCTCCGAAAGGGAGCATGCCCTTGGCGAGGATAATGCGCATCTCCACAAAAGGTTGCAGGCTCAACGTGCTCAGTTGAAAATAGCCCGAATGCAGCTTAAGACTCTCGCCTCGACTCAAGAAACGGTCAAGAGTCTGCGGGACAGAAACAGTGCACTGAGATCCAGGGTTGAATACCAGGCGAGGCTGCTGCAGTCTATGCCGATGGAGAGCTCCGGGGATCAAGAAGTTCTTTCGACGATGGAAAAGCTGGCCGACGAGAACCGCCGGCTAAAAGCGCGCTTCGAAGGACTATCGGATCTTTTGAGCCAATTCCAGTCACGACTTCCTGCCGATGTACGGGGTGTTGTACAGGACCTTATGAAGAAAAATGCAGGTCTTCTGGCGGTATTCGAGGGAACCGGCGCACAACTGGAGGAGGCGTTTGTGAAAACCGGAAAGGGATCCGGTCCGGCTTTCCTGGAGAGCATAGAGAGACTCCATGAAGAAAATACTCAACTGAAGCGAATACTGCAAACAAAGCACCTGATTGCCAAGTTCATCGAAGGGGAAAAGGAAGGCGGGATAGGCGATTCGGCCCCCATTGTCGAAGCGTTGAGCGCGGAAAACCAGCACCTCGAACGAGCGCTAAGAGAAAGAGAGGAACAGCTCAGGCTCATGACGGCCGATCCCTCAAACAAGCCCTTGTTGAAAGCGCTTCAGCGGTTTCGGGATGAAAACGCCCAACTCCTCAAAGATAACGCCCATAAGGAACAGGTGTGCAAACAACTTGCGGCGGAGCTGAAGGAGTCTCAAAGACGGCTTAAAGACAGGCAACTGTTGATCCGGAAAGATCAGAGCCTCAAAACCGAGATGGAGTCATGTCGGGAACAGATGGAAGCTCTTAAGAAGCGCGACTCCGAGCGTGCTGCCCTGAAGAAGGAGTACGCAGAAACATGTTCAAGGTATCAGGCGCTTGCAGTCCAGTACCGTAAGGTAAACGAGAAGCTTGCAAAGCTGGGTGAGCAGCACGATCTGCTTATGAAAGAGTACGAGAAGCTTTTCATGCGTTCAAATTAAACCTATTCCGGATTTCACCATCAGCCGGCTGGGCGGTAGGTGCTATTTCGCTCAAAGGTTGTTTTATTACAGGTCCTTACCATTTTTTTGGTACCCGCCGCGCTTTTGTATCGGAGCCACCATCATCCTGGCCTCCGACATCGTTGTAAGCTCCCTGCCTGGTGGTTTTCTGCCTGTCGGCTCCGATTTTCGGCCATTAGTGCCGCTCTTTCCAACCAGGGCCGCAAGGCGTAGGATAAACTCCTGCATTCGTTCGGCCTGGGCATCGAGCTCTTCCGAGGCGGACGCCGTCTGCTCGGCGTTGGCCGAGTTTTGCTGTACCACCTTATCCATCTCGGATACCGCACGATTGATCTGGTCAATTCCTTGCGCCTGCTCCCTCGATGCTGCGGCAATTTCGCCTACAAGCTCGCCGATTTGTCCGGATCCCGTCGCAACCCGGGAAAAAGCATCGTTGGATCTGGCAAGAAGCTTTGAGCCTTCCACCACTTTCTTTACGGTATTTTCTATGATGACAGTCGTATTCCTGGCAGCTTCCGCCGCCCGCATGGCAAGATTTCTCACCTCGTCGGCCACGACGGCAAATCCGGCACCCGCCTCCCCGGCCCTTGCAGCCTCAACGGCTGCGTTCAAAGCCAAAAGATTCGTCTGGAAGGCAATCTCGTCGATGGTCCTGATAATCTTCTGAGTATCCTCGCTGGCCCTGGAAATCTCCTGCATCGATGACGTAAGCCCGTTCATTGAGACAGTGGCTTCCTGGATATCCCCGGCTGAATTTCTGACGATGCTATCGGCCCTGGCTGCATTGTCCGCGTTCTGGCGGGTCATGGAGGCCATTTCTTCAAGGGATGAGGAGGTTTCCTCGAGGGCCGCCGCCTGCTGGGACGTTCCCTCCGCCAGTTGATGGCTGGCGGAAGTGATCTCTCTGAAAGCGGACGTAAGTTGCTCGGATGCGGTCGTAAGACCTTCCACGACATGATAGATCGGCCTGGACAGGGATCGGGCCACTAAAGTAGTAAAAAGGACGACTCCCAATCCGAGCGAAAGGACGATACCCAGGAAGACATAGCGTATCCGGGCCATTTCTTCCTGTACGTCGTCGGTGTAGATTCCCGATCCCACAACCCATCCCCAGGGCTTAAAAAGCCTGACGTAGGATATTTTGGCTACGGGTTGATCCTTTCCCGGTTTGGGCCAGAGATAGTCAACGAACCCCTGGCCTTGCTCCTGACACACCTTGACGAACTCAAGGAAGAGGTGCTTCCCTTTGGGATCCTTGAAGTCGCTCAGGTCCTTTCCGTCCAGCTCCGGCTTGTAAGGGTGCATGATCATCTTCGGCTCGAGGTCGTTGAGCCAGAAATACTCCTTCTCTTCGTAGCGCAGGCTCTTGACTCTCAGTGCCGCCCGCCTCTGGGCGTCTTCGAGAGTGAGCTCTCCCCGCTGGTTGCGGGCATCGTATTCCTCGAGAAGGGTATAAACGATTTCCACCACGTGCTTCGTTGCGATTTCCTTCTCCCGATAGATTTTCCCCTCGATATTGAAGGAAATCCAGGTAAGCACGATGGCGAAAGCGACAACCGCCGCCACGCCCAGCAATATGATCTTTGTGGAAAGTTTCATTTTGCGCAGCATTATGCCTTCCTTCTTGTTGAATTCCGAAAGCCGCTTACCGAATGGATCCGTTAGGGTCCGGAGTCCGCAACCGGATTCATCCCTGATCCTCGGCACTTAATCCTCAGATGCACAAAAATCCGATGTTAACAGGTTATGCCGCATGTGTGCCTTAGCAAAAAACAAGCCTGGTATCCTCCTGCCGGAAAGAACCATCTTTCTTAACCACAGCCACCTTGCTTGCCACCCAAGTCCGCATCGAGTCTAAGTATTTCACCAGGCTCCGATTCAACCCGGCTTCTGACTCGTTCGCACCTACCGACAGAATTTGCAATTATTCGAAATCAGGTTTCGCAATCTTTCGAATTCCCGCAATTTATCCAAAGCGTCCTTTCCCACTTAGGTGCCCCCCAGAAAGCTCCCAATGATTATTGATAGGCGCGCTGGAGCGATCTGTGCCCCCGGACCGGCATCGGACGTCGGGTATGTAGAATGTCGTTCCATTTCATCATCGGAATCCACAAAATACAGTGCTCATAGCGATAAAATACCGGCTTCATCTAATATCATCCATCAGTGGCCCCGATTAGCTTAGGTGGCATAGGTTAACCGTGTGACCATGTCGGTTGCCAATGATTAATCATGGTCATCTATTCCACGAGACCTGAAAGTCCTCCATATACCGAAGCGGTCTTAAGCCGGTATATGGGGAAAGAGGAGGCGCTCCATGAAAGCTTCGAAGAGACTTTATCTGGCGGTTTTTCTGCAGTTTTTCGTAGGCATCGCTCTGATTGGCATGGTTCTCCACCTGCAGGAAAGACAAAAAAACGACAGCGTCATCATCAACCTGGCCGGACGGCAACGAATGCTAAGTCAGAAGATGACGAAAGAAATCCTGCTCTTTTCCCGGGGAGAAGCTTCACCGGAGGACGCAAACAACACGATGGAGGTTTTCCATAAAACGCTTGAAAGCCTTTTAGGGGGAGGAGATGCTCCTTTGGATTTGAAGCAGAGCGCCGTTGTATTGCTTCCTCCGGCCAGTAGCGGGGCGGTTGCCGAGCAGCTTGAAAAAGTTCAATCCATGTGGAAGCCTTTTCATGAAAATGCTGAGAAGGTGCTCAAGGAAAAGGACCCATTGGCCTTGGAGTATGTACGAAAAAAGAATGTTTCGCTTCTTCAGGAAATGGACAAGGCAGTCTTTCTGATGGATGGAGAGGCCACGCAAAAGGTTCGAACCGTCAGGAACCTTCTGCTGGCAGGCTCTCTGATTTTGCTCCTTTCCTTTCTGGCCATTTGGAAGAACGTGCAGGCAATCTTCAAGCTCATCAGCAGGCTGGCGGAAGAGCTCACCCTGGCTTCGGTAAAGACGTGGGAATCGAGCTCGATGATCGCCGAAAGCGGCCAACAGCTTGCCGAGCGGACTTCCGAGCAGGCAGCTTCTTTAGAGGAGGTATCTTCCTCCCTTGAAGAGACATCTTCCAGGGTAAACCTGAGCTCATCCAATGCCGGAAAAGCGGATCAGGTCATGCAAGAGGCGAGACAGCCCGTTGCCAGGGCTGTGGCCTCCATGGCGGAGCTGAGGCTGTCGATGGAGGAAATCTTCACGTCGGGTAGAGAGATATCCAAAATCGTCAAGACGATAGATGAAATTGCCTTCCAGACCAATTTGCTGGCCCTCAATGCATCGATTGAAGCAGCACGGGCAGGAGAAGCGGGAGTGGGCTTCGCCGTTGTGGCCGAAGAGGTGCGAAGTCTTGCTCTGAGGGCTTCCCGGGCAGCCGAAAGCACCGCTGCATTGATCGAAGATACGGTAAGAAAGCTCGAGAAAGGAGTCGGTTTGGTTTCGCAAACCGATGAATCTTTTTCCTGCGTGGCTGCCAGTACTCAGGCGGTAACGGGATTGGTCGCCGAGATCGCCTCCGCCGCACGGGAGCAGGCGCTGGGAATCGAGCAAATCAACATGGCAGTGGCAGAAATAGACCAGGTAACACAGATGAATGCAGCCGGCGCGGAAGAATCCGCCTCGGCTTCAAGAGAGCTTGCAGCACAGGCGGATCGAATGAAGGAGCTTCTCGATGAGCTGGTGGCCATGCTGGGAGTGAGTGTGAATAGTACAGAGAGCACAGGGGGCTCAAAGGCGGGATCGGCTCTGAAAGTCCCATCACCGCGCCCCGTCAGCGTGCCTTCGCTCCCGCGTCGCAGCGTCAACGCTTCACCGCATCCAATAACCTACTGATGGTGCGGGCAACCTTTCGTCTCACCAGCGGCTTTGCCATAAAAGTACCGATTCCCATGGCTTCGGCTTTCTTCTGCGTGATGAGGTCGCTGAATCCGGTGCAAAGAATGATTGGAATATCAGGCCTGATATTCAGCGATTGCAAGAGAAATTTTCAGTGGAACCGGACTGCCGCACTTCCTGGGGATGTATCGAACAGGCTCTGGATGTGGTTGGCCTCTTTTGTGGGATCTGCTATGGTGCTATAGATTGATATGGCATGGCTTGAGAATAGTCCTATTTGGACATGGCTCGGATGAGGCTGACATTGATCGTCATGCCCGCGTGCTTCCACGCGTAAATCCAGAGATCGCGCCCAGGGCTGGATTCCCGCAAAAAGCACGCGGGAATGACGATGTCGGCGTTGCGGGAGCTACCCGGATTCGAACCTTAGAGCTCTCGAGCCTTCGAGCCAGCCATGCCTTGCACACCGAGTGCTCAGCGCTTGCGTCGATGAGAAGTGAATTGATTTCGAGGAGTCTGGGATGAGGGACTACGATACTCCGTGGAAAGAGGCTCTTGAAAAATATTTCGAGTCTTTTATCGCCCTTTTCTTTCCCCTGGTCCATGCGGGTGTGGACTGGAGCAAGGGCTACGAGTTTCTCGACAAGGAATTCCAGAAGGTGGTCCGGGACGCGAAGCTTGGCAGGCGTATCGCCGACAAGCTGGTCAAGGTGTACCTCAGGGATGGGAAGGAAGCCTGGCTGCTGATCCATATCGAGATACAAAGTTGGCCCGATCCGTATTTCGAAGAGCGCATGTTCGTGTATTACTACAGGATTTTTGACCGCTACAGGGTAGAGGTGGTGAGCCTTGCCGTCATGACCGAAGGGAGCACGGAGTCGGAGCCACCCTTCTACCACACCGGGCGCTGGGGCTGCGAGCTCACCTTTCGTTTTCCCGTCGTGAGCATGATCGAATATGGCGCCGACTGGGCGGCGCTGGAAGAGAACATGAACCCTTTTGCGATAGTCGTGATGGCCCATCTCAAGGCCAATGCCTTGGGAAAAGGGCGCGAACGGGAGCGCAAGGAATGGAAGATGCGCTTGATTCGCATGCTCTTCGGTCGCGGCTACGCCCGTCGGGATATTTTGGAGCTCTTGCGTTTCATCGATTGGCTGCTGGTTCTTCCTGACGAGTTCGAGCAGGAGCTCTCGGAGGAATTCGAGCGTATGGAAAAGGAGAACAATATGCCTTACGTGACAAGTTTCGAACGTATCGGGATTAAGAAGGGAAGAGAATCGGGAAAGAAGCTGGGAAAAAAGCTGGGAACGCGCGAGGCCTACCGAGAAACCACGCTCGATGTGCTTGATGGACTCTTCGGCGAAGTCCCTGAAGATATTAGAGAAGCCGTCATGGCCATAAAATCCGCCGAGATTTTGAAGACCTTGCACCGCAAGGCCATTGCTTCCAAGAATCTCGATTCCTTTCGGGAGATTCTGAGAGAAAGCCGGAAATCATGACGGTCAAAAGAAAGCCGGTCGATGCACCGTTCGCATCGGCCGGCTTCTTATTTCTCGACAGGGAGATAAACTTCAACCTCCCTGTTCACTCTGCACTGTCTGATCGAAGGTCTTGTTCCTCGATCTACCTTAATCCAGCCTAATCAACCTTCGGCCTCGGATAAAGTCCCGCTCTCTTAACGATCTCGGGAACCTTCTCCTCCCACTCGATAGCCATGATATGAAACCCGCCGATTCCGGGGATCTGCTTGATTTCCTCGATCTGCTCGATAACGATATTGATTCCTTCCTCGGCCTGCTTGTCCTTGGCGACTCCGCCCATGCGCTTTATGAGCTCATCGGGAACATCCATGCCGGGAACGCGGTTTTTCATGTACTTGGCCATGCCGAGGGTCTTCATGGGGGTCATGCCGGCCATGATGAAAACCTTCTCGTGGAGGCCCTTATCGACCACACCCTGCATCCAGAGCTTGAGCTTGGGGATGTTGTAGATGCACTGGGTCTGGATGAACTGGGCGCCGGCCGCGACTTTCTTGGCAAGGCGGGATACTCTGATCTCGAATGGGTCGGCGAAGGGGTTTTCCGCCGCGCCGACGAACATCTTCGGGGGGTGCTTCATCTCGAAGCCGCTCATGAGCTTTCCCTCGTCGCGCATCGCCGTCACCATCTGGAGCATCTGGGTGGAGTCTAGATCGAAGACGTTTGCCGCGGTGGGGTGGTCTCCGAAGCTCTGGTGGTCACCGGTGAGGCAGAGCATCGTGTTGACTCCGAAGGAGGCGGCGCCCAGGATATCGGCCTGGGCGGCGATGCGGTTGCGGTCGCGGGCCACCATCTGGTAGATCGGCTCGTAGCCCATCTGCTTTATGCGGATGCAGGCGGCGAGAGAGGACATGCGAACGACGGCGGTCTGGTTATCCGTAACATTGATCGCGTCGACATAGTCGCCGATCAGCTTTGCTTTTTCTTCCACGGCCTCGCCGTTACAGCCCCGGGGGGGACCGCATTCGCTGGAAACCCCAAGATGCCCCGCCTTCATGATTTTTTCGAGTTTGCTCTCGGTCGTCAGTGTGCTCATATCTGGGAAACCTCCTTAATGACCTTGCGGGGGCCGCCGTCGCGGCTCGTGGACCAGTTCTTCGGGGGAGTGGGGACCTCGAAGCGATCCAACTGCCCTAAAGTTTTCAGCCTTTCGTAGATGAGATGCCAGCCGCAATCGACTTCCTTGTTGATTTCGCATTTGCCTTTTCCGGAGCCGCCGCAGGGGCCGTTCGACATTCTTTTGGAGCAGCGGGCCACGGGGCAGATGCCGCCGGTCGAGGCCAGAACGCAATCACCGCAGGCCTGGCAGCGCTCGGTCCACTCGCCTTTTTGCTCGGTTACACCGATAAAGCAGGTGTTGACACCGGGGAAAATGGGCTTGGCGTAGGCTTCGGCCAGGAACTGTACGCCTGCTCCGCAAGCCAAGGATACAACGGCGTCGTAGTCGTCTATCTTTTCCTGGAGCAGGGCCACGTAAGGACGGTCGCACTGGCGGGTGAGGCTGGTTTCATCCACCGTGACGTCTTTTCCTGCCGTCTTGAAGTACATGCGAAGAGCCGAGGTCAGGATCTGGGCCTCTTTTTTTCCACCCGCTTCACAGACGGTTACGCAGCCGTCGCAGCCGGCGACCAGGACTTTTTTGAAGTCCTTGATCTCGTTTATGATTTCTTCTATGGGCTTGGGTTTGGCAATAATCATGCGGCGTCCTCCGTTGCAGGCCGGTTTGCGGCCTGGCTTCCTGCTGTTTTGATGGGGCTCGGCCCCAGCTTCTTGATTTTTTCAGTCATTTCCCGGGCGATTTCGGCAAACCTCGGACCTTGGCCGGCGGAGAGGTTGTACATCACGACCCTCTCACCGCCAACGCCTATTTTATCCAGGAGGTCCCGCACGTAAGCCACCCGCTTTCTGGCTCTGAGATTCCCCAACTGATAGTGGCAATCGCCTTCCAGGCATCCCGCTACGAATATTCCGTCCGCTCCCTCTTCCATGGCCGTCATGAGGTGGATGATATCCACCCGGCCGCTGCAGGGGAGCTTCACGATCCGAACGTTCGTCGGATAGCTCAACCTCATCGAACCTGCCAGGTCCGCTGCGGAATAAGCTCAAAAGCTGCAGCAGAATGCAATGATTACCGGTTCAAATTGTTCCATATTATACTGCTCCTTCCAACAATGCATGGACGTTCGATAGAACTTGATCATCCTCATAGTGGCTGAGTTGAATCGTCTTTGCCGGGCACTCCGAAACACATACGCCGCAGCCCTGGCATAGAGCCTCGTTGATCTCCGAGACGTTGTCTTCGTTGATGCGCGGAACGCTGTAGGGGCAGCTCATGACGCAAACAAGGCACGCCGCGCAATGGGTGGGATCGACGTGGGCCACGGCACCGCCGACGTTCAGGTTCTTTCCTGCCAGGAACGATCCCGCTCGCGATGCGGCGGCAAGCGCCTGGGTGATGGATTCGCTGATGAGCTTGGGCGAGTGCGCCGTTCCGCAAAGATAGATCCCTTCCGAAGAAAAATCGACGGGGCGAAGCTTTGCGTGAGCCTCGATGAAGTAGCCGAAGGCGTTTCTCGGAAGCTTCAACTGTGAGGCCAGGGTGTCCGTATCGTTTGCAAGGGTTGCCGCGCTCAAAATTACCGCGTCGGCCGGGACCTTTACAAGGCGCTGCAGCACGTGGTCTTTAAAGGTCACGAAAGTTTCCCCGTTTTCAACGCTCACTTCGGGCAGACAATCGAGATCGAAGCGGGCAAAGAGGATGCCCTTCTTCCTTGCTTCAGTGTAGTAGTCCTCGAGCATCCCGTACATTCTCATGTCTCGGTAGAGAATGTAGATATCCATCTCGGGGTTTTTGTCCTTGAGCTCGATTGCATGCTTCACTGCGCTCTGGCAGCAGATGCGGCTGCAGTTAGGGTTCTCTTCGTTTCGAGAGCCTACGCACTGGATCATGACGGCTCTTTGCCACTTGGCGGGGTCTTTTCCGTTTGTACCCTTTCGCAAGATCGCGTCAAGCTCCGTCTGGGTCATGACCTTGTCGCTCTGGCCGTACATGAACTCCTTGGGCTTGTATTCATGGGCGCCCGTCGCAATGATGGCAATACCGTGCTCGACGGTTGTTTCGGTCTTCTCCGGGCCGGAGGCGATCTTCGTGGTGAAGTTGCCTTTGTAGCCCTTATAAGAGGAAATTTCCGAGTCGGTAAAGACCTGGATCTTCTCGTGGGCCTTCACCTCGGCTACGAGCTTATCGATATAGGTCTGGACGTTAAGACCGTCGATTGTGTGGGTGACGTTTCGGGCCATACCGCCGAGCTCCGAGCTTTTCTCTACTAGAATCGCGTCGAAGCCCTGCTGGGCAAGGTTCAAAGTCGCATTCAAGCCGGCAACGCCGCCGCCGATCACTAGAGCCTTCTGGGTGATCTGAACCTTCTTTTCCCTGAGAGGCTTCAGCAAGGAGGCACGAGCGACGCTCATGCGAACGAGATCCTTGGCTTTGGCCGTTGCCCCTTCCCGATCGTTCATGTGCACCCAGGAATCCTGGTTGCGGATGTTTGCGAGATCGAAATAATACTTGTTCAATCCCACTTCGAGAAGGGTTTCACGGAATAGCGCTTCGTGGGTCAGAGGAGAGCAGGAGGCAACCACCATACGGTTGATGCCCTTTTCCTTTATTACCTCACCCATGCGGACCTGGGTGTCCTGAGAACAGGTAAAAAGGTTGTCCTCGACGTGGACGACGTTTGGAAGAGTTGCAGCGTAATCGCGTACAGCCGGAACATCCATGAAGCCGCCGATATTGATGCCGCAGTTGCAGACAAAAACGCCGACTCTGGGCTCGTCTTCGGTCACGTCACGCTCGGGGGGAAGCTCTCTTGTCTTTGTTTCCGTCCAGCGGGCTTCACTTAAGAGCGCGCTGCTTCCCGCCGCCGCGCCGGAGGCTTCCATAACGGACTGAGGAATGTCCTTGGGGGCCTGGATGGTACCGCAGACATAAATGCCGGGGCGAGTCGTTGCAACGGGCATGAAGCCGTCCGTTACGGCGAACTTATGCTTGTTGACATCGATCCCGAGGCGGTTTGCAAGCTCTACGGTGTGGTTTGAAACTTCAAAGCCGACCGAGAGGACTACCATGTCGAAAACTTCGTCGTGCTGATTTCCGGTCTCATCGGTATAGGAGATCCGAAGATCGGCCTCGCCCGCGTTCTCCACCGAGTGAACACGGGAGCGGATGAAGCGGACTCCGTGCTCTTTTGCGCGGTTGTAGTACTGCTCGAATTCCTTCCCGTAGGTACGCATATCCATGTAGAAGATGGCGGTATCGAGGGTTTCGTGGCAGTGCTCTTTTGCGATGACGGCTTCTTTTATGGCGTACATACAGCAGACGGCGGAACAATACGAGTTGTCGCAGGCGTTCACGTTACGCGACCCTACGCACTGAATCCAGGCGATCTTTCTTGGCTCTTCACGGTCGTAGGGGCGCATGAGGTGGCCGCGATAGGGACCGGAGGCGCTCAGGATACGCTCGAACTCGAGGCTCGTGACGACGTTTGGAGAGTTTTTGTAGTTGTAGCTCTCGATTCTCGAGGCATCGAAGACTTCGTTACCGGGGGCGAGAACGACCGCGCCCACTTCGAGATCGGTCTTTCGGGGCTGCTCATCGTAGTGGACGGCGCCGGCAAGACAGACCTTCTCGCAGAGTCCGCAACCGATACAGACGTTTCGGTCGATGGTGAATCCGCGTGGAATGGCCTGCGGATAGCGCATGTAGGTCGCTTCCCGAAGGTCCAGGGCCTGGTTGAACTCGTTCACTGCCGTGACGGGACAGGCCTGACGGCACTGGCCGCATGCGGTACAGCTTGCAAGATCTATATACCGGGGCCGGCTCAGGACGGTTACGTTGAAGTTACCCGCTTCGCCCTCGATTGAATCGATCTCGGTGTTGGGAATGATATTGATATTTAGATGCCGACCGACTTCGACCAGTTTGGGGGAGATGATACACATGGCGCAGTCGTTGGTCGGGAATGTTTTATCCAATTGCGACATGATACCGCCGATGGTCGGCGACTTGTCGATCAAATGCACGTAGTAGCCGGAATTCGCGAGATCCAGAGACGCCTGCATTCCGGCGACTCCGGCTCCGACTACCAGCACGGCGCCCTTCTTTTTGGTTTCTTTCGTATCTGCCATAACGTTCCTCATTGTTTAGCCCGGGAAAACTATGCCGCGATTGATATGAATTTCGGGGTCGATCCGTCGTAGCCTTTGAGCTCCGCAATTCCTCGCTTCTCGAGATCGTTCAGGCGAAGCGATACGGTATAGACGGGGAGCCCTGTCTTTGCGGCCATCTCACGCACCGACTGCGGTCCTTCTTTAAGGGATTCGAGAATCAGGGCCTTGTGGTATTCGTCTTTCAGGGCCTGTTTCATCGTTTTCTGATAGAGCTCGGGATCAGTTTTTTCATTATAAACGTTTTTATGCTCGGTGACATGCAAATCCATTCCGGTCAGCCACCGCATCCTTGGACCGCGAGCCACGCTTTCGACCGCGGCAAGCTCCATGGTGTATTGGCCGGCATCGAAGGGGCCGAGCTTTTCAGTTTCCTCGGTCAGCTCCTTGACCGTATTGGCGAAGATCTGACCTTCCGCCGCGCTCACCCAGCGAAGAGACATGCGACCGCGGCCGATACCGGCCAGATCCAGAAGCTCTTCCGTGATCTTCATGCGCTTTGAAGCGAATACATTACCGTCCAGGTAATGGCAGTCTCCGATGTGTCAGCCAAACACCGACACACGGTCGAACCCGCTCTTCAGCCCCTCGATCACATAGAGAGGATCGACGCGGCCGGAGCACATGGTCCGGATGACGCGAATGCTCGAGGGGTACTGAAACCGCGAAACCCCTGCCAGATCCGCCCCCGCATAGGCACACCAGTTGCAAAGAAACGCCAGAATTTTTGGCTCGAACGCATCACTCATTTCTTCTAATCTCCCTCATACATAAAAAAATATATTGGCTGCAGGGTCCGAGAACTCAGGCTTTGGCGGGCTTTATAAGGCTTTTCGGTTTGAGCTTCGAAGCCCGCGGACCGTGGCAAGAAGCCCGGCCCGCGGATATCAAAAACCTGAAGCCCGAAGGCCCTGGCCCAACTCGGAGCTAACCTTTACTGCCGCCTGCATGAATCGCTGCAATGATCTGACGATCGCGGAAATGTTTCATATCGATGGTTTTCTGCGGGCAGGCCGCGGCGCAGATTCCGCATCCCTTGCAGGATGCCGAGATGTTTTCCGCGCGGTATCCCTTCCCGTGGACCTGAATCAGCCGAATAGCGTTGAAGGGGCAGGATGCTTCGCAAAGTCCGCATCCGATACAGTTTTCCTGGTCCACCGCCGATACGATGGGCTCAACTTCCACCGCCGTCTGGGTCAGCACGGTCGCCGCCCTGGCGGCCGCCGCCTGAGCCTGCGCGATGGATTCTTCCATGGGCTTGGGATAGTGGGCGAGACCGGCAACGAAAACGCCGTCTGTTGCAAAATCCACGGGACGCAGCTTCATGTGAGCTTCCAGGTAGAAGCCGTCCTGATTCAGAGGCACCTTGAAAAACTTTGCCAGCGTATCCTGGTTCCTGGCAACAATGGCCGTCGCAAGATTCAGGTAGTCGGCGAAGATGCTGATGGGGCGGCCCAGGATGTGATCCCTCACCGTAACCTTGAGCTTCTCTTTGCCGTCTATCGTTGCTTTCTCGACAACAGGCTTGTTTTCAAGGTCGTAGCGGATGAAGAGAACTCCCAGCTCACGAGCCTTGCGGTAGAGCTCTTCCCGCTGCCCGTAGGTGCGCAGATCGCGGTAGATGATGTAGACGTCGAGATCCGGCTTTCGGGTCTTTAACTCGATTGCTTCCTGAACCGAGGCCGTACAGCAGATCTTCGAGCAGTAGGGGCGATCCGGCTGGCGGGAGCCCACGCATTGGATAAAAACCACGGCGTCCGCGTCGTCGAGGCGCTTGGGCTCTTTGGTGAAGAGCTCTTCCAGCTCATGCCAGCGCGTTACGCGGTCGCTCTGGCCGTAGAGGTATTCCGTGGGCTGAAAGGACTCGGCACCCGTTGCCAGAATGGCGACACCGTGCTGCATTTCGGTCTGGGAGCCGTTTGTCTTCACGGTGGTGATGAAGTTTCCGACAAAGCCCGAGACGTTTCCGATCTGCGAGCCGGTCAGGACTTCTATGTTGGCGTTTCCCTTAACGCGCTGGATGAGATCCTGCACGTAGGTACCAACACTTTCGCCCTTCCAGGTTTGTTTCACCTTGAGGGCGTTGCCGCCGAGGTGGTCCTGCTCTTCGACGATGATCGTCTTGAAGCCTTGGTCCGCCAGGTTCAGGGCCGCGTTCATGCCTGCCACACCACCGCCGATAACGAGGGCGTTGTGGTTCAAGTCTATCTTGAGCCTTTCGATGGGCTCGAGGAGGGCCACTTTGGCAACGGCCATGCGGATCAGATCCTTGGCCTTGGCGGTCGCCTTTTCCGGCTCCGCCTGATGGACCCAGGAATCCTGATCACGGATATTGGCGAACTCGAAGAGGTACCGATTCAGCCCGGCCTCTCGAATGGTCTCCTGAAACAGGGGCTCATGGGTGCGCGGCGTACAGGCTGCCACGACCAGCCGATTGAGCCGGTGCTCCTTGATCGCATTTCTCATCATCTGCTGGGTGTCCTGGCTGCAGGTGAAGAGGTTGTTGGCAACGTAAACCACGTTTGGCAAGGTTCCGGCGTATTCCTTGACCGCCGGCACGTCCACGATGCTGCCGATATTGATGCCGCAATGGCACACAAAAACCCCGATGCGCGGATCTTCGTCGCCGACGAGGATTTCCTCGGGGTAGGTTTTTTCCTTCATGAGGGTGTTGCGGGAATCCGAGAGCGATGCCGCTGAGGCGGCCGCCGCTGCTGAAGCCTCCATAACCGAGTACGGAATGTCTTTGGGACCGGAGAAGGCGCCGCAGGCGAAGACTCCGGGATTGGACGTGGTAACGGGGGAGAAGCTGCTCGTCTCGGCAAATCCGTCTTCGGATATGGCAATGCCGAGCCTTTTGGCGAGCTCCTTGGTCTCCTTGGTGATTTCCAGACCGACCGAGAGGACCAGCATGTCGAAAACTTCGCTTTGCAACTGGCCGTCTTCATTGGCGTAGGTAATCTCCAAATCCTGAGAATCCGGAGCCGCGGGCTGTATGCTGTGGATTCGGGAGCGAATGAAGCGAACGCCGTTTTCGTCCTCGGCACGATTGTAGTACCGCTCGAATTCCTTGCCATAGGTACGCATATCCATGAAGAAGATGGCGGTATCCAGATCGCCGTGAGCATGCTCGCGGGCGATGACCGCTTCCTTTATGGCATACATGCAGCACACACCCGAGCAGTAACCGTGGCCGCGCTGCACGTCGCGGGACCCGACGCACTGCAGCCAGGCGATCTTCTTGGGAGGCTGATGGTCGGAGGGCCGTACCAAGTGGCCTTCAAAAGGACCGGAGGCGCTTAGAATGCGCTCGAATTCGGCACTGGTGACCACGTTGGGATATTTGCCGTAGCCGTAGTCATACACCTTGGGATCGAAGGCCTTAAAGCCCGGAGCGGCAATGATGGAGCCAACATCCAGTGTGACGATCTCTTCCTGCATCTTGTGGTTGATAGCTCCGGCCTTACACGCCGATACGCACTGCTCGCATTCGCAGCAAGCCATACAATTGAGGCATTTCGATGCTTCCGCTCTGGCCTGCTCTTCGGTGAGGCCAAGCTCGACTTCACCAAAGTCATTGATCCTCGAGAGTATCTCGATGGTGGGCATCTCGGCGCGAGGCTTTTTCTCGGTGCCCACCGGAATGGGCAGGAAGTTTTCCTGGGGCAGCTCGAGGCGCTTGCGACCTTCGCGCAGGTCCTCGCCTTTGAGATACCGGGAAATGGAGACGGCTGCCTCCCTGCCATGAGCAACGGCGCCAATGGCGACCCAAGGGCCGGCCTGAGCGTCGCCGCCGGCAAAGACACCTTCCTTGCCGGTTGCATAGGTGATGTCGTCGGCTTCGATGGTTCCCCACTTGCTGAAGCAAACGCCGGGGGTGTCGCTGAGACACACCGTCTCCGGGGCCTGCCCGATGGCGGGGATTACCGCATCGGCTTCCACCGTGAATTCACTGCCGGGAATCGGAACAGGACGGCGTCTTCCGGAAGAATCCGGTTCGCCCAACTGCATCTTGACGCACTGAACACCTACGACCTTGTTATCCCTGGTGAGGATCTTCTGAGGGGCAACCAGGTACTGGACATCCAGGCCCTCGGTGAGAGCGTCTTCAACCTCGGTCTTACGAGCGGGCATTTCCTGGGCGGAGCGGCGGTAGAGGAGGCTGACCCGTTCGGCACCGAGGCGCAGAGCGGAGCGGGCGGCATCGATAGCGACGTCGCCGCCTCCGACGATAACCACCTTGCCGATAGGAAGAGCAGTATCGCCAAGGACAACCGTTCTGCCGTCCTGGCGGGTAATGTTGCCCTGGTTGATCTGGCGCAGGAACGTCACACCGGGCATGACCTCTTCGGCATCTTCGCCGGGAATATTCAACTGCAAGCTCTTGTGGGCGCCGATGGCGAGATATACGGATTTATAACCTTGTTCGAAGAGCCCTTCGACGGTGATATCGCGCCCCAGTGCCGTGTTGACCTTGATGTCCACACCAAGGCGTGTGATGAACCGGATTTCTTTGTCCAGCACGGCGGGGGGCAGACGGTAGTCGGGAATTCCGACTCGCAGCATGCCGCCGGGCTCGGAGAGGGCTTCGAAGATCGTTACCTGGAAGCCTTCCAGAGCCAGGAAATAGGCAGCGGTGAGTCCAGCCGGTCCCGAGCCGATGATGGCAACTTTTTCTTCCCGCTTTTGGATCTCGGGAATGGGCAGGTCTTCCACGTTCACCTGATCGGCCACAAACCGTTTGAGCGAACAGATGGAAACGGGAGAATCCACCTGACCGCGCCGACAGGCCGTCTCGCAGGGATGGGGACAAATGCGGCCGATAACTCCCGGCAGCGGGAGGTTGCGAAGAATGACTTCCATGGCTTCCCGGTACTTGCCCTGGGCAATCAGCGCCACATAGGCATGGGCGTTCACCTGGTTGGGGCAGGCGTTGGTACAGGGCGAACGGTCGCGCTTGTCGATGGCATAGCCGCTTGGGATGGCCTGTGCGTAAGGTTTGTAGGCGGCCTTGCGCGAGGAAAGACCTTGCTCGAAATCATTGGTCAGCGTTACGGGGCAGACACTGGCACAGTCCCCGCAGGCAGTACATTTGTCCAGATCGACATATCTGGGCTTCCTGCGCACCTGGACTTTGAAGTGCCCTCGATCACCGCTCAGGCCCTCGATCTCCGAGCATGTGAGGAGCTCGATATTTATGTGCCTGCCAACCTCCACCAGCTTGGGCGAAAGGATACACATCGAACAGTCATTGGTGGGAAATGTCTTGTCCAACTGGGCCATGACGCCGCCGATAGCGGGCGATTTTTCCACCAGGTAGACGTAGTAGCCCGTGTTGACCAGGTCCAGGGCCGCCTGAATACCGGCGACACCGCCACCCACAATCATGACTGAACCGACGGGGGGACCGTTCTCTCCAATCCGGGAAGGTTGATTCCGTAGATCCTCTTTTTTGGTTTCCATCATTCTCTTCCTGTTGAGGGATTCAATAAGGTGAAACGTTGTACTCCGAGTCTAACCAACATGGCATGGGTTCAAGTTTCGATGATTTGCGGCAAACCCAAGCATAGCATTCACCCGCGAATCATTCAAGTTTGAAATATGTTACATTCGGCACAATTCAACCGTGAACAAAAAACCTCCCACGCTCCCCAAAGCAAGAAAAAAGCCCTTTTCTGCGAGCGGAAAGGGCTAAAATCGACTTGGGAAAAATTACCCATTTTTCGTAGCTCTTTTCACATAACCTCGTATCGGAACAACCTTATGCACAAGTTGCAACATAAATCAAGTCTTTTGTCTCGCGAAAGCAGGCGGTGTCGAGGTGCGGCAGAGTTTTTACAAACGAATCCGGCAGGGTTTCGCATAGGTAAAAAGGGCTGTTGAGAGGGAGTGGAGGGAATAGAAAAAAGAAGGTGACGGGGTATTTTGCCCCATGCTTTTGAGTCAATTTTCCCCCGAATTTTTCCGGACATCCCCGGCGGGAAGAACAACCCCCTTGCCGGAAGATCTTCGACTTCCTAAAATGTCCTATCGATCTCAGGTGGAAACACCCATTAGACATTGTCGCGAACGGTTCACCGAAAATGCTGCCCTGGGAAGCCCTGATCCTGCCGGCTGAATCCTCGTTGCCTTTCGCGGTATATCATGCGATGTTCAAGGGCTGAGATCATATGTCTCTGACACTCCACGCTAAGGTTATGTCAAAGATGTTTTTAGAAACACGTAAAGATCAATATGACGATGTCATGATGGAGATTGCGCATGTGCACTGCACAATTTCAGGGTCCACTGCCGGCCATCTTTTCGCGAGGATATCTATACATTGATCCGCTGCACGGAATTGAACATGAGTCGCCCCACGTACAATGAATTGAAAAGACAAGTGGAAGAGCTGCAGAAGATCGTCAATTTCAAGGTCTTTCCGCATGAAATTCCTAAAGATCTTCCTTTGTTGAGGATCGACAAGAACTGGTATTTGAAATTTTTTGACAGGAGAATTTCGGATCTCACCGGATACGAGATGGACGAGCTTTTGAACAAAAAATTCTGCTGGCTCGATCTTGTCCACGAAAAGGATCGCGGGATCGCGCAGAATGCCATGGCTCACGCCATGGAATTCGACGACTACTATTCCGCCGAATTCAGAATCATTACAAAGCTAGGCCAAACACGCTGGGTTAAGATGCGAGGTCCCATTTTTCGGGGCCCGCAACGTGAGATTCTGTTCATACAGTGCATTGTGAACGATATAAGCGATCAAAAATACACGGAACTGGCTCTGGAATCCGAGCATGAGATCTTTCCCTGGGTGGCCAACAGTATGGAGGACGGGATCTATATCGTTTCAGACGATTACCGCATCCGGTTTATGAACAAGGCACTCACCGATTTGGTTGGCGAGCATGTGGGAGACTTGTGCTATAAGGTGATCTTTGACAGGGATTCCCCTTGCCCCTGGTCGGTCATGGATGCAATCAAACACAACAGTTGCGGTTTTCAGGAGTACAATCTTGCAAAAATCGGAAAGACCTTCCAGGTCCGGAGCTTTCCCATAAGGAGGCGCAATGGCACCACCGGGAAGCTGGGACAGTTGCGAGATATTACCAGGACGAGAAAGCTGGAGGATCAGGTCCAGGATTATGCAGCCAGGCACGAGGCCATCGTGGATGCCGCGGACGTTGCGGAGCTGGGAATCTTTATTTTGCAAAACGGAGCAGGAATCGAGGGCAAATTTTGCTATACGAATCAGGCCTTCTGCACGATTACCGGGTACAGCCCGGAAGAGCTTTTGAACAAAAGCATAGCCGATCTCGTTCATCCTGACAGCAGACGGAAGATCATGGATCGCTACCGACGCAGACAAAGCGGGGAACCCGTAACGCGTGCCTACGAGCTCAAAATGATTCACAAAGACGGCGCCCTCATCCAGGCCTTCATCAGTGCTGCCGTATCAACCTATGAAAACAAGGTGGCCACCATCGGATTTTTACGAGATTTTACTGCAAGGAAAAATTATCAAAAGTCTCTGTGGCTTTCGCAAAGGCTAGCCTCCATCGGCAAGCTGGCGGCTGAAGTCGCTCACGAAATAAACAACCCTCTAACCAGTGTCCTGACCTTCAATAAGCTCATGGAAAGGATCATCCAGCAGGAGCCTTTTCCCACACACCGCTTGCCGGAGCTACGTGAATATATCCAGTACTTGAACTCCGAAGCCACCCGTTGCGCCGATATTGCCAGAAATCTTCTGGATTTTTCGCGCAATGGCGAAATCGAGATCAGGCAGCACGACATCCGTACGATTCTGGATAAAACCCTCGACGTCCTCAGGCATCGAGCCAACATGGGGCAGATCAGCATTCAGACCTCCTACGCAGAGAACGTTCCCCCTCTGCTCTGTGACTTCAAACGCTTGCAGCAGGCTTTTGTGAATATCCTCTGGAACGCCATCGAGGCCATGCCTCAAGGGGGAGTGCTCCATGTGGCCACGGTTTTCGATCCTTCACGTGATACGATCTTGCTCACGATCAGTGACACCGGGGCGGGTATTGCCGAGGATGCCCTCGAGCATATCTTCGAGCCCTTCTTCACAACAAAAGACGAGGGAAAAGGGGTCGGATTGGGACTTTCAGTAGCCTATGGAATCATCCGTCAGCACAGCGGCAAAATCCAGGTCCAAAGCGAGCTCGGCAAAGGGACCACCTTCACGGTCCAACTCCGAACGAATATTCCCACCGCGTTGAATAATCATCTCCTTGACTGAAGCGTTAGTATCCACAGAGGATCTCCGATGAATGAAAATGCCCGCATTCTGATCGTAGACGACGAACCGATGGTATGCCTTGCTCTCACAAACTGGTTGAAGGAAGAAAACTATCTGGCAAGCTCGGTGGGGGATGGCCCCGGCGCTATTGCCGCTATCGGCGAGGAAAAGTGGGATATCGTGCTGTTGGACCTGAAGATGCCCGGCATGGATGGCCTCGAGGTCTTGCGCGAAATCAAGAAAATCGCTCCTCAAACCGTGGTTGTCATGATGACGGCTTACGCCTCGATTCCCGGTTCCGTGCAGGCGATGAAAGACGGCGCTTATGACTACCTCGTGAAGCCCCTGGATGTCCAGGAGCTCACCTTGATGCTTCACAAAATCACCCGGCACCAGCAGTTGGTCCAAGAAAACATCATGCTGCGCAAGCAGTTGCACGAGCATCATTCTTACGAGAACATCATCGGCAAGAGCCAGGCGATGCAGAAGGTTTTCGAACTGATTCGCACCGTAGCGGACACTACCGCCACGGTGCTCGTCACCGGAGAGACGGGAACCGGCAAGGAGCTCGTGGCCCGGGCCATTCACGCCAACAGCTCCAGACGCTACAGTCCGTTCATTGGAGTGAGCTGTGGAGCCCTTCCGGAAACCCTCCTCGAAAGCGAATTGTTTGGATACGAAAAAGGCGCCTTCACCGGAGCGGAGCGCACGAAGAAGGGCCGCTTCGAGCTGGCCCACAACGGCACGCTCTTTCTGGACGAAATCGGGGACATCAGTCTCAAGACCCAGGTAAAGCTCCTGCGCGTCCTGCAGGAAAGGAGCTTCCGAAGACTCGGGGGAACGGAAGTCGTCGAAGTGGATGTGCGCCTCATTGCCGCCACCAACCGCGATCTCCTGAAAGCAGTGGAAGAAGGCATTTTCCGTAGCGATCTCTATTACCGTCTGAATGTTATCAATGTCCATCTGCCTCCCTTGAGGGAGCGCAGGGAGGACATTCCCCTTCTGGCCGAGTCATTCATGGGAAAGTTCAATCTGGAATTCAATAAGAAATTCGACAGGCTGGAGAAAAAAGCCCTGGACCTCATGATTGAGTACCAGTGGCCCGGAAATGTTCGCGAATTGGAAAACATTATCGAACGAGCGGTGGTAATCGGTCAAGGGCCTGAAATCAAAGCAGCGCATCTGCCGTTTTGCCGGCCCGATACCTCGGAGCCCTCCGGCGGCAATTCCACCGGGGATGGAAGCGCCGGCGACGGTCTGCAACTGCTCGAGGAGGTGGAAAAATCCCACATACTCAGGATGCTGGAGCTCAATCAGTGGAACATAGCCAGGACTGCACGGCTGTTGGGCATCGACCGTACCACGTTGCACAAAAAAATCAGCAGGTTTTGCCTTCAGAAACAGTGATGAGCACCCATGATCACCCGCCCCAGAATCATCTACGTGGTACCTCTGACGAATGGTCTTGTGGATCATCTGGACAGCATTGCGGAAAGCATTGAGATCCAGTTCGGAGCTCAAGTAAAGATCATGAAGAATCAAGGCCTTCCAACCTATGCCCTGGACGGAGCTAGAAAGCAGTACAACTCCAACATGATCTTGAAGCAGCTTCTCCAAATCAGCCCTCCCGATACCTTGAAAATCCTGGGTATCACGGACCTGGATCTGTTTAGCCCCATCTTTAAATATGTCTTTGGCGAGGCCCAATTCGGCGGCAAAGGCGCCGTCATCTCCTCCTATCGGTTGAGCGCAAACCCGGATGGGGACTCAGAGAGGGGATGTCCGCCTCTCGGCGATCGGATGGAGAAAGAAGCCATCCATGAATTGGGCCATACCTTTGGCCTGCGCCACTGTACAGACCCCGACTGCGTGATGCATTACTCCGTGGGAATTCAGTGCGCGGATCGCAAATTCGCTTTCTTCTGTTCTGTCTGCCGGGACCTTATGCTCTGGCATATGGCCAAAGATCTTTTTCTCAAAGCCTGACCTCAGGTTTATCCCATATAGAGTGGATGTAAAATACCACACCTGTGTTTTTTGCATCACTTCCGCCGGATCGGCTGTTTGCTTAGCGCATCTGCTATACCCATCTGCATGATGTGGGATTATGCCACACCTACTAAGAGAATCCTCCTTGGGTGCCCTTTCTTTTGTAATCCAATAATAGTAATTAGTTCCATATGTTATGTTAATCTTGAAGCTTTGGCATATCCCTTGCTTATAGCATAAGACAACACGAAAGAGAGCAAGCACTTGATTCGAACTAACATATAGGACCCTAACTCAAAAGGAGGAACACACCATGGCAGAGAAAAGTAACGCAGGATTCAATACGCTTCCCACCGGCGAAGAAAAATGCATCTGGATGGAAGCAGGAGTCATCGATTACAAGCTTTGCAACAACCATTACAACTGTCATACTTGCACCTTTGACAGGGGGATGAAACAGACGGCAGACAAGAATGCCATGGTGCGCCTCCTTGGCAAGGAACCGGAAGGCAAGAAGGGCCATATCGTGGCCTGGCAGGAGAAGATGAAGAAGCGGCAAGGGCTCGAGCGCAAATGCCGTCACACCCTGACCGGCCGGGCTACCATGCGTCTTTGCCCCTACGATTACGAATGCCATAGCTGCGCTTTCGATCAGATGCTGGAAGACGGCCTGGAGCTGCAGCTTCCTTTCCACATGAGCAGCATCCCTCAGATCGACGGCTACGGGCTTCCCGACGGCCATTTTTTCCATGTGGGTCACGCATGGGCGAGGATTGAAGCAGGGGGACGTATCCGGGTTGGGCTCGATGATTTCAGTATGAGGCTCTTCGGACCGGTGGATAGCATCGATCTACCGCTCACCGGTGAGGAAGTCAAATACAGCGAGACCGGCCTCGAATTCAAGCGCATGGGGCATGAAGCCGCCGTCATGGCTCCCATTTCCGGAATCGTAACGGCAGTCAACTACGGGGTCACCAAGGATCCCACTCTGGTCAAAGAAGAGCCTTACAACGAAGGCTGGCTGATGGTTTTGGATCCCACGGACATGAAGAAGAACCTGAAGGACCTGCTCTATGGCCAGCAAACCGTTGAATGGATCCACGGCGAGCACCAGAAGCTGGTAGAGATGATCAGTGAAGTGGGTATGACCTATGCTGATGGCGGTTACGTAGAGGATGTCTTTGGTCAGGCTCCCAAAATCGGCTGGGAAAGGCTCCGCCGGTCGTTCCTCCGCACGTAGGCTCACTCACATATTTACTTCATCCTCAGCCACCGTGAACATGGGCGCCACAGTAGATGTAACTTCCAGCTTTTCGCAAAGCGAAAAGCTGGTTTTTTTTGGCTTCACTACCGGACACTCGGGATGCTTGGCATGCGTAGTAAACTTTAGATTCTGAAATGACTGACAACACATCGGAATCAAGGGGGGGGTAGTATGAGTGACACCCGTGAAACGCTCAGGCCTTCGTAGTGCTCTTGAGACTCAAAGGGAGGCCGGCGACAACGAGGGTTACGGAGCTGCAGACGGCGGCTATTCGTTGATGAGCGGTGCCGGCAACGTCCCGAAACCGACGGGCAAGAGGGTTTTCCGGTACGATACCGCCGCCGACTTCAGTGGATACCAGAAAAAGGGGATGGTCCGCGGCGCTGAGTGATGCGCACAGGGCGTCGATGGCTTCTTCGGGAGGCGTAGGCGGAGAAGGCGCGATGAGGATGTTGCTCAGCCACAAGGTGAGGCAATCGACGAGGACGGGCCGGTTTTGGCCCTTGAGTCGAGCCAGGCATCGGGGAAGATCGAAGGGGCTTTCGATGGTCTGCCAGGAAGAGCTTCTGCGCTCGCGGTGGAGGCGGACGCGCTCGTGCATTTCGTCGTCAAGGACTTGTGCTGTAGCGATATAGGTGTAGGGCGGCGCAAGGGTGCCGATGAGGCGCTCCGCGTAGAGACTCTTGCCGCTTCGTGCCATGCCGAGGATGAGATGAGGTGTTTTGAGAGGAGACGTCAGGGACATGGGTACGTTTCTCCGGCTGCAACGTACTGGGAGAGATGTTCCGAGATGAGGCGCTCTACCATATGGGGGAGAGGCTCGCGGATCGTTCCCACGACGACGATGGGCTCCTGAGTGATGGGCAGGAGGACCTTGACGGCTTTTGCGGCACCGATGGCCTGGACCATTGCAGGGGTAACCTCTCCCATCATGGCGTGGGAAAGAAGAATGGAAATGGGGCCCGTTATCACGTCCACCTGGCCCACGCAGTGGCAGATGGCGTTTTCTCCGGTGGCTCCCCGGTTGGCCCTGGCTTTCATCATCTGAGCCGTGGCAATGGCGTTGGTGCCCAGTGCCCAGATTTCAACCTGCTCCCCCCAGGTGTCTTTGATCTTCTTGATGATGGTGGTGCCGATACCACCCCCCTGTCCGTCTATTACAGCGATACGCATGGGTAATCAGTCCTCCCGGTCTGCTTCCGCGGGGAGCAGTCCCATGCGGAGGAGCAGGCTCTGGAATTCTTCATCCGAAGAGAAAGGAAGAGTAATGGTGCCGCGCCGGCCGCGGCGGCGCAGGAGCACCTTGCTTCCGAAATGGGACTGAAGCGAGCTCTGGATCTGCTTCAGGGCCGGGTCCGGGTCAGGGTGCTGTTCTTTTGGCTCGTGGCTTTTCGCCGCGTATTGCTCAGCCTGACGTACGGACAGACCGCGGGCGAGGATGAGGTCGCGGAGCTTTCGCTGCGCGTCGGGGCCGGGCAGGCTGAGGATGGCCCGCGCGTGTCCCATGGAAAGCTTCTCGTTGAGAACGTCCGCCCGGATGTCCTGAGGCAACTGGAGGAGGCGGATCAGGTTGGCGACGGTCGAGCGGTTCTTGCCGACGCGCCGTGCGATCTCTTCCTGAGTGAGGGAGAATTCCTCCTGGAGGCGCAGGTAAGCGAGGGCTTCCTCGAGGCAGTTCAGATCGCGGCGCTGAATGTTTTCGATGAGAGCGAGCTCGAGGGCTTCGGCCGAGGTGGAATCCCGGAGGATGACCGGCACTTCGGTGAGGCCCGCGGCCTTTGAAGCCTTCCAGCGGCGCTCGCCCGCAATGATCCTATACTGGTTGGCCTCTTGCGTGCGGGTCACCAGGATGGGCTGGAGAACACCTTTTTCACGGATGGATTGGATGAGCTCGTCCAACTGGCCGTCATCGAACACCTGCCGTGGCTGATAAGGGTTGGGGGTGAGCTGCTCCACGGGGCAGTAAAAAAGTTGAATATCGTCTCGTTTCAGCCAGTTGCCGGGTGGGAGGATATCGTTCAGGCTGCGGCCGAGGCCGCGTTTTTTGTCGGACATTTCTATTGGGCTCCCTGGGTGAGTATTTCGTCGGCCAGTTCCATGTAGGCTTTGGCGCCGGCGCAATTCGGATCGTAGAGAATCGCGGGGAGGCCGTAGCTCGGGGACTCACTCAGGCGGACATTTCGCGGAATGATCGTCTTGAAAACACGAAAATGGAGGTGGTTTCGGATTTCATTGGCGACCTGGTGGGCCAGATTGTTGCGACGATCGAACATGGTGAGCAGAACCCCCTCGATGGTGAGGTGAGGGTTGAAGCGCAGCTTGATCTTTCGGATGGTCTCGAGGAGGAGCGTCAGTCCTTCCATGGCGTAGTATTCGCACTGGAGTGGAATGAGTACCGTGTGCGCCGCGGTCAGGCTGTTCACCGTGAGAAGGCCCAGCGATGGAGGACAGTCGAGGATAATGTGAGAATAGCCGTCGCTGATTCCTTCGAGGCGCTTGAGAAGAAGCTGCTCTGATTGAGGGTAGGTGAAAAGCTCCCATTCCGCGGCGGCAAGCTCCGAGTTGGAGGGGAGGACGGAGAGGTGAAGCTCCGGGTGAGGCTTGTGAATGGGAGTCGAAGCGGAGCTCTGCAGGAGAAACGAATAGAAAGAAGGGGCTTTGGGCTGCAAGCGCACGCCCAGACCGCTGGAGGCGTTGCCCTGCGGGTCACAGTCAAGGAGGAGAACCTTCTCTCCTTTGTGGGCGAGACAGGCTGCCAGGTTGACGGCCGTGGTCGTCTTTCCGACCCCTCCCTTTTGATTGGCGATGGCAATGACCTTGGGCATAATATCCTTTGCTAATAGCAGCGAAATGAAGAAACAAAGTCTAACGCGGAGCCCGCGGTGGATCGCGTCAATCCTCCGCCCCTTACCTTGGAATCAGGATGCCCCACGCAACGAAGTGTTCATGGTAGCGCAGAATAAAGCGCTCTCCTTCCGTTGTCTCCACTTTGAAATAACGAAGAGGCAGCCGCGTGGAATCCACGCGCCCTTCGTACCAGCGGTCCACAATCCGCGCGATCTCGAATTTTTTCCCGCGCCACTCGAAACGGACCGGCTGCTGAGCCCCTTGATATTCGTCTCGCGTGTGAACGGTGATGCGTTCATATTCCATGGGTATTTAACAGCTCAGACGCTTCCAAAGCTGCTCGAAGCCGGAAGCGCATCAGGGCGCCTTCCTTTACGAAATGATGGAAAATGCTCCCATCCCATGCTCGATCATGATTTTGTCTTTGCAATGCCGCATAAAGACTTTAAAATTATACAAAGATCTCGGGACAAATGAAATCCTTTTTATTGAACTTTCAGTAACTCACCAGGAAGGCGGCAATAGAGGAGAAATTGGCCGGGAGCGGCCGGACCATTTCCAGTGCGGGCAAAGGCGAGGCAATTACCCGAGAAGCCTTCGGCCTATCGAAATTCGGGCTTCTCGAGGAGGAGCACCATGAAAAGAAAAGCTCTCCTAGTTATCGATTTATTGAATGATTTTATGACTCCAAAGGGGGCGCTCTACTGCGGCGACGACTCCCGAAGGATCATTCCCGTCATCCGGTCTCTTGTGGACGGCTTTACTCTGGAAAAGCATCTGGTCGTCTATCTGAAAGACGCTCACATTCCCAACGACAAGGAATTCGAGCTCTTTGCCCCTCATGCCGTCAAGGGAACCCGGGGCGCTCAGGTGATAGAAGAGCTCACCCCGCCACAATCGAGTATCGTCATCGATAAAACGCGGTTCACCGGCTTTTACGGCAACAACCTTGCCGAGATCCTTGCCGAGGTTAATCCTGGGGAAGTATGGGTTTCGGGGGTCGTCACATCCATCTGCGTGATGGATACCGTCGGAGATCTGCGCAACCGGGACTATTCAGTCGTAATTCCCGTGGACGCCGTTGCCGATTTCGATCCCCAATTCCATGAATTTGCCCTCAAGCGGATGAAACGGGTGTATGGTGCCAGGCTTGTGCATTCAGAGGATGAAAGGAAAGTTGATTTCAGCGGATAAATTTTCCCCCCGTGATAGAGGAGGCCATGCATGACCCTTTGGGAACAATATGCACCGGAGCTGCTGATCGACCTTTATGAGCTCACCATGGCGGAAAGCTACCTCAAGGAAGGCATGTCGGGTGAAGCCACCTTCAGCCTCTTTGTAAGGGACTACCCCCCGAGGCGCTCCTATTTCGTGGCCTCCGGCATGGAACATGTTGCCGAGCTGATCACCGGGATGCGCTTCAGCGAAGCTTCCCTCGACTACCTTGCTTCAACGGGCAAGCTCACGCATGATCTCATCGTGTTCCTGCGGGAATTTCGCTTCACCGGAACCCTGCGCGCCCTTCCCGAAGGACGTATCTTCTTCGCTCAGGAGCCCATACTCGAAGTGACGGCACCCATCATCCAGGGTCAGCTCCTGGAGACTCTCATCATGAACGTCATCCAACTGGAAACCATGATCGCGGGCAAAGCCGCCCGTTGTGTTCATGCGGCGCAGGGGAGGGGGCTGGTGGATTTTTCCCTGCGTCGGACTCACGGGGTGGATGCCGGAGTCAAAGTCGCCCGTGCGAGCTACCTCGCAGGCTTCGATGGAACCAGCAACGTCCTCGCCGGCAAGCTCTACGGCATCCCCATCGTAGGCACCATGGCTCACTCCTACGTCACGAGCTTTCCAAGTGAAATGGATTCCTTCCTTTCCTTTGCCCGTGCCTTTCCCGACAATACCGTTCTCCTGATCGATACCTATGACACCCTGTGCGGCGCGCGAAAAGCCGTCGAAGTGGCACGCCGGATGGCTGAGCAGGGCAAGGTTCTTCGTGCCGTTCGCCTGGACAGCGGCGATCTGGTGGAGCTGAGCCGCGAGGTGCGGCGCATCTTTGTCGAGGCCGGGCTTCCAGAGGTGAAGATCCTCGTCAGTGGAAGCCTCGATGAATACGGCATTCAAAAGCTCCTCGATGACGGAGCCGAGATCGATATGTTTGCAATCGGCACCCGCATGGGCGTATCCGCGGACGCTCCCTATCTCGATATTGCCTATAAGCTCGTGGAATACGGAGGACGTCCCGTCCTGAAGCTGAGCAGCGGGAAGAAGACATGGGTAGGGCAAAAGCAGATTTATCGCAAGTATGACTCAGGGGGGAATATGCGAGAGGATCTGCTGTGCCTCTTGTCGGAGGAACAGCCGGAGGGGGCCGAGCCGTTGCTGGAAGCCATCGTGGAGAACGGAGAAAGGCGGCGCGCTCCCGAATCACTCGAAGCCGTCCGGAAGCGCTTTGCCGAAGAATGGGCCAGGCTCCCTTCGCCTTATCGTGCTCTCGACGCGACACGGAAGTATCCCGTGGGAATTGGTCGTGGTCTTCAAGAACTGGAAGACCTGGTCGAGGAGGATCGAAGGAATGAAGAGCTTGGGAGGGGATGTTAGGGGGGAGAGGATCTATGAATCTCGCAGAAAACATGGTTTCCCGATGGTGCCACAATGAACTGCTCACGATCTCCGTTGAAGATTCCCGGCCAAAGCCATATAATGCAGAAAATCGTATGGCTGATTAAGGGAGGTGCCTATGGCTAGGATCGTGAAAAAGACTATGCAAATGAACCAGGAATACATCGACAGACTGCGGGAGATCTTCGGTGTGCGAACTGAAAGAGAAGCCGTTGACAAGGCCATGGAGATGGCTCTTGTGGATGATGAGATCATAAAAGCCCACAAGCGCATGCGTGGTGCGGGAGACCTCATCGAAAAGGTTTTCGAATGAAGGTGATGTTCGATACGAATGTCTATATCTCCTATATCCGAAGCGACCGTCACAGCGGGGAAATGGAAAGACGCGGCAATGTCAAATACATTGCAGGGACCGTGCTCATGGAACTGTGGGCGGGTGCCAGAACCAAGCCGGCTGAGAGGTTCCTGCAAAAGAACCTGAAACCTTATATCGCTGCAGGGCGGGTAGTGACGCTTGACTCGGAGTACTACATCACCATCGGCCAATTCATTGCTGACCTGCCGAGACAATACGACACCCTGATTCAAAAGGCAGGGTTCTTCAACGATGTTCATATTGCCTTTATGGCGCTTTCTATTGGAGCTGTCCTGTACACGGAGGACAGAGATCATTTCGGGATCATCGGGAACAGACTTCAGTCTCTCAGGGTCGAGTATCTACAGAATCAAAAATCCGAGGAAGAATGAAATAAGCGATTTTCGGCATGGTTAAACTGGAGGGTAACACTGGATCGTCATTCTCTCTAAAGCATGCGGGAATGACGAAAGTGTCAATTACAGGAAAACGCATTAAAAAATAAAAAAACACAACATCCAGACTTATGCGATTATTTTCATGGGAGGAGTGGAGTGGTCAGCGCTCTGTCTTTCGCCAGATGAAGATGCGGCGAAGATGTTCGGTAGAGGGGAGGGGGTAGGAAAACTCTTCCTCGAAGGTCATTTCGGCTTTTTCTGCAAACCTTTTGGCCTGATCCACGGTGGTTGACGCTCCGGGGCCGGCCCACCATGCGAATACACCCCCGGGTTCGAGCAAGTGGGCGGCAAGGTGTGTAATGTGAGCTTCCTCGAGGCGGACCGCCCTCATGGTGATCAGTTTGTATCCTCTTTTTCCTACAGGATCGACAACGGTCCGGTCCATCTCCTCCCACCGTTTCTGCAAAGCTTGTATGTTTTCCAGAGAAAGTCCGGCGAGCAGCACCTTGAGAAAGCTGACTTTCTTGCGGTGAGCCTCGAGAAGGACCATGTCCAGCCCGGGATGGAGGATCTTCAAAGGGACTCCGGGAAATCCGGCTCCGGTTCCGACGTCGAGAGCGGGTCCGGCGTGGGGAAGCCATGGGGAAGGTAGAAGGGAGTCCAGGAGGTGCTTCGAGAGAATTTCGTCCAGGTCCGTAATGCGCGTGAGGTTCATCTGGCCGTTCCACTGCAGCATCAGTTGAATATGACGGAAGCACAGCCGGGCCTGGTTCTCCGACAGGGGAATTTCCCGCTCCCGAGTGGCTGAGAGGAGCTTTTCGATGAATAGCTTTTCTTCCATCGCAGTTTTGCGGCCTCCTTATTTTCCAATACAGAATTGAGAAAAAATCCGATCCAGCAATTCATCATCCTTTTCCCAGCCCAGAATGGAATCCAACTGCCGCCTGGCTGCCTCGATCTCCATGCTCACCAGTTCTCCGTAGCTTTGGGCCATGAGCAAATCCCCGGCGCGCTTGAGAGACTCGATGGCGTGCTTCAGGCATTCTTTCTGACGCAGGTTCGGGATCATTGTTGAGTGGCCGGCTTCAATGGGCTGATCGAGAAAAGAATCTTTGAGAAAGCTCCGAAGGTTTTCGATGTCGGTTGGATTGAAAACGGAAAGGCGGACCACCGGAGAGGCTTCGCCGTATTTCAGCCGGACATCCTCAGCGGATAGAGCGGGCTCGAGATCGGCCTTGTTTAAAAGGATAACATGGCGCGACCCCGAAACCGACTGGTAGACGGTATCATCCTCGATGCTCCACGGACGGCTCTGATCCATGAGCCAGAGGACAACGTCGGCGTCGGCGACTGAACGGATTGTCCGTTCTATGCCCATGGCTTCGATGGCATCGGGCTCATTTCGGATGCCGGCGGTATCGAGGATTCTCACCTGAATTCCCGAGAGAATGAAAGTGTCTTCGATGACGTCGCGCGTGGTGCCGGGAAAGGGGGTGACGATGGCGCGGTCTTTTCCCAGAAGAGCGTTCAGCAGGGAGGATTTGCCTACATTGGGCTTTCCTACGAGAACGATGGTCAGGCCCTCGCGGAGGACGCGTCCACTTTCGTAGTGCTCGAGGACAAGCCCGAGAGGCATGAGGAGCTCTGTTTCGAGGCGCATGAGAAGCGAAGCAGAATCGGAATCGTCGCCGTCTAAGTCATCACTGAAATCGATATGGGCTTCCATCTCAGCCTGCAAGGAAAGAAGGCTCTCGCGCCACGAAAGCAGCTTGTCGTGAAAATCCCCGTGCAGGCAGCGGGTGGCGACCAGGAGGCTTTGCTGAGATCGGGATCGAATGACATCGATGATGGCTTCAGCCTGGGAAAGATCGATACGTCCATTGAGGAAAGCCCTGCGTGTGAATTCTCCTGGCTCTGCAAGGCGGGCTCCGGCCTCGAGGACCATTTCCATGATGCGATTCAAAGCCGCATATCCGCTGTGGCAGTTGATTTCCACCACGTCCTCGCGCGTGTACGTGCGGGGAGCGCGCAGATAGCTCAAAAGTACCTCGTCAACGGGGTCACCTGTCGCGGAATCCGTGATCCATCCGTAGTAGAGCCTGTGGCTTTGTAGTGAATCTGAATCTAAGGGGTGCTTTGGCCGAAAGAGCTTCCGTGCAATGGACAGGGACTCCGGGCCGCTGAGCTTGATGATTCCGATTCCCCCTTCCCCAATGGGGGTCGAAATGGCGCAAATTGTATCTTCTTCAAATCTAAAGCTCATGGTATGAGCGATAACTCTCCAATTGTCCTCCCATGAGGTCTATGCCGCTATTCTTCCTGAACCGGGGGTTTGACCGGCTTCTTTCCGCGCTTCACCGGATAGATGACCACACGGCGCAGGTTCCCCTCACCTTTGCTCTTGGTCCGGACTTCCTGGTCTTCCTTCAAGGCAAGATGAATGATGCGCCGGTCCTGAGCGTTCATGGGACCGGTTGTGAGGGGCCGATGCGATTTCTTCACCTTGTCGCTGAGCTGCTGGGCAAGCTCAGTCAGACTGACTTCGCGCTTGGATCTGTAATTCTCCGTGTCCACCACCACGGAAATGTTCTCGTCAACCTCGCGCTGCAGCAGCTTGGTGACAAGGTATTGGAGGGCGTTCAGTGTCTTGCCTCGCTTGCCGATGAGAAGGCCCGAGCCGTTGCTGATGATATTCAGGTAGATGTAATCCTCACGGGCTTCCTTTTCGATGACGGTCGGCAAATCGACATGTCTCAGAATTTCGGAGAGGATTTCCTTGGCACGCTCGGCGGCGGCTTCGAGGGGCGGAACCTTGGCGGTTACCCGGATCTTGGCCTTCTTAGCCCCAACGATTCCAAAAATGCCGGAAGACCCTTTCGATAGAATCTCGATGATCAGTTGCTCTCGAGGAAGCTTGAGTCTTTCACAAGCCGCTGTTATGGCATCCTCGACAGATTTTTCTTCAATTTCAAGAGTTGACATCCTTTCCTCCGTAAAGTCTCCGATCCGAGTGAGTTATCGCGTAAATGAAGCGAGGAGGCTGCGATCATGGACGACGATTGATCCAATACTGCTGCGCGATAGACAGGACGTTATTGACGAGCCAGTATAACACAAGGCCGGACGGAAAGTTGATAAAGAAAAACGTAAATACCACGGGCATGAGCATCATCATCTGATCCTGTCTCGGGTCTCCTGCCGAAGGTGTCATCTTTTGTTGGAGGAACATGGAAATTCCCATGAGGATCGTCAGGACCGGGATTCCACCGAGATAGGGGATGGGGATGCCGATGTTCAGGCGGTCGGGCGCCGTAAGGTTGTTGATCCACCATATGAACGGCTCGTGCCGCAGTTCTACGGCTCCGTTGAGCATTCGGTAGAGGGCGAAAAAAACCGGGATCTGCAAAACCATGGGAAGACATCCGCCCATGGGATTGACCTTGTAGGTGCGATAGACGCCCATAAGCTCCGTGTTGAGCTTTTCGCGGTCATCTTTGTGCTTTTCGCGGATCTGAGCGATCTTGGGCTGAATTTTCTTCATCATCTTCATGGACTGGTAGCTCTTGTGGGTGAGCGGCCAGAAGACGAGCTTGATCAGCACGGTGATGAGAATAATCGCGACGCCATAGTTGTGTGTGTACTTGTAGCACCAGATGAGAAGATGAAGGAGCGGCTTTGCCAGCACGGTGAACCAACCGTAGTCCACCGAGTGTGACAGATTGTGGTCAGCCCTGTCCAGCTCGTTCAAATTCTTGGGGCCGAGATACAACCTCATCTTGAAGGTCTTATCCTTGCCGGCCTCGAGCTGAAAGGGATCAGTCAGGCACACCACCTGCAAGAGGCCCTTGTCGGCGTCCAGTATGCGCGGAATGACCTGATACCCTTCTTTCTCCAGAGGGGCGACGGCCTGGATAAAGTAGTTGTCTTCATATCCAACCCAGTCCATGGGTGTTTTGAAAATCGTTTCCTTCTTCTGGAGATCCTTCACGGAAAAGGTTTCGAGCGTCCCCTTGGCAAAAACGGCCAGATGCGACGGATTGTTGGAGCTTTCTTCCTTGGGGCCGGCATAGGGTTGGAAGAAGAAGCTTATGCCCATCTGATCCGACAGGCTTTCCGAAGCGAGATTCTCCAGGCGGATTTCGACGTCCATGAAATAGGCCGAGGGGGTCAGGGTGAAGGATTTGGTCACACGAAGGCGCTCGGGGACTTCCGTCGAGAGAGAGAAATTCTGAGGGGAATCCGTCGAAGGGAGCGTCAGTTGTGCAGGTGAGCGGCTTTCAAAGGAGCGCGTCGACAATTGCCAGTCGGGATGGTGAAGCAAATCCACTGCCATGGGCAAATACCCGGAGGCTTGCGTGGGAACCATTTCCATGGGAGGAGATTCGGGATCGACTTCCTGCCGGAATTTATTGAGGCGAAAAGAATTGATGCGAGCCCCTGGCGAGAGGATCTGCATACGGTAGTCCGAGGCCTCCACGAGCCAGCTCTGAAAGTGCTGTCCAAGATCAGTCAGGCGATCCTTGGGCAGTGCTTGAGGAGACGCGATATCCGGAGGAAGGCCGGGAGCCTTCGGGGGTTGTGCCGTCGAGGGAGATTCCGCGGACGGCGGCGTCGTGGTGGTAACGGTTTCCTGTTGGGGAGGCTCGATAACGTGAAAAAGACCGAAAAAATACTCCCAGAAGACAAGCACCAAGAGCGATAGAACCAAAGCAAGCAAAGCTCTTTTTTCCATTCAAAGACACTCCATGTTATTCGGAAGACGAGCGGTGTAAAGGTTGAACGACGGGGTCGTAGCCTCCCGGATGAAAAGGATGGCAACGCGCCAGGCGCCCGGCTCCAAGCAGAACGCCTTTCAAGGCTCCATGAAGCTGGATCGCCTCGTAAGCATACCGGGAGCAACTCGGGGTAAATCGGCAACTGGGAGCCAGGAAGGGTGAGATGAAGAGTTGGTAGAAGCGAATCAAAGCAAGCAATAAAAGACGGATCATCTAGTCCGGCCATCCTGTTCTGCAAAAACTGCAACAAGCTCTTTCGCCGCGTCAAGCAGCGAAAGCTTTTCCGCTCCTGGACGGGCAACGATGACGATGTCCTTGCCCGGCAGCGGGATTTGGTGTTTATAAAGACGAAACCATTCGCGAAGAACCCGTTTAATGCGATTTCTGCGGACGGCGCACCAGAACCGCTTCTGCACTACCAGCCCCAGACGATGCCGCTGCACCTGGTTTGGGGCAAAATTGATTCCAAAGTGGCGGGCTCGGGAACGCCTTCCCGACGCTTTAACCCGCTGAAATTCACCGGATGAGTGCAGCCGTTCTTCAGGCCGGAAACGATATGCTTGTTCCAAGAAAGCACCTCCCAGGGATCACTGCTACCTGTGCCGTCGGGCTTTAAGCTCCAGGCTTCGGGCTTTAGGCTCTGAGGTGCCGGCTCTGAGGTGCTCGGGTCCAAATCACCGGAAAATCAAAACCTAGAACTGAAAACCCCTAAGCCCAACCGCACAGATGGGATCATTTTCGGCCTGAGGGTCCACCGCGGGGCAGGGTCACGCCGAAAGGCGCTTTCGTCCTCTGGCGCGTCGCCTCTTCAAAACCGCTCGTCCTGATCGCGTTGACATCCGTTCTAAAAAGCCGTGAGTGCGTTTTCTCTTGAGATTGCTGGGCTGAAAGGTCATTTTCATGTCGGTTTCCTTCGTCGTTCTTTATAGTCTTCATAAACTCAACCACGCGCCGCTGCGTTCTGATTGTGCGACCGGATTTAATATCCGAGGCCGGTCCGAGGAGCATGGACACATACGTGAACATATACTCATAATCGAACAATGTTGTTTTTGCAAGGCGTAAAATGAGATCTTTCCCCTTTTTATGGCCGGCAACAGGGAGATTGAGTGCCTGCCCGTCCCTTTTAATGATTGAAGAACCGGAATCACCGTGCTATGAAGTGAGACCTTTTAGACGTCCATTGGGAAAGGAGAAGGATAATTGATGTTTTGGAACCGCATTCTGGGCTGGTTTTCCAACGATTTAGCTGTCGATCTCGGAACGGCCAATACGCTTGTTTATGTGAGAGGCAAAGGAATTGTGCTTTGTGAGCCATCGGTCGTGGCCGTTCGCAAAGATGAGCGGGGCGCGAATCGGGTGGTGGCAGTCGGTAAGGATGCCAAAATGATGCTGGGGAAAACGCCTGGCAATATCACGGCCATACGGCCAATGAAGGACGGCGTGATCGCTGATTTCGACGTAGCCGAATCGATGTTGAGGTATTTCATCAGAAAGGTGCATAACAGGCGAAAGCTGGTAAGGCCCAGAATCATTGTGTGCATTCCGTCCGGGGTGACGCAGGTGGAGAGGCGAGCCGTCAGGGAGTCGGCGGAATCGGCGGGCGCGCGCGAGGTGTATCTCATCGAAGAGCCCATGGCCGCGGCTATCGGAGCGGGCTTGCCCATTACGGAGCCCATCTGTAACATGGTGGTGGATATTGGGGGCGGGACAACGGAGGTTGCCGTCATTTCTCTTGCGGGCATCGTCTACAGCCGCTCTGTTCGCGTTGGGGGAGACAAGATGGATATCGCCATCCTCCAGCATATCAAGCGAAAATACAATCTGCTCATCGGCGAGCGCACGGCCGAGCTGATCAAGACGACCATCGGGAATGCTTATCCCCTCGGCCAGACGGAAATGATGATGATCAAGGGCCGTGATCTGGTAAGCGGCATTCCCAAAACGCTTGAAATCAACTCGGATGAAATCAGGGAATCCATTCAGGAGCAAATCGATTCCATCGTCGAGACCATCAAGATAGCCCTGGAGCAAACTCCCCCCGAGCTGGCCGCGGATATCGTGGACCGTGGTATCGTCCTGACCGGCGGTGGGGCGCTGTTGAAAAACCTGGATCACCTGCTGAGACTCGAGACCGGACTGCCCATTACCCTGACGGACGATCCTCTTTCAACGGTGGTTCTGGGGTCGGGAAAGGCTCTGGAGGAAATAGAGATCCTGAAGGATGTATTGACCTGAGATGGTGGGGCAAGGAAGAGGGGGCCACGCGAAAGAGCCTGTTTTGTCCGGGGGGATCTTTTTTTGTAACGAGGTTTGGAAGTCATGATGGAATGGCTGCGCCGTCTGCGCGGTGCGTTAATGGTGTTCATATTTTTGAGTGTCTTCCTCTATATTTTTTCCCTCAATTTCAGACCTCCGGAAAAAATGGACATCCTGCAGAGGGTTGTCGTTGAATCCTTCAGCCCCCTGATCAAGTCCCTGGGAAAGGTATCCACCTTTGTCGAGGACGTGATCAAGGAGTACGTGTGGTTGAGGCAGACTCGCCATGAGAATGAAACACTGAAGGGGAAAGTTGCCAATCTGGAGCAGCAGATCACTGAATATCGTGAAGCCTATGTGGAAAACCTCCGCCTCAGGCGATTGCTTGATTTCAAGAGCTCAGTGCAGGCTCAGCCCATTGCCGCTCAGGTTGTGCTCCACGACATGACCGGCTGGTTTCAGACCTTGATCGTGGATAAAGGGTTTCACGATCAGATCGCTCCGGACATGGCCGTCATCAATGACGAAGGAGTAGTCGGCAGGATTCTGGATGTCTCCGACCGTTATGGACGCATACTTCTCATTACCGATCCGGGTAGTGCCGTGGATGCCATCATTCAGCGAAATCGGGTGAGGGGTATTCTTGGGGGTAAGGATGCCAATGGCTGTATTCTGAAATATGTGAGAGGCAACCTCGATGTGCAGGTGGGTGACCTGATCATAACTTCGGGCAAGGACGGGATTTTCCCCAAAGGGCTTCGCTTGGGCACCGTGCAGGGGATTTTCAAGGACCCTGTCGATCTTTTTCAGAAAATAGAGGTAAAGCCGCTGGTTCGCCTCACTGCCATCGAAGAAGTCCTGATCCTCAAGCGTGACACGGTTCTGCCCGAGAACATGACCGGTAACTGACGGCCGGATTGGGATTTATCAGCGATGTATGCGAAGAATTCGGCACAGTGGCAGCTCTACCCGAAGATGACGGCTTACTCCTTTGTCCTGATGCTGATCCAGGCTCATTGGATCTCTCACCTGCCCTATGCGGGGCTCAGGGTGGATCTGCTCCTGCCGTTGATGTTTGGGGTCGCTATTGAATGGAGCCCTTTTATGAGCCTGTTGTGGGCTTTTTTCTGGGGCTACGTCATGGACACGCTTTCCGGGAAATTCTGGGGCTTTCACGTAGGGTCCTACGTGGCTGCAATCTGCCTTGTGAATATTGCCATCGAGAGGTTCGAAGTTCATAATCCCTTTTATCAAATGTCCTTTGTAGGCGTATGTGCTCTCGGGCAGTCTTTTGTCCTGGGATTGTTTCTGCTCTTTGAGCCTTCCGGCTCCCTCGTGGTTGTCTCGACCTGGAGAAGCCTGGCTATCAGGTCTCTGGTCATGATGTTGCTCACACCCGCGATTCTCTTTCCGGTCTGGAGAGCGAGAGGGAGCAACAGATAGAGGAAGAATCGGCGGCCTGCGACGGCCGTCGAAAGGGTTGTCGTCAGCTTCTCATAAAGGATCGCTCTTTTCTGCGCATTTGACTTATGGATACCAAAAGGAAAAAGAATGAAACCCTGCACTTGGTGAACTGGGAAATTGCGGAGGTCACCGTCTTTCAGCGGCAGTATCTCCTGCTAATGGGAATGATGCTGCTCATTCTCCTGATCTACCTTTTGCGTCTGTGGCATCTGCAGGTCCTGCAGGGTGCGAAATATCGCTATCAATCGGAAAATAACCGCATCAGGCTCGAGGACATTCCTTCCCCTCGCGGGATTATCTTTGATAGAAACGGGACGCCTCTGGTCGAAAACCGGCCCGCCTACCATCTTATGCTCATCCGGGAAGATGTTCAGGACATGGGGCAAACGCTTCGCGAGCTTGCCAGGCTGTGTGCTCGAGCCCCTGAAGAATTCCAGAATGTTATAGATGCCAACAAGCAAACACCGAAGTTTCTTCCCATCCGCCTGCTTTCGGATCTCGACCGGGATTGCCTGGCGCGCGTCGAGGCCCAGCGCATCCGCCTGCCGGGAGTCGTCATTCAACTGGAGCCCAAGCGGGAGTACATCACGAACGGCAAGGCCGCTCATCTGATCGGGTATCTGAGTGAGATCACCGAGACCGAATTGCGAAGCTCCACCTATCAGGGATATAACCTGGGAGAAGACATCGGCAAATTCGGCGTCGAAAGCGCCTTCGAGAAATTTCTTCATGGGAAGCGGGGCGGGAGGCAGGTGGAGGTGGACGCCGTCGGGAGGAGGATGCGGCTTCTGGATGAAGTGCTCCCCATCCCGGGACGCAACATCTGGTTGACCGTTGACATGGAGCTGCAAAAGATCGCCGAATCGTGCATGGAAGGGCACGTGGGTGCCATAGTCGCTCTTGATCCAAACAACGGCGCCATTCTGGCTCTGGCGAACAGTCCGGTTTTCAGTCAGGAAAAATTCATTCGTGGATTGTCCAGGGATGAATGGCAGACCTTGAGCCGTGACCCCAACCATCCGCTTTTGAACCGCTGTATCGGTGCCGCGTATCCTCCGGGGTCCACCTATAAGCCCGTCGTTGCATTGGCAGGGTTGAAAGAAGGCGTCATCTCCCTCGAGACAAGCTTCGGCTGTCCGGGGTACTTGCAGTTCGGAGACAGAAAGTACCGCTGCTGGCGAGATCACGGGCATGGATCCATGGAAGTCGAAAGGGCCCTGATGCAGTCCTGCGACGTGTTCTTTTATCAGACGGGGCTAAGGCTTGGCGTGGACAGAATAGCCCAGTACGCCAACTATTTCGGGCTGGGAGAGAAAACCGGCCTTGGTCTGCATGGCGAGCACCCCGGGCTGATTCCCACGTCGTGGTGGAAGCGTCAGGCGGTCGGGGTTCCCTGGCAAAAGGGAGAAACTCTCTCCATTGCCATCGGACAGGGCTTCGATCTGGCGACCCCCTTGCAGATGGCTCTTGCCTATGCCGCGATCGCCAACAAGGGAAAGCTCTGGCAGCCCTACGTGGTGAGCAGGATCGAAGGCAACAGCTCGGAAGAAATCGATGAGATCAAAGGCAAGCTCAAGCGTAAGATCCCGATAGACGCTCGTTTCTTTGAAATTGTCCAAAAGGGGCTGCTTGGCGTGGTGGAAGATGATCGGGGGACGGCTCATGGTGTCAGGGACAAGTCCATTCTGATGGCGGGAAAGACGGGAACCGCCCAGGTGGTGAGGGTGGCCGACGGAGCGAACCGCAAGCTGGTGGCGAAGATGGCCAAGGAGAAGGACAGGGATCACGCCTGGTTCGTGGGTTACGCGCCGGCTAACGATCCGCAGATTGTCGTGGCTGCGCTGGTGGAGCACGGAGGCCACGGCTCGTCCGTGACCGCGCCTTTGGTGCAGAGAGTCATTTCGGCTTATCTGAACAGCAAGCCCTCATTGACTTCCCCGCCCGCTTCTCAGTAGTGAAAGCGGCTGGAGATGGCGGGAGATTTCTGTTGAAATTGTCGAGGATACTATGCCTATGATGGATAGACGGTTGGTTGAGAATTTCGATTGGTCGATCATTTGTGTGCTGATTGCCATCATTTCGATCGGGCTGTTGAGCATCTACAGTGCGCTGTACCTGCAGATCCAGGTCAATCCTACGCGAAATCTCTTCGTGAGGCAGCTCATGTGGCTCGCGGTGGGATTCGCCGTAATGTTCTGCACGCTCCTTGTGGACTATCAGAAGCTGAAGGTTGCCAGTTTTTGGATCTACCTTTTTTCTTTGCTTCTCCTTGCGGTGGTGTTGGTGGTCGGCAAAGAGGTCAACGGTTCCAAGCGATGGCTGGAGATTGCGGGGTTCCAGTTTCAGCCGTCTGAATTTATGAAAGCGGCCATAGTCATTCATCTGTCTAATTGCTTTTCATCTCAGGAAATCTCCACCTACCCCGGTTTGCGCCGCCTGCTGATCCCTTTGTTCCTGGTGGCGCTCCCGGTGCTTCTGATCCTCGCCGAGCCGGACCTCGGAACGGCGATCTCGGTCATGGCCCTGTCGATGACAATCATCTTCTTCATGGGAATCCGATGGCGCTATATTTTAACAATTCTTCTGACCATAGGTCCTCTTCTGTGGCCGATATGGGAGCATGTTCTGAAGCCCTATCAAAAGAGAAGAATCTTGATACTGCTGCGCCCGGATCTGGACCCTCTGGGGGCGGGATATCACATCCGTCAGTCCAAGATCGCCATTGGCTCGGGCATGCTCTGGGGGAAGGGGTTTCTCCAGGGAACACAGAACAAACTGCATTTCCTTCCCGAAAAGCACACCGACTTCATATTCTCCGTATGGGCTGAAGAATGGGGGTTCATAGGCTGTGCCGTGCTTCTGCTGCTCTTTGCGACGCTCATAGTCCTGGCCCTGCGCGTGGCCAGAAGGTCGAAAGATCGCTACGGCTCCCTGCTGGTCGTTGGAATGACCGGTTTAGTACTGTGGCAGGGCTTGATCAATATCGGGATGGTGATCGGGCTGTTGCCAGTGGTGGGAATCACCCTTCCCTTTGTGAGTTATGGGGGATCTTCGCTCATTTCCCTCTGCTTCGCCATAGGCCTGATCGAGAACGTGAGCATGCGAAGATATGTGTTCCAATCACGCTAGATTTCAGGCAAAACGTTGCTGTAGCTCATTGTGATTTTTATTACTTTTTTGCTTGCCAAGGGTCGGATCTTGTGCTAACAAGTCCGCCCATGTCTAGTTTCCACGCTGTTGCAGGCGTAGAGGGGGCGCGTGCCCGTCAGGTAAGGGTGTGAATGCCGGCTCAAACGAAGCAGCAGGTCACATAAAAGTTGGTTTTATTGGTTAATTTGCAGGGTATCAAAGTGAGGGAAGGGGTAAAATGATCAACATTAATGTGACTCTCTTGATCCAGATGGCCAATGTGTTAGTCCTGCTTTTCCTGATGAACCTTGTTTTGTACCGGCCCATACGTCGCATGGTTGCCGATAGGAAAAAGGTGATCGCCGAACGGCAGGAGAAGATCGACCGTGCCGGTGCCGATGCGGAGGAAGCGGTGCAGGAGTTCAATGCAAAAATCCAGGAAGCTCGTAAGGCAGGCCGCCAGAAGATTCAGGATTTGAAGGCGGAAGGGTATGAGCGGGAGAAGGATCTTTTGCAGAAAGCTACCGAGCAGGCGGCACAGCAGGTTCAGGAAATGCGCGCCAAGATCAAGGGCGACATCGGTGCGGCTCGGAACAAGCTGAAGAAGCAGGTTCAGGTTTTTTCGCTTGATTTGGCGCAGAAGATCTTGGGAAGGAGTATTTAATGAACATTAGCGAGAGGGGGAGCAAGATGAGGGTGAAATGTGTGCCTCTTCTCCTGGGCGCCGTGATGCCGCTTGCCATGCAGGGGGTGGTCTGGGCTTCAGGGGGAGAAGGTCATGGGGGGCTGAACTGGACGGATTTTGCGCTTCGGACGGTCAATTTCGTCATTCTGGCGGGCATACTGTTTAAGCTCCTCAACAAGCCGATTGCGAATTTTTTCACTTCAAGACGCCAAGATATCGAGAAACTGCTGGCGGAGCTCGAAGCCAAGAGGCTGGAAGCTGAAAAGACCAGCGCCGAGTACAAGGCTAAGCTGGGCGCCCTTGAAGCCGAGACGAAAAAGATAGTGGATGAGCTCCTGGTCGAGGGGGAAGCCGAGAGACAGAAGATCGTCCAGGCGGCCGAGCGGCAGGCGGAATACGTCAAGCAGCAGGCGCAGCTTGCCATTCAGCAGGAGATCAAGGCTGCCAGAGAGGCGCTTCAGGAAGAGATCAGTGATCTGTCCGTGGCGGCGGCGGAGGAAGTCCTGCGCAAAAAGATGCGCGCTGAGGATCAGGAGCGCTTAGTCCGTGACTTCATGACAAAAGTGGTGGAGGCGAAGTGAAAAATCTAGTCATTGCCAAACGTTATGCTAAGGCGCTTTTCAATATCGCTTTGCAGGAGGCGAAGATCGAGCAATACGGACAGGAGCTCGGTCAGTTGCTGCAGCTCTTCAAAGAGCTCCCTGATGTGGCGGAGGCCATGCAGAATCCTTTGCATCCGGAAGCCACCCGTAAATTATTGTTTAAAGTCGTGGCTGATAAGGCTGGCCCTACACCGATTTTCAGAAGCTTTGTCAACCTGCTCATAGAGAAGAAGCGCGTTCAGCACCTGGCGGAGATCGCGGAATACTACAATAAGCTCATCGATGAGCACGCCAACGTGGCGCGTGCCAAGATTACAGCGGCTACTCAGTTGAGTGAGAACGTCATCGGAGAAATTGCCAAAACGCTTGAGAAGATGACGGGAAAAAAGGTCGTCGTCGAGTTCGTAAAGGATCCCGGCCTCATTGGTGGCGTGGTGGCTCAGATCGGCGATTTGGTATTAGATGGCAGTGTGAGGCGACAGTTGATCAACTTTAAAGAAACTTTGAAGAGGGGTGCGTTAGGCTAATGGAAATCAAAGCCGAAGAAATCAGCCAAATTATCAGGGAGCAGATCAAGGATTACGAGAAGAAGGTTGAGCTCAGTGAAACGGGGCGTGTGCTCTCAGTCGGTGACGGTATTGCTCGTGTGTACGGCGTCGAGAAGTGCATGTCCATGGAATTGCTTGAGTTCCCTACCTCCAAAGGAAGTATTTTCGGTTTGGCTCTCAACCTGGAAGAAGACAACGTGGGTGTTGCCATTATGGGCGACGATACGCTGATCAAAGAGGGTGATGTGGTCAAGCGGACGGGTCGAATCGCCGAAGTACCGGTAGGTGATGCGGTGCTGGGGCGTGTTATCGACTCCGTTGGTAATCCTTTGGACGGCAAGGGCCCGATCGAATCCAAGGAATTCGCGAGAATCGAAGTTATCGCTCCTGGTGTTATCGCCAGACAGTCGGTAAGCGAGTCCATGTATACCGGTCTCAAAGCTATCGATGCCATGACGCCTGTTGGCCGCGGCCAGCGCGAACTGATCATCGGCGACCGCCAGATCGGCAAGACGGCTATCGCCGTTGACGCCATCATCAACCAGAAGGACAGCGGCATTATCTGTATCTACGTAGCCGTGGGACAGAAAAAATCTACCGTAGCCCAGGTGGTGGAAACCCTGCGTAAGCATGGAGCCATGGAATACACCATCGTTGTCGCAGCCTGCGCCAGTGACCCTGCTCCGCTTCAGTTTACCGCTCCGTTTGCCGGAACGGCCATGGGCGAGTACTACAGGGATCGCGGCCGCCATGCTCTGATCATTTATGATGATCTCTCCAAGCAGGCCACTGCATACCGCCAGGTATCACTCCTCCTGAGACGGCCGCCGGCACGCGAAGCCTACCCCGGTGACGTTTTCTACAACCATTCCCGGCTGCTCGAACGCTCCGCCAAGCTCAACAATGAACTGGGCGGCGGCTCGCTGACGGCTCTGCCGATCATCGAAACTCAGGCCGGTGACGTGTCCGCATACATCCCGACCAACGTTATCTCCATCACGGACGGTCAGATCTACCTTGAGCCGTCCCTGTTCTTCGCCGGTGTTCGTCCCGCCATCAACGTCGGTCTCTCCGTATCCCGCGTGGGTGGCGCCGCACAGACCAAAGCAATGAAGCAGGTTGCGGGCCGTCTGCGCCTTGACCTCGCTCAGTACCGCGAACTGGAAGCCTTCGCCAAGTTCGGAAGCGATCTGGACAAATCCACGCAAGCTCAGTTGAACCGTGGTATGCGTCTCGTTGAGCTCCTGAAGCAGCCCCAGTATCAGCCGATGGCGGCCGAGCGGCAGGTTTCCGCCCTCTATGCGGGTACCAGAGGCTTTATGGATACGGTACCCGTTGAGCGCGTACATGAATATGAAGAGCAGATGCTGGCCTTCCTGGACCGGAAATATCCTGAAATCCTCGGCGAGATCAAGGAAAAGAAGATCATCAGCGACGCCCTGGACGAGAAGATGAAGAAGGCGCTGTTGGAGTTCGCTGAGGTTTTCCAGGCTTAATGAGGCGTCAGGGTTCAACTAATAGAACAAGGGAGCGTAAATAATGGCGACCCTACGGGACATCAAGAGAAAGATAGACGCCGTTAGGAAGACCTCGCAAATTACCAAGGCCATGAACATGGTGGCCGCCGCAAAGTTGCGCGGCGCCCAGCAGAACATGGAAAAGTTCCACCCGTATGCTGCCAAGTTCAAGGAAGTGATCCAGCGCTTGGCTGCGGGTGTGGAAGATGCCAGTGCCTACCCGCTGATCACGCCCCGAGAGGAAGTCAAGAAAGTCGAGCTTGTTCTCGTATCGGCGGACAGAGGTCTTTGCGGCAGTTTCAATAACAATCTGATCGTAACCACGGAAAAGTTCATCCGCGAAAAGCGGGCCCAGGGGAGCGAAGTTTCGCTCGTGTCCGTGGGTCGAAAAGGCGCCGATTACTTCAAACGGCGAAGCTATGATGTGCGGAAGCGCCATACGGGCATTCTAAACAAGCCCAGCTACGCCGATGCTCTTGAAATCGGAAGGAACCTCATCGAAGAGTTTGAAACAGGTGCCTGTGATGAGGTCTATGTCGTTTATAGTCGGTTCGTGAGCGTGGTCAAACAGATCCCGACCCTTGTGCGGCTTCTTCCCATCGTTCCGGAAGAGGCGGAGGCGAAAGAGGGTTACTTCGAGTATCTGTTCGAGCCGTCACACCAGGCATTGTTAGCTGACCTTCTGCCCAATTCCGTGTACATTCAGCTTCTGGAATTCTTCTATCAGACGTCCGTGAGCGAGCATGCAGCTCGAATGGCCGCTATGGAAAATGCCACCAGTAACTGTAAGGAGCTGGTCCGTTCTCTCACGCTGACGTACAATAAGGCAAGGCAGGCGGGCATCACGAAAGAGCTCATGGATATCGTTGGCGGTGCGGAAGCTTTGAGGAAATAAGGCGAAGGTTACGGTTTCTTGAGGGTTAAGGAGGTAAACGACCCATGAACATGGGAAAAATCGTACAGGTCATTGGAAACGTTGTGGACGTCGAATTTGAAGAGGGAAAGCTTCCTCCTCTTATGACCGCTCTGCTCGTTAGTAATGTTGGTATCAGCCCCGAAGAAGACAATCTGGTTCTTGAGGTGGCACAGCATCTGGGTGACAATGTCGTCCGTACAGTCGGTATGGATCTCACGGACGGCCTGGTACGCGGAATGTCCGTTAAGGATACCGGACAGCCGATCATGATGCCGGTGGGAAAAAACGTTCTCGGCCGGGTAATGAACGTAGTCGGAAGAACCGTGGACGGTCTGGGTCCTATTACAACCGATATGAAAATGCCCATCCATCGCGCGGCCCCTGCTTTTACCGAACAGGATACCTCGGTTAAGGTACTCGAGACGGGCGTTAAAGTTATCGATCTGCTGGTTCCGTTCCCCAGAGGCGGTAAGATGGGCATGTTCGGCGGTGCAGGCGTGGGCAAGACCGTCGTCATGATGGAAATGATCCACAACATCGCCATGCAGCACGGTGGTATTTCCGTGTTCGCCGGTGTGGGTGAAAGAACCCGTGAAGGTAACGACCTTTACCACGAAATGAAGGACTCCGGCGTTCTGCCCCGTGCAGGCCTTGTGTACGGCCAGATGACGGAGCCTCCGGGAGCACGCGCAAGAGTTGCTCTCTCGGCCCTGACGGTTGCCGAATATTTCCGTGATATAGAAGGCCAGGACGTGCTTCTGTTCGTGGATAACATCTTCCGGTTCACTCAGGCCGGTGCCGAGGTTTCCGCCCTTCTCGGTCGTATGCCCTCCGCCGTAGGTTATCAGCCTACCCTGGGTACCGACCTTGGTGCATTGCAAGAGCGCATCACCTCCACCACAAAGGGATCTATCACGTCAGTACAGTGCGTATACGTGCCTGCTGACGACTTGACCGACCCTGCTCCTGCAACGACCTTTGCCCACCTTGACGGTACCGTCGTTCTTTCACGGCAAATTGCGGAGCTCGGTATTTACCCCGCTGTGGATCCGCTGGATTCCACCTCGCGCATCCTAGATCCCAACGTTTTGGGCGAAGAGCACTATTATACGGCTCGCGAAGTCCAGCAGTTCCTGCAGAAGTACAAGGATCTTCAGGACATCATCGCGATCCTCGGTATGGACGAGCTCTCGGATGAAGATAAGCTGACGGTTGCTCGCGCACGGAAGATCCAGAGATTCCTGTCCCAGCCGTTCAATGTTGCTGAAACTTTTACGGGTGTTGCCGGCAAGTACGTCAAGATGGAAGATACCATCAGAGGCTTTAAGGAAATTTGTCTCGGCAAGCATGATGACATTCCTGAGCAGGCTTTCTATATGGTTGGCGGCATCGAGGAAGTGCTCGAGAAGGCCAAGCAGATGGCTGCTGCATAAGCATAAGGAATGGTGATCCTATGGCTGACAAAATATTGTTAGAGATTGTCACACCGGAGAAGAAGGTCCTGAGCGAGATGGTGGATATCGTGATGGCACCCGGGGAAGAGGGAGAGTTCGGTGCACTTCCGAACCACATTCCTTTCCTGACCACGCTGCGCGTAGGTGAATTGCGCTTCCGCGTGGGCGCCAACACACGATATGTCGCCATCATGGGCGGGATCGCCGAGGTGTTGCCGGACCAGGTTACAATCCTGGCTACGGCTGCGGAAGAAGCAGGCGAGATTGACGTCATTCGTGCAAAGGCGGCTCGCGAAAGAGCAGAGCGTCGCATCCGTGAAGTGAAGGACCGGCTTGAGTTCACTCGGGCGCAGGCGGCACTCCAAAGGGCGATTGCCCGGCTCAGGGTTGCCGACAGACGATAGTCTATTGAACATCTGAAAGAAGCTGAAAGGCCCTTCCGCAAGGAAGGGCCTTTTCTTTTTCTTTACTCTTTCGTGGTGGTGTTTAATAATACTCATGTCAAGGAAAAGGCACCGAAGTGGATGCCTTGAAAAGTCACAGTGTTGGAGGACCGGGTATGTGCGGAATTGTCGGATACGTTGGCACCGATGAAGGGATGGCAGTCCTCGTTGAAGGGCTAAAGCGCCTTGAATATCGAGGCTACGACAGCGCTGGCATCGCCATGATAGATAAGGGCGGAAAGCTCGATGTTGTACGCTGCCAGGGGAAGATCGCTGCGCTCGAAAACAGGCTCAGAGTGACGCCCATCTCGGGGCGGATAGGGGTTGCTCATACGCGCTGGGCTACCCATGGCAGGCCGTGCGACGAGAATGCCCACCCTCACAGGTCCGGTCCCTTTGTGGTTGTGCACAATGGGATCATCGAGAATTATGGCGAGATTAAAGCGCAGCTCGAGGCAGAGGGCTATGCCTTTTCGTCGGAGACGGATACCGAAGTCCTTGTGAAGCTCGCGGAGAGAGAATGGCGCTCCGGAAAAGATAGCCTTACCTCGATCAAGGAAACCTTGCGGCAGGTGCGAGGCAGCTTTGCCGTCGTTTTTCTTAACGAGGAAGAGCCGGGACAGATAGTTGCCGCTCGCAAGGAGAGCCCGCTGATTCTTGGGATTGGTCAGGGCGCGTATTATTTCGCTTCGGATGTGCCGGCGATTCTGCCTTATACGCGCGAGGTGGTCTACCTGGAAGACGGAGACCTGGTCATAGCAACGGAGAATGGTGTTCGTATAGAGGGGATGGACGGATCGGAAAAAACTCGCCGCACCGTGACTATCGACTGGAACCCTCTCATGGCGGAGAAAGCCGGATACAAGCATTTCATGCTCAAGGAAATCCATGAGCAGCCGAGGGCCGTGATCGATACCTTCCGAAGCGCTCTAGATATGAATCGTGGTGAGATCCTGCTCGACGATCTCAACTTGTCGGAGGATCGCATCAGGAGCATAAAGAAGGTGTTCCTTATCGCCTGCGGTACCTCGTATCATGCTTGTCTTGTCGGAAAGTATTTGTTCGAGAACATATGCCGGATCCCGGTCGAAGTAGATCTTGGGTCCGAGTTTCGATATAGAAAGCCGCTTCTTGACAGCGAAGCTCTTATGGTAGTTGTGAGCCAGTCGGGTGAAACTGCCGATACGAGAGCGGCTCTTCAGGAAGGAATCGACAAGGGAGCCGTATGTAAAGCTATCGTGAACGTCGTTGGGAGCAGCCTTGCCAGGATGGCCGGTGGCGTGATCTACACTCATGCGGGTCCTGAGATCGGGGTTGCCTCTACGAAGGCGTTTACGACTCAGATTGTCGCCATTTACCTCCTGGGACTTTACCTTGCCAGTGCCCTGGGACGGATAACTCGTGAGGACCTTGCTCACTACACTCAAGAGCTTATCGAGCTGCCGGGAAAGATGGAAGAGCTTCTCTCCCGAAGTGATCAGATTGTCCACTGGGCCAGACGCTACAGTCAAGCTACGGACTTTCTCTATCTGGGACGCGGAATTCTGTATCCCATAGCTTTGGAAGGAGCACTGAAGCTAAAGGAAATATCCTACATACATGCGGAAGGCTATGCGGCAGGCGAGATGAAGCATGGTCCTATTGCCCTGATAGATGAAAACATGCCCGTAATGGTTCTTGTCCAGAGTGGCCGTCTCTACGAAAAGATCCTGAGTAATGTGCAGGAAGTGAGGGCTCGGGGAGGACAGGTCCTTATGCTGGTTGAAGATGGGGGTGATGCGAAGATTGGAATGGATGAGTATCAGATGATCATTCCGAAATCGTCCGAATGGCTGGCACCCGTTCTCTTTACCATTCCGTTACAGTTGCTTGCCTATCATATTGCAGTTCTTCGAGGTACGGACGTCGACCAGCCGAGGAATCTTGCTAAGAGTGTGACCGTGGAATAATGCATGCAGGCAGCCGGGCTGTGGAGATTCAGCTTGACTTGCTTTTCCTTTTTTGACTACAATACGGGTGTGGTACCAAATCCTATGTGATTCTCGGAGCTTGTCAAATAGGTGTATGCGAATAAGCTTTATTGTGCCAATAGCGATGTTGCGCATAGAGTTCTTGGGGTAGTGGAGAGGTGGCAACAGCCCTGAAGTAGACTGCGGGAAAAACTCGTCACACTCGCAATGCCTTGTTGGGAGTGGGCATGTAACAGAGCGGAAGCGTGATTCATTCCTCGCCTGTGGTCAATGATCGAATCGGATGCTCACCCCGACGATAAGTTGGCAGAAGGACTGCAAACGAATTAAGTCGAGGAAAAGACAGGATCTGAAAAAAGAGGGTGACCGAAAGATTGATCAGTTTGGTAGGGACTATAGAAGTGATTCGTGCGTGTGTAAATCAGTAAGCGCGAATTTATCAATATAAGCATTTCTCGAGAAAATGAATCCTACATGAGAGAGAAGCAGCCAGCGAGTCACTGAAAAATTATGGACCCCTGCAGTGTTTGTGATTGGTGGAACGTTCCTGATCCAACATTTAATAACAAGGGAACCTCCTCTTAATCCGGTGTGCGAGTCAGTAATCTGAATTGCCTGAAGGATGAACGGGGTGCCCACCTTAGTTACTCGGTTCAAGGCCGACTACCAACACGGCACAAGGCGGGGGTCCTGCATCTCCTTAACCTCTCCGTACTCAGCGTAACATGTGATTTTCCTGCCCAGAAAGCTTTTTCGTATCAATGAACGCCGATTTTTGAGAAGCCAGGTGTTTCCGGCTTGATCAACCGTTGGAGGCTTGCCCTTTGAGGAGCGGCCTGCAGGTTGGCATCGGTCCGCACTGCCAGAAGCTTATTTTCAGGCGCCGCAACGTCGCGTTGCGATTGTGATTGGGAAAGGAATGAACAACTATGGGCTATATGTGGGACGCAATTCTTCTGATCGTGGGATTGCTGTTGGGGTGTGGGCTGGGGGCGATTGCCCGTCACTATTGGATTGAAAAGCGGAATCGGCATCTTCAGGAACAGGCAAGGAATATCCTGGGCGATGCGCGAAAAGAAGCCGAGACGATAAAGAAAGAGGCCATCCTGCAGGCGAAAGACAGTCTCTTTCAGATGAAGGCTGAGTTTGATAGGGAAAGCAAAGAAGCTCGGAAGGAGCTCCAGACTCTGGAAAAAAGAATACTCCAGAAGGAAGAGAATCTCGATAAGAAATCGGAAGGATTGGACAAGAAAGAAGGAGTCATTGCCAGGAGGGAGAAGCAGATTCTTCAGCAGGAAAAAGATCTCGCCGAAGAGGAAAAAGAGCTCCAGCAACTGGTGGAAGAACAAACAAGACGCCTGGAGAGCCTGTCGGGAGTGTCGAAGCAGGAAGCCAAGGATATGCTCATCCGATCTATCGAGAATGAGGCTCGTCATGAGGCCGCACTTCTCGTAAAAAAGATCGAAACCGAGGCACGGGAGTCCGCGGATCGCAAAGCCAAGAACATCATTGCACTGGCCATACAGCGCTACGCGGGAGACTACGTGGCGGAAAAGACCGTATCGGTGGTAAACCTTCCCAATGAAGAAATGAAGGGCCGGATCATCGGGCGTGAAGGACGCAATATTCGAGCTATCGAAGCGATTACGGGTATCGATCTGATCATAGACGACACGCCGGAGGCGGTCATTCTCTCCGGGTTCAACCCCATTCGGCGTGAAGTGGCCAGGGTGTCTCTGGAGCGGCTCATTTCGGATGGACGCATTCACCCTGCCCGCATCGAGGAAATAGTTGAGAAGGTAACTGGTGAAATAGATAACAGCATTAGAGAATCGGGAGAGCAGGCCGGGTTTGATGTAGGGGTACACGGAATTCATCCGGAGGTGATCAAGCTTCTGGGGAAGCTTAAATATCGGACGAGTTATGCGCAAAATGTACTTCAGCATTCGAGAGAGGTGGCCTTCCTGTGCGGAATCATGGCGGCTGAGCTTGGCTTGAATGAGAAGCAGGCCAAAAGGGCCGGACTGCTCCATGATATAGGAAAGGCTATGGACCATGAGATGGAAGGACCCCATGCCACTATCGGTGCGGATCTGGCCCGAAGGTACGGAGAAGCTGCCGGCATCGTTCATGCCATAGCTGCCCATCACGAAGATGTGCCGGCGGAGGACGTGCTGGCGATTCTGGTCCAGGCGGCGGATGCTCTTTCGGGCGCCAGGCCGGGGGCGCGCAAAGAGCTCCTCGAGACCTACGTGAAGCGGTTGGAAGATCTTGAAAGAATTGCCAGTTCTTTCTCCGGAATCAGTAAGGCTTACGCCATTCAGGCGGGCAGAGAGCTTCGAATTATCGTGGAAAGCACCGAGGTCAACGACGCTGACGTGGTACTTCTGGGTCGTGACATTGCCCGGAAGATAGAAAGCGAATTGACGTATCCGGGGCAGATCAAAGTGACCGTGATTCGTGAAACCAGAGCCGTGGAGTATGCCAAGTAGCCGATACCGCAAAGCTCACCCAGTCTAAGCCAGCGACAGGGCCACACGAAGTTCACCAAGAGCACGAAGGACACGAAGAAAAGCAATATTCTTTTTCTTCGTGTCCTTCGTACTCTTCGTGAACTTCGTGGTTTAAGAGGTGAGTTTTGCGCTAGATCTTCGAACCTTAAGTTCGCCCCCCCCTGACAAGCTTCTCGATTGGCTTGGAGACTGACTGAAAGACGTCAGTGGGGGGGGGGACGAATTTATGGCGCGGTGATCTAGTACCAAAATAGGTTTTCGGGAATAAGGGTGTGGGTGAATGCCTCGATTGGAATGTGAGGTAGAGTGTTGTGAAGGAGGATGGGGTGACGGGAATGAGAACAGTTTTTGATGATCTCGATGAGAGGGGATTTGTAGCGCAAGTTACGGATATCGATGGGGTGAGAGAGTACCTGCAAGGTCCGGTGGCCTGTTACATCGGCTTTGATCCGACTGCCGACAGCCTGCACGTTGGCAGCCTTGTGCCGATCATGGCCCTGGCTCACATGCAACGCCAGGGGCATCGCCCCATCGTGCTGATCGGTGGAGGAACCGGCATGGTGGGAGATCCCAGCGGAAAGACGGAAATGCGGCAGATGCTGAGTATCGAGCAGATTCGCAGCAACGCAGAGGCTCTGAAAAGGCAGCTCTCCCATTTTCTCGATTTTTCAGAGGGAAAGGCCTTGCTTCTAAACAACGCCGACTGGTTGCTCGGCCTGGGCTACATCGAATTTTTGAGAGACATCGGTAAACATTTCAGTGTAAACCGAATGCTGGCCGCTGAAAGCTACAAAATACGGTTGGAAACGGGATTGAACTTTATCGAGTTCAACTACATGCTCCTCCAGGCCTATGATTTTTACTACCTTGGAGAGCATCACAACTGTCTCCTCCAGATGGGCGGCAACGACCAATGGGGGAATATTGTCGCCGGCATTGAGTTGATTCGCCGCAAGACGGGGAAAAACGGCTTCGGTATCACTTTTCCTCTTCTCACCACCGCTTCCGGCGCAAAAATGGGAAAGACGGCTGCGGGTGCGGTTTGGTTGAGCCCGGAGAGGACCACTCCCTTCGATTTCTACCAGTACTGGGTGAATACGGACGACCGGGACGTGCAACGCTTCCTTAAGCTCTACACGTTCCTTCCAGTGGAGGAAATTCAGGCCGCCGAAGGCCTCGAGGGGAAGGACCTCAATGTTTGCAAGACAATCCTTGCCTACGAGGTGACAGCCTTGACGCACGGAAAGGAAAATGCACTGGCAGCGTATGAGGCAGCCAGTCGCGTTTTTGGGCGCCGTGAAATCCGAAAGGATTTGCTTGCATCGAGCGGCATTCCTAGGGAGGTGAAAGAGGACGGCCAGGCCATACCCACGACTATGCTGAGTAGAGAGCGGCTGGAAGCGGGTATTCCAGCTTTTGAGCTCTTTTGTGAGACGGGCCTATGTGCGTCCAGGAGTGCGGCCAGACGCCTGGTTGAGCAGGGAGGGGCCTATGTAAACGATGAGCGTCTTGGTGAATTCGATGTGCGAATCGGGCTTGGGCACTGCAAAAGAGACGGGATACTTCTGAAGGCTGGAAAGAAGAAGATCCATCGGTTGCGTGTCCAGGAATAGGTTTGACGGGAACGGGCGAGGTCCGCGATGCTGCTCGGATCGGATGAAAAAGATTGAAAATTCTGTTGACAGCGGAGAATGAAGGCGGTATATACGCATTTCCTTGCACGGCAAGGGCGTCGAGAGCGGAGAGACAGAAAAAAAAGAGA
>Ga0074199_1000437_pt1 | contig 67326 bp, 63 predicted proteins | sample EPASupsiteSAE347_FD_64528 | JGI IMG/M metagenome (GOLD analysis project Ga0074199, IMG submission 64528) | Bioremediated contaminated groundwater from EPA Superfund site, New Mexico - Sample SAE3-47 | ecosystem: Environmental > Aquatic > Deep subsurface > Groundwater > Contaminated ... | reverse complement strand
GCGACAGTAATTTTGTTTTAAAAATCCTGGCAGAAGCAGGCGAGCGCTATGAGCGTAGATTTGCACTTAAAAACAAGGGACACACCCTGGAAAGCATAGCCGGAAAAGTCTCAACTCTTTACAGCATCAGCCCGGAGGATATGCTCTCGAAGGGCCGCCGGAAAACAACCGTTGAAGCTCGAAGCCTCTTCTGTTATATTGCCGTCCATGACCTCAATGCAACAGTAACGGAGGCGGCAAGGCTTATCGGCATGGCGCCCTCAACCATCAGTTATGCGGTAATGAGGGGGAAGAAGATAGCTGAAGGAAAGGGGTTGCAGATAATGGAAGAGTTATTGAAATAATGAAGGACGTCCCCACCATACACGGCTGATTTTGTTGTTCGGATGGCATTGATAAAGGAGGTATACACATGGACATGTGGAAGTTTTATGACATCATGCATCGGGAGCACATTCTCTGCAATCCGATGAGCCTTGAGAAACTTGAACAGCTTATCACACTTCTGCCTCTGAAACCTGGGGCACGCGTGCTTGATATCGCCACTGGAAAGGGCGAGTTTATCATCAGGCTTGCAGAACGGTACCGACAAATGACAGGGACAGGAGTTGATTTCTCTCCCTACTGCATTGCTGATGTCCGCAAGAAGCATCAAGAACGTGTTCCGGATGCCCAACTCCATTTCTTGGAGATGGACGGGGCCAAGTATGTCCCAGAGACCTTACAGAGCTTTGATTTGGTAGCCTGCATCGGTGCGAGTTGGATTTATGGCGGGCATCAAGGGACATTGAACACGCTGCAGAAGATGGCAGCCCCGGAAAGTTGGATCGTTGTGGGAGAGCCGTACTGGCGGTATGAACCGGAAAGAGAGTATTTAGAAGCGATCGGAGTGACACGGAACGACTTCGGAACACATTATCAGAATGTAGAGGTCGGGCGAGAGCACGGATTGGAGGCGGTCTACACACTCGTAAGCAGCCAGGATGACTGGGATAGATATGAAGGGTTACAGTGGTATGCTGCGGAAACCTGGGCGAGTGATCATCGGGATGATCCAGATGTGGAGACCGTGCTGAAGCGAGTGCGTGAGAGTAAGACGGCGTATCTGAGGTGGGGACGAGAAACGCTGGGGTGGTCTATTTATGTGTTCAAGAAGGGGGGATAGCACATTTCTAGTTGGCTAACGCGCCTTGTTGGGCATGCCCATGACGAGCCAGATGAGAAAAAGAGGCATCGCCGCCTCCGAACAAGCCGTTCCACCGGATCGGCGGGAAAAGGCACCCGCCTCCCGGTGAACTTCACGTTAGCTGAAGAAATAAAGAGGAGGTTCTATGAAGACAAGGCACGTCGTCGCAATGAGTATGTTGTTGATCTTCTTCGGTTTTGGTTTTTCGTGGGCTGCGTTCGAGGCCGAGGAAGCAGCATCTTCTGCCGCTCACGCTTGGCTTTCTCGTATAGACAGCGGAGACTATCCGGGCAGTTGGAAAGAAGGGTCCGGCTATTTTCAAAGAGCCGTATCGGAACAAAGCTGGGTAGCCTCTCTGGAGGCAGTCCGCACACCGCTCGGGAAGCCGGTCAGTCGCAAGGCGGTGAAGGCACAAGAATCAAGCAGTTTGCCCGGAGCACCGGACGGACGGTATGTTGTCATGTCTTTTAAGACAGCATTTGAGCGAAAGGAATCGGCCGTCGAAACAGTAACCTTCATGCTCGATAAAGACGGAAAATGGAGGGCGGCAGGATACTTCATCAAATAAAACAGCGAATAAATAGCTGCACCTGACACGGAAGAACGGCAGATTTAATCCATAGAGGCCCTTACCGTTCCCCTCTTCTCTATCGTCCGCGCAGGTAGCGTAGCGTTGGAAATCTGCCGAGGTCCGGAAGAGTTTCCCGATGGAACGGGAGGTGATTGTCACCAGCAACGGTCGGTCTGTTGCTATCTTATCGTCGGTAAATGAATCAAACCTGGAAGAGTCGCTCTCCGCATTTCGCCAGGCCCGTGCCGTTGAGGCGGTTACGAGCCTCCAGTGCCGGTCAATAGCGCTGGGTACTGACAGAATCACTATCTTATCCGAATACCACGAGGCGTTGAAGCGTCCCAAGTTTCAATTTGAGGAAGATAAGATTGTCGCCATCCTTGACTATGTTGGACGTAATGGCCAAACCGTAGCACCTTTTCCACTTCTCGCTTCTTTACCCGATGCCGACAACGAACCGTTCCTCGAGGCAGCTATTACGGGTAGTGCAGAGTGCTTGGTTGCCGGGAATCATGCCCATTTCCCCTCCAACTCATGTCAAGAAGTTAAGGCGATTTCACCAGCCGACTTTTTGAAGCTTTTTCTAAAACAAGAGGTGGCTGAGAAGAGCAGCACATATCGAGCGGATGCAGCCAATCGCCAATAAAGCCGGTTCTCGCCGGCCTCCGCGTTCGGCATATATAATCACAGGAGTTTTCTGAGTTTTTGGTCGAAATAACCTTTGCCGACACCTTTCAGGTGCTGACACTTCAGTAAGTATTTGAAATAGTTTGAGCGTATTTCTGGAGGATGGAAAACCCTCTGGGGAATGCCGATATTTTCAGCAATACAAATCGCTTGACAATGAAATCATATCATTTATATATACTTAAAAGGTTATTAGTGTATACAGTATACACACTCCGGACATCAGGGGTTGCGGGGCATTATATTGTTGGGTTAACTCATTATTATATAAGGTAAAATAAGACGATGAAAGGGGGGCGCCATGGACATTTTTAATGGAATTGATCTACCCTTAAGACCATTTAACTATACTTGAGGAGGAATCATGAAAAGACTTGTTATGGCCATCTGTTGTTTTATTTTCATTTTTTGTTGCTTAGCACCGGATACATTTTCAAAAACCTCCACCGTTACGGTTTACCGGGATGGCTTCGGGGTTCCCCATATCTTTTCCCAGGATATAGAAGGGCTATTCTATGGATTCGGACATGCCACGGCCCAGGACAGGCTCTTTCAGATAGATATGCTTCGAAGAACGTATTGGGGAAGGGTCTCCGAAGTTCACGGAGCAAAGTTCCTGGAACTTGATAAATCAATGCGCCGGGATAATCTGTCGCGGACCCAGGTAAGAGACCAGATTGGAGCCCTCGACAAAGAGTATCAGGTGGTGTTGCGTTCCTTTGCTGCCGGTATAAATGCTTATATACGTGAGATCCAGGCCGATCCCCCACAGAGAGTTCCTGCCGAATTCAACAAGTTCGGTGTTGTCCCGGAACAGTGGGAAGCGGAGGATGTCGCAGCAGTTTTCAATTCAGTCATGGGTGTCTTTATGGACTCCCAGAAAGAGATAGAAAATCGGGCATTACTCGATTTCCTTATCAAAAAGCATGGGGAGAAGAAGGGTCGGGAGATATTTAAGGACTGTGTCTGGGGAAATGATCCCGATGGATTAACCACGATTGCACCCGATGCTCAAACAACATCTCCAGCCAAAAACAAGGTTGAGTATTTTAGGCCTGATTCTACTGTACTGGAATTGACGAAAGAGTCAGAAGCAATGCGCCGTGCATACATCCCTACGGGGCTCCTTCCTTCGTCTGACATACTCGCAGCCAGCTATGCCTTTGTTGTTTCAGGAAAACGCTCAGTGACGGGCAACGCTCTTTTGATGGGCGGACCCCAATTCGGTTTTCACCTTCCTTCAGACCTTTATGAAGCAGGTCTCCATGGGCCGGGGATCAGTGTTGTCGGCTCCACCCTGGCAGGGTATCCATGCCTGATGTTTGGCCATAATGAGAAGAGTGCCTTTTCATCTACAGCAGGGGTTGATAACATTACAGATCTTTTTGAAGAGAAACTCAACCCCAAGAACCCCCGTCAATACTGGTTCATGGGGAAGTGGCGCACCATGGATACGCGAAAAGAGGTGTTCAAGGTAAAGAACGAAGAGCAGAAGGAGTTCACCTTTTATTCCACGGTTCACGGACCCGTGATACGAATGGATGAAGGTAAAGGAATTGCCTACTCAAAACAACTCTCCTGTAAAGAGGATTACCTTACCGGGTTCGTGTCCTTCTATGAACTGATGAAGGCACAGACGCCTGAAGATTTTAAGAAGGCCGCCTCATTTAGTTCCCTTTCTGTAAACGTCTACTATGCAGATACATCGGGAAACATCGGATATTTTCACCAGGGGAAGTACCCTAAACGGAATAGCGGGTCAAATCCTCTTTTCCCAACTCCAGGGACAGGTGAATTTGAATGGCAGGGATTTTTGCCTGCTGAGACAAACCCTCAAATAGTTAATCCGACAACAGGAATTATTGCCAACTGGAATAACAAGCCGGCAAAGGATTGGTGGAACGGAGACCTTGGGGGAATTTTCAGTGGTGTTGCAGGCTGGGGTATTGATCATCGCGTCTTTGTGCTGGAAGAATCCATCAAGGGGAAAGATAGGATTTCAGCCGATGATCTAAAAAAGATGATTCAAAACATTACATTTACTCACCTTGCAGCAGAGCGGTTCAAGCCGTTCCTTATGGAAGCAGGAAAAAAATACAAGAGTTCCGATTCAAGAATGGGAAAGGCCTTGGAAATGCTGGCATCGTGGGATAATAAATGGTCCGATCAGGATAATGACGGGTTTTATGATCACTCCGGCCTCACGATCTTCAATTCCTGGTGGGATATCGCACTTAAGAACACTTTTGAAGACGAACTGGGAGATTACTGGGCATCCCTTGAAACCAGCTACGGTGGTCCCTATAATTGGGAAAGAAGGAAAAGATACCCGGGAAATCCTCTCTTTTTACGGACGCTCCTCGGAAAAAATTACTCTGTTTACGATTATTTCAACGGGAAAAGGGATGAGACCCTCATCAAGAGCTTGAGCGAAGCCTTAGACAGAGCGGAGAAAAAATTTGGATCGCCCGATATGACCACTTGGAAAACCCCGGTCACACCCATGTTTTACGCCCCCACAACCATCCATGGAGTTACCTCGACCGCAGAGAAAATAAAGGGAACTTTTTTCATGGAGCGAGGAACCGAAAACCATATTGTGGAATTGACAAAAGACGGTCCAAAGGGAGTAATGGTTGTTCCTCCGGGAACAGGCGGATTTGTCAAAATAAACGGCGAAAAAAGTCCCAACTACGAAGACCAGTTTGAGATATTCAATAAATTTGAGTACAAACCAATGTTGCTAAAAGAGGAGGCGGTTAAAACAAAAGCCAAATCAAAACAGGAATTGACCTATACACATGAGTAAGGGCAGGAGGGAAAAAGCGGGGTCACCCGTTAAGTGCAAAATGAATAATGAGAATTCCCGATATGCTTGAAGTTTCCTTTGACAATTTTTCGATGAAATGAAACGATGAATATTGGGTGGGACACAATTACGTGTCCAGGTACCGGTTTAGAGGTCACGTACCGGGGCGTCAGGACAAAATCCTGTTTTTCAGGAGCGCCTTATCTTATTGTGATATTGTTCCCACCCACTTATCAAATGAATGAAAAGAATTGAAAAACCACTTAAGAAGACATTTGAGCCGATCGCGCACCTCCCCCATTAAAGTGGACATCCTCGACTAACGATACAGAAGAAGTGTATAATGGGATCAGGGACAAAAGGTATAAGATAGTAAATAATTCAGGGGGTAAGCTTTGTGAACATTGCGGTAATCGGAATCGGTGGTGTCGGCGGGTATTTTGGGGGAAAGCTTACTCAAATACTTCAAACTGATCCGCAGATTAACATTTTTTTTATTGCCAGAAACCAACACTTGAAAGAGATTCAGGCTAATGGCCTTCTGCTGGATGCTGACGAAGGGAAGATAGTCTGTAAGCCTACAAAGGCAATCGGGAATATTTCAGAATTACCTCAACCGGATTACTGTTTGATCTGTGTAAAAGGATATGACCTTAAGAATGTATTAGAACAACTTAAAGACAAAGTTGGGGCTTCCACTGTAATTTTGCCATTGCTTAATGGCGTGGATATCTATGAACGTGTACGCGAGGTCATAAAAACAGGATACCTCCATCCTGCATGTGTTTATGTCGGGACACATATTGAAAAACCGGGAGTTGTAAAGCAACGTGGCGGTGCGTGCACTATTATTCTTGGAAGAGACCCGGAATCCGCGAGTGAAAATAACACAATTCTTAAGATATTGGATTCAGCTAAAATCAAATACCAATGGCAACCTGATCCATCCGTTGAAATCTGGAACAAATTTGTTTTTATTGCATCATTTGGTCTGGTGACTGCAAATTTTGATAAATCAATCGGTGAGGTTATTCAGTCTGAGAGGCATTTGAATTATGCAATAAGCATCATGAAAGAAATAGTAACATTGGCCCAAAGAAAAGGAATAGACCTGCCCGGTACAATTGTAGCAGACACCCTATCAAAGGCTTCGAAATTTCCCTTTGAAACAAAAACATCCTTTCAACGGGATTTTGAATTGGCAGGAAAGCCGGATGAAAGAGATTTGTTTGGTGGTTCAATTATCAGGATGGGAAATGAACTCAGAGTACCAACAATGATTACCGAAGAAGTCTATAGTTCGATTATGCGACAAAAGCCGATATGATTTTTGTGAACTCTCATCTGACAATTGCTTCAACCTGACATCGGCAACAAGGACCTTGCAGGTTAAGCAAATTTTGGGCATGAGAGGGTCTTAACATTGAATATGGATAGTTATAACGAGAATGCCTCCCTGCGGGCGGGGAGGGCTTGACATTGGCCAGGAGGTTTGTGTAATTATTAAGTTAAGGGGGTTCGGTATGTTGAGGAATTTGAAGGTTGAAAGAGGTAATACGGAATGAATGCCCTGATGAGCAGTCTCTGCAAGAAAGTAACGGTCTGCCTGAAGGTAATCCGTGAAGTTCTGTACGGATTCACCACCTACGAACTCCATCGCGGCTTGCAAAAAGAAAAGGGGTATACCAACAACCTCTTTATGCTTGTCATCTTTGGAGACCTCGCGGGACTGCCCGTACTTCCGCCATATTACGCGATGAGGCTTCTTCCTTATATCATCCCCCAGATCAATGCATGGAAGAGGAGTGTCTTAAAGGAAAGAGACATCATGGATATTCTCGTTGAATAATCCGACGTACAATGCAAGAGGACATTGGTGAATCGGCATTTGTCCGCTCCTGTCCGCATTTATCGAGCGCAAACGGGCGGCAAAATAATTATAGAGGTTTTGACAAAACCCGATAAAAATTAAGGAGGAGTTCTATGAAAGCACAAAGACTACGTTATTTTTCCTTACTGACCGCACTTTTCACGTTCCTGATACTTGTTTCTCCCCTCTCTGCACAGGAGATTGCGGTTACCCCTCAGTACTTCCACATCAAGGATTTCAAATTCCAATCAGGTGAAGTGTTGCCTGATATGGTAGTTGAATATGCAACACTGGGAACCAAGAAGGTGGACAACACCGGTACAATCATAAACGCTCTTGTCTGGTGCCATGGATGGAGCGGGAACGCTGCCCAGATCAAGGAATCGAAAGGAGTCGTCGGGCCGGGCAAGACGTTCGACACCGACCGGTATTTTATCATCCTGCCAACAGCCATCGGGTCACCGGGATCCTCATCTCCTTCCACGTCGAAGCTCGGACCGAAGTTTCCAAAATATACCATAGAGGACATGGTTAAGGCCCAGTACATCCTTGTGGCGGAGCATTTGAAGATCAAACACTTAAAAGGGGTGGTGGGACCCTCAATGGGAGGATACCAGACGCTGGAGTGGGCTGTGTCATACCCTGATTTCATGGATTTTATCATACCTGTTGCGACGAGTTATGAAAATAAGGGCCGAATACTCGGGATATTTACGTTGATGAGCAATGCCATAAAGACGGACCCCGCTTACCAGGGCGGCAATTACAAGGAACAACCCGCGACCGGTCTGAGAAACGGGTTCATGGGGAATTTCCTCTGGTATTTTTCCGATATGTTCTACAAGGAGAAGTATCCCACAACTGAGGCCCTCCTCAAGATCCTGGACAGTGCCGGACAGGCAGGCGCCAGGTCGGATGCAAACGATGTTGTCTGGCGTAATGACAGCATGAGGACATACGGCACAAAGGATCGCATATCGAATATCAAGGCGCGGGCGCTCGTTATCGGCATCAATCAGGATGAGCTTTTCCCGCCTTCCGACACAACCGCCCTTTCAAAGGCAATAAAGGGGGCGCAGTTGTTTATGTACGATTCACTATTCGGACATGTAGGGTGTGCCTATGATCTGGCCAAGGCAGACAAGGTGATCCGGGATTTCATGAAATGAACTATCCCGCGGCAGGCCACGGGGTATCAAAAACAAAATAAGAAGCATGGATCAATCTCGGAGCAAGTTTTGGGATATTGACCCGCGGGGCAATAAGGATTGCCGGTAATTCATCGGGGACCGATGGGGACATCCTTTCAGGACAGGGAGCTTGCTGTGCGGGTGGTGAAAGCGGCACATAGAAAAGATGTTCACAAATGAAGTGATCCTGTTTTCGAGTTTATTGGTTTGCCAGCTCCTCGTTCAGGATATCGGAGATGAACATGTGGCCGGCGGCATGGGTAATACAGATATCAGGTTTAGCCTCCATAACTGCAACCTGAGGGGTAACGCCGCAAGCCCAGAAAACAGGCACTTCACCGGTTTTTACCGTAACGGATTCACCGAAATCAGGTTTATGTAAATCCTTAATCCCTATCTTAGAGGGGTTGCCTATATGAACCGGGCCGCCATGAACGGCAGCAAACCGGGATGTAATCTGGACCGCCTTCACCGTGAGGGCATCGGGGATGGGTCTCATTGAAACAACCACGGCGCCCCTGAAAATACCTGCCGGTTTGCATGGGATATTGGTGATGTACATTGGAACAGTTCTGTCTTCCTCGATGTGCCGGATGGGGATTTTCATCTTCAATAGAGCCTCTTCGAAAGAATAACTGCAACCGAGCAGGAATGTGACGAAATCGTCCTGCCACAAATCCTCAATATTCTGTATAGCGGCAGTCAACTTCCCCCGTTTGTAAATATTATAAAGAGGGATATCGGTGGTGATGTCTGCACCGGCAGCGAGAAATTCCGTTAAATATTTGCCGGGTTCCAGTACTTCCAGCAGAGGGCATGGTTTCGGATTTCTTTGACAAAAAAGGAGAAAATCAAAGGCGTACTGCCTGGGTAGTATGACAAGATTGGCTTGGGCATAGCCTAAAGCAAGGCCTGCCGTGGACTTCTTCCATTCTCCTTTCCGGATTAATGCCCGCGCTTCCCTGGGAGATATTTTATCAATCTTTTTCATGTCGGGATTCCTTCAAGTAAGATGCTTAATTTTATTCTAATTCTACCAGTTGCCTCCATACCGTGTAAAGTCAAAAAGTTTTTACTGCACGGCATACAGAATTACAGATGGCAACCGGCCGGGACACTATTTCCTTCTCACGGTTTTGCCGGAGAAGGGGGCGACGCGAGCCCCCTTGATAGATACGGGCGTTTCCCCTCCGCTATGGAAACAACTTTTCAGGATTCAAATTGACCAGAAACTCCTCACAGGGCATACAGAGGACATCCCCCTTGAGCATCCTGTCTTTTCCCCTGTAAAGCAACAGGGTTTTGCTTTCCGGATATTCCTCCTTAAAAGATCGCAACCCGCGCAAATCTGCAGGACGAACATTCCTGCCGTTTTTAACTTCAATCCCGTACATACAGTCCGGCCCGTAGATAACAAAATCAACCTCCACGCCGGACCTTGTTTTCCAGAAGTATAATTCACGTTTTATCTCCGAATAGTCAATCCATGCCTTAAAATGTTGGCCGATAAGACCTTCCAGGGCCTGACCTTCAATTTTTTCGGGGCGATCGAGCGGACCCCGGGGTCGAAGCGATCGAAATACACCGGCATCAAAGAGAAAAAATTTGGGATGTCCTGCCAGTTGTCGCCCGGCCCGTTTCGTAAAAATCTGAATACGCCAGCTCAAAAGGATATCTTCAAGTATCTCGACATATCCTTCCACGGTCTTCCGCTCTACACCGCACTCTTGGGCAACATTACTGATATTGAGGATCGACGCATGAGAAAAGCTTATGGCCTCAAGAAAACGGGAGAAACTGCCGATATTGCGCACTAACCTCTCCATCTGTACTCCTTTTCTTATATATAGCGCCGCATATGCGCGAAGAACCCCGGCAGGATCGCTTGAAGCGACTGCCAGCGGCAGCAAGCCCCGGTGAAGAGCCTCATCGAAGTTGAATCTCTGTCCTAACTCTGCCGCCATGAATGGGTGCATAACATGCAAGAGCGCCCTGCCTTCCAGTAAATCTACTCCTGCCCTTTTCAGTTTGCGGGCACCGGATCCTGTTAATATAAATGTCCTGGATTTGTCCTTTTCTATCAGGCTATGGACAACAGTGAGCAACTCCGGCACTCTCTGAATTTCACCTATAATGACAGTCGATGACCCGGGATGAGCCCTCACAAATTCTTTCAGGCGTTCCGGTGCGGCGGAAAAAAATCGTACCCGTTAAGGATCGAGGAGATCTATTGTCAGGGCATTGCTAAACAGTTTATGGACGAACGTAGATTTGCCGGTCCCCCTGGAGCCGAATAAGAAAAAACTTTGTGTTGGCGGCTTCAAATATCTGTCTATTAATTCCATTTTGCGCCTCATTATGGCATAGCTATATCCATTTTGTGACACTTATTTGGAATTGTCGAGGAATAAATGGTATCAACGTACACCCTTCGAACCTGATAGAACCGGAAGGGAGGGTAAGCCGGAATATGAATCACATAGATACATTAGAAAACATGAGGGTTTAGTCCGGCGCATCATATTCTGATATAATGGTAGACAATTTCCTGTTGAAAAAATATAATAAACTTGAGGAAATATGAGTCCTGCCTTTCAGGGGAGACCGAAAGCAGCAATGGACATATATAATAAAAACGCCTCAAATAAAACGCCTATAGAGGATCAGGTAAACTCTCATACAATGCAGGAAAATAACCCGTTGCCCCTGGTTTCCATCATAATCCCAACCTATAACTATGCGAAGTATCTGCCCATTGCGCTGGAGTCGTGTTTCCGGCAGACATACAAAAACCTTGAAATCATTGTTGTTGATGACGGTTCCACTGACAATACAAGAGAGGTAATCGAGCGATACAGGGACAGGATAATCTTCATTTCTCAGGAAAATGCCGGGGTATCTGCGGCACGAAACAGGGGGATTCAATCTGCGACAGGCGATTTTATTGCCTTTCTCGACGCAGACGACTACATGCTTGAAGATGCAATTCAGACAAGGCTTGATGCGTTCATAAAAAATCCGGAGGCCGGCGCCGTGATCACAGAGACATTCTCAATGAAGGGAGAAAGATTGTCGTGCCATCCGGGCCTGAAGAAGGACACCGTTTCAAGAAAATTTTACAAAGACCTTCTGTCGGGCCGTTTCCCCTTTGCAACCTGTGCCTCATTAATCCGAAGCGATGTTGCGAAGCGGCATAAATTTCCGTCAGGCTTATCGAATGGTGAGGATGTTGCCTATTTTACAAAAATATTTTTCACTACACCTGTCTGCTATTTAACAGAACCTACCGTTGTTACGGTATGGCATGGGGACAGTTTGCGCCATAATATTGAAATAGTGAAAAAACAGGGAATTAAGCTTGTAGAAGAAATCTTTGATGATCCCTTTTACGGAGGGGCTTTAGAATATCTCCGTAAAGATTTTACTGTAAGAAGGTATCTGGAGCTCTTCAAAAAACTCTATAGATACGGAGAGAAAAAAATTGCAAGGGAATATTACGGGAAAGCCCTTTCTCTCAAGCCTGCCAACATTTTCAAGATAGATTACCTCATTAAATTCATAAAATCATTGGTTTGAAAAAGCCGGGGCGCCCGGGCTATGTGTTTTATCCTTCCATTTGTCTGTGTTTTTCTATAGAATTATGGGGTTATGCGGATGCGTAAAAATATATACATTGCCCTTCTTATACCGATAATTATATTCATTTTTGTTGCAATCTCCACGGCCAATGAAGATGCCGGGACCGTTGTCAAAAAGGTTGAAGACCCTGAAGGGGTAGGCATAGTCATCGATAAAGCCGACAGCAATCAAGGCATTGACAGATGCAAGTATTGCGGAAGATTCATTAAAAACGGGAACGTCCACAGGGATGCTTTACTGATAGCGGGCAGGCAACTCGAAGAGGGACTGTCTTCAAGAAAAATCAAATTTTCAAGCGGCAAGGAAAGGGATCAATATATCAATGTTTATATTTTCAGGTTTGAAGAAAGGAAAGGCGGCAACTATTCTGTGGAGAAACCTGCCGGTGTCGGCTTCCACATGCATCTTTATGAAAACGATACCCTGAAACGCATATTTGTATTTGATGAGGACCAGCAGGCTTTAACGGCTAATATCTTCGGTATAGGGAAATTCTTCAAACGAGGCGGTAAATGGATAACAGCAGAAAAACTGTTTGAAGAAGGGATTGAAAAAGGCCTGGATGCATTTGCCGAGGACCTGCCAAGAGGAATTGAAAAAGGTTCGGATGCACCCTTCATCACCGGGGATGTGCCGAGATGAAAGCACTTTTCGCTATGGACCTTATGGGCAGCAAAACTGTCCGCCTCAAAAAAGGAGACTTTGAAAATGTAACCGTATACAGTGAAAACCCTGTCAAAAAGATCGAAGAGATGGTGCAGCAGGGGGCGCGAGACTTCCACATCATCGACCTCGACGGTGCGAGAACAGGTCGACGCACCCACTACGAACTCATTAAGGAGATGAGGCTCAAAATAGACGGATATATGGAAGTGGGAGGAGGCGTCAGGGACGGGGGAGATATTGAATTTTACTGTGAGCAGGGTCTGGACGGGGTAATTGTAGGAACCAGGGCCCTGGAGGATGATGTATTTTTTAAGGGACTTACGGTATTCGGTAATATCGTGCTCGGGCTTGACCTCCTCGATGGAAAACCCATGGTCAGGGGATGGAAAAGCGCCGTCAATAAAGATATTAAACAAATCCTTGAAGAATCGGAGCAGATCGGGATTATGGCCATTCTCAGTACGAGTATCGCACGGGACGGGATGCTCTCGGGACCTGATTACGAAGGTATGAAAAATATGTTAAGCATGACTAAAATTCCGGTCATTGCAAGCGGCGGCGTGACACATATTGACGATGTAAAGAGATTGAAAGATATGGGCGCATGGGCTGTCATACTGGGAAAGGCAGTATATGAAGGCCTCATTAAAATCGAGGAAGCGGTAAAATATGCTGACTAAAAGAATAATCCCCTGCCTCGATGTCATGGAAGGCAGGGTTGTGAAGGGGATAAATTTTTTAGGGCTTCAAGATGCGGGAGACCCTGTTGATAATGCAAGGATTTACGAAGACGAGATGGCGGATGAACTATGTTTCCTGGATATTACCGCCTCCCACGAAAAGAGAAAGACGATTATTGAGGTCGTTGAAAGGGTTGCAAAAGCAGTTTTCATGCCATTAACCGTCGGGGGCGGCATCAGGACCCTGGAAGACATAAGGGAAACTCTCCTTGCAGGCGCCGATAAAGTTACTGTAAATACCACTGCCGTTGAGACACCGGATTTTATTCAAGAGGCAAGTGAAACATTCGGAAGTCAGTGTATATGCGTGGCCATTGATGCCAAAAAGAAAGGTGATGGTTTTGAGGTATATACTTACGGAGGGAGAAGGCCGACCGGTATTGATGCGATAAAATGGGCAAGGCAGGTCGAAGAACTGGGCGCCGGCGAGATACTTCTCACAAGCATGGACAGGGACGGAACAAAGATAGGATATGACATCCCGCTTACAAGGGCCATTTCGGAGGCGGTAAATATCCCTGTTATTGCATCCGGAGGGGTTGGTACGCTCGCCCACCTTTATGATGGTCTTGTGAATGCGAAGGCAGATGCGGTGCTTGCCGCTTCAATTTTTCATTACAGGGAATACACGATTGTTGAGGCCAAACAGTACCTGAGGGATCGCGGGGTAAGCGTGAGACTATAAGAAGTACAAGAGGCACGAAGTTGGGAAGTTCAGAAGCCGGAAATTATGCGTAGCCTCATATCTTCGTAACTTCATGATTTCTTGTATCATAACAAAGGGAGCATTATTATGGACGATATAAAGTGGGATGAGCGCGGGCTTGTACCTGTGGTTGTACAGGATTTCAGGACAAAAGATGTGCTTATGGTTGCCTATATGAACCGGGAGGCATTCGAGCTTACGTTAAAAACAGGCAAAGCCCACTATTATTCGAGGTCAAGGAAAAAGCTATGGTTCAAAGGGGAGACCTCCGGGCATACCCAGGATGTTAAAGAAATACGCCTTGACTGTGATGACGATACGGTTCTGATTATGGTTGACCAGAATGTAGCTGCCTGCCACACGGGCTATTGGAGTTGTTTTTACAGGGCCTGGGCAGGGGGGTGGAAGGTGGTGGGAAAGAAGGTTTTTGATGAAGGAAAGGTATACGGAAAATAAATCGCGAATTGCGCATTACAAAACACGAAACAAATTGGAAATGAGATTTCACTTTCGCAATACTTGTAATGCCATGCACCAAAACGGTATCGCTAATTCATATGACTTTTATGGCCGGCAACCTTGACAAAGCATTTCGTTTCATCGTTACCTGCGGCTTTGTGGGCCATATGCCTCTTGCCCCCGGCACGTGGGCCTCAGTTCTTGGTTGTATTCTGATATATCTTTTTCCATTCCCGTCATTGATTGTCAATATTATCTTTATATGCTGCCTGGTTGCATTCTCCATAATCTGCATTAATATGCTTGCATTCACCGGGGAAGACCCCGGGTATATTGTCATAGATGAACTGGCCGGCATGTTTATAACAATGGCGGGGCATAAACCTGCACTTATTACTGTCGTTGCAGGATTTTTCCTCTTCAGGATTTTTGATATAATAAAGCCGTACCCTGTTAACGCCGTTGAACGCTTCAGAAAAGGCTACGGCATAATGGCTGATGATATGCTTGCCGGCATATATGCAAATATTATATTATGGTTAGGGTACCTTATAATTTACAGCATATGGAAATAGAAGAAAAGATAGGCGGGATGTTAAAAGAAAAGGGTCTGACAATTGCCGTTGCAGAATCCTGTACGGGCGGCCTTATATCCAGCAGGATCACAAATATCAGCGGCGCCTCTGCATATTTTTTGGCGGGATTCATAACATACAGCAACAAGGCAAAGACGGCTTTCTTATTTGTTCCGGAAGAGGTTATTACGAGATACGGTGCTGTCAGTTTTGAAACGGCAAAATTGATGGCAGAAGGGGCAAAAAGTGCGGCCGGCGCAGACATAGGGGTTTCCGTGACCGGCATTGCCGGGCCAACGGGCGGCACATTCGAAAAGCCTGTGGGGACAGTTTTTATCGGACTTGCAACCGGAGAAGGCATAGCTGTCCGTAATTTTTTATTCACCGGCAACAGGCTGGAGATAAAACGGGAGACCTCAGAGGCAGCGCTTACATTTATTGCCGACTATCTGGAAGAAAGACCTTTATGAGATCCTTCCTGGCTGTGGAAATTCCCGATGATATTAAGAAATATCTTAAGACCGTCGCAAAAGGCATGTCCAGATATGTCGATGGGGTAAAATGGGTAAATGAAGCGGCACAACACATTACCCTGAAATTCTTCGGTGAAATAGAAGAGGAAATGGCATGGAATATAAAGAAATCAATAGAGCATGCAGGGTCAAAATACGGCCCGTTTACCCTTACGCTCAAATGTATCGATGCTTTTCCATCCAGAAAGAGGGCAAGGGTTATTATAATCACACTGGAAAATGGAGTTGACAATATAATAGACATATTCAATGATATAGAACGGAATTTTGCATCACTCGGTATCGAAAAAGATGAAAGGCCTTTCAGGCCTCACATTACACTGGGAAGAAGGAAAGTGCCTGCGCCGGTTTTGGATAAGGCAATTACAGAAATAGACAGGAAAAGTTTTGATGTGAATGCGCTGGTGCTTTTTAAAAGTACATTGACAAGCCAGGGGGCAATATACGCGCCGGTGTGGGAGATAAAGCTCAAAGGACAGAAAGGCGTGAAAGGTTAAAGGTGAAAGTTCAATCGCGAATCGCGAAAGGCAAAAAGTGAAAGGTAAAAACGGGAAAACGACATTAGATTTATGAATAACACCGGGCTTGCAGCCTTAGAAATTCTTAAGTATTATTGTAATTTGGTTATTGGAATTTATAAAACCGGGAGGTAGCAACTTTGAAAGAAGAGGAAAGCAAATCAAAAGCAATAGATATGGCAGTTACCCAGATCGAGAAGCTCTTCGGGAAGGGTTCGATCATGCGGATGGGTGAAAAGCCCATTGAGGCAGTGCCCGTGGTATCGACAGGATCGCTTTCGCTGGATATTGCGCTCGGTGTCGGCGGGTTGCCGAGAGGAAGGGTCATCGAGATATTCGGCCCTGAGGCCTCCGGCAAGACAACTCTTGCGTTGCAGGTCGTAAGCGAGATTCAGAAATTGGGCGGTACGGCTGCCTTCATAGACGCAGAACATGCACTGGATATGGCCTATGCAAACAAGATCGGGGTAAAAACGGACGAACTGCTCATATCACAGCCTGACACAGGCGAGCAAGCACTTGAAATTGCCGAAATCCTCGTTAGAAGCGGCGGGGCCGATGCGGTGGTAATCGATTCCGTGGCAGCCCTTGTGCCTCGAGCAGAAATAGAAGGCGACATGGGTGATGCCCATATGGGCCTGCAGGCAAGGCTTATGTCACAGGCATTGAGAAAGCTTACCGCTATAACCAGCAAATCCATGACGACCGTCATATTCATAAACCAGATCAGGCACAAGATAGGCATCATGTTCGGGAACCCGGAGACAACAACCGGTGGAAACGCATTAAAGTTTTACTCCTCGGTGCGGCTCGATATACGAAGAATATCTGCCATAAAGGATGGTCAGGACGTTGTCGGAAACAGGACAAGGGTAAAGGTAGTGAAAAACAAGCTTGCTCCACCGTTTAAAGAAGTGGAATTTGATATAATATTCGGCGAGGGCATCTCAAAGGAAGGGGACATACTGGACCTTGCAGTTGAGGCAGGAATTGTTGAAAAGGCAGGAACATGGTTTTCGTACGGAGAGGTGAGGATAGGACAGGGAAGGGAAAATGCAAAAGAGTTCCTGAAGAAAAATGAAGAAACAAAGAAAGAGATCAGGGATAAATTGCTTATACATTATGAATTAAAGAAAGGTGAATCGTGACATCGAACGAAATAAGGAAAAAATTTTTAGCATATTTTTCGGAACGGGGCCATACCATAGTTCCGAGTTCATCGCTTGTGCCGGACAGGGATCCGACTATACTCTTTGTCAATGCGGGAATGGTACAGTTCAAGAATGTATTTACCGGTATTGAAAAAAGGGATTACGAGAGGGCAACATCATCCCAGAAGTGTGTCAGGGCCGGAGGTAAACACAATGATTTTGAAAACGTGGGAAAGACATTAAGACACCACACCTTCTTTGAAATGCTCGGCAATTTCTCATTCGGGAATTACTTCAAAAAGGAGGCAATCCCCTTTGCATGGGAATTCCTGACTGATGTGATGAACTTAGATAAAAAACGTTTATGGATAACCATTTACAAAAATGATGATGAGGCAGATAAAATCTGGAAAAGTATCAATATACCTGCGGACAGGATCGTCCGCCTTGGCGAGAAAGACAATTTCTGGTCAATGGGCGACGAAGGTCCCTGTGGCCCCTGCTCCGAGATACATTATGACCTGGGCGAAGACGTCGGCTGCAGAAAACCGACGTGCCGGATAGGCTGCGACTGCGACAGGTTTCTGGAGGTTTGGAACCTCGTATTCATGGAATTTGAGAGGTCTAAAGGCGGGGAGATGAAAAAATTACCCCGTCCTTCCATAGATACCGGCATGGGACTTGAACGGATTACTTCCATCATGCAGGGGAAGATCGGAAATTACGAGACCGATCTTTTCAGCCCCATTGTAAAGCGGCTGGAGGATATTTCACACAGCATATATGGAGAAAATAGACGCAGAGACGTTGCAATGAGGGTCATTGCAGACCATGTGAGAGGGGCAACGTTTATCATTAATGACGGCGTCTTGCCGTCAAAAGACGGGAGAGGCTATGTTCTGCGAAGGATCATCCGGAGGGCATTACGGTACGGTAAAAAGCTGGGCATAGAAAAAGAGTTTCTCTATGACCTTTCCGGAACAGTTGTTGACCTTATGGCGGATACATACCCGGAGATTAAAAATAATCACCCCTATATCGTACGTGTCCTTAAAGGCGAAGAGGAAAGATTCATTGAAACACTTAATATCGGTATGAGGCTCTATGAGGAAATTGCTGAAGAGTTGAAAGCGAAAGGTGAAAATGCCATCTCCGGAGATCTGGCATACAAACTCTACGATACCTATGGTTTTCCTCTCGATATAACACAGGAAATGGCAGAAGAAGATGCATTGCAGGTCGATGTGGCCGGGTTCCAAAATGCACTGAAAGAGCAGAAAACAAGGTCGCGCGGCGCTTCAAAGATAAAGGGCGATGGATTGGGCGAAGGCTATGTGGAAGTGCTGAAGACCGATGCAAAAAATATTTTTCTCGGGTACGAGAAGCTGGAAGCGGAAGGGAAGATCATTAATATCGTAAAAGACGAACAGTTATCGGAAGAGATGCACGAAGGCGAAGAAGGCGAAATCTTTTTTGACAATACTCCTTTTTATGCAGAAAGCGGGGGACAGACAAACGATGAGGGTTTGGCGGAATCCCCCTCAGGCAGGGCGCAGGTTATTGAAGTAACGAAGATAAAGGCAGACCTCTTTTCCCACACCATAAAGATGGAACGGGGGTATTTCAAAAAAGGGGATACAGTGCGTCTAATCGTTGACAAGGAAAAACGAAAAGGGGTGTCGAGAAATCACACTGCCACACATCTCCTCCATTATGCGCTCAGGCAGGTGCTTGGAGACCATGTAAAACAGTCCGGCTCGCTTGTGGAAAAAGACAGGTTCAGGTTTGACTTCACGCACTTTCATGCCTTGGATGATGCTGAAATAGCGAAGGTTGAGGATATTGTCAACGATAAGATACTCGATTGTGTAAGCATTACCGTTGAAGAGAAGACAAAAGATGATGCAATCAAAGAGGGTGCAACAGCGCTATTCGAAGAAAAATATGGTGAAACGGTGAGGGTTGTCCGGATAGGCGATTTCAGCGCCGAACTGTGCGGTGGAACCCATGTGCGGAACACCGGAGAAATAGGGAGTTTTTATATCATTGGCGAAGGCTCGCTTGCTTACGGGGTGAGAAGAATTGAGGCTGTTACAGGAAAAAATGCAATAGAGCACAATCGCAAGCTCGAACTCACTGTGAACGGGATTTCAAAACTTACCAACACAGAGACCGGAAGGGTCCGGGAAAGGGTTGAAGGTATTATTGAAGAGCTTCAGGAAAAAGAAAAATTATTGGAACAATTAAAAGAAGAGGCATCAGCCAACAAAGTGGATGCCGCAATCAAGGGGGCTGACGAACGGGATGGGGTTAAAATTGTTACTATGTTGATTGAGCATGCAAAAGCGGAAGATTTAAGAAAGGTGACGGATATTATCAGAAGCAAGGTAAAAAGCTGTGTCGCTGCAGTGGGTTCGCGGGATGATGCAAAAGGTTTAATCGTAATTGCGGTCAGCAAGGATGCCCAGGGTAAATACAACGCAGGGAAGATCATTAAGGCGATTACGGGAAGATACAACGGAAAGGGTGGCGGAGGGCCGCAGATAGCGCAGGGCGGTGTCCCGGGTGAAAAGGTTGCGGAGGCCCTGAAAAGCATACAAGACATATTGGAGGGTTAAGGTAAACGGGGGCATTATGATGAAGCAATATGCAGGGAACCTAAAAAGCATTACGCTCTTTTCCACATTGAAGGATGATGAAATACAGGCTATTTCAAAGATTACAATCCTGAAGGATTACGATAAGAACTGTGTAGTTTTCCAGGAAGGTGAAATAGGCGGTTCGCTCTATTTCATATTGAACGGGAAGGTGAAGATCAGCCTTTTCGATGACGAAGGCAAGGAATATATCCTGGATATTATCGGAAAGGACGGTTTTTTTGGTGAACTATCACTCATAGATGAACTTCCAAGGTCTGCAAACGTGATAACTGCAGAAAACTCCGTATTTTTAGTTATTCAACGGAAGGATTTTATTAAACTACTCTTGGAGAACCCCGCAATAAGCATCGGCATTTTAAAGACATTATCGAGAAGACTGCGGTCTGCCGACGAAAGGATCAAGGGGCTTGCCTTCCTGAGCGTTGAAGGAAGGGTGCTCAAATATCTTCTGGATATTGGTGAAAAATCAGGCTTAAGACTGAAAAACCACATCATAATAGAGAACGGCCCGACTCAGATTGAGATAGCGAACTCCTGTGGTTCAACGAGGGAGACCGTATCGCGAGTATTGAAAATATTAATCAGAAAAGGCGCCGTAAGTGTAAGAAGAAGACAATACACATTACACCCTTCCTGCAACTCTATTTAGTTCAGATCCTGGATCACAGAGAAGGGTTTTGAGCAATGAAAATAAATTTCCATAAGGACAGGAAATGGCAACGAAAAAGGTGAGTGAGGCATTAGAGCAGAAAGAGCAGGAATTAAGAATTCTTCATGAAGTTGCAAAGGATATCAGTGGAAATGTGGAACTGGATGAGCTTTTGCATCGTATTGTCGAAATGGTTATGCACTTTATTTATACAGACTCATGCCTTATTTATCTTTACGACAAGCATAATGACGAGCTCATCCTTACGGCATCAAATCACCCCCGGAACAAGGTACTCGGCAGAATAAAATTGAAAATGGGGGAAGGCGTTACAGGATGGGTTGCCCGCGAGAAGATGCCCGTTGCATTAGCAAAAGAAGCATATAAAGATCCCCGTTTCAAGACCTTCACATCCCTTGACGATGACAAGTACGAGTCCTTTCTGTCAATCCCTATCCTTTCCAGGGACGAAATAATCGGCGTCATGAACATAAGGAACAGGAAAGAACATACGTATCCGGACCATCAGGTGAAGCTTATCTTTACGGTTTCACGGTATCTGGGGAGTGCCATTAAAAACGCGATCATTCACGACGAGGTGGTAAAAAAGGCTCAGCAGTTAGACCTCCTTTCGGAAATTTCCAGAACGATTGTCTCCGATTATTATTTAAAAGAAATACTGCAACTTATCGTTACTATGACGGCAAAGGTAATGGACTCCAAGATCTGTTCCATCATGCTTTTAGACGAAAAAAGGGATGAACTCGTCATAGCTGCCACACAGAGCTTGAGCGATTACTATGTCAATAAACCGAACCTGAAGGTAGGCCAGTCCATCAGCGGGAGGGTGGTGAAGGAAAAAAGGCCTGTTACGGTCCTGGATGTAACGAAAGAGCCCGGTTTTATGTTCCCGGACATTGCAAAAAAAGAAGGTATCGTTTCACTCCTCTCTACCCCCATGATGATTAAAGACAGGGCAATCGGCGTAATCAACAGCTATACGCAGCGTGAGCACAAATTCAGCAAGGAAGAGATCGACATCATACAGACCGTGGCAAATCAGGCTGCGGTAGCTATCGAAAATACGCGCCTTGACCAGGAAATCCTTGCTGCTAAAGAAGCCCTGGAAGGGAGAAAAATCATCGAGAAGGCCAAGGGTATCCTCATGAAAGAATTAGGGATATCTGAAGACGATGCCTACAAGAAGATACACAAGAAGAGCATGGACATGAGAAAAAGCATGAGAGAGATCGCTGAAGCAATTATCCTTACCTCGGACCTGAAGAAAAGGTCTTGACAAAAAGGGAAAAAGAATATAAATTTGTATGTTGTTAAAAACATTGACTTCTGTTGGCAACGATTGCCGGCAGAATTAAGCAGAACGGACTAAGGCGTCCAATCCACCATCGGTGGTTTGGACGCCTTTTTTGTTTCATGCCGGAGATGGAGATGCGAGAAAGAGGAAAACCGGAAACAATGAAAACCATACGGGTCGCAATAGGCCAGATAAACTGCACCGTAGGTGATTTGCAAGGCAACTGCGCAAAAATGTATAAATACTCAGAAAATGCCAAAAAATCAGGAGCGGAGATTGTGACCTTCCCTGAGCTCGCAGTGACCGGTTACCCGCCCGAAGACCTCCTGTTAAAACCGAAATTCATTGAAGACAACATAAAGGCATTAAATGAATTTTCTTTTTCAATTCAGGATATTGTGGTTATTGCGGGTTTCGTAAATATCACAGATGGAGATATATATAACGCTGCGGCCGTTATTTATAACGGAGAAATCAAAGGCATTTACCATAAAACACTTTTACCGAACTACGGTGTTTTTGATGAAAAAAGGTATTTTACAGCAGGATGCAAACCTATTGTGTTTCAGTACGGAGGGCTCATTTTCGGGGTCAATATATGTGAAGACATATGGCACAAGGAAGGACCTACGGAAGCACAGGTCATGATGGGGGCGCAACTCATACTCAACATAAACGCGTCTCCCTTTCATGCGGGCAAGATCCGGTTGAGAGAAGAGATAGTAAAGACCACGGCAAACGATAACCATGTTCCTGTCGTTTATACAAACCTTGTGGGCGGCCAGGACGAACTTATATTCGACGGCCAGAGTATTGTTGCAAATGCAAAGGGAGATATCATTGCGAAGGCAGATGCTTTCAGGGAAGATTTGCTCGTGGTGGATGTACCAATTGCGAGCGTAGAACGTAGAGCAGGAGTCAGGGGCGGGGGTGTAATAAAACTCAAAACTCAAAACTCAAAACGCAAAACAAAAAGGCCTCTTATTTCACCAAGGGAAATATGTGAACTGACGCCGGTAGCCGAAGTGTACGAAGCTTTAAAGCTGGGCCTCCATGATTATGTCATGAAAAATGGCTTTAAAAAGGTTGTCATCGGATTGAGCGGAGGTATTGACTCCTCCCTGGTGGCGGTTATTGCTGTTGATGCCCTTGGAAAAGAGAACGTTGTGGGCGTCTCAATGCCGTTTCGTTATACATCGGAGGCTTCAAAGGCAGATGCAAAAGAGCTTGCGGATAACATTGCCGTAAAATTACTGGAAGTTCCCATTGAAAGTATATACTCGGCTTATTTATCCGTCTTCAGCACCTTTTTTAAAGGACTGGCTGAAGACATTACCGAAGAGAACATCCAGGCACGCATACGGGGCAATATTCTCATGGCCCTTTCGAATAAGTTCGGCTGGCTTGTCCTGACTACAGGAAATAAATCTGAAGTGAGCGTGGGGTACGCAACGCTCTATGGTGATATGGCCGGTGGATTCGGAGTGATAAAGGATGTACAGAAAACACTCGTATATGAACTGTCACGATACAGGAACAGGGTATGCCCTGTCATTCCGGAGGGGGTTTTAACAAAGGCGCCTACGGCAGAACTTAAGCCGGAGCAGAAGGATCAGGATACATTGCCTCCTTATGATATCCTTGACCGGATATTGGAGGCTTATATTGAAGAAGACAGATGCGGCGAAGCAATTATCTCCCCTGCCTTCCAAAAAGAGACAGTGGACAGAACCTTGCGCATGGTTGACATAAGCGAATACAAGCGGCGCCAGTCGCCGCCGGGGATCAAGATTACCCCGAAGGCATTCGGTAAAGACAGGCGTATGCCGATAACGAACAAGTACAGGGGGTGACCTGTGTCCTTTGAAATTCTTGTTAAGAGAATATCGCCTACGATTAAAAAGATCGCACATAGGCTGAATGGTCATTACACCTTTTTCAACGATGAGGACCTTTACCAGGAGGCGCTGACGCACCTGTGGATAGATTTCAGGGGAGGAATTCTTGGTGATAAGACGGATAGTTATATATTACAGGGGTGTTACTATCACCTGAAAAATTACATTCGGAAAACCCAGGATAATGTGGTGCTTGTGAGCCTGAACAGCCCGGTTGGCGAAGACGGCATGGTTATGGAAGATGTTCTTCCTGCGGATGGAATAAATCCTTTTGAATACCTGGAAAGCAGGATGGAAATAGAAACAGCGGAAGAGAAATGTCTAACCCGAAGAGAAAAGGAAGTACTTTCATATTTTCTTGAAGGTATGTCTATGAGGGAGATAGGTCGCAAAATCGGCATATCCCATGTAATGGTGTTAAAAATAAGGAACAGAATTAAGGATAAGTACGGGAAGTTTAACAGGGAAACGGCATTGAGCAATTGAAAATGCAGCCGTTAGCGATTCAATCACGGGCTTTGATAAAATGTATTATGGTTGATAAAATTCATCCGTTACAGCACACCCTGTCGAATCAAACTTATACCAACTCGCCGTCAATTGCCAACCGAATTACTTTATAGCGGGAGCACACATCCCCTTGCACTTCCGCACTACTTTCCCGACCGTTGCAGGGCTTGCATCGCTTGATGTGCAAGGGCGGAGGCTGCCCGAAGATGTTCATGCCTGCACATCATCCCACAATAGTGTTCTATCTGCCGGATTAGAAGAAGGGCTAAATAGATGGCGCTTCAAATGCAGGGTAATGCAGGACGGGAACGTAATTGAAATGGCGTGAAACCTTCCGGAAAGATGTACGGTCGTTAGAAATTATCGCCACTTATCGATCGATCTTGTCACCGGGTATGACATCTTCCATGCTTGGGAGTAAGGACCTTCCTCCCCGCCAACCACGATGACGTTCACATATTTGCGGGGGTAAACGGAGACCCTTGCATCGTCGGGTAGGGTCTTGTATTCCTTTGGCCAAAGGTATGTTTCACCGTACATCGGTTTTCCCTCGAGAATGGCCTCGATAAAATCCTTGTAGTAAGGGTCGTTCTTAAATTCCTTCATGGTCAACGTGGCTTTCTTCCAGAAGTACTCTTCGACATCCTTCTTGCTCATCCCCTTCCCGGCAAGGGCCCTTGCAACCGTGGGCGGCAGCAGCACGACAACACCGTTCGGCCACTCCCACGTCGCCGCAGCCCGGGCCATGTCGTCGAGCCGGCCTTTCTTGTAGTTCCCTGTGTGGCTCCACCCCCCGGCAAATATTGTGATGGTACTTTCGTTGGGCTTATGGCCTTTGGATACGTCGAATGGTTCCCAGGGACTTGCTTCCTCGTTTTCGGGGAAACAGAAGCTGTATCCGCTGGGGTTACCCTGGGCGCCCATGAGGTTGACCCCTACCTCAGATCCTCCAAGGTTAGTAATCGCCAGTTTGAGGAATCGGCCTATGGTTGCATTAGCTTTATTGCCGGGCCCGAGCGCGTAGGTTCCCGGATTCATGCCTATTTCTTTGCGGATCGGGCCATTTACAAGTTGCATGAAGGAGAAGGAATTCGTAGAGCGTACAGATGATTCAAAAGGGCCCGAGGAGAATGCTTCGACTGCCGCCAGTAACACGGGCATGTATTCAGGCCTGCATCCTGCCATCACTCCATTAATGGCGACCTTTTCAACCGTCACAGTCCATGACTCCGGCCACATAGAGGTCGTCACCACTTTATCCTTCGGATGTCCCGTCCCTTTCAACATCCCGGCAACCCGTTCCTTTGTTGGCGGAATGATCGGCAACCCATCGGTCCAGTGCCGTGTATCAAAGTAGTCCTGTACCTGTGCCAGCGATCCGGTAAAAGCGATTCCCGGCGGCGGATCCGGTTGTTCGGTCCCGGTTCCCGTCTCCTTTTTCGTCAATGGTGCGGTCAGGGATTGCACGATTTTATCGGCGAGGTCCTCCATTTTCCGATCCGTTATATTGCCCGGCGGGTATGGGACCGGCACATACCTTACCGGTGTGCCCAACCTTTCGGATGTTGTCTGCGCATTATCTATAAACGTCTCAAAAATAACATTTACACCCGGAAGACCCTGTTGTTCCAACTTGGCAGCCCAGGTTATGGCCCACATTGTACCGGAATTTGCAAATTGAGCACCGTAAATGAAAGCATTGCCTTTTGTCAGCATCTCGTCCCATAGTTGAGGTTCGTTGCTCATATAGGTCGATGGCTTATATATGGATACTATCTTAACGCCGGGGAAACGCTTTTTGAGAACCTCTCCGGTTTTTTCAAGCACTTCTTCCAATTCGGTTCTTTCCCGTAAAGCTCTTAAGATATAAACTACCATACCGTTTAGGTCTGAAATACGGGGTGCAAGGGGAGAAAGTTTTACGGCCGGTTTGATGCCGCGGGGGTTGAGTGTCTCGAAAATACCTTCTTGAGCATGAAGTGCGGAAAATCGGGTTGAAGAAAAAAGGTTTTTATTCATTATTGATCTTCTTGATCCTTAAGCGCCGCCCTTCTCTTTTGCACGGCAGGGAACAATTGTAAGATTAGAAGGATACAAGCGATACCCATCACCACTGCCGAAATGGGCCGGGTAAAGAAAATACTTAAATCGCCGCGGGATTGAAGTAAGGCTTGTCGCAGATTCGTCTCCATAAGGGGACCGATTATCAACGCAAAGCAGAAGGGCGCCCCTTCAAATCCTGCCTTTCGCATCAGATAGCCCAATGCTCCAAAGATTAACATAATCAGAATCTCGTAAGAATTGGTATTTACAGTATAAACACCGATCAAACAAAAAAGCAGGATCATCGGAAAGAGTATCCCATACGGAACCTTCAGGAGTTTTACCCATATTGGAATCAGCGGCAGATTAAGAAGCAAGAGTAAAACGTTTCCCACGTACATAGAAGAGATAACCCCCCAAAAAACCTGGGGTTGCTCAGTAACGAGAAAGGGACTCGGTGTAATTCCGTGAATCATGAGGGCTCCAAGTAGAAGGGCCATGATGACGTTACTTGGGAGCCCCAGCGAAAAGAGTGGAATCATGCTGCTGGTAGAGGCTGCATTGTTGGCCGATTCCGGAGAAGCTACTCCTGCAATAGCCCCATTCCCGAACTCCTCCGGATGCCGCGATACGCGTTTTTCAATGGCATAGGAGGTGAAGGAGGCCATAACCGGCCCGGCCCCGGGCAGCATGCCTAGGAAAAAACCGATAAACGATCCCCGGATTATCGCACCGATCGACTTTATCCAATCTTTTACACTCGGAAATATATTCTTGATCTTGGTCTTAAAAACATCCCGATCCTCTTTCTGTTCGAGATTGATAAACACCTCGGCAACGCCGAAAAGGCCCATAACGACAGGCACAATTCCTGCCCCATCCGACAGGGTGAGGCTTCCATAAGTGAAACGCAGAGATCCGGAGATCGAATCAGTGCCGATGAGGCCCACGAAGAGACCACCTAATGCTGAGATAAAACATTTAAGGATCGAGCCCTTGGAAAGAAAACCGAGAATGATAATGCTCAGGCAGGTGAAAGAAAAATATTCGGATGGTCCGAATTGTAGAGCCAAACGTGCCAGCATGGGGCCTAAAAGCATTAAGCCTATCAAACTCAAAGTGCCCCCGATGAATGACCCGAAGGCGGAGATCCCCAGGGCGGGCCCTGCCCTTCCCCGGCGGGCCATCTGGTACCCGTCTAAACATGTTACAACAGAGGAAGCTTCTCCGGGAATATTGACTAAGATCGAGGTAGTGGAACCACCATATTGTGCCCCATAGTAAATACCCGCCAACATGATAATGGCAGTCTCCGGGCGTAGGGCGTATGTAATCGGAAGTAAGAGAGCGATGCTCGCCCCTGGCCCGATCCCCGGGAGTACTCCCACCAATGTCCCGAGCAAGACCCCTATGAAACAGAAAAGTAAATTCACAGGAATAAAAGCAACACCAAAACCCATGCAGAGATTGTTTAATAGATCCATCCTTATACTCCCAATATACCTCTCGGAAGATTGCCCTCCAGCAAAACGTTAAAGAGCAAGTACGCTAAAACTACGGAAGCCAACGCCCAAAGGACAGCCCCGCGCCATTTCTTCGATCCGCCGAAGGCCTTAAAGAGATAGGTCATCAGCAGAAAACTTACGATGATAAATCCCAGGTATTCGAGGGTAAAAGAATAGGCCAGGAGCACTACAAAAACAATAAGTACATGGATCGAGGGTTTAGCAAAAAAAAACTTTCCTTCGCTCTTCCTCCTCGAGATGATCAGGAACAATGAAAGAATCATCATTAAGATGGCCACAAGAATCGGGAAAAATCCAGGGCCAGGCTCCTGGAGGTTCCCCACGTCAAGGTACCTTCCTTGCCAGAAAATAATCATCCCCAAAAAGAAAATGATAAATCCGTATAACCGGTCCACTTTACTTCCCTTATTTTATAAAAATATTAGCCTTTTTTATGGCGGGTTCCAGCTTCCTGACGCTATTGTCCAGAAACGCTTTCGTATTATTGGAATTCATAAAATCTACCGTTATATCAAATTTTGCCATTTTTTCAGCTATTTCTTTATCTTGCATAACCTTTGCAAGGGTATCCTGCAGCTTTTTTACAATGTTGAGGGGGGTCTTGGCCGGCGCATAATAAATGAAGTAAGTCTCTCCAATCAATTCCGGATACCCCTGTTCAACAGCAGTAGATGTTTGGGGAAGAAATGGCGAGCGTTTTTCACTAAATACTGTGAGGGCCCGGATCTCACCGGACGCAACGTGTTTTGACACAACTCCAAGCGGAAAAATACCAACCTGGCAGTGATTTCCCAGCACGGCTATAATAGCCGGGGCCCCGCCGGCGTATGGAATTTGCTGGATATCCAATTGAATATTGCGTGTCTGCTTGAGTAACTCCATGAGAAGATGACCGTAATTCCCATACCCGATACTGGCGTAGGACAGGGTACCAGGATTCTTTTTCACGTACTCAACCATCTCAGCAAATGTCTTTACAGGGAGATCCTTGTTGGCTATTGCCACTTGGGGGGTTTTCATCACGGCTGCGATTGGGATAAAGTCGCTAACCTTGTATGAAACGGTTGGTTTAATAATGGGGAGACATTCAAACCCCCCTCCTCCTGCGTATGAAAGGAGGGTATAGCCATCGGGCTTCGAAGTAGCCACGAAACTGGCCCCTATAGCGCCGCCTGCCCCAGGTTTGTTCACTACAATGATGGGTTGGCCCAAATATTCCTGCATTTTTTTAGCAATAAGGCGAGTGCTAAGATCAATGGCCCCGCCGGCAGTCAAAGGAACGATAAGCTGAATCGTTTTACTCGGGTAGTTGTCTCCGGCCCAACCGTAGGATCCCACGAGAATGAAAGCAATGCCAATTAAAAGAATGGTTATCTTTTTTACGTACATCATTTCTTATTCCTCCTCTTCTAATGTAGTCTGTGAAAAGCATCTTAATTTCGTAGAAGGGTATTACCCTGTTCGCTCCTCCTCAAAACGTCCTTAATTTGTTTGTTGTTCCCGCATTTAATTCCTTCTCTTCGCGGCTATGGTAATGATTATAGCGACTCTGATCTTTTCAGGTATTCAAGTTTTTGGACATTGTATTCACAGGTCAGGCGCCTCCCCCTCTTTTGATCGATGAGTTCGGAGCGAAAACCACAGCCGAAGATTATTTCCCCTGTGATGGATGGAGTCGTACCGGAAAAGATTACCAATCCTTCACATTCGCCATCTTTAATCCCGGATTTGACCAGACTGGTAAGCTCAGCTGCAGAGATCATGGTACTCAGCAGTGCCTTTTGATAGAGAAACCAGTCGTCTCCTTCGGCTTGTTTTGCCCAGCTTTGCAGCAAAAGGTCGTCCCAACAGGATTCCACATCTTCATATCTCCAGACCTGTGAAGAGAGCACGTTTTGACATACCTGCTTCGACTTGGCTATGCTGTATCGTTCAATTTCTCTATCGGTATGATCACTCCCCACACCTACAAAAACCTCACCTTTGTCCAGAAGAAGGACGAACTCAATTTCCCCCGAGGTTTTACTGCCAATGACTTCAATCTTGTTTGCCATGGTGATGTTGTGACTCAACACCGGGAAAATCATGGGTACCGATGGAGGCGGAGGGACCCCTTCGCGGCTGAGTTCTTCAATATGCGCTTTTACGGCTTGGAGATCCCTGCCCACATAACCCGCATTAACTATACGCTTTACCGGAAACCGCCGGAAGGTGATGTCATTACCGCTGATAATGCTCAATTTCAGGTACTTCACGATTTACCTCTCATATATTTGATGGATTCGTCGCTACCCTCGTCACTTCTTCGAGGGATCAAAGTAATGGATTTCGAAAAGGAGGCAGCCCTCATCACTTAGAAACGGACCGTGTGGTGTATGCGGCGGGCGACAGGCATAGGTGAAAGGGTAAAAATCCTCCCCCCCAATCGTTAACGTTCCTGAAACGAGAAGAATTTCTTCCCAGTAGTCGTGTTCGAAAGGTTCGGTAGTAAAGGCGCCGGGTTTGAAGCGGAGTAATCGAGTCCTTGATCCCATCTTTTCCTTCTCGTTCAGGTGACCTGATAGTATTTTTTGCTCAATGTCCTCGGGATAACCTGACGGAGGCTCCCAACCGGAAAAAAGGTTGAGTGTAAAAAATTCGAGATGTTCTTTAAACATGTTGTTGCCTCCTATGGCCTCGATGCATTTTCCTTTCTATTTGAAAACCCTGTCATTCAGAAAACCGAACTGTCCCCGTACCGAGTCAACCAAACTCATGTCAACATCTGCAGAAACGATGACCTCCCGTTCTCCTCCTTCAGCAACAACATTGCCCAAAGGGTCTACGAACATGCTATGGCCGGCATATGCATGCCCATGATCGAAACCCGTACAATTGCATGAGAAGAGATAGGCGAGGTTTTCGTGAGCCCTCGCCCGGTTGAAGAGAATCCATGCCTGCAGTCTCGCCTGCGGCCAGGCAGAGACAACCAGAAAAAATGTCGCACCTTTGTCTACCATCTTCCGGTAGAACTCCGGAAAACGAAGATCGTAGCACGTAGATAGCCCGGTCTTACCCCATGGTGTCTCCGCAACTACCACATCTACTCCGGGCTTTAAGAGCCGCCTTTCCTCGGATTGGTATCCAAAAAGATGGATCTTACGATACCGGGCCACGGTTTTTCCCTGAGAATCAAGAAGCAGGGTTGAATTGAAAAAATCCTGACCATCTCTTTCAACCATGCTTCCCATCAAAATGAAGCAGTGATATTTAGCTGCTATTCCCCGCAATGCCTCTACGGTTGGCCCATCTTGAGGTTCACTATCCTCTATATAATGCTCGAACGAAAAAAAACCGCACGTCCACATCTCCGGTAACACAATCAGATCACTTGGAGGGGACTCTTCTATTAACCGAATTATACGATTAAGTGTATTTTTCTTTGACCTCTCCTTTATTTCAAGTTGAACGGCAGTTATCCGCATGATCCATTACCTTTTCTTCTTTTAGCATCAGGGGTTTACCGGCGCTGAGAGCCTAAAAATTATAGCTGCCCCCGGCCATCACAATTTTTCCAATAATTAATCATTTGGTACATAGTAGTTTTCCCGATGAAAAACGTATCCGTCCTGAATGCATCGTTCTTTCGTTGACCTATTTATTAGAACTCTCCAGCAGGTATCTTTCTGTCATATCAAGGTGATACGCGACAGATTCTATAGCTTTTTTCTCGTTTTTCTCCTTTAAGGCTTCAAGGATCAGGTTATGCTCGTGAATAACCTCCTCGAATCTCTCCTTGTACACAAGGGCTTTCCCGCCAAACAAGGAGATCAGGTCTCTAATGTTTTGTATGTAAGAAACCAGAAGAAAGTTATTGTACTGCCGTACTAAGTTCAGGTGAAAATCCTCATCTGCTTCGAGAAAACCATAGGTATCACCTTTGCCTTTTGCCCGCTCGACCATCAGTTTCAAACTCTCTCCCGGTTGCTTCATGTCTGGTCCCGGCAATGACCTGCACAACCGTTCAACAACGTACGATTCGATCATTTTCCGTGTTTCGAAGAAGTCCTTGATTTCCTTTTCGGAATATTCTTTGATTTTAAAACCCTGCCCCTGGACCGAGATGAGACATCCTTCGTTTGTCAATTGGAGCAAAGCCTCCCGAACAGGTGTTCGAGACACACCCAGAATTTCTGCAAACTGATTTGCAGAATATAGGGTATTGAATTTCAATTGTCCTGTTACCAGCAAGTTTTTGATCTCTTTGTAAGCCAATCCATTCAGAGTGGCGGGTCGCTCGATTTGATTAACTTTTTGCATGATAGACACCTCTGTTGGAAACATGTAGCATACTGCATGCTACATGTCAATCTTTTTAATTTTTTGTCAGCTAAGAGTGATCGGGTTTGCAAAATTGAGTGAACTTTGAGCCTCGGGTACCCGTTTGCGGGCGGGGGAGCGAAACGGTATTCCGGCGAAACATTAAGCCGGGCAACAGGCCGTTGATTTTGAACACATTTATTGAAATTTTTTGCTATAATTACAAAAGGATTATACAATAAATTCTTATAAGCAGGAATCTGAAGGGGGTATTCAATACGCCTTTGTGTTGAAACATTATGAAACCTTTCAAAGCGCTGTTGACCACCTGGGCCTTTTTCCTGATTCTTACATCGGGCAGTATAGCATTTGCGGGCAATGACGTTGCTATCAGAGAGTCACCCGATGTAACGCAGAATCAAAAGAAAACAAATGTTGCAGGAAAACGCCTGGAACATACCCGTATCATTATTTCCCAACCCTATGTTGCCGATTGGTTTTCCACACCGGACAAAGCCCTTACAAATGCACTTGAAACCCGTTTTAAGCATGAAGCCAAAATGAGTTATGAATATCTTGGAGGCAGGAATATCACCGACCCGGAGTTTATTGAAAGATTTGTAGATATAGGCATTGCGCGAAAACAGAAAGGGACAGGGCTTGGTCTTTCCATCACAAAAAAACTTCTTAAGCTAATGGGTGGATCGATTCGAGTTGAGAGTGAATTAGGCAAAGGAAGCGCTTTTGCCATTTTGCTGCCTATAAAAAAAGGAGGATAAATATGGGCGAAACGATTCTCATTATTGAAGACAATGAACAAAACCTCTATCTTATGCGTTTTCTTCTTGAAAAAAATGGTTTCAGCGTAGCAGAGGCCACGGATGGCGAGAAGGGGGTAAAAATGGCAAAAGAGACAAGACCCCATATTATATTGCTTGACATTCAGCTTCCCGAAATGGATGGATATGCAGTGGCAAGGGAGTTAAGAAGCGATACCAGCCTCAACGGTATCCCTATCATAGCGGTTACTTCCTATGCTATGGTTGGTGACCGTGAACGTGCTATTGAAGCAGGAGCGGATGGTTATATCGAAAAACCGATAAATCCCGAAAAATTCGTTGAACAGATAAGACTATATATAAATTCACGATAATATTGATAACGCCTTTTAATATTAAGAGGTTAATATGAAAAAGATCCTTATTGTTGATGATGATGAAAGCAATCTCTATTATCTGCGGTCTCTTTTTTCATCCCAGGGCTTTAATGTTCTGGTTGCACGTAACGGTTTAGAGGCGCTTGAACTGGCAAGAAAGGAACCTCCGGCTCTTATCATCTCGGATATCCTTATGCCTGTGATGGATGGATTTAAGCTCTGCAGGGAATGGAAGAAGGACGATCTGCTGAAAAAGATTCCATTTGTTATGTATACGGCAACTTACACCGACCCAAAGGATGAAAAGCTCGCATTAAGCCTCGGTGCGGATCGATTTATTATTAAACCGCAGGAACCTGATGTTCTTCTTGCTTTAATACAAGATATTATCGTGAGCAATGCATCGTACCACGAGATCGTCGGGATAGGCGTAGAAGGTACGGCTCCATGGGAAATTGTCCTTGAGAAATACAACGAGGCACTTTTCCGGAAACTGGGAGACAAAATCAATCAGCTTGAAAATCTGAATCAGACACTCAGGGAAAGTGAGGAGAAGTACCGTTCTGTCTTTGATAATTCCATAGAGGGTATCTACCAGACTACCAGGGAAGGGCAATTTCTTAATGCAAACGCTGCATTTTATCGAATGCTCGGGTACCAGTCCTTTGACGAACTGAAAGCAAAGGTTGCCGATATCCCGAAACAGCTTTATGTAAACCCCGAGGATCGCGATAAAATCGTCAGATTACTCGATGATAAGGAAATTGTTAGGGGGTTTGAAACCAGGTTTTATACAAAGAATGGGGACACAATATGGGTAAATATTAATATGCAGGCTGTCTGTGATAAAAACGGAGATTTGCTCTACTATGAAGGGATAGACGAAGACATTACAATAAGGAAACAGGCCGAGGAAAAATTATCTCATACGCTCGAAACCCTCCGTGGATCTTTTAATGCAACCACTCAAATTATTGCCTCTGCCGTCGAAATGCGGGACCCTTTTATATCAGGTCACCAGAGAAGGGTTACTAATCTTGCCCAGGCCATAGCAAAACAGATGGATATTCCTGATCATGTTATTAATGGTATCGTTACCGTCGGCTTAATCCACGATATAGGAAAGATATCCATTCCTGCCGAGATATTGAGCAAACCGGGTAAACTGAGCACAGTAGAGTTCAGTCTCATTCAAACACATTCCCAAATGGGTTATAACATATTGAAAGATATAGAATACCCATGGCCGGTAGCGGACATCGTTCTTCAGCACCATGAACGGCTTGATGGCTCAGGATATCCCAATGGACTAAAAGGTGACGATATTCTGCTCGAGACAAGGGTTATTATGGTAGCGGACGTAGTGGAAGCCATGGTATCACATCGCCCATACAGGCCGGCGCTCGGCATCGATGCCGCCATTGAGGAAATAGAAAAAAACAAGGGTACGCTGTACGATAAAACAGTAGTGGATGCATGCACGAAGCTTTTAAGGGATCAGGGGTTTCAACTCAAATGATGGAAAATGGTGAACAGAATTTCAAATACTAATAATTTTCAGACATAAATTTCAAAATTAATAAACTCGAAAAAAATAGTCTCTTATGCCATCCCGGGCATGATATAATAAGAACGGATGAAAGGCGTTTTAGAAAAATATCATGGGAAGGACAGGGATCAGCTCTTAAGAGAGTTGTCAGGACTGCATGACGAAATTCGGATACTCAAAAAGTCGGAAAAAGAGTACAGGCAAGTAAAATCCGTGCTTCAGAAAAAGACCCATGCCCTGGGGGAGAGGGTCAAGGAACTCAAATGCCTCTATGCTATGTCCAGCTTAGTTCAGAAACACAAAATATCACTGGAGAACATCCTTCGCGGGATTGTGGACATTATTCCACCTGCCTGGCAATATCCTTCAATTACATGTGCAAGGATCATATTGGAAAATGATGTTTTCACGACTGAACATTTCAGACAAACACAGTGGAAACAATCGGCCGCCATTTTTGTAAAAGGAAAAAAAACCGGCTTACTTGACGTATATTATTTTGAAGAAAAACCTGCATGTGACGAAGGGCCATTCCTTAAAGAAGAGAGAAGCCTCATCAACGTCATTGCAAAACGTATCGGGGAAATCGTAGAGCGAAAAATAGCCGAAAATGCCCTGAGAGAGAGCATGGTAAGGAATAAGGCTTTGCTCAATGCAATTCCCGATATGATATTCAGGATCGATAAAAATGGCGTCATCCTTGACTTTAAAAAAGGGAAGGTTTTCGGCAAACGATTTCGTTCAAATACGTTCATTGGAAAAAATGTTTTTGACCTGCCCCGGCAGTACAAAACCATATCAAATGAAATTGTGCAACAGGGAATGGAGCAGGTTTCACAGGTTTTGCAAACAGGGGAGACGCAGGTTATTGAATGTCTTATTGCGAGAAGGAATATTTTTTATCATTATGAAGTATTGATAACCATGAGCGGCATAGATGAAATCCTTGGGATTGCCCGTGATATTACAGAGCGGAGGAGATTGGAAAAACAGGTCCTCGAAATAAGCGACTGGGAACAGCAGCGGATAGGCCAGGACCTCCACGATAGTCTTTGCCAGCAGCTTGCCGGGATTGCATTCCTCGGCAAGGTTCTCCAGCATAAACTCACAACAAAATCTTTAGAGGAGTCAAACGATGCAGGCGAGATGGTATCGCTCATTGATGACGCCATCACGCAAACGAAGGGGTTTGCCAGGGGACTTTATCCGGTGCGGCTCGAAGCTGACGGGCTAATGACAGCGCTATCGGAACTTGCCCGTAATGTTGAAAAACTTTTTGGCATCTCATGCTGTTTTGAATGCGATCAACCCGTCTTTATCCATGACAAAATGATGGCTATACATCTTTACCGCATCGCCCAGGAGGCGGTCAACAATGCCATCAAACACGGTAAAGCAACTGAAATTATCATTCGTTTGGGAAACATGGATGGGTTTGCCGCACTTACTGTAAGAAACAGCGGCTTCGTTTTCCGGAGAGGCACAAAAGACAAAAAAGGTATGGGAATGAGCATCATGAGACACAGGGCCGGCATGATCGGCGCTTCGTTAGACATAAGGAGCGACATGAATAACGGCACAATAGTTACCTGTTCGTTTCAAAACAGACAGAAAACACAGGAAGGGGACAAAAAATGATAAAGAGAGATATTGCCGGACATAAGCAGAAACACAAAATATTTATCGTGGACGACCACCCCATTGTCAGGAAAGGGCTTACTCAACTTATAAATCAGGAAAATGACCTTGTTGTTTGTGGTGAAGCAGAGAGTGCAAATAGTGCGCTTGAGGTACTGAAAAAATTAAAACCGGATTTAGCCATTGTCGATATATCCCTGCAAGGGGTTGATGGAATAGAGCTTATAAAGACAATGAAGATTCGTTACAGCAACCTGCCGGTTCTCGTGGTATCGATGCATGATGAATCTGTTTTTGCCGAACGGGCTCTGCGTGCAGGCGCACGCGGGTATATAATGAAACAGGAAGCAATAGAAAGGATGATGGAGGCGATCCGGAGGGTGCTGAAGGGCGATCTTTACATCAGCGGAAGGGTCAGTGAAAATATCGTGAAAAGGTTCATTGACGGCAAAACCGAAATTCCGTCTTCCCCCATTGAGGTACTGAGCGACCGGGAATTAGAGGTTTTTCAGTTGATAGGGCAAGGATACGGAACAAGCCGGATTGCCCAGGAACTCCATTTGAGTATTAAAACGGTAGAATCTTACCGTGCAAACATAAAGGAAAAATTTAAATTAAAAAATGCCGCAGAATTAATGAAACATGCCGTACACTGGGTAGAGAGCCGATAATCGGCATCTACACAGCATTATAGTATTATCCCTTATACCTTCTATAGTAATAACCCCTATACCAATATTAGCTATGGCCTGATTGTTCATTATGGGTATTTCAGGTTTAACTAACATATATGATCATATGTCTTTTAAATACGGGGTGATATATGCAAGCTTCGGGCAAGGTAATAATGTTTAAAGCGTCAGGAATGATGCCATACCATCGTACCGTAGTTGATGAAGCGCCCATGGAGGCGTTGGATAGTGTTGAAGAGGCAGGTCTTATGGAAAAGGCACTGAAGGTTTTGAATGATATGGAAGAAAAGTGGGAGATAAACCATAATGACTTGGAATTAAGAGACAATTTTCATTTATTGAGACACTATATGAGAAGGCTGCGTCACGCTTAATTGAAGGGCTGACTTTTAATTAATTTTAAAAAACATTAAGGAGGGAACACAATGTCTATCATCAAAGATGTAATCGGAAAAGTTATACAAAGGGATCCTTATGAACCGGAATTTCATCAGGCCGTAAAAGAGGTAATGGAGTCCCTTGAGCCCACAGTCAAAAAGCATCCTGAATTAGTAAAGGCAAAGATATATGAACGTATCGTTGAGCCTGACAGGACAATTATTTTCAGGGTGCCGTGGGTTGATGATAAAGGTGAAGTGCAGGTAAACAGAGGTTTCCGTATTCAATTTAATAACGCCATAGGCCCATACAAGGGCGGCATACGCTTTCATCCTTCAGTGAACCTGAGTATTTTGAAGTTCCTTGGTTTTGAACAGATATTGAAAAACTCCCTTACGACACTGCCTATGGGTGGAGCGAAAGGCGGGTCCGACTTTGACCCGAAAGGGAAATCCGATAATGAGGTTATGAGATTCTGCCATGCATTTACAAGAGAACTTTTCCGGCACATCGGACCGGAAACTGATGTACCTGCCGGCGACATCGGCGTAGGGGGACGGGAAATAGGATATATGTTCGGTTATTATAAAAAGATTGTCAATGAACATACCGGGGTTTTGACGGGTAAGGGCATCGAATTCGGAGGCAGCCTTATAAGGCCGGAGGCAACAGGATACGGCGCCGTTTATTTTGCTGCAGAGATGCTGGCAACGCGCGGTATGGACTTTAAAAACAAAATTGTTGCAGTCAGCGGATCGGGAAATGTTGCCCAGTTTGCCGTAGAAAAGGTAAACGAGCTTGGCGGGAAAGTCATAATGCTATGCGACTCCAATGCCACAGTAGTTGATGAAGAAGGAATATGCGGTGAGAAAGCTGAATTCGTAAAAGAACTGAAGAACGTGAGAAGAGGCAGAATCAAAGAATATTCCGACCAGTATTGCGGCGCAGTTTGCTATCTTGGCAATAGCGTATGGGATGTTATCAGAGAACAGGGGATCAAGGTAGACATAGCGCTGCCCTGTGCCACCCAGAACGAGATAGATGGGCCAAGTGCGGAGGCCCTGGTAAAGAACGGCTGTTTCTGTGTCGCAGAAGGTTCCAATATGCCTTCAACCCCCGAGGCTGTAAAGATATTCCAGGATAACAATATTCTATTTGGACCCGGCAAGGCAGCCAATGCCGGCGGTGTCTCCGTGTCGGGGCTTGAAATGAGCCAGAACAGCCTTAAACTTTCATGGTCGCGCGAAGAAGTTGACAAGATGCTCTTAAACATCATGAAAAATATCCACAAGGCAACTCTTGATGCCGCTGAAACTTACGGGAGGAAGGGAGACTATGTTGCCGGGGCGAATATTGCAGGATTCCTTAAAGTTGCAAAGGCGATGCTTGCTTACGGAATAGTGTAAAGAACGTACAGGATATGAATAAGATAATGTTTGCCCTGCTAAGGGTACTTGAAAAGCAACAGGGAACGGTCGGTTCCACGGAGTTGTCAAAGCAACTGTTGTCGCACGGGATCGAACTTTCCGAGAGAACTGTCCGCTATTATCTCAAGCTGATGGACGAGAACGGGTTTACAGAGGTTCAGGGAAAGAGAGGGAGGACCATTACCGAAGCCGGAAAAAAAGAATTGGGCCACGCCTTTGTTTCGGAAAGGTTAAATTTTGTCATCAGCAAAATAGACAGCCTTGCTTTCCTGACCGATTTCAGTATCGATGCGTTAAGGGGCAACATTATCTTGAACATATCCTTTTTCCAGGAAAAAAAACTGCGGGATGTATTGCGCATAATGGCGGATATCTTTGACTCCCCCTATGCCATGAGCAACAGGATCATTATCGGGAAAGGCGGCGGGCGTATCGGGGATGTTGCCGTCCCGCGCGGGGCAGTGGGTGTTGGAACGATATGCAGCATCACGTTGAACGGGATATTCCTTAAGGCTGGCATATCTGTTAACTCAAAATACGGGGGAGTAGTTGAAGTGGACAATGGTAGTCCGAAGCGGTTCACGTCCCTGATAAGTTATGAGGGGTCTTCTGTCGACCCGCTTGAAATCTTTATCAAAAGCGGCATGACAGACGTTATTGGCGCAATAAAACAGAAATCCGGGAAGATCCTTGCAAGCTTCAGGGAAATCCCTGTAGTAAGTATTAATGAAGCGGAAAAACTAAGGGATAAGCTGGCCAGAAAAGGCCTTGGCGGAAAAATTATATTCGGCAAACCGAATCAACCCCTGCTGGACATCCCTGTAGGGGCCGACAAGGTCGGCATGATAGTTTCCGGCGGTCTTAATCCCGTTGCTGCCGTTGAAGAATCCGGAATTTCCACAGAAAGTCATGCAATGTCAACACTGTATGAGTATTCTAAGCTGTCGGATTTCAATGAAGCGGTAAGTGCGTTTATTTATCAATAAAACAAACCAATTTTTGAGACAATATATCTCCGGTAATTTTTAAATGATCCTCCGATACATCGAATACCCTGACAACACCCCTGTACTTGTCATATGCAGGCAACAGGCTGCCGGATATCTCTTTAAAGTTGTCCAGGAGTTCATTGTTGAATATAACATTCTCGTTGTCGGGGAAAAGCGCTGTATAAAAAATGTCTGTCTCCACCAGGTCCTGAAAAAAGTGGGTTCCGTAAGAAAGCTCAGGCATGAGATTGCTGTTGGTATATGCAATCTCGCCTATTATCGATATGTTATTGATCTCGGAAAATCGCACCGGTACACCCAAAGACGGTGTAGTTGTGCCCCATCTCCCCGGACCCAGCAACATGGTAGGCATATCTTCTCTGTTGGAGATAAGTTTATTAAACTTCCCGATAAGCCTCGCAATGTCATACTTCTGTGACAGGGGCAAGTCGATATACCGTTCGGGGACAACATAAATAATTCTTTTAATAGCCTGTGAGATATTGCCTCCCATAAAATGACCTTCTGACTGGAAGAGGATTAAATCTTTGTCGAGATTCCCGGGAATATCAACCTTTCTCGTTTCACCTTTGGTCTGAAGAGGCCTGCATTGCAAAAGATTAATTTTATAGCCGTGATAACGTGTAAAATTCACCGTAAATTCGATTTCAACAGGGTATTGATAAATGCTTTCAAGCCTTTTGAGCATTCTGTGCATAATACCCGAAAAAGAAGTACGGGAAAACAGGTTGTCAAAGGTAAGCACCCATGCTTCCTGTTCTTTCATCCCCAGGGCTTTCATTGTTTCCGATGTTTCATGGTCCCTTGTGCCAAAAAGTTCCATATTTTTACCAAATCCGCCGGCAATCTTTTTCAGGAAGGAGACCGTTTCCAACCTGTTATCTTTGATATTCAATACATCGACGTCGTGCTGGGAAAATCTTCTCGCATCATCCATGCTGCCATGGGGACTTAGTAATGGATTATCGAGGGCAACAATGCGGGGATAATCGTTCTCGACACGATTTACGGCCCTTGTCCCAAGCCCGAGAACCATTCTAAGCATACCCGCCTTCGGGTCCATTCCCTCTTTCCAGACAAAGGTGTTGTAAGAGACGCCGACGCCTGCAAGGTCAGGAAAGAAAAAGTGTTTCCTGTAGGACCCGGAAACGCGCTGAACAAGCAAAGCCATCTGTTCATCCTGCTGATCGAGCCCTCTCTGCAAGCGGTAGGTAAGTGCATCTTCATCCATAGTGCTTGCGAAAATTCTCCTTACGCATTCAACAAAATCTGTGTAGCGTTTCTCCGGTGAACCCTGATTTGTCAGGAAAATGCTTTCATATTTTCCTGCAAAGGCATTTCCGAATGCGTCCTCAAGGAGACTGCTGGAGCGGACAATAATGGGGGATTGCCCAAAATACTCGATTAACTGTTGGAATTGTTCTTTAATTTCGTCAGGGAATTTGCCTTTGAGCATCTGTTCTTTTAACGGAACAGCAGCGTCAAAATATCCTTCTTTTGTTTTCTGCTCCATCCTTGATTTCCAAAGACCATTTTGCACGATGTACGTGTAAAAGATATCGGAACCGACATAAAAGGAATCATGATGTTCAAGGTAGCCTCGCCAATTCAGGATGTCATCTCCGTACAGGATCTTTCTGGCAAGGAGCATGCCCACTGTTTTGCCGCCGATGAATCCTGTTCCGATCATCCTCGATTTTATCTTCAGCAGGTCATCAAGTGAAAAATTCTCCTTTGACAGGGAGAGTATCCTGTTTTCCCTGCCGATCATGATCCGGCAGAGGGTATCAACCATTTCCTGCTTTTCATTTTTATCAACGGATTGTTTCAGAAGGTCTTCCGCTTTCAGAAAGAGTCTGTCCCAGTAATCCAACTGGCGCTGTACGCTTTTCATCTCTTTCCTGGATATGTCTGAAAAAAGTTGTGTGGCGTCAACACTGTCGGTGATGGGTATAAACGAACCTTCCTCTTCAAGATGCGGGAGAAACATGGTAGGAGAGTAGCGGTTCCATACTTTCAGGGGGTGTATGTAGCGACTTCCTTCGCTATTATAAACTTCCAGCAATAACTGGGTTGTTTCACGGATACGGGCGATTGTCTTGAACGAATGGTTGTGCCGTAAAAGAGAAAAATATGCGATGGTATCGAGCTCAAAGAGATACGGGCAGACAGTGACAAAAAAATTACCGATCATCAAATCCGTTGCCCATGCGGAAAGCAGGTAGGAAAGACAGTCAAAGACGTAAAATGCATTCTCTCCTTCCTGTGTTGCGATATTGTATACCTGGGTGGTAAATGCCTCGAATCCGCTGTGGGCATCCAGATTGTAAGTGGTGACATTACCGGTATCTTTTACGAGTTTTTCGTGGTCGGCAAACCTTACATAGACGGTTTTCCTTCCATCTTGCAAAGCCCTTTCAACATAGGGATTTACATAATGCAGGTAGTCTTCGATTTTATCCACCTGCCACACGACATTATCTCCGATACGCAGGCCGTTGAGCACTTTGTCAAGGCCATTCAGGCCGGTGCTTGCATTAATGAGTGGTTTCATTGCTCGTCCCTTGTTTGTCCGTTGCCTTAATGTATGGATAATTTTAGTGATTATAAGGAAAGATTACAAGAATTTCCTGATTCTATCCTCCATTTCGTCGAAACGAAAAAGCCTCTTAAAGTCGATGAGCCCGGCAAGCGCCCTGGAGTATGCCCGCACGCCTGTTTCTTCAAGAATGGAGACGGGATTAAGCCCGCCGATAACAATGGCGCCTATCCTGCCTTCACTTACAGGGATGTCGAGAAGACTCTGGCCCGGCATGCCGACCCTTACGAGCCCTCCGAGTCCTATCCTGTCCAATGTGCCCGCAAGGTGTACTACGGTCTCTCTGCTTTCTGCGGGAAATTCTCTGAAACTTGCCCCTATCTTTCCGTTTCCTGTTCTGATGGCGCCTACATAATCGGTCATTCCGCTCCGGATGAATATTTCAAGAGGATCAATACTGGTTCCGTCATACATAATGATCTCAACAAACCTGACCGGCTTCTTATCCCTGAGTTCAAGAAGGCCGCCAAAACGTGAGACAGTCGGGATACCGTGTTTTAATAGTACGCCGTTGAGTGTTATTGAACAGACAGTGCCTATGCCTATCATCTTTTCCGGCACATTAATGTGCCCCAGGGATTCCCCGGGTCCCAGGAAGGTCATGAGATGGCCCATGGCATATCCGTCTGCATAAACTTTAATGATATCAGGGATCTTTTTTACAACCTGAGCCGGATCCACCAGCGTCACGTTTATAACAACCGTACCGGAGGTTGTATTGAGGTCAAAATTCATCTGGTAAGTCATCTGATCGATCTTTGCCGATAAAAAGCCTACTTTCTCGATAATTTTTGAGGATTCCAGTTCTGTTAAACCGGATTGCGTTATCCAATGCCCCCTTTTCCCACCGCTTTTGGTGAGTCCATCCCGATCCATTTGCTGAAGGTACAGCCTGACTGTCCTTTCGCTCATTTCGTGGCCAAGTGCTGACAATTCTTCAGATATCCTTGCACTGGAAAGGGGAGAATCCGTATTCTTTAAGACGTTTAACAGCAACAACTCTTTCCGTTTTTTCCTCTCAACCATGTTTTTATATCCTTTCTTTGTTTAGTGCAATATAGCGGCAATTTGTATTATACGATATGGCAATATTGCCGTATGAAACAGTATAATAAAACATATAATAAATAACAACAAAAAAATATATTCTTTTAAATCAATATATACTTGACAAGTAATGGTGTTTTTGATAAATAAAACAATGCTAATAAATTATTTATATGGCAATGTAATGCCGTTGAGATGGCAATATGTTACCGGATAGAAAAAATCAGGAGGAAACACATGATTGAATGGCCGAAATCAAATGATGCGATTGGAACAGTTAACCGCGGCAATCCGGCAGAATCCGGGTTGTGTACATTATGCCGCGCTGACTGCAAGGGAAAATGTGAAACCTGGATTTCCAGCTTGAAGGGAAGGAAGATCCTTTACCCGAGAGATTTTGGATCTATTACGGCAGGGAGCGCAAACACATGCCACATAGGTGTTTCATACAACTCGCTGAGGGTTCAGGGGTACAACTATGGTGTATACGGTTTGCCGAACGGACTTTCAAACTCCGCGGATGACTGTATTTTCCCTAACGTAAGCTTAGAAACCGAATTCGGGAACGAAGTGAAGACAAAATGCCGGATTCCTATTATGACAGGCGCATTAGGTTCAACCTTTATTGCTGCAAAGTACTGGGATTCGTTTGCTATCGGTGCAGCGCTTGTGGGAATCCCTATTGTTATCGGCGAAAACGTTGTTGGTATCGATAGAGAAGCGATAATAAAAAACGGTAAGATTGAAAAGGCGCCTGAATTAGACAGAAGGATTGAAAAATATCTCAAGTATTTTGACGGATATGGAGCAATTATTGTCCAGATGAATGTTGAAGACACAAGAAACGGTGTTGCAGAATACGTTATCAACAAGTATGGCGAAAAGGTCATTATTGAGCTTAAGTGGGGGCAGGGCGCCAAAGATATCGGCGGCGAAATCCAGGTTGACAGTCTCGGATATGCCATGTTTTTGAAAGACAGGGGATATGTTGTTGACCCTGATCCGACAAGACCTGAAGTCCAGAAAGCCTTCGAGCATGGTGCAATTAAGGCCTTTGCGCGCCACAGCAGGCTTGGGTACACAGACCTCTCTTCGTCCGACAAAGTACAGGAAAATTTTATGCAGTCCATTGATTACCTCAGAAAAATAGGATTCAAGAGGATATCGTTAAAGACCGGTTCTTATGGCATGGAAGCCCTTGCCATGGCAATAAAGTTTGCAACCGATGCAGGGCTTGATCTTCTGACAGTGGATGGCTCCGGCGGCGGTACGGGGATGAGCCCCTGGAATATGATGGAGTCCTGGGGTGTGCCTTCAATTCTTCTCCACTCAAAGACATATGAGTATGCATCAATGCTTGCAGCAAGAGGTGAAAAAGTCGTTGATATTGCCTTTGCCGGTGGACTTGCACGGGAAGATCATATATTCAAGGCCCTTGCCCTCGGCGCACCGTTTACAAAGCTTATTTGCATGGGAAGAGGCGCAATGATTCCCGGGTTTGTGGGTTCAAATATCGAAGGCGTACTGAAACCCGAAAGAAAGAAAGAAGTGAACGGCAACTGGGACGATCTTGCCCCGGCCGTGAAAGAACTCGGCTCAACCCCTGAAGAAATATTTGCCGGCTATTATGATGTTCAGAAGAGGATCGGGGAAGAGGAAATGAAGAATATCCCGTTTGGTGCAATAGCCATGTGGACGCTTGCCGATAAACTTGCCGCAGGGCTTCAGCAGTTAATGGCAGGGGCACGTAAATTCTGCCTCCCCGAAATCTCCCGTAATGATGTTTTCTCCGGAAACAGGGAAACCGAAAAAGAGACTAAAATTCCATTTATTACCGATGTTATGGACGAAAGTGCAAAGAAGATACTGAATACGGATTATAGAGTTTTTACAAAAAAGGCAGGTACCCGCTCATAAAACATATTTCACCCGGGGGTCTATTACGATAGGCCCCCGATTCTACAAATTTCAATATCCAATATCCAAATTCCAAATTCCAAGCTTCAAAGCTTCAAATTCCGATTTTTATAAATTTGGTTCTTTCTTAAACAAGTTGCAGTAATGTCTATAAAGCGACAGCACTACACGACAATATGCAATAACGACAATTACGGAAAAAGCCGTCGAATTTCCGGTTCACAAATCACAGCATAAGGAAACCGGCGTTACGCTTATATCGCTTTGCCGTCATTCAATAAATTAAAGCAGGAGCATCTTCCCTGAGCATGACTCACGGAACGACCGGGGGCCACCCATGTCGGTACCTCCATGGGTACCCGGCTGGTGGAGAGCGTCCCCGAAAGGGGTGATGTGCAGGTATGAACATCTTCGGGCAGCCTCCGCCCTTGCACATCAAGCGATGCAAGCCCTGCAATGGTCGGGAGAGTAGTGCGGAAGTGCGAGGGGATGTGTGCTCCCGCTATCAGGCAATTTGGTTGGCAATTGATGGCTAACTGGTATTACAGGATCAATAAGCCGATAAAAATGTTTTTCGCTGTGGAGGCCAATATCCCTTCCGCTCTCTGTGCTTCATTCCCGACCATACCATCAAAGGGGCTCACGTCGCCCCCTCCGTCAGCAAAGCTGTCGGAGCCTCCCGCACCCGCAAGCGGGTACCCGGCTCGCTGTGCGAGCTGAATTGGTTCCAATATTAAGCTTGCTCCACTTGAGGAACCCTTATAGCCGTATTGTTGATGTTAATCATTTTACGGTTCATTATGTTTTATAGCCTTAAGTCAGGGTATCCTCATCCCTGAAGGGAATGTTCCGCTTCGCTTAAGTATGGTAAAACCCGGTCGCTACGCAATGTTCACTTCAGGGACATCAACCTCCACTGAAGCAATGAGCGTAATGTTACCGGGTGAACAGGGGACCTAAAGAACATGAAATGCAACTTAAATGAGAAAGAACCTAAAAGTCCTATACTTGAGATAAATCCTCAGCATGAATGCTTTACAATCTGAATATGTCCCAACCTAATTTTATGATTAATCCCGAAACGACAATCAGGAAAAATATCCTTACAAAACGGCTCCCCTTTAAAATTGCAAGTCTCGTTCCTACAAGGGAGCCGAGTATGTTGCATATTGCCATGGGAAGAGCAATCTTATAGAGTATGTTGTCGGTAAAGGCAAAATAGAGCACGGCAGAGAGATTCGTTGCAAAATTTATTACTTTTGATGACGCAGAGGCTGAGAGAAAATTAAACCCAAAGATGCTTATAAAAATAAAAATCAGAAAACTCCCTGTTCCCGGGCCAAAAAACCCGTCATAGAACCCGATAACAATGCCGGTGGTAATGCTGAAGAAAAATTGCCCTGCATAACCCATTTTAGGGATATGCAACGTACCAAAATCTTTCCTGAAAAAGGTATAGACTGCGATAGCTATGAGCAGAAAAAGGATTACCGGCCGCATAATGTCAGGATTCAGCATGGTTACAGTCCTTGCCCCCAGAAAGGAAAAGACGAGGGCTGCAATTGTAGCAGGGAGTGTTGCCTTCCAGTTGATATCCACATGTCTTGCATACTGGAGGGATGCTATTGATGTGCCGGCAATCGAGGAAAGTTTGTTTGTTCCCAGAAGGAGCGCCACGGGGAGGTCGGGAATAACAATGAAAAGCGCCGGGAGCTGGATTAATCCTCCCCCGCCTGCAACAGAATCAATCAGGCCGGCGACAAAAGAAAACCCGCAAAGCAATATTACTTCAACCATTAAACCCTTTCAATATCGGGCGTTAAGCTTATAGCCGGTAAGCCGTCAGCTTTCGGCCTTATCTATGAGCTTGCGGAAGCCCTGCCATTATATGATTCCTGCCGTATAAAGACCTGAAATGATATTTATACCCATCAGTATAAGCAGGGTTCTTCCTGACCAGCGATGAAAAGTCCGTATTTTTACTGCCATCCCGTACATTTTTATTTGCATGAGTCCCATTATAGGTGTAACCAGCGATAGAAATACGACGATAAGGCCAAGGTGGGTATGGGGTACCGTAAAATGTCCGGCATTGATAAGGGAAAGGTGGATTACTACAAAACACAAGCCGAGCAACACGAAACACACGCCTGAAATACCGAGAACTTTGTGCAATCTCAGCCACCATATTTTTATTTTTAAAAATCGTGCTGTAATAAAACCGGCTATCATGATGGTAAAACCGGCTATCATGAAAAGTGAATGGGCATATGGCAAAATCACACGGTCTCTCCACAAGAAGTATTGGAATTTATTTGGAATTTATATATTTGTACCTCGAATTTGCAAACATAAATTTCAAATATGTTTGGTTAGAAGATTATCTGCTTGAAGTTAAAGTTGTAAGCATCTTCATCAAGGAATTCTTCATAACTTACTTCTTTGGCAACCATGCTGCTCCCGCATTCAGGGCAGAAGATATTAAACGTTTCTCCGGAAAGGAACATGAACCCACACATATTACATATATATTCGTCAGGCAATCTCACCTTTTTTCCTCCTCTTTTCAATACAATCAGGGTTTTCCTTACAAAAGGTGTGTATAATACAACTTGTTCTGTATTGACAATAATCGTTTGGATGTGGACAGGATTTTTTATTGATATCTATACGCTCTTTATATTTTTCGCAAAAATACGTTGTATCATCCAATGTTTATTTCAAATCATTATATGCATGGTTTGGCAGAAAGTCAACAACACATGTCATGTTGACATCACTCAAAAAATTCACCAAGAATTACGCTGAAGTTTTCGCGTATTGCCTTTTTCCCCCTCACAATTTCCCCATGTCCCGGGATGAGGAAATCAATGGGGAGTCTTGAAAGCTCCTTGATGCTCCGGGCCAGACTTTCAATATCTCCGCCCGGGAGGTCGGTCCTTCCAACACCCATGTAAAATATTGTGTCTCCTGAAATGAGAACCTTCTCGTCTTCCCAGTAAAGACAGATTGAGCCCGGTGAGTGACCCGGGGTATGGATGACCCTGAATGTCTTGTTACCCAGCCTTATGGCGCCGGGTTTGAGAAAAATCTTAAATGACGTTTTTGTTATCTGACTGCCGGTAGCGATGAAAAGTTCCTTGCCGCCATTATTAAGATACTCATATTCAATCCTGCCGATGCCTTTTATGACATTACCGTCAAATCTGTCTATTGCCTCAATGTGGTCCGGATGGCTGTGGGTACACAGAAGACATTTTACACTATCAATAGATTTACCATCCCTCGCCATCCCCTCATTGACATGGTCAAAGAGATGTATATGGCCGGGATCGATAATCACAGGAATATCACCGTCTATAAAAATCGTATTGCAATTATTTTCCTGGAAAGATGTCCATAGATATATATAAAGATCATTCAATAGTCTCATGAGACCTCCTGATGCAATTACTGGGACACCCGCAAGCGGGTACCCGGTCGCCCCCTCTTGCCACCCGCGGATTTGTTTGTTGCTTCGTTATCCGGTTGACAGGGCGCGGGTGCCCGGCTAAATCAACCGTTTTCTTCTTTTTGCGGCCGCCAGAGACTCCCGCACCCGCAAGCGGGTACCCGGCTCGCTGTGCGGGCTACATTAATGCAAAAATATGTAATGCGAATTGCGAACCGCGAAAGTTCAAACAAACAGTTCATTCAGATCGTTAAACCTCGAATATCGATATCTGCTTTCGGTATTTCCCGTACTTCAGGCCGGCCATTATTTAATTCAACCGTTATCGCGGGAGATTCATTTTTCCCGTAATGCCCGATTATATTCGCTATAATGTTGATAACTCCATCATTAAGCGCCCCTTTCAGAAGACCGAAGGGCCCCTTGAATCCTGCAGGGTAAAACAGCACATATGGCGATTGCCATTGGGATTCCAGTTTTTCATTCTCTCCCTGATCTCTCCCGATGATCACCTTGGTATGCTCATCCAGTCTGAAATGCCTGCCGACACTGAGAAGCTCTATGTCTTTCATAGTGAAAACCCTGTCATGCGCAAGAAGATCCCTTAACTTATTTGAAAAAACGGGATCCGTAAGCAGGCAGCCGCCGCCGGGACATCCGTATTCTTTCAGGTTGAATTGTTTTGCAAGCCGATACTGCATCTCCCTTGATCTGCCGACAATATCCTGAAGTTTCGACCTGTCTATGATCCCTTCTGTCTCAGGAATGGAAGGCGAAAAATGCATTGCAGAAAGAGGTCTCAGTATAAGGCCTGCCAGTCCGCTCTCTTTTTCTATTATATTGATCGTATCTCTTCGCTGAGACATGGGCCTCTGGCCGAGGACTTCCCCTGTAACAACGAAGCTTGCCCCTTCTTCGTCCATGATACTTCTCGTTTTTTGGAGCATGAATATTCTGCAATCTATGCAGGGGTTCATATTTTTGCCGTATCCATGTTTTGGCGCTTTTATTACGTCGATATATTCCGGGCCCTTATCCACGAGAATCAGCCTGACGCCCAGTTCCCGAGCTGTTCTCTCTGCCTGCAGCCCTGCCTCTTTTTCCCTCCTGCTGCTGAAAGGAGAGGTAAAATGAAGCGCCACGACCTCTATCCCCTGATCCATAATGAGTTTTGTAGAGAGGGTGCTGTCAAGACCACCGGAGAGCAGTGAAATAGCTTTTTTGTTCACCATTTTTTCCTGTCACAGGATTGTCGATACTAATAGCTTCAGAAACTGAAAAAACAGGTTTTTATATCTCGACTTCCCGATTTCTCAGCTTCCCGGCTTCCGCTTTTAGACGACCCCCGGCACATTCTCCTCCAGCGTATTAAGCCTTATTCCTGATTCCACACCGGGAAGAGGCGTTACGGGGTTTGTAAGGAGGAATGCCCCGGAATTTATCCAGTCTTTGAGGGTTGCCGCAATCTCCCGTGCTTTTGAATAACTCGATATGGGGTAAGTTGGAACCTCTGTACCGTTTATAGTGACCTTCCCCGATTTTAACTGGGCGTAATTTACTTCGCAAACACTTTTCGGCGTCCTGTTCGGATAATCGTTCCCATAGTCTACAACCTGTGCCCAGAAATCTTCATCGCTCCTTGACGTAAAATAGGCCATTTCTTCGTCCAGTACCGGTATCGGTATGCCGAGGCCTACAAACATTGTTACGCCATAACCGACGAAGCTTGCCCCCTTCAGATAATCGCTGCTCATTTTTTTGGCATCCCCTATAACGGCAAGTGTACCTGCGCCGGCCCTCGGCAGCCCGTCCGGACTCCTGAGTGCATCAGGATTATGTTGTGTCCCGTTCCATGCAACATACCCTACGCCGCCTCCGAGGAATATTCTTGTACCTATTCCGATGGTTCTGTATTTCGGGTCTTTCAGGAGCGGGGATAACTGCCCGGCGCTGCAGTAATTAGCACTGTGCATGTTCGGCCTGACTATACCCATATAGGTATAAATAATCTTTTTTGAGAGATTTACTGCCACATTATAGTTCTGGTAGGCGTTTCTCGGATTGAAAAGATACGCTTCATTTACGGTATCTTTATTAATATAGGTTTCCATGTGCTTCTTCGGATAACAATCGGTGCCATAGGCCGTTGCTGCGAGCCGTATATTTTTCCCGCTCACGAATTCTTCTATCACATGGCCGCCGCCATACTTGAATGCACCGGGATACACCATATTCCTCGGGTCATCATCGGGAATTGCAGTTGCCCCTAAATATACATCTACGGCTGCAATACCGGTATATGCAGGCACATCATTAAGAAGGCATTTGCCCCCGCCGATCTTTATCCTTGGTTTGGAGTGGCCCATATTTATAAACATACCGCTGCTGCACATGGGGCTAAAAGTCCCGGTTGTTACAACGTCCACATACTCGGCGGCCTTTTTGGTTCCTTTGCCTTTTGTTATTTCTATCATCTCTTCGGCAGTCACAACAACAGCCTTTCCATTTTTTATCTTTTCATTTATCTCATCAATCGTTTTCAACACAACCTCCTATAATAGATTCAAGCACCGGATTACATGCACCAAATCCCGAATAAATTTAAAGCTCCAATATCGAAATTCCAAACTTTTTATTACGGGTTTATCATTTTTGGTTATTGTAATTTGTAATTTGGTCATTGGTTATTCTATATCCTTAAAGCCGTGAATGTAAGAACCCGCTATGGCATATCCTTCCAATGCATCATATTCTCTTTATTTTAGATTATACAACAAAACGGATGTCTTTTTAAACCTTTTAAACCCGGATTTTCCATCAGGACAACCCGACACCGTTTCTAATGACGTATCCGGGTTTAAGGACGGTTCAGGTCAGAGTGACGTTGAATTTGATTTCCGCTTCGGATTTTCTTCCGTAAATAGGCGCTATGGCGCCGCCGGCGCCCGACAATAACCTCTTCAAACCTTCTTTAATGAGGGCCTCGCCGGAAACCCTTGTGAAGCGATCTTTAATAAGCGTTATCCCGTTACCCATAAGTAACAGTTCGTGTTCGCAGAGATGGACGCCTGTTCCAAAGCATATGCAAGGGGTTTTAACGATTCCTTTGATGTCTTCAGGTTTTACTGCAAAATACCCTGCGAGCCTCTCGATTTTGCCGTGAAATATGTAATAAAGCGAACAGAAGACCTCGCTTTTTTTTGCATCTATCAATGGGCAGACGTAGTGTCCTTCCATAAATATAAAGGGTGATGCGAGGACGTCGAGGGTAGGCGTCCCGACAAGAGGAATCTTTTTCCCCGAGCTTATACCTTTAGAGAATGCAAGGGCCACCCTTATACCGGTAAATGAGCCCGGGCCGAGCGTGACCACCATAGTTCCGACATCATCGATCGAATATCCGTTGTTTGACAGGATATGCGATACCTCGTCAGCGATAATTCCGGAGGGCGCCCGCTTGTTCCTGATATGCCTCTCTTCGACGAGATTATCCCTTGCCGATATGACAATATTCAAAAAATCGAGTGAATTATCAATGCCGAGGATAATCCTATTTTCCATAAAAGAGGCGTACAATGTCGTTGAAAAAGGCAAGGGCCATGATCGCTATAAGTACTCCCATGCCGGCCTTTTGTGCAATATCGATAAATTTCTGTGAAATTTTTCTCCTTACGACGATCTCGATAAAATGGAACATGATATGCCCCCCGTCAAGAACCGGTATGGGGAGCAGGTTAATAACTGCAAGATTGATGCTGATAATAGCGATAAAATATATAAGGTTTTTTGTCCCTTCTTTTGCCTGTTTTCCTGCAACCTCCAGAATAAGGAGGGGACCACCGACCTGTTTGGGCGAGACGCTTCCTTCGATTAGCTTCACGATCCCCATAATTGTTATTTTTGTAAGGTTGTAAGTCTGAAAACCTGCCTTGCCGACAGCACCCGACAATGTCTCCTTTTTGATCAGAAACTCATTCGATGCGGTAACACCAATGACCTTTCGTTTTATCGTTTCTCCAAAGATATTTTTGCTTTCTATCTCTTTCGGGGTTATCCGGTAATCTATTAATGCCCCGCCCCTGTTAACGGTAAATTTCAAAGTCTGTGCTTCTGTTTTGGACATGACATCCATCAACTCTCCCCACTCCGAGATGTTCTGCCCGTCGATACTTACTATAGTGTCTCCTTCCTTGATGCCGGCTTCGTAGGCGGGGTACCCGGTTTCCACGTTCCCGACCTTTGTAGACAGGACGTTATACCCGCTCAGGAACACGCAATAGAAAAGGAAAAAGGCAAAGATAATATTGAAAAAAGGACCTGCAAAGGCTATCAGGATCCTTACAAAAGGCGGTTTATTTGAATACGACCTGTTTATATCTTCTTCCTTGATCTCATCGTCAGGAGATTCGCCGAGCAGTTTTACGTATCCGCCAAGGGGAACGGCTGATATGGCGTATTCGGTCTCGCCTTTTTTGAAATTGATAAGCTTTTTCCCGAAGCCGAGCGAAAAGGCCAATACCTTTACATTCGCAAGTCGTGCAACAAGATAATGACCAAACTCATGGACCAGGATGAGAAGGCTCAAAGCAATAAATCCGTAAATTACGTTCATGACAATACTATGCATATGACTCCTTTAACATTTCTTCTGTGCATCTTTTTGCCCATTCATGGATTTCCCATACAGTTTCGATGTTTTCAATGACAGGGAATCCCTCATGGCGCTCTAACGTCTTCTCGATAAAGACAGGGATATCCGTAAACTTTATCTTTCCTTCTATGAAGGCCTCCGAAGCAACCTCGTTTGATGCATTTAACACCACCTGTGCCCCGTCTCCGGCATGGAGGGCATCGAAGGCAAGTTTCAGGGAGGGGAATTTATTCGTATCAGGTAAATAAAACCTTAGCTTCTGCAACTCTTCCAATTTCAATTTAGCAAAGGGTAGAGGCTTTACCGTTCCCCGGTTTATGGCAAACGAGATGGGTAGTTTCATATCAGGGGAGGCCATATACGCAAGGGAAGCTCCGTCTATCAACTCAACCATTCCATGCACGATGCTTTCCGGATGAATGAGTACTTTTATATTTTGCGGCTCCACGTCAAAGAGCCATCTCGCCTCGATTGCCTCGAGACCCTTGTTCATTAATGTTGCAGAGTCCAGGGTAACCTTCCTCCCCATCTTCCAGGTGGGGTGGTTGAGTGCTTCTTCAGGACTGACAAGATGCAGCGCCTTTTTTATATGTTTTCTGAATGGGCCTCCTGAGGCGGTTATTGTAATGTTTTTTATTTTGGATGTTCCGATATTTTTCAGTAACTGAAAGATTGCAGAGTGCTCACTGTCTACCGGGAAAAGCTCAGATTTATACTCACCCAGCAATTTTGATACGATTCTTCCTGCCATAACGAGACTTTCCTTGTTTGCCAGGGCAAGTATCTTATTTAATTTTAATGTCTCGATTGTGGGTTCAAGGCCGGCGCTTCCCGGCAATGCATTGACCACAATCTCGCCATCCATGTGCACCATCTCTTTTATGCCTTCAATGCCGCTAAGCAGACGTGTTTTATCAAAATGGACCTTACCTCTCATGTGCCCATCGTCCACACAGACATATCTTGGTTTAAATTTCGCAATCTGTTTGTTCAGAAGTTCTACATTTCCCTTGCAGGCAAGACCTACCACTTCGAATGCGTCGTTCTGGTTTTCGATTACTTCCAGCGTTGCCTTCCCGATCGAACCGGTAGAACCCAATATCAATATTTTCTCTCTCATATTTTTACGCCTGTCAGGTAATGATACAAAAATGGCGCCGTAAATATAAAACTGTCCATCCTGTCGAGAATGCCGCCATGGCCCGGGATAAGATGAGAGGAGTCTTTTGTTGCGCATAACCTTTTCCCGGCAGATTCAAGTATGTCGCCCATCTGTGCAAGGATACCCGTTACGGCGCCGACAATGACTGTTTCCAATATCCCCATACCCAGGACTTTTCCCGAAAGCACAATGACAACCGTACTGCCCGCCATGGCCCCCAACAATCCTTCATAGGTTTTTTTCGGGCTGATATGAGGCACAAGCTTTCTCTTTCCGAATCTTTTTCCAAAGAGATATGCGCAGGTGTCGCTTGCCCAAATAGCCAGAAGGAGTATAAAAGGGAATAAACAGCCTGTTTCTTTCAGTAAAAAGAGATAATAAAGGGGTATAATAACAAAGATCTCACAGAGGAATATGACGCATATCCCCTTCAGGATATCCTCGTTAATCCCCTCTTTTTTGCTTTCACCCTTCAGAATTTTATACCCCATAAAGATGAAGGGCGAAAAAAGAAGGCATCCCGTAAAAACAAGAAACCATTTGTAATACAACGGGATGATGCATATCATTGCAAGGAAGAGAAGCAGATATCTTTCCCCGGCGCCTGACATGGTAATCAATTCAAACAAGGCAATGACCGAAATGGCCATGAGCGCGATAAAAAACCATTTTGCAGGTAAAAAATAAAATACTGACGCAATGACAGGGGCAAGACACAGAGAGGCAACTACCCTTTTTTTAAGCTCTCCCACTTATATTTTCCTTCACGCTCCCGAATCGTCTTTCTCTTTTCATATAGTCCTTTAATGCCTTTAAATAGGCTTTTTCCCTGAAATCGGGCCAGAACGTATCCGTCACGTATATCTCGGTATATGCAATCTGCCAGAGCAAAAAGTTGCTTATCCTCATCTCCCCGCTCGTTCGTATAAGCAAATCGGGGTCCGGTATATCTTTTGTATAGAGATAGCTTTGGAAGACCTTTTCATCAATATGCTTTATGCGTCCTTCATGCATATCCTTCAGCATCATCTTTACCGCGTTCATGATCTCCTCCCTGCCGCTGTAACTCAAGGCTATGTTGAGAGACAGGGATTTATTTCCTGCGGTTTTTTGCATCGCAGTGTTTAGTTGATCCTGTAATATTTTAGGGAAATCCTTAATGTTTCCCACCACACGAAACCGTATGTCCTCATCCATCATCAATTGCAACTCATTTTCAAGGAAAACTCCCAGAAGTTCAAGGAGCTTTTTCACCTCTTCCCTTGGCCTTGACCAGTTTTCTTTTGAAAATGCATAGAGTGTGAGATAGGGGATATTTAACTTTCTTGTTTTGGTGACAATGTGCCGCACAGACTCAAGGCCCTGCACATGGCCCTCGACTCGCGGAAGATCTCTTGTTTCTGCCCATCTTCCGTTTCCATCCATTATAATTGCAACATGTACGGGAAGTTTGGATTGTTCAAGTTTAGACATGGAAGGTCAGATCTCCAGAATTTCCTTTTCCTTGTCGGCGTATATCTTTTCGGCTGTCTGGATATACCTGTCCGTCATTTTCTGGACATCTTCCTGGTTTTTGTGCAAATCGTCCTTGGAAAGAAGTTTATCCTTCTCCATCTTTTTCAGTTTTTCATTTATATCCCTTCTGACGTTCCGCATGGCTACCTTTATATTTTCGAGCATTTTGCTCCCTACCTTTGTAAGTTCCTTCCTTCTTTCCTCGGTAAGTTTAGGAAAGACGAGCCTGATCACTCTTCCGTCAGACATAGGGTTCACGCCGAGGTCCGATTTCTGGATGGCCTTTTCGATTTCGCCGGTCACAGCATTATCCCAGGGTTGAATGGTGATGGTTCTGCTGTCCAATACGCTGATTGTGGCAACCTGATTCAGGGGAGTGGGCTGACTATAGTATGTAACCTTTATATCATCAAGGAGTAAAACGGATGCAACACCCGTTCTAAGCTTTGACAGATCTTTCTGTAGCGTGGCAATCGTTTTTTTCAGCTTGTCTTCAAGCTCATCAACTATCTCATTCTTCATGATACCCTACCCCCTTCACAATTACCGGGTCTTGCGTCGCCCCCTCCGCCAGCACAAGCTGTCGGAGCCTCCCGTACCCGCAAGCGGGTACTAGCTCGCCGTGCGAGCTGCTTGATGGGCTGCCGCTAATATGCTTACCTTCATAAATTATCAAACGTTTTTTATACATCTTTTTACACTATCTTAGTCCCGACACGTTCTCCCAGGACCGCCTTTTTCATGTTGTCTTTTCCTTTTATGTTCAAAACAACAATTGGAAGATTGTTATCCATACATAGACTTATGGCAGTGCCATCCATAACTTTCAGCTCCCTCTTCAGGACATCCATGTAGGAAATTTCAGGGAAAAATACTGCATCATCACAGACCTCAGGGTCTTTGTCATAGACTCCATCCACTCTTGTTGCCTTTAAAAGCACATCGGCTTCTACCTCAAGGGCACGCAAGGCGGCGGCTGTATCTGTGGTGAAGAAGGGGTTTCCTGTTCCGCAGGCGAATATGACAACCCTGCCTTTTTCAAGATGCTTTATGGCTTTTCTCTTAAGGAAAGGCTCTGCCATCTTTTCTACCTGTAGGGCGCTTTGGACCCTCGCGGGTATTCCGAGCTTTTCAAGGGCATTCTGGATGGTGAGGGCATTCATCAGTGTTGCGAGCATACCCATATAATCGCCCGTTACCCGGTCGATGCCCTGCTTTTCAGCTTTCATGCCCCTGAATATGTTGCCTCCGCCGATAACAACGGCAATCTCAACCCCGAGTTCCTTGACATCCCTGATTTGAGTTGCAACCCCCCTCACAATTTCCGGGTCAATACCATAGCCCTCTTCTCCCATGAGGATTTCGCCGCTTAATTTTAAAAGGATCCTGTTGAACCTCATCTTATTCTTCTACCGTCTCTCCAAGCTGGAAGCGTACAAACCGCCTGATAATAACATTTTCTCCGATTTTCACCACAAGGTCCTCAAGAAGTCCTTTTACCGTTATATCGGGGTTTTTTATAAAGGATTGTTCCATAAGACATACTTCCTGGTAAAATTTCTCCATCTTCCCTTCGGCGATCTTGTCGATTATTTTTTCCGGTTTACCGGAATCAAGGGCTTGTCTCCGGTAAAGGTCCTTCTCCTTTACCCTTAATTCTTCAGGGACATCTTCTCTTTTTACATAGAGGGGGCTTGCTGCGGTAATCTGCATGGCCACATCTTTTGTGAATTCCTGAAAATCCTTTGAATTTGCTGCGAAATCGGTTTCGCAGTTAACTTCCACCATTACGCCTACTTTTCCGCCGGTGTGTATGTATGATGCGATTACACCCTCTGATGCTGCTCTTCCGGACCTTTTCTGTAATTTTGCAAGGCCTTTTTCCCTCAGATGCTCAATGGCCTTTTCCATATCACCGCCGGCGTGTTTTAATGCCTCTTTGCAATCCATCAGGCCAACGCCTGTTTTCTCTCTCAATTTCTTAACAAGTTCTGCAGATATGTCCATCATTATCCTCCTTAACTGACTATCCTGCTGACGATCTAATGATCGAAAAATTCCTCGTACTTTTCTTCAAGCAGACTTTCATCCACAAAAGGTTTCGGTTCTTCGGCAAGCTCGTCTTTGCCTTGGAATTCTTCAACGTATAGCGCCTTCCCTTCAAGAACGGCGTCTGCAATTTTCATGGTAATAAGTTTGATGGCCCTTATGGCATCATCATTACCGGGTATAATGTAATCTATATCATCGGGGTCACAATTCGTATCCACAATACCCACTGTAGGAATACCGAGTTTTTTCGCTTCCTTAACGGCAATGTACTCCTTCTTCGGGTCGACTATGTATATAGCGCCGGGAAGGCGGTCCATGCTCTTTATGCCGCCGATGTTCTTTTCAAGCTTTTGAATTTCCTTGTCTATCCCGATAGCTTCCTTTTTGGGAAGTACCTTGAAGACGTCGCTGCCTTTTAATTCTTCGTATTTTCGGAATCTATCGATGGTTTTTTCAATCGTCTGGAAGTTTGTCATGGTTCCGCCGAGCCATCGAACGTTCACATAGAAGGCCCCGCACCTTTTCGCCTCTTCCCTGATACCCTCCTGGGCTTGCTTTTTGGTGCCCACAAACAGGATGTATTCATTCCGTGACGCAACTTCTCTTACGAAATTGTAGGCTTCTTTGAACATTTTCAATGTTTTTTGCAGGTCAATGATGTATATGCCATTCCGTGCACCGAATATGTAAGGTTTCATCTTGGGATTCCACCTTTTTGTCTGGTGTCCGAAATGCACACCTGCCTCGAGTAATTGTTTGATTGTTAAATTAGACATCAATCCTCCTGGTTTTTTTAACTTCCGCCTTTCGCATTTCAGCAGCAGACAGATTTCTCTGCACCCTTTTGCCGATTGAAAGACGTGCGAATTAACTGCGTGGTTTAAATACCATATGATTTCAGATATTTCAAGAAAAAATGGAAGAAGTTTTAAAAGGGGATGCCTCCCCCTATGCTTCCACGATTAGCGGGAGAGACTGCTCTGATACACTCTTCCATTGAGTTGTCATCGCATTTTCTTCCATCATTCCATGTAGTCCCTGAGAGGCTGACGCCGGAAAAATTCGTATCGGACAGGTTGGCATCCAACAGGTTGGCATTGTTTAGCCTGGCCTTAGACAAATTGGCGCCCGACAGATTGGCCCTTTGCAGTCTTGTTCCATGCATGTAAGCGCCCGACAAATCGGCCTTTTGCAGGTTAACACCGGACATCACGGCACTTGCCAGGTTGGCGTCTGTTAAGTCAGCGCCGGATAAGTCGGCGCCGGCCAGGTTGGTATTGGCGATTTGTGCGCCGGAGAGCTGTGCGCCGGCCAGGTCGGCGTTGCGAAGATCACACCATTGACATTGCTTTGTTGTCATGAGTTTGTCCAGATCTGCCTGCTTAAAGGCATACGACATATCGGGGGCTATACAAAGTGCAGCAACAATGAGGACAATAAAAACCAAGCCGGCATATTTGAAATTTATGTTTGTAAATTCCAAATAAATTCCAAATCCCGATATCCAATTCCCGATTTTTATGAGTTTACCATTTTTGGTTATTGTGATTTGTAACTTGTTTGTATGTTGTAATTTGGTCATTGGTTATTATATATCCTTATTGATCCGGAGATGAGATGCGAATTTTCAGTTCTCCTCATGTCTTTTCCAAGCATGTTGATATATTGGCTAATTTTTATCATAAGGGAATGTAGTAATTCAATAGCTATTTCTTTTTTCGCTCAGTAACCCATTTATTGAGTTCATCAAAATACACGTAAAAAACAGGTGTTACGTACAGGGTCATGAGCTGGGAAAAGAGCAAGCCGCCCACAACTGCCAGACCCATCGGCTGACGGGCATCGCCGCCGGCGCCAATCCCCAATGCAATGGGCATGGAACCGAATAACGCTGCAAGTGTGGTCATCATGATGGGACGAAAACGGATAAGACAGGCCTTATGGATTGAATCAACAGGCTCAAGATTCTCCGCCCTTTCGGCTTCCAGGGCAAAGTCAACCATCATGATGCCGTTCTTTTTCACGATACCTATAAGGAGAATGATGCCCACCATGCCGTACATATCCAGCTCCCTTCCGAAGATCAGCAATGTAAGCAGGGCGCCGAACCCTGCAAGCGGGAGGGCCGTCAGTATGGTAATAGGATGTATAAAACTTTCGTAGAGGATTCCCAGGATCATATAGAGTACCAGGATTGTCAAGACGAGCAGAAATCCCATACTTGCAAAGGACTTCTCGAATTCATCCGCCGATCCCTGAAAACTGTAAAAGAGGCTTTGAGGAAGATTAACATCCCTCGCAATCTTTTTTGTGTCCTTCACAGCATCGCCGATGGAAAAACCGGGCTTCAGGTTAAAGGATACCGTTGCGGAAGAGAGTTGCCCCGTATGGTTGACGCTTATGGGGCCCGTTGTCTGCTCAAGGCGTGCGATTGTGCTCAAAGGCACGAGGGTTCCCTTCGCATTGGGATTTACCGATTTAAGAATATTTGACTGTATGTAAAGGTAGGACAACGCATTGGGGTCTTCCTTGAATTGCGGCTGGACTTCGATGATGACATAATACTGGTTCAGGGGGGCGTATATGGTAGATATCTTTCGTGAGGCGTAGGCGGAAAAGAAGGTATCCTGAACCTGACCGACAGTAAGGCCCAGGGCTGAAGCCTTGTCCCTGTCAACATGGAGAAACGCCTTCGGATTGTTAAGCTTAACGTCCGTATTAACGTCGCTGAGACCGGGGAGTGTTTTCATCTTTGCCTCAAAAATCCCGGCATATTTGTAGAGGTCGTCAAGGTCGGAGCCCTGAAGCGTAAACTGATACTGGGCAAGAGAACTGGCTGCGCCTATCTGGATCGGAGGGGGGTTCTGCGGGAAGGCGAATATACCGGGTATGCCGTTCAATTTTGGCCTGATCTCATCGATAATATTGTCTATAGTTCTCTTACGGTGTTTAACGTTCTGCACCATCGCAAACAAGATACCCTGGCTGTATGTGTTCAATCCTGCGATAGAGACAAAATCCACAAGATCGGGCTCCTGTTGTGTTACCTTGTTGACAACCTCCTGGTGCCTGACCATATCATCGTATGAGATCCTGTCGGCTGCCTGTATATAGGACATGAAAAAGTTCTGATCCTGAGACGGCAAAAAACCCTTTGGTATTTTCAGGAACATAAAAGCGGTTGCAATTAAAACGATTACAGTGAAAGCGAGTGTTATCAAACGATGTTCCAAAACCCATCTTAGGGTGCTGCCGTAGAATTTTATTCCGGCATTGAGCACGGCCTCGCTTACCTCATAGAACTTTCCCTGTTTTTTTTCGGAAAAGTCTTTTAAGAGGCGACTGCACAGCATGGGCGTCAGGGTTAAGGATATGAAGCCCGAAAGCATTATTGCCATGGCGATGCTGACGGCAAATTCACGGAATAGCCTCCCTATCAGACCCGGCATGAAAAGTATCGGAATAAATACCACCACAAGGGAAATTGTCATGGAAACAATTGTGAAACCTATCTCTTTCGAGCCTTTGAGCGACGCCGTCATGGGATCCTCACCCATCTCCATGCGCCGTATGATATTCTCCAGCATAACGATGGCGTCATCCACGACAAGGCCGACGGCAAGGACAAGGGCCATGAGCGAGAGGTTGTTGAGGCTGTAACCCAACACGTCCATTGCACAGAAGGTTGCAATGATCGAGAGGGGAATGGCGATGTTCGGTATGATTGTCGACTTGAAGGATCGCAGGAAAAGAAAAATGATAATGAGGACGATGAATATCGTGAGAAGAAGCGTAAACTGCACATCCATTATGGACTCATGGATATATTCGGAGGCATCGTAAAGCATGTGCCACTCAACCGATTCGGGGATCATTGTTTTCAATCTCGGTATCACATCCTTTACGCCCTGCGATACCTTTACCGCATTTGAGCCCGGCTGTTTTTTAATGGCAAGGACAATGGCCCTCTGCGTCTTGTCTTTTGTCCCGTACCATGCGGCAAACTGTTTATCTTTTTCAACGCCGTCCAGGGCATCGCCGATGTCTTTTATCCTCACGGGGTTGCCGTTCTGATATGTCACAATCATCTGACGGTACGGTTCTGCGCTCAGCAACTGGCCGTTGGAATCGATGGTAAAAGACTGGAAACGTCCGTCAAGCGTGCCGCCCGGGAGATCCACATTGCCCTTCTTTACGGCATCCGCCACCTCGCCGAGCCCTATGCCCTTGTTTGCTATAAGTTTCGGATTGACCTGAATACGGACTGCATATTTCCGTCCATAAACGAGGACTTGTGATACGCCGCTCACCGTAGAGAAGTTTTGTGCGAGAAAGTTGTCGGCATAGTCGTTCAACTTATTTAGCGGCATAGTATCCGATGTAAGGGCGATATAGATAATCGGCTCATCCGAAGGGTTTACTTTGTCATACGTCGGCGGGACCGGCATATTCTGCATCGGCAGGTCGCCCTGCGCAGCGTTTATCTTTGCGTTTACATCCTGGGCACAGTTGTCGATATTGCGGTCGAGTGTAAACTGAAGGGTGATTTGCGTAGAACCCTGAAAACTTTGCGATGACATGGATGTAAGACCGGCAATACTTGAAAATTGTTTTTCCAGGGGCTTTGCAACAGATGACGCCATGGTTTCCGGGCTTGCCCCGGGCATTGAAGCCGACACCTGAATTGTGGGAAAATCCGTGGCAGGCAGGTTGTTTATAGGCAATGCCCGGTAGCTTATAATACCGAAAAAAAGTATGCCGAACATGACCAGCAGGGTCATGACAGGCCGTTTAATCCATATCTCCGAAATATTCACTGCTTATCCCCTTGAGATACAAGCGCTGAGTTCCAAACGAACATATTTTAAATTTGCAGGCTCCAAGCTCTAAAGCCCGATATCCGAGTTACAAGCCTTTTTTAATTTGAATTTAGAACATTTGTGCCTGCTTATTCTTTTTATTGCTTTTTAACGTTATCGGGCTGCACAGGTTTGGCGTTGCCGCCGGCCAGAGCGTCTCTTACTTCGACCGGAAAGCCGTCTTTCAGCTTTAAATGTCCGTCCGTTACGACCGTTTCGCCTGCATTGACCCCTTTTGATATTATGGCTTCTTCACCTATGGTCCTCGAAACGTTAACCGTCCTGTATTCCACCTTATTATCGGGTTTAATTACAAAAACATACCGGCCTGAGTGACTTATCTGAACAGCCTGAACCGGCACGACTATTGCGTTCGGCTCCTGAGCGAGTTCAAGCACGACGTTGACAAACTGCCCGGGCCAGAGCGTCCTGTCCGTGTTTTGATACAGCGCTTTCAGCATAATCATGCCTGTGGTGGGGTCCACCGTGTTGTCAATAAATGTGAGCGTTCCTTCCGGAATATTTTCTTTCATATCCGGGATGATTGCCTTGACTTTAAGCGGGGCCCCGGCCATGAATTTTTTTATTTCGGGCAACTGTTTCTCGGGGACTGAAAATTTTACATAAAGAGGGGTAATCTGATTGATTACGGCGAGTTTGGTGTCATTATCCTTGATCATTGTACCTATATTAACACCATATGCCCCTGTACGGCCGGTATACGGCGCTTTGATATAGCAAAACTCAAGATTCAGCCGGGCGTCATCAACCTCCGCCCTGTCTGCCTTAACAATGGCCTCCTGTGTGGCAGCCATGGTCTGGTTGTTTTCATAATCGGTCCTTGAGGCAGCGCCTTTTTCAAAAAGATATGCATACCGTTTTGCCTGGGCTTCATTATATTTTAGCTGTGCAAGGTCCCGGGCAAGCTTGGCCTCTGCAGCTTTAAACCTTTCCTGATAGGGTCCCGGATCGATAGTAAAAAGAAGGTCCCCTTTCCGCACGTCCTGACCTTCCTTGAAATGGATTTTTACAAGTTGCCCCACTACGCGGGAATACACCGTGATACTGTTTAATGCCTCTACAGTGCCTATGGCCTCAATGATTATCGGCATTGTCTTTTGGACGGATTTACCTGCAAGCACCGGAACGCCGGGCATTGCCGGAGGAGGCGCCTTCTTTTTCGCAAGAAAGAGATACCCGGCGATAAATAAGACGATAATTATTATGGCAATAACTGTTTTTCGGGTTTTCATCACCTATTCCCCATAGCTTTTTCTATATTTGCCTGAGCGACTTTATAATCATACAAGGCGCTTATATTGGATAGCTTTGCATTGCTGTATGCAACGGTTGCATCGGTCACCTCAAGGGGGTCTGCCAGTCCCGACGTATACCTTAGATTCGCGAGTTCAAGGTTTTCCTTTGCCTGTATTATCTGCACCTCAGTGGTGGAAATTGTTTCCACCGCCTTTATCAAATTAAGGTATGCCTGTTTTACATCGAGCATAATCTGGAGTTTCATTGCGTTGATCTTTGCATCAATTGTTTTTTTGTTCGCCATGGCTTCAGCTATCCTGCTCGTCGTTAAAAACCCGTCAAAGAGATTCATCGATACATTGACGCCTGCCTGCCAGCCTTGTCCGAGAGGGTACTGGCTGCCGCCGGCATTGTATTGGGCATTACCCGTAAATCGCGGATAATACTCTTTTTTTGCAAGGTCAACGGATTTTTGTGCCGATTCCTGTTGCGCAACAAGAGATTTTAAATCAGGCCTGTTGTTGTATGCTGCGGCTAAAGCATTTTCGATTGTAAGTTCGTACTTCTCAAAAGACAATATGTCGTCAATGTTATATGCCCCTGCAGAATCGATTCCCATGGCATTGTTGAGTGTAACCCAGGCGATTTTAAGATCATTTTCAGCGCTGATGAGGTTTAATTTTGCATTGCTTAAATCAACTTCTGCCTTTATTACGTCATATTTCGGTTTTGTGCCTGCCTCAAACATCGCCTTAGCCTGGTCAAGGTGCTGACCGAACTGCGCCACCGTCTCAATATTTACATTTCGTGCCCTCTGTGTTTTCAATACACCGAAGTATGAATTTTTTACGTTATTGGTTACAGCAGTCGCATTGCTGCTGAAGTCAAAGCGTGATGAGTCCAGATTAAGTTTTTTGACGTCCACGTTTGTGGGCGTCCGCCCGAAGTCATAGATCATCTGGCTCAATGTGGCATTCGCAGAGCTTTGACTGTACTGCTCCAGGTTTAATATAAAATAAGGATCAAGGGTGTTGTTTATCTCGTAATTTCTAAAAAAACCTGCACTTGTATCAAGTCTCGGAAAATAGTTTGCCTTTGCCTGCCCGAGTTGTGCTTCGCGCGCCTTGATGGTGTACAGGGAGCCTTCTATTGTAGGGTGAATTTTAAGGGCTATCTCTATGCAGCGTTCCAGGCTCAGGCGTTCCCCATCCTTGATAGGCGCATCCTGCGCATTAAGGTGCAAAGTGTTTGAAAATACTACAAAAACAAACGCAGCAAGAATCAACTTTTTCATACTTGAAGAAGTACATATTAGTTTGGATAAAGGTTTTTTGTCAAGTTTTATAAAGCCGGCGGAGTTTCCTCGATATTCTTATCGGCAGGATGGCAGATATACACATATAAATCAAAACATTGGCGTGAGTGTTACTTGTTAAAGGTGTAATGCGTGTAATTTAAGCCCGGATTTTTCATTAAGATGAGCATCTGTGTCGGGCTATTCCCCGCAAACACGCTCATTACGCTACTATTACCGAGGCTCGCGTCGCCCCCTCCACGCGACCCACCCACCGGGCGGGTACCCCGCCGGTCCGTGGAGCTACCCCCTCTCGCCCGGTATCGGTGGCGGTGAATAGATATTGCCTCCCTAAACCATCTTGAAGTCTTGCCGCACTAATCAAATCTGTGTAAATACGGCTTGGAAATTCCGGGGAAAGAAGGAGACGGCTTAAAATAATTTTTTGTAAAAATTCAATGTTTGCCCACTCTACCGCAACTTGGCCAATTAGCCTAAAGTGCTTGTCGGTCAACCGGGCATATTTGGAAACATGATTTAGCGGCACAATTTCCTCTAAGCAGAACGACGAATTCACCGGCGCGGCCTGTCCCGCGAGGCAAGGACGAGCGAGACCGCAAAGGCTTTGTCGGGAGGCAAAGTAGCCGGGTATCCTGCCGCGTCCGGTGCAATGACTGGATACACAAGTGCCTTTCCAATGCAGTTCTCCACAGCCCTTGGCAGTTCCTCGTAGGTGACAAACTCTGAACACAGCTTCTCCAATGACTTCAACGTGATAGAATACTGACTACGTTTCCTTTCATCCAAAACGGAGGTGGCTACAACATAGAAGCGCCACTGGCTTACATCCAGAGGGTCGATTGTTTCCTTGTCATTATGGGCCAGCAGTGCAAAAACGTATACGTCAGCCTGTCTCTTAACATCGACAGATTGGGTGTTGGTGTCAGCGTCCCAAGCACGCGTCTTCGGCGTTCTGAAAGTTATCGAGGAGAGGTGTTCTTGATGCCAGCTTTGGATGTAAGCAGCGGATTTCACCTCGATCTTAATGCCCGAAGGTGTTTCCAGATCAAAAGCCGCCCATTCGTCTCTAACGCCCTCCTTTGCCAGACCCAATGAGCGGGCAACTACATATTCTGCGACAATGCCGCGCGCTGCGTTACTCACCAAATCCGACGCAGCCCATTGCCAGAAGCTCAGGAGGTCGAAGCCAAGCGCGGCCCCATTATCATGAAATGGCTCTTTGCCTTGCTTTTTTGCGATAATTAGTCGTGGTAGCTCAGTCACGGTTCTTCTCATTTTTCATGTGTAACAGAAAGCTTACCCAGAGCGCATATGCGCGATCAGGAACATTGGGGCCAGGTCTTGCAATCATGCATTCCTCTTCCCGGTTCTTTTTACCGCCCTGCTCACGGTTGCATAATGGAGATGGAGATAATCGGCGATCTCTTTCATGGTATACCCATAGGCGATAT
>Ga0074199_1000433_pt1 | contig 68014 bp, 58 predicted proteins | sample EPASupsiteSAE347_FD_64528 | JGI IMG/M metagenome (GOLD analysis project Ga0074199, IMG submission 64528) | Bioremediated contaminated groundwater from EPA Superfund site, New Mexico - Sample SAE3-47 | ecosystem: Environmental > Aquatic > Deep subsurface > Groundwater > Contaminated ... | reverse complement strand
CATCGGCTATGCCACCTGCCACTGGTGCCATGTCATGGCCCATGAATCCTTTGAGGATGACGAGGTGGCCGACATCCTCAACCACGCCTTTGTGCCGGTCAAGGTGGATCGGGAGGAACGGCCCGATCTGGATGAGTTCTGCATGGCAGCCTGCCAGACCCTGACCAACAGCGGCGGCTGGCCCCTGAACTGCTTTTTAAGGCCGGACGGCACCCCGTTTTATGCCTTGACCTACCTGCCCAAGGAGCCTCGCCACGGCATGCCCGGCTTTCTGGAACTGTTGGAGAACATTGCCGGGGTCTGGCAGCACAAGCAGGATGCGGTTGAACGTAATGCTGCCTCACTGATGGAGGCGCTGTCTCAGATGGCCCAGCCGCACAGGCCAACCGTTCAACTCAATCCGGCTGTCCTGGCAGATCAGGCAAGCGCCACCCTGCGTAGGATCCATGACCCGCAGCACCACGGTTTTGGTAAAGCCCCCAAGTTTCCGATGCCCCCCTACCTGTTGTTTCTGCTGGGCAGGGACAACCGGACCGAACAGGAACTGGCGCTCAATACGCTGCAGGCGATGCGGCAGGGCGGAATCTGGGACCAGCTGGGGGGCGGCATCCACCGCTACAGCACCGATCAGCGCTGGCTGGTGCCCCACTTTGAAAAGATGCTCTATGATCAGGCCCTGGTGGCCTATGCTGCGCTGGAGGCCCATGCCCTGACCAAAGAGAACCGTTATCTGGAAATGGCCGCTAACCTGCTTGAATTTGTGCTGGCCGAGCTGACCGCACCGGAGGGAGGTTTCTACTGCGGGCTGGATGCCGATTCTGAAGGCCGTGAAGGGGCCTGCTATGTCTGGAAGAAACAGGAGCTGGAGCAGATTCTGGGAGATCAGACGGCCTTCTTTTGCCAGTATTACGGGGTAACTGAACAGGGTAATTTTGAAGAACCGGGAGAGAATGTGTTGTTCCAGGCCCTGCCGGCGGCTGAAGAACCGGCAGCGATCAAGGCAGCCGGACAGAAGCTGCTGCAGGTACGTGCCATGCGTGAGCAGCCGCTGCGGGACCTCAAGGTCCTGTCCGGCTGGAACGGCCTGATGATCGCGGCACTGGCACGGGGAGCAGCGCTGACCAACAACCAGCGCTGGCTGGAAGCGGCCCACAGGGCAACAACCTTTATCAGCAGCGCCCTGACCCGTGCTGATGGCCGCCTGCTGCGCAGCTGGTGCGGGACCCCCTCAACCATTCCGGGATTTCTGGAGGATTACGGGTTTCTGGGCTGGGGCTATCTGGAACTGTATCAGGCAGGGAACGCTGCTGAAGATCTTGCAACAGCCGAACAGCTCTGCAGGGACGCACTGCAGTTGTTCAAAACAGAGGATGGACGGTTTGTCACGGCCGGCAATGATCAGGAACAACTTCCGTTGGCGCTGTCAGACAACCATGACGGGGTCGTGCCATCCGGACCGGCAGCCCTGGCCATGAACCTGGTTGCGCTGGCCGGGCTTACCAACAAGACTGAATGGCAGAATACGACAGAAGAGGTATTGGAAGGACTGCTACCATCCCTTGTACGGCAGCCTGTTAGCGGGCTCTGGTTATTGGAAGCCTGGAGAAGATGGCATACCAGCAGGCAGTCGCAGCAGACTTAGCGGGCTTGGCCGGCCTGTTCAAACTGTTGCCTGATCTCCTCCATCCGTCGCCGGTTCTTGCCCAGATCCCAGTACCCCAGGCGTGCAGCCGAACGGACATGGATAACTGCCTGATGCCGGTCCAGCAGGAACAGGCCATCATCGACAAAACCAAGCAGTGTCCTGAACTCAACCTTAATTGTATCCTTGTCAAAAGCCACCACGGTGGTATCTGAACGTTTGCCAAGCAGTAGGTGCAGGCGCTTAAAGGCCTGATCTGGATCGCCCTTTACTGCAAAAGGAGCAATCCGGTGCGTATCACCAGCCTGACTTGAAACACAGTTGGGAGATGCCGGACAGGGGGGCAGTTCTGCCCCATGTGCAGAGGTCATAATCATGGCGGATACCAGCGTAAGCAATCGATTCAGGGACACGGAATATTTGATGTGCAGGGCCTTTCCTAAGACTCGTGCAGCAGTTATTGCTTCTGTTGATGGGCTTTTCTGCCATGCACCCGTTCATAGGCCCGGCAAAAGGGGCAGATATCCTGCTCAATCCCCTTCACCAACCTGAAGGCAAGTCCCTGCTGCTGCTTGCGGGCATGACGGCAGACCGGACACAGCTCGCAGACACGGGCCAACTTCAGATCCAGTGCGGTAGCGCCTGTGGTACGGATCAACGCCTCGATCTTTTTGCCTGTGGCAGACACGACCGCTTACCCCAACCCCAGCTTAACGGCATAGCGCACCAGTTCGGCCGTGGTATGGATATGCAGCTTGTGCATGATATTGGTACGATGGTTATCCACGGTCTTGTTGCTGATACCCAGCAATTCACCGATCATGCGGCTGTTCATCCCGCTGGCCACCAGTCTGACCACCTCACGCTCCCGCTCCGTTAATGTTGTTGAGGAGGTCACCGGTTCATATTCTTCCAGCAGGGTACTGCCATCTGCCACCTTCCGCAGGATCAACAGGAGCTGTTCAAAGGCAAACTCCTTGTTGACGTAGCCGTTTACCCCGAAACACCTGGCCCGCTCCAGCATCAGCGGATCATCGTGGGCAGTCAGAATAATCACCGGCGTGGTATCACCTTCACGCCGCAGAGTTGCCACGGCTGAAAGCCCATCCAGACCGGGCATTGAGATATCCAGAACCGCAACGGTTGGCCGCAGTTGCCGGATCAGCTCTAGGGCCTCGTCACCCCGGCTGCACGCGCCAACCAGCTCACAATCTTCTGTCATGGCGATCAGGGAGCATAACCCCTGACGAAACATGGCATGATCATCAGCAATGACCAATCGGATCAATGACATGGCAACTCCATAAAAATTCGTATCCCCTGCCCGCCAGGAGATTCAATCACCAGAGCGTCTCCGGCAAGGGCGGCCCGGAACAGCCCGAGATAGCATTGATCGCTGACATTAGCGGAATCAGCGGCCGTCTGCAACAAGTCGATCCGACCGGGTCCAGCGTTCAGCCGTTCCGGCATGCACTCCAGACCGCGTGAAATCCGGCAGCAGGTAAAGCCGGTTGTTAACAGGCCGTACAGGACACACCAAAGAGATCGGTCAGTTGCAGTTCTTCCAGCAACTCACACAAACGTTTGTCACCTGCCAGAAGGGTCAGTTTGACTTTTTCACGATTGACCAGCTTCATCAGGTAGCCGATCACTGCCGACGGCAACGCAAAAGAATCCTCAATCCGCAGGGTAATGGCCGTTACTCCGCCATCATGCAGCTTTTGCAAGGCCTCACGCACGGAAATACTGTCGTTAATGGTTTTGATCGTGCCACTGACAACCAGTTCATGACTTCCAACGGTCCTGATCTCCATAACCAGCTCCTTTAGGTCAACGTATTTTCACCATCGAACATCTGCATCAGCAGCAGCCGGTTTCCGGCCGGATTGTACCTGACCAGATCAACCGAACGTTGCATCATCATGAATCCCCGCCCCGCAGTTGCCGTGGCAGCCGGCTTCCGGTCATGCCGTTGCGGCGCCTCAAAACCGGGACCGGGATCCGCCACCGCGACCCACACCTGCAAACGGCCCATCCGTGATACCAATACCAGCTCCAGGCTGATTTCCACCCCTTGTTCCGGTGCTGCCGCTATCACCAGTTCGTCATACGCATCATCCTGCATCAGACGTTGTTTGTCCGCTCCCAGACGCAGAAAACCATGTTCAAAGGCATTCAATAGCGCCTCGCTCAGCGCCAGTTCCAGGTTGTCCAGGCGTTCGCCGGCTGCCCCTGCTGCTTCCAGCTGCTGGCTGGCCTGAGTTTGCAAGTATGAGAGGCCGGCCAGAGTCGGTGGTGCTGTAAAGCAATAGCGCTGTCCTTCGGTAGCCACGGCAGTCAGTCTGACGATCGTGATATCGTCATCGTTCTGGCTGTCATCGCTCTGACAGCTATATTGTGCAAACAGTTCACGGGCGGTGGCAGTGCCGAGCAGATCCGTGCTCAGACGTTCACGGTACGCCCCGCCTTCGCGGGTCGCCGCATCCCCCAGGCCATCGGTTGCAAGCAGGATATCACTGACCCCCTCCAGGTTGATCCGCTGCAGCTGCAGCGGCGGCAGAAAAGCGGAAACCGGCGGGTTTGCCCCCCGTATCCGTTCAACCCTGCCGTTACGGGCCAGCAGCAGAGCCGGCATGCCGCAGCTGGCAAGCTGCACTAATTTCCGCTGCGGGTCCAGTTCAAGCACCAGCCCGCTGAACACCTCATCCTCCAGCAGATTCTGGGCGGCAAAGCTCATCACGCTGGTGGCCAGGGCCGCGAATTCAGACTCTCCGCAGGTGTAGCCCTGTACCGCATAGTTGAAGAACGCAGTGGCCAGCATGGAGGTAACCGAGGCGGACAGACCATGGCCCATGGCATCTGCCAGAAACAGCAACAGGGTATTGTCGCTCGTCCTGGCAACCGAATAGCTGTCACCCGACATGATATCACGGGGTTGCTGCACCAGATCAACCAGCCAGCCCCCCTGGTCAGCGTGCTGGAGATACTGTGTCTCAAGCAGGTTGCTGACAATATGGCGTTCCTTGGCCTGCGCCAGTTCCTGCTGCAGGGAGTGGTAGCGGTTGCGGTACTGCAGCAGCTCCACTTCCTGCTGCCGGGCCTGCTCGGCAACCCTTTCCAGATACAGCTCTCTGGTAACAGCAAACAGCGCCCGTTGCAAGGCATCGACTCGCAGCGGTTTTGCCAGAAACTTTGAAACCCCCAGATTAATTGCCTCAACCAGATGGACATGCTCCAGCGAAGCGGTCATCAACAGCACCGGCGTCTTCTGGTTGCTTTTGCGAATCTCCCTGAGCATATCGATGCCATCCATGACCGGCATCATCAGGTCGCTGACAATCAGGTCCGGCTGCTGCTGATGAAACTGCCGCAACCCCTCAGCCCCGTTCGGGGCGCTGTAGACATGGCCAAAGAGCGGCTCCAGCATTTTACGGATGAGGGCTGCCCCAACCGGATCATCCTCCACACAGAGCACTGCAAGATCACTGGTGTAGGCCTTCAGTAACGGATCAATCATCGTGTTTATTCACCCCTGGACTTTTTTCCAACCAGTTGACAATGGCCCGCACACATGATCGCACTCCGGCAACAACAGCAGTACAAGCCATAGCGGATCCAGTCCGCATCACAAAAGCGTGTTGCTGCCGGTCCGGCGGCCATTGGCAAGCAGCAGAGAGAGATGAATGCTACGAAGAGGCAACCGCAGTCAACACCAGATTACGTTTTGCAGCCAGCAACAGGGGGGAAGGCATTCCAGCAGCATCGGCCAGACCCATTATTACAACGGCACAATCAGGCCTGGGCGGGCGCTGTCTCCAATCGGAACTTCTGTACCATGCTGGACAACTTATCCACCTGGCGTTCAAGCCCTTGGGCTGCTTCAGATGAGTGGGCAGCACTGTCGGCATTCTTCTGGGTAACCTGATTGATCTGGGCAACAGCTTGGTTGATCTGGTCAATGCCGTCAGCCTGTTCTGCCGTAGCTCTGGAAATCTCGTCGGTCAGCAGACTGATGGTCCTGGCCCCTTCTACGGCACCGCGCAGCTGTCGGTTGATATCCCGTGACAGCTCTTCACCGCTGCGGGAAAGCTGCAGCGAGGTACGGGTCATCTGCTCGGTTCGCTTGGCTGCATCGGCAGAACGGCTGGCCAGGCTGTGAATTTCATCGGTCAACAACTTGAAGTCATTACCGGCCCCTTCCACATGGGCAGCCTCAATGGCGGCATTAACCCCCAGCAGGTTTGAGAACATGGCCACATCTTCCAGATCATCAATCAACAATTGGAAGTCATCCCGCAACTTGTTGGCCTCTTCACCATCTCCAAGTGCAACCTGTTTGCTGAACTGCTTCATCCCTTTCGCTGTTTCGGTACAGCGTTGTCCCAGTTTTCTGATTTCATGGGCAACCACACCGAATCCACCTGCCGAGGTCCGGATCCTGACCGCCTTATCCATGGCGCTGGTGGAAAGGGTGCCGGTCTCTTTGGCAATCCCGTCGATCTCATTGACAATGGCGGTGGTGTTTTCCGCTGCCTCACGCACCTTGACCATCGCCCCCAGCATCTGCTCCATTGACTCCTGGGCCTGCTCCATGGTCTCGGCTGCCTCATGGACCTTTTCCCTGGCCTCGCTGGTCTTGCTGGTACTGGTAGCCGCACCTACCGCAATCCTCTCCAGGTTACTGGATGTCTCAGCCAGCTGATTACTCTGCTCTGCAGCGCCTTCAGACACGACCGCGTTGCCTTCGCTGATCTGTTGTCCTGCCTCAGACACCAGCTCCACGGTTTCTGACACTTGCGAGATGGCGCTATGCAGCGCCTCTGCGGTGGTATTCATCGCCTTGCGAATCACGGCATGATCACCGTGGTAGCGGCCCCGCATCCGGGCGCTCAGGTCATAGTCTGCCAACCGCCCCAGCACACTGCTTGCCTCGTTGACCGGATCAAGCACCGCATCCAGCGTACCGTTCATACCGCGGATCAACTCTTTCCAGATACCGTCATAATCCCAGTCATTGCCTCGGGTTTTCAGGTTACCCTCCCGCACTGAGTCAGTCAGGTTGGTGGTCTCTTTATGCATGCCGTACAAAATGGCCAGCAGGGTGTTGATATTCTGCTTGATGGTATTGTATTCGCCCTGGTACTCATCAATTACAAAGGGTGGGATCCGTCCGTGGGCAATCTCGTCCAGCGCATGGCCTGCCAGCCGCATCGGCGTAATAAGGGCATCAAGCATGCCATTCACCAGATCAAGCAGTTCTGCATCCTGGGGAGAATGGCCGCTGGTATCGCAACGCTGGTCAAGACTGCCTGCCACCATCGCCTCTGCAACAGCATGGATGGCGTTATAGACGGTTACTTGTTGATCACTCATGGCTGGTCTCCTGCATGGTTTGGTAACAACGACAGATTCAGTTCTTTGCAGATGGTTGCAACAGCAAGAGGTACAGCAGCAGCAACTTCAGGGGTCATGGCAGCACCCAGTTGATCAAAACAGCGACCCTCGACCCCCACCAACAGGATTCGTCGGGGCATCCGCTCCGGGTACAGGGTCTGACCGATGGCCAGGGTATCTTTCAGGCCAATGCCATGGGCAGAGATGGCGCTGCCCCCTTCAAGTACCGGCAGTTCATCCCAGGACCAGAGCCGTACCGTGCCGATGGGATCACCAAGCTGCACCGCATCGACCACGATCATCAGCTTTTCCTGGCCGGTCAGCAGCTCCAGCAGGACGATGCCGCCGACACCGCAGTATTCCAGTCTGACATCTTCCGGTAGTCCCTGTTCAGTAAGCTGCGTAAAAACAGCATGCCCGACCGCGTCATCAGCCACCAGTTCATTGCCGATACAGACCACCAGGGCCTGGGCAGCAGTCACTGGCTGCAGGTGGTTATTCTGCATACCTGACCGGTTTCAACAATTTCTGACTTAACCGGCCGGTGCAGCAGCTCATTGACCATACCGTCAAAGTAGGCATGAAACAGCCTGCAGACTGCGCTGCCGGTCTCAATGGAGCGTAACGCACAGACATCACGCAGGGCGCAATGGTCAAAGGTGATCTCTGACGAGGTCTCACTGGTAGCGTTGGCAGTCATCTGAAAACCGGCCTGCATCCGTTTGGAAAGAACCTCCAGCACTGATGCAAGTGTTGGCTGATGCAGATTAAGCGGCAGCTTGCGGGCAATGGAGCGACCGGCAATCCTGCCCACCGGCGCCGTGGCGCCACCCATGATATTATCAATGGTGTTGGCAAAGCTCTCAATCAGAAAGGCCACTTCGGTAAAGGCCTTTTGGTGGTCTTCAGGGGTCATCTGCAGGGCGTTATCGTTGGTCATAGGAATTTCCCCATCCGCTTGCTGAACTCAAGATCGCGGTAGAAGTTCTTTACCTGGTGATAGTTGTCATGGGTAATGGCGCCGGATGGGCAGATAAAAGCGCAGGAGAGGCAGGCGATGCAGTCTTCTGCATGCCCCACCGTACAGAGCCGCTTCTCTTCATCAAAATTGAACACCTTGGTGGGGCAGATATCAACACACATCTCGCAGCCACGGCAGGCCTGTTCATGTACCTTGATTTCAACCGTAGAGCCTGTTGACATGGCTACCTCCTGATGGTTTTGACGGTCTGGCCGCCACGGTTGATACTGATCTCCATCGGCATGGCCCCCACGGCATGGGTGGCGCAGGAGAGACAGGGGTCGTAACAGCGGATGCTGAACTCGATGGCATTCAGCAAGGCTTGATCGTCAGACTTCCCAATAACGTGGGATTTTGCAGCATGTTCAATGGAACGGTTAATGATGGCGTAATTCTGCTGGGTGGCAACAATCAGGTTGGCTGCCCGCACAATACCGTCTTCATCAATCTCATAGTCATGAATCAGGGTACCGCGGGGTGCCTCGGAGTGCCCAACTCCGCGTCCCCCCTGAAATTTGACCGGCACCCGTGTCTCGCCATTCACTGCCGGGTCACGCAGGATATCGTCTGCCCGTTCAATGGCCCAGATCATCTCAACCAGTTTGGCATAGGCCTGAAAGAGGGTGATGTGGCAGGGATAGCCGCCCAGCTTGAGCATCTCTTCCATCTCACGGTTAGCCCATTCAGTGCTGAACTGCTGCATGGCATTGATTCTGGCCAGGGGACCTACCCGGTAGTCATGCAGCAGGCCATCCTTCTTGAAGCTGACCCGCTTCATGTAGGAGAAGTCAACCACCGACTCAACCATGTACTTGTCATAGTCCTGCACCGGGAACTCAACCTGGGTGATACCGTTTTCGTCAACCGCACGGATATTCCCTTGAATCAGCGAGACCCGGTTATCCAGCACCGTTCCCACACTCCAGGAGGGGGCAACCCAGTCGGTCAGCATGGCCGGATGTTTTTCCAGCATGGTTACCACCAGTTGCTTGACCACCGGAGCCAGATCTTTGGCAAGCTGCTTGCCTTCATCAACCAGGCTCTGCAGCATGGCACGTTTCTCACTATCCAGCACAAAGGTGATCCCGCCGGCCACCGAGGTGACCGGATGGGTGCCGCGCCCCCCAACAATCTCGTTCAGACGTTGCCCAACAGTCCTGATCCGCAGCGCTTTTTTCGCCACCTCAGGGTTGGCCTGCACGATCCCCACCACGTTACGGATGGCCGGATCAGCATCCAACCCCAGCACCAGGTCCGGCCCCTGCAACACAAACAGGGACAGGGCGTGGGAGTGAATGATATGCCCCATGTACATCAGTTCCCGCAGCAGCATGGCAGCCGGTGGGGCAACCACACCGCAGGCATGGTCAAGGGCGTTGGAGGCGGCAATATGGTGGGCAGTGGGACAGACCCCGCAGATCCGGGCCGTAATGTGGGGCATCCGGTTGGCCTCCATCCCCACCAGGATCTTTTCAAAACCACGCAGCTCGTTCACCACCAGACCGGCATTATCAAGGGAACCGTCTTCAGCCAGATTGACAAAGACCTTGGCATGACCTTCGATGCGGGTCACCGGATCAATCCGGATGGTTCTGGAATTGGGCGTTTCAGTTTGGACAGACATTACATACGCCTCCTAGCCGTGTACGGCTTCATAATCTTCATTGGCTTCATGAATCCACTTATTGATCAGAAAGGTTGGCTTCTCGCTGATCATGGAACTGGCCATGGTGTAGGAATAGTGGGATTTTGAACTCTTCTCAATCTCCTTGACGATCTCCTCTTTAGGGATCTTGGTCAGCCGCGCCATCCGCTCCGCAATCTCGGTACGGATATCACGGTTGGGCTCACTCAGGATCTGCATGGTGGCACCGGCGCAACCGGTACAGGGTACACCGTTGGTCGGACAGGGGGAAAGACAACGGTCAATGGTGGCTGAGCCCATACAGATATAGCCCTGGGAGAGAAAGCAGAGTTCCGGGTCCGGCATACCGTCGGTATGCTGCCTGATGGTCTCCAGATCACTCTTTTTCATCTGGCGCTTGCACTTGGCGCAGACCGACTCCTTGGTGGCCTTGGGCTGCCGCCCTTCCAGCAGCGAGACCAGGGCATCAAAGATATAGGTGGGATGGGGAGGACAACCGGCCAGGTACAGATCAACGTCGATCACCTTGTCGATCGGGGTTACCGACACCTCAAGGGGTGAAATTTCACGACTGGGCAGGGTGCTGGTGCTGGTGGTCTTGTTCTGCAGATAGACCGCATCAGCGATCTCTTCACGGGTATGCACGTTACCTGCCCCAGCCGGACCGCCAAATACGGCGCATGAGCCCCAGGCGATGATCAGGTCGCAGCTTTTGCGCATCTCAATCGCCGCATGGCGGTCATGCTCATTGCGGATGGCGCCGGACACCAGGCCGATCTTGGCGGGAGGGTAGTCCTTGACGTCTGTCAGCACCGGACAACGCTGAATCTTGACCGACTCCAGCACCGACAGGATTTTTTCATGCAGGTCAACAATGGCAATATGGCAGCCGGAACAGTCAGACAGCCACTCGGTGTTGATGGTTACCAGTTCGGCACTCATACGGCACCCCCTGCTGTACGGATGGTCAGCTTCTTCATGCAGGCATTTTCACCGGCATGGACGATCTCCAGCGCAGAATCAGCACCCATGATGGTCTGCAGGGCACCGGCGAAAAAGCCGTTCATCATGGTACAGAGTGACCCTTTCTGACAGTGGCCAAAGCGGAACAGGGATTGGCGGATCATACAGTCACGGAAGACCAGACTGACTTCCTGCCCCTCGTCTGTCTGCTGCACAAGGGTAGGCTGATCGTGCATTTTGAAGGTCTCAAACAGCCAGAGAAAGCCGTTCTTTACCAGTACATCACGGGTGGCCTGCAGAGCCTGTTCAAGATTATCGGTCTTGGGAATACTGCTGGAGAGGCTTTTACCCAGATTTTTACCAGCCAGGTAGGAGATACTGTTGGCTGACTCGCCAATCGCCTCCTCCATGCCGCTGGCAATCGCCCCCAGAAAGACCATGGTCTCCTGCAGGGCAAAACGGGGATCGGAAAGAGCTGTTGCGGGCGTGGCGGCTGACATGTTCAGGCGGCCTCCTTCTACGGTGACGGATTTTGTCTGAAAGCAGTGGGTTACATTATGTATACAAAACACTGCACCGCTTGTAACAGATTTTTCCCCAATTGCAATAGGGCGATTCACCTATCCCGCTACAATTTAGCTATGACAGAAGTGATTGTGTGAAAATAGGCACTATCCTCCGATTCAGGTTTACAAATCTGCGCTGTTTTGAGAGTCAATGGCCCGCTTCAACTCAACCATCAACTCTTTCAAGTTAAGCGGTTTGGACAGGTAATTGTCACCCCGGCCAGACCAAACAGAAGACCTGTCATGAGGGTGCACAGAGCAGTCAACCGTTTGTCAGCCATTCCTGTTTCCCTGCCTCCTGTTCAAACAGTCTAAATTGTCCCTCAAGGCGCTCCAGCAACGCGGTCAACTCTGTTACCTGCAGTTCCCGGACAGCCGTTTCAAGCTCGGCTGCTGCCATGGACAGGGCAACGGCCCCCACATTGCCGGCCGAGCCTTTGAGGGCATGCGCCTTGGCCCGTACCTGTTCGGTATCACCTGCTTTGGCTGCCTGTCGCAGCTGGGCCATATGTTCATCGGCACTCTCAAAAAACATGGCCACAAACTTCTGTATCAACGCCTCATTCCCACCCAGTCTGGTCAGCAGGGCCTGACAGTCGAACACGGGGAGACGTTCCTGTTCCTGTTCCTGTGCCGGCATGGTTTCAGCTGGTTCAGTCACAACCTGCAGCGGTTCCTGATCTAAGCGGCCAAACACCATCTGTGCGATCACGCTGCAGAGATCATCCTCTTTGATCGGCTTGGCGATGTAGCCATCCAGACCTGCTGTCAGGCAACGATCCCGGTCTCCCTGCAGGGCGTAGGCAGTCATGGCGATAACCGGTACCGGCTGCAGCCCCTGGGACAGTTCAAAGGAACGGATCTCGTTTGTGGCCTCAAAGCCGTCCATAACCGGCATCTGAATATCCATAAAGACCAGGTCAAAATGTTCTTTGCGGGCAGCCTCAACCGCCTCCAGGCCGTTTGCTGCCAGGACGACCCGGTGCCCCAGTTTTTCAAGGATGATCCGGGCCAGCTCACGGTTGATTTCAACATCATCAACCAGCAGAATAAAACAGCTGCCCTGCGCCTCCCTGACCTGATGGCGGGTAACCGGGCTGTTACCGGGTTGTTCCTTGCCATGCATGATCGCCTTGATCGCCTCATACAGCTCACTGTGAATAACCGGCTTGGTCAGATAACCGTTTACCTTCAGCTCACGGCAACGCCGGGCATCACCCCGTTTCCCGGCGCCGGGCAACAGCACCAGCTTCAGCTCATCGTAGCGCCGATCACTCCTGATCTGTTCCAGCAGCTCCCAGCCGTCACGCCCTGGCATCTGGAGATCGGTCAGCAACAGTTGAACAGGCCGCTTTGACCGGGCATATTCCAGCAGCAACAACGCCTCTTCAGCACTACCCGCGGTGAGTACATCCATCCCCCAGCGGGTCAGAAACTGCTCCAGCAGCTGGCGATTGATGACGATATCATCCACCACCAGCGCCAGATAACCGGACAGGGTGCCACTTTGCTGCGCCTCATGCTGTGGTTGTTCCTGCACCCGGCAGCGCAGGGTAAACCAGAAGGTACTGCCCTGCCCTGCTACGCTTTCCACCCCGATCTCGCCACCCATCAACTGCACCAGACGGCTGCTGATGGCCAGTCCCAAGCCGGTGCCGCCATACTTTTTGGTTGTCGAGAGGTCGGCCTGCTCAAAGGGGGCAAAAATCCGCTGTTGCTGTTCAGGACTGATACCGATCCCCCTGTCCCGCACTTCAAAGCGTAGCAGCAGCTCCTTATCAGGCAGTTCCTGCTGTTTTGACACCAGCAGTTCAACCTCACCCTGGTCGGCAAACTTGACCGCATTGCCTACAAGATTAAGCAGTATCTGCCGTAACCGACCCGGATCACCGACCAGGGTATCAGGCAGGTCCGGCTCCACTTGGAAAACCAGCTCCAGCCCCTTCTGGCCGGCCCGCACCGACAGCGTCCGCAGGCTCTGGCCCAGCATGCTGCGCAACATGAACGGAATCGCCTCGGTCTCAAGCCTGCCGACCTCAATCTTTGAGAAATCAAGGATGTCATTGATGATTTGCATCAGATTTTCTGCCGAGATCTTGACCGAACGTAGATAGTCAAACTGCTGCGGGTTCAGCTCCGTATCCATCAAGAGTTCGGTCATCCCCAGAATGCCGTTCATCGGTGTCCTGATCTCATGGCTCATATTTGCCAGAAACTCGCTCTTGGCCTGGTTGCTGGCCTCAGCCTGTTCCTTGGCAATCCGCATCTCGTCACCGGACTGCATCAGTTGCACGTTGACAGCTGCCAGCTGCCGCGCCAACAGGATACCGCTCCCCATAACCAGCAGCACAATGGCGCCGCCAAGCCCCATCTGCAGGTTCTTATAGAGTTCCCGCCGGGCTGACAGCTCTTTGTTCAGACTGGTGATCCGGATATTGCTTTCATAGTAGAGCCGGTTTGCGTTTTCGTTCAGCCGGACAAAGAGAGAGGGGAGATGCTTGTAGAACATATTCAGTTCATCTTCAAGATTCAATAAACGTGCGGCATCACGGGCTTTACGCGCCTGTTCACGCTTGGCAAGCAGTAAGGCCAATTCATCAGCCTTGAGCCTGACCTTGTCCAGCTGCGGCCCTATTTCGATCAGCTCCAGCAGGTTGTGGGGGTCATCGGAGTGAGGGGTATAGGTAACCTGTTCGTTCAGGGCGTCCACCCCCTCAATATTCAGGTCAATGGTTCGTTCAACCCGGCCGCCATCCTTGAGCACCAGCAGGTCATGTTCAAGCTTAAGGCTTTTCTCCCTGATACCGGACCGCAGGCGCCCCTGTTCCACCATACTGACTGAGGCCATCATCCGGTTAAAATCAAGCTCCATCCCCTTGATGTCATCAACCAGCACGGCACCGATGAACAACCGGGTCCGTTCATTCCGGCCGCGCTGTTCCAGCTCTTCCATCAGACTGCCGATGCCGAAGTTGACGGCAGCCAAGGCAATAAAGCCGACCACAAACAGCCCCAACAGCAAAAACAGCAGGCGGGAGGCCCGTGCAGCCCCTGACGTTGCCTGCATCAGCTGCCTGAATTGCGTCGTAATTGATTTCATAACGCCCTATTGCCCGGATTTTGTGCTGGTAATAAAACCGTAGCGGCGGAAGACTGCCTGTCCCTGCGGACCTGCGGCAAATGCCATGAACTTGCGCGCCATAACCGGATTCTTTGAGAAGGTCAACAGGGTCAACTGTAGTTCCTGAGGCGGGGCAACTGTTGGGGGCAGGTCCAGCACCTCAACGGAAGCGATATTATCCGGAAAATAGCCGGTGGCACGCCAGCTCATGGTTATGTCGGCATCACCCCGGCGCATGGCTGCCATGATTGAGCGGGAGTCCGGCAACATCTGCACCACCTTGGCTGCAACCTTGGGATAGAGCCCAGCCTGCGTCAAAATACGTCGTGCCTCAACACCGACGCTGCCGCTTTCACTGCTGCCCAGCACCACGCTCAGATCCTTGCGCAACAACTCTTTCAGATCCGGCTTGACCTTCTTGGGATTGCCTTTCTGAACCATCAATGCCATCTGATTAAAGCCCAGTCCGCGATACTCGCCAAGCAGCCCCTCCGGCAGGTGCCTGGTCCGGAAGACCGGTTCACCCGGAAGATACAGGTCTCCCTGCTGGCTCTTTTTAGCACTCTGGTATAGATCTTCCGATCCTCCCTGGGCAATGGCGATGCTGACCTTTTCCTGTTTCTCAAACAGGCGGGCAATGTCGGTGATCGGACGCACCATGGTGATGCCGCAATAGATTAACAGGCTGTTCGCTGACGGGGCGGCAAAGACCACCGCAGGCGCCAGCAACAGCACGAGCAGCGGCAATAGTACGAAGCGGACACGGCAGGATCGGATCGGCATACAGACCTCCGGGATCAGGTAATGGTAAGCAATTCAAGCAGCGGATCAGTCTCATCCTGCTGATCCTTCAGCCGGTCACGGATATCCACGAACTGCTGCAGGTTATCCAGAAAGAGTTGCAGCAGCCGGGGATCAAAGAATGTACCCCTGCCCTCTTCCATGATGATCAGGATTTTCTCAATCGAAAACGCCTTCTTGTAAGGACGGTCCGAGGCAAGCGCATCAAAGATGTCGCTGATCATCACAATCCGCGCAAAGATATGGATCGCCTCACCCTGCAAGCCGCACGGATAACCGCTGCCATCCCATTTTTCATGATGCTGCAGCGCCACAATCCGGCCTGTTTCCAGAGAATGATAACGTTCACCTTCCGACAGGATCCTCCCGCCGATGGTGGTATGCAGCTTCATGATCTGCATCTCGGTATCGTCCAGTTTACCCGGTTTGAGCAGTATCCGGTCCGGTATGCCGATCTTGCCCACATCATGCAGCGGTGAAGCGAAGCGGAGCAGTTCTGCCTGTTCCTCCGGAAGACCGGCCAGAAGCGCCAGTTTTTTTGACATCTCACTGATACGACGGGTATGCATGCCGGTTTCCATATCCCGAAATTCAGCAGCACGGCCCAGCCGCAGGCAGATCTCGTATTCAGCCTCCTGGGACAGCGACAGGGCCTCTTGCAAGGCAGCAGTTTTTTCAGCCACCTTCTGCTCAAGCACCACATTCATGTTGCTGATCAGATCCTGGTAGCGTTTGTTGCGGACATGGTTCATCACCCGCAGTCGCAACTCCTCGGGGTTGAACGGCTTTGCAAGAAAGTCGTTGGCCCCCAGTCCCAGGACCCTGGTCACCTCATAAGGATCGGCGGTAACCACAATGACCGGTATTTTCATCAGCCTGAAGTTGAGCTTGATCCGCTGCAGGGTCTCAAAACCGTCCATGACCGGCATCTGCAGGTCAAGCAGCACAATATCGATACCCGGTGTCGCCTCCAGCAGATCGAGGGCTTCCTGACCGTTTAAGGCAGTATAGATGGTGGCCGAGACCCCTTCCAGCATGGTCTGAATTATCTGCAGGTTAAAGTTGTCATCATCAACAGCCAAAATCTTTATATCGTCAAACATCGTCTCCTCCTGCCTCTGTCAAGCCGGATAGCCGCTACCACGTTTCAATTACTGCCGGTACCCTGCAGGCCGCTACCAATTTTACACGATCCGCACCTTATTACCACTCGCCACAACAGGCGGCAATGGGGTGATTACCCTAGAGACGGCTTGGCAGGGCCAGATGACGTTACAAATCTTTACCCAACCAGCTGTTCACTTAACGAAGAGCAGGGTTCCTCCACCCGATACGTTCAAGTAACAGGTTCACTATCCACGCCGGATCAAAGGAGGCCCGCCATGAGCAGCATCAGTAGTATCAGCAGCAGCGTGAGCAGCATGTTCAGTATTGAGCAGCAAAAGAGAAAGCAGGATCTTTTCACCAAAGTTGACAGCGACGGCAACGGCGGCGTTTCTCAGACCGAGTTAACGGCTCTGACAGACAAGATCGCCCAGGACAGCGGCAAAACAATGGATGCCTCATCACTGCTTTCCCAGTATGACAGCGACAGTGATGGTTCTCTCAACAGCGATGAGATGGACAGCCTGATGGAAAGTATCAAGCCGAAGCATGAGCGTGACGCCATGCTAAGCAGTGACGAAGAGTCCAGCAGCCAGACCAGCAGCCTTGACACCACTTCGCTGGCCTCGTATCTGTCAAACTCCGGTCAGGATCTGGTTTCAAGCCTGATCAGCATGCTGCAACAGATGCAAAGCTCATCATCCACTGACGAAGACAGCTCAAGCGGTAGCAGTTCGGCCATAGGCGGCAAACAGGGGCCGCCGCCACCAAGTCCGGAAGAGATGTTCAAGAAGGTGGATAGCGACAGTAGCGGCGCCGTTTCATCTGACGAACTGCAGACCATGCTGGACAAAATGGCGGAAATGACCGGTCAGTCACAGGATGCTTCTGCACTCATTACCCAGTACGACAGTGACAGTGACGGTTCTCTCAACAGCGCAGAGATGGACAGCATGATGAAAAGCATGGGACCGCCGCCACCGCCGCCACAGATGGCCCAGTCAGACACCAGCTCTGACCAGGACAGCAGTTCCCAACAGGATGCCCTGGCCTCGTTCCTCCAGAACGCCGACCAGAACAGTCTTACTGCCCTGCTGAAAATGCTGAAGAGCAGTGCCAGCTCAAGCAGCAGTTCGCAATCGGTGAACGTACTGTCCTGATCTGGTAGCCACGCTGTTCTTTACCATTCGTGTACATCTCTTTACCACCAGTGCAGGTCCAATTTTGTTAGACTTTTAACAACATTGGCAGAGATCACCTACTCTGAGAGGAAAGGAGCAGCACCATGGTAATGCGGCTGTTTTCAGCACTACTGTTAGCAGGATTACTACTGGGAGGTTCAACCGTACAGGCAGAGGGATGCCTCGAGGCACTGTTGCCACCACCTCCGCCGCCACCTGATTGCCGGCCTCATCCTCCTTTGCCCGGTCCCGGACATCACAGGATGAGGGCTTTGCCGCAACTGACCAGCGAGCAACAGGCGCAATTGGACCAGTTGCTCAAAAAGGAACGGAACCACGCTGCGTTGATTATGCAGAAAATGGAAGAAAACCGGCATGCCTTGCAGCAGGCAGCAGACCGGGAGCCGTTTGATGAGGCCGCAATTACGGCACTGGCAAAGCTTCAGTCAGAACTGCAGACAGAACTGCTGGTCTCGCATATCCGCACCCAGGCACGTATCAGGTCTCTCTTCCCACCACCACGCAATCAGTAGCAGCACTTCTCATGATGCAAGGGCAGGACTCTCCTGCCCTTGCCCTTCCCGCAGCACTCTTTCTGGAAAAATCAGGCTTGCATGCTTGACAGCTTACGGCTAAAGGATAAGCTAAGAGCAATCAGAGACTGCAAGAAGGAGCTTCCCATGTTCGACGGATCAAATCTTGGCAGGAATACCATTGCCATGGTTCTGGCAGGCGGCAAAGGAGAACGGCTGATGCCTTTGACCCAGCGTCGCGCCAAGCCCAGCGTCACCTTTGGCGGCAAGTACAAGATCATTGACTTTGTCTTGAGTAACCTGTTCAACTCCGGTATCAGACGAATGTACATCCTGACCCAGTACCGGGCCTACTCACTCAACAAACATATTCGTGAATCATGGGGTAAATGGACCGGCCTGGGAGAGTTCTGCGTAGCCATCTCACCGGAGACCAGCAGCGACAGCGAACAGTGGTTCAAGGGCACCGCAGATGCCATTCTGCAATACCTGCGCTTCGTGGAAACCGCCGATGCGGACTATGTGGCGGTCTTTGGCGGCGATCATATCTACAAGATGGATGTGACCCAGATGATCCAGTTCCACCGCATGAACCGTGCCGACCTCACCATCGCCTCACTGGAGGTGCCGAAAGAAGAGGCCAGCCGCTTCGGGGTCTTCTCTGTTGATGACGACAACCGCGTCACTGCCTTTACAGAAAAACCGAAAGATCCTGAAACCATACCGGGCCGTGAAACCTGCTTTGCCTCCATGGGCAACTACATCTTTCCCACCCGCAAGCTGATCGAAGTCCTGCTGGAAGGTAAAAAGCGTTATGAAGATCTGGATTTCGGCAAGCATGTCATCCCGATGATGCTGGAAAAGGGTGACCGGATCTATGCCTACAACTTCAATGACAACCTGGTGCCGGGGATGAAATCGGAAGAACGGGGCTACTGGAAGGATGTGGGTACGCTGGACTCCTACTACGAGGCCAACATGGACCTGATCCATGTTTCACCTCAGCTGAACCTTTACAACTACAAGTGGCCGATCCTGACCAACCAGGGCAACCTGCCGCCGGCCAAAACCGTCTTTGACGAAGAAGGCCGTCGCGGCGTCAATATCGACTCCTACGTCACCGGCGGTTGCATCACCAGCGGCAGCACCGTTCGTCGCTCAATCCTGGGGCCGATGTGCAAGATCAACAGCTATAGTCTGGTGGAAGACTCCATCCTGTTTGAGGGGGTTACCGTAGGCCGGCACGTTAAGATCAAAAAGGCGATTATCGACAAGGGGGTAGTCATTCCGGATGGAACCGAGATTGGCTGCAATCATGAAGATGACATCAAGAACGGCTATACCATCACCGAATCAGGCATTGTGGTGGTACCGAGAAAAGACCGGTAGCTGGTACGAGGGAAGTATCAGTAGCAGAATAACAAAACAGCAATCACCAGGGCAGCACCTGCCAGCACCAGCACTGCCCCGGCAGCAGTATCCTTGGCCGCCTTTGGCCAGGGGATGCTGCCGGGGGGAAACCAGATCAACCACCGCCTCCAGGGCGGTATTCATCAACCCGGCGGCAAACACCGCAGCAATCAGCAGTACAAGCCCCCCCCACGCTACAGGCTGCAGCCCTTTCCAGACACCGGCGGCCAGGGCCAGGCAGGCGGCAACCAGATGAAACCTGAGATGCCGCTGGGTCGTGATGCCGAACCTGATACCCTCCAGCGCATAGCCGAGCGAGACCAGAAAACGCTTCATATCAGAAACGGTACAGCAGGTTCATACTCACTGCGTCTCCACTGACTGCCGGCAGCAGCACCAGCCTGTTCCCCCTGTTTGCATGGAAGGAGGTTACCACACGGCCAGCCAGTTCACCAATCGCCGCCCCGAGCAGGACATCGCTGGCCCAGTGCTTGTTCTGATACATACGGGAAAAGCCCACAAAGGCTGCGGCAGAGTAGGATACAAGTGCAACCGGGACACTCTCCGAGCTGTGGGCCAGCACCGAAGCCAGGGCGAATGAACTCGCTGTATGCATGGAAGGAAAGGAATCATAATCATTCCTGAACTGGAACGGCCTGAAGTCATCCTTACGTGCCGTTGCCACCGGACGCCCACGACCAGTCCCCTCTTTGATCAACAGAGTGGCGGCATCAGCCAGGATCAACGCCTCACCCAGCATCTCGCCTGTCTCCCTCCACTTTGGAGAACCGGCCGCAAGGCCACCACCGTACACCAACGCAGCCACACCCAGATGCAGGTACGGATTACCGATCAACTCCCCTGCGTCGGTGAGCTTGCCAAGTGACCTGTTATGGGTTCCGCTAAGTTTGTCACGGATATCAGCATCGTAGGCATAGGTCAGGCCGATCGCACCGGCAACCCCCAGTGTCCAGAACAGATGTCCATCCTGCAGTGTAAAGGGGGTACTGACAAAATCGCTAGACTCATCCAGCAGGCGGGTGCTGAAACCTTTCAGCTCGCCACGCACAGTCAGCTCCTCTGCCAGGACAGGCTGAGAGAAAAAATTGAAAAACAGGAGCAACAGAAATGTTACATGTTGAATTTTTAATTTTGAATGCAGAATCCACCATTTAAAATTCATCATTGCCTCTCAAATTCAGCATTCAAAATTACCTTTCAATTGTCTTTCGCTTCCACAGGTACAGACCTGGCATGGCAAGCACCACACCAGCAGCATCAGCCAGCAGGTCACCCCATTCAGCCGAACGGGTTGTGGTCAGCGTACCTTGTAACAGTTCGATCAGTGCTCCCAGCAACAGGGCATACAGCCCAGCCAATAAAACGGCCCGCAGTGAAACGGGCCGGAGCGTACGGAAGGCAATAACGGTGACAACAGCCATAGCTATGGCATGATTCAACTTATCCCATCCAAGCCCCTCTGATGGGGGAACAGGTATCAGGGACAGGTACAGAATCACCAGCGTAACAGCGGCAAGTGTCAGACGCCAGAAGAGTTGAATGGATAGCATTGATACGGTCGCCTTGCTTCCCTGAGATCTCAGGCGGACTTGCCCGGCCTAAGACGCCGCAGGCGACTGGTCAGGCCGGACAGATCCGGCAACTGACCACGAATCTTTTGCCAGCGTTCCCGATCCTCCGGTGGCATCCGGGTGGCTGCTTCACGGATAAAGGCGTATAGTACGGCCATAAAACCAGCGGCAAAGGTGGCGGTCAAGACTATCCTGCTACGCTTGGGTTTGCTCTTTTTGTCCGGCACCCTGGCTGTCTGGATAACCTGTACATTCACCACATCCTTGGCCTCACTGAACTTGGCCATTTCATACTGCTTGGTCAGCAACTCAACAATGGTCTCCTGGATCTTGAATTCCCGCATCAGGCGCAGGTACTGCTGACCAAGCTCCGGCATGGTGCCTACCCCCGGCACTACCCCGCCACTTCCCTGGCCTTCCAGGCGGGCGATCTGACCACGCAGGTTGGCAATCGAGGCCTTGGCTGTTTTGACCTCCTGGCTATTTTCAGTAAACTGACGTTGCAAGGTTGCCAACTGCACTTCCTGGACTGCCAGTTGTCCCTTCATCTGAGCAATATTGCCAATACTGACCTGGGCCTGCTCTGGAGCAGAAACAATCTTGTTCTTTGCCTGAAAGGCCTTCAGGGCATCCTCAGCAGCTGCCAGATCAGTCCGGGCCTTTATCAGACGGGTTTCAAGGTAGCCCCGATTCTTGCCTGCATCAACAAAGTTCAACCTCACCAGCAACTTGCTTAATTCATCAACATAGGCATTGGCAATCGCAGCAGCCTGTTTGGGATCCTTGTCGTTCACCGTAATGACAATGATGCCATCTTTTTTACCGGAAGAAATAGCAACTTTCTTATCAAGCTTTTTGTATGCATCCAACCGATATTTGGTCTTATAGACTTCCATCAGCTTAAAACGATCAATGATCCGGTCGCTGATCTCCTCGCTGTTGAGAATACTGATATACATCTCAGCAGCTGATCCTTTTCCCAGCAGGTCAGAGGCCAGGCTGCCCACGCCTCCACTGGCCCCCATCAGCATTCCCATCAGACCGGAAGATTCACGCTGGGGTGGCAGGATAAGGGTGGTTGCACTGTAAATATTTTTAAGTGCCAAACTGTAAACTACCGATACAAAGGCAGCAATGATCACGGTTTTTAGAATCATGCGCCAATTGCGGGCCAGTATTTCCAGATAATCCAGCAGGTTGATCTCGTCATCAGGGTGCTGATGAGATGCCGTTGCCATGGTCTCTTGAGGTTCGCTCATCATTGCTCCTATTTCAAACCGATCCAGATGGTTCCGGCTGCCACTGCTATATTGGCCAGAATCTGGGTGATATCCTTGATCTCACGCATCCAGGCAATCCGTTCAAGCTTCTGGGGCACCACCAGGGTGTCACCCGGCAGGAGCGGGCTTGAACCGAACCCGCCAAAGTTCCAGATCGAGGACTGTTGGCGGCTGAATACGGTACCATCGGCCTTGACCACATACATCTCCGAGCTTTCAGCATCCGAGGTCGGGCCACCGGCCTTTTCAAGATAGGTCCCCACGTCGCCCTCTTCCGGATGATAGATAAAGGCGGTTTGGTTGTAGACCTGCCCCATTACAGAGACCGTACCCGGGCGTTCAGGGACTTCAAGCATGTCACCGGCCTCCAGCTCGATATTACTGGAACTGTCAAGAAACTCCCGGGGCTGTGCCAATGCAATTACCACACGGCCTTCAGCCTTCAAGGTCTTCAGCTTTGCCAGGCTTTTACTCAATCCTTCCAGCGAGGCCTGGGTAGCTGCCAGCTCATCCTTGGATGAAGCGACACTTGCCAGTTCAGACTGTTTCCGGGCTATCTGCTGTTCAGTTCTGGCAATCATCTCATCCATATGTTTTTGTTGTTGTTCACGCACCGACTGCCGGGTAAACTTCGCTCCGCGCAGATAGGCCTTTTCCGTATACCCTCCGGCCCTGGCCAGTACCGATGAAAGTTTTTCGCCCCGCGAAATGGTATAGACCCCGGGATAGCGCACCTCCCCTTTCAAGGTTACCAGGCGGTCAGTAGCATCCTGCCACTCAGAGATACTTCTGACGATCAGAACATCATCGGGTTGCAGCGCCAGATTCTGGGTGGTATCACCAGCCAGCGCCTGCCCCAGATTAAGGGGAATGCGTGTCCAGGAAGCCTTGTCCCTGCCGATAATGATTCTACTCAGCTCGGCCTGGTCAAAGTAGGCAAAACGGCGGGGACTTCCCGCGGCAGTGACCAGGTCGCGGACGGTCATGCCGGGATAGAAGGTGTAGGTGCCGGGATTCATCACCGCACCGTTAATGGCGACCCTGGGTTTTTCTTCCATCTCCCAGCGGGAAAACACCCGCACGGCATCCTGTTCCTGCAGCAGGATATTATCTGCCTCATTGCCCTCCAAGGCCCTGCGCAAACTGACGGTTACCAGTTCGCGCCGCCAGTCCGGGGGTGAAAGCCGCGTGACTTCAACGGAATCAAGGTAGGATTCCGGCTGTAACGCCTTGGTTGAAGGCAATAGATCGGTCAGCCGCATCCCTTTACGGAGCTGGTATTCACCCGGCCGGACAACATTCCCTTTCAGGGTAACCACCTGGCGGATCGCCTCTTCCACAGGAAAGACCTTCACCATATCACGGTCCTGCAGCGTTACTGACGACAGCACGCTATCGGTGTCACTCCCTTTGGGCTCATAGTCAAGGGCGATCCGGCTCTGGTTGGCAACAATGCGCTCAACCTGGATACGGCCGGTATAGCCGCTGGCAGCAACCCCGCCAGCCATCCGCAACATCTCTTTCAGGCTGGTCTGTCCCTGCAGCTCGTAAATGGCCGGACGCCGGACCTCACCAGCCACCGCCACCACCGGACCGATGACCGGCACAAAAATGGTGTCACCGTTCTGCAGCCGCACATCCTTGCTGCGATCCCCGTTCAAGAGCATTTCATACAGATCAACCTGACCAACGGCCTTACTGCCGCGGCTGACCTTGATCATACGCAATGATCCATTGCGAGAAGGTCCGCCGGCAGCTGCCAGGGCATTGATGACGGTCCCCAGGGAACTGACTGCATAGCGGCCCGGGTTCACCACTTCGCCCACGACATAGACCTGAATCGAGCGCAGACGCCCCATGGTCAGGTTCATGCCAAAGTCACGGTAGTAATTTGACAGCGCAGCATTGATGGCAGAGCGGGCCTGATCAAAGGACATCCCCCACAGGCGTACCGTACCGACCTTGGGAATCATCACTTCGCCGTTGCGGTCAATCGTCAGGTCCAACCTGATATCGGCACTACCCCAGACATTCAAATTCAGCACATCGCCGGGCCCGACCTGGTAATCACTGACATCCGGGAGTGAATCCACCGCAGCAATCTGGGCAGTGTTGGCAAAGAAATCGTAGCCGTACTGCTTCAACTCGCGACCAAGCGGCACAGTATCCACCTTGTCAAGCAAGGTAGCTGTTTTCTTTGAAAAGGCCTCTTCAATTTTTGAACCCAGCTCTGCGGTTGGTAACGGGACAACCCTCACTTCCTCAGACTGAAGAGTAGCGGATTGAGTACGGTCAACCGCGATTACTTTAATGTAATACGGTTGATAGTTTTTCAAACTTCTCAGGACAGCCGTAGAGTTATTACCAACCGACATTGAAAGGGTGGCCTTTTCCGATTCCTGTCCGTACAGCACCGTAAATTTAAGCGAGGTGACATCCAGCTGCTGTGGCAGATTCTGCACCTGCCAGGAAAGACGGACAATGCCGTCGCCTGCTGTTGGTTGCACCACAATCACTGATTGAGATGTTTTTGTGTTTATTGACGCAGCAGCATTCGAAAGGAGTTTGTCGCGCAGCAAGGCTGACGGAGTGTTTCTCAGTAGTTGCATTGACGATGGCGACATCGTCTGAAACTGTCCGCCACCCGCAGATGGATATGCCATTCCCTGGTTGCCCAGCTGGTTATTCAGTATTGCTGATGCGGACGCAGCGTTCTGGTCAGTCTGAAGACCATCATCAAGAGGTGCTGCCGACACCTGCTGCCAACTCAGAAAACAGAGGAATGCTGTAACTATCAGTGCATGTAAAGCCTGCTTCATCTGTAGCCCCTTTGATTCAATAACGATAGCGTAGTTCAAGTTTCATAATCTGATTGGTGCGGTGCTGACCCGCACTCAGATTGACATTTCGGATTCCTTCAACACCATACATCAGTTGCGCATCAAGATCATCCACAAGCGGGACAGTCCAGGAGACACGGCCACTGTGTTTTGACTCCATTTCCTGCCCCGGCATCCGGTAGGAGCGCCCACGTTCCGTGTAGAAATACTCAAGTGCCAGGTTAGTATGCACACCGAACCAATGGCTGTAACGCCCGTAAAACTCCTGCACCCCTGCCCCGCCTTGCGAGTGCCCCGGCGTCATGTTGTGGTAGACATACCCGGCAGGAAACTGCCAGTCACCATACAGCATCACACTGCCAAAGAAATACTCAAATCTGAGATCATCCTGACATGAACCGGTCAGACAGGGTATAAAGATACCGCCGACATAGCTCTCCACAATCGGCCAGACACCACCGGCATTATCTTCACCGGAAAATTCGCCATACAGCTCAGTATTGCGCAGCCAGGGGATACGGAAACGCAGATCCAGACCGGCGATGGTATTGGAATGGTCGTTATTGCCGCCCCCCCAGATTGAATCGCCGATCCCATCCATCTGGCGCACAAAGTTTGCACCGATCTCCCACCATGCCGCCGGCTTGATTGCCAGTTTTGCCCCCACCAGGTAAGGCTGGCGTGCTGTTGCACCGCTGCCGGTCTTGTCGAAACGGGACACGATCAATGCGTACTTGACATCCCCCAGATAGTTCTTCAGCCATCCGACATCAATCGGTTCAGGGCTCCACAATTTGATCTGATCAAAGTTCTGGGCATTATTGGTCAGCGTGGTTGTACCACGATAGCCGGGTCCGAACCAGTTTTCATCCCTGCCGGCTTCAAGTGCCAGACCTCCGCCACCAATGGTCAGGTAGCCCTTCTCAATAAAGCCCTGCTGTTTATCCTTGCTGATCAGCAGCTTTGGCTCAACAAACAGGGTGGCATAGCGGGAGACATACCCCTCTGATGCCACACGCAGCTCACCACTGTGGCCACGCTGATGAATCGTGCCGTTATTGTTTTCCAGCAGCGGCGTTCCTTCGATGCCTGTTGTGTGAACCAGACCACCGCCAAATGGGCGCAAAACAGGACCAATAAATCCGAAAACACGCTGATACCCTGGATCAATTGATGTCCTGTTGTAGTCACGCGGAGCGCCATCCAGATAGACATAGCGAAATCGGCTTGAGACTATCGGCGTTGCATCGAACAGTTTCGCCTTGTTTTCAGGATTACGTAGTGCAATCTCCCGTGCAAGCTGTTTCTTCAACTGTTTGACAAAGGCACGTCCTACCGGCGAAGCCGTCTCCCCCTGTTCCCGCAAGTGTTGTTCAGCCTCCAGGGTCAGCCGGGCAGCCTCAGCCCTGGCAAACGGTTTAAGCCCTTTGATGTCAGAGGTTATTAACCCCATACCGGTCAATTTTTCAAGATACAGGTAAAGCGGACTATCCAATGGAATGTTGGAGGATGAGAGTGGCTCCGCATGGCCCGGCAGAATAGCAAGTAACAGTATGCATAAAGTTAGTACTATGCGACGTATATACATCAGATCCTCACGGAACGTTAGTTAATGTTGAATGATAGTTTTTGAGTTTTGAGCGTTGAATGTTTAATTTTAGATTTTGAATGTACGGCTGAAGATTTTACTATTGCGGTCAGAATATTAATGAGTGCGACCGATTCAGCAAGTAATGACTCAACTTCAGAACACTCAATCAGCTTACTATCACGAAGTAGCCTGAGCCAATAGTTACTCTCCCTAGCCTCTTTAGAGGCAATTGACATCTTGGCAACAAAGTCAGCCTTACTTTGTGCAGCCTGCGCCTCTTCAACATTGGCTCCGATGCTGGTGGCCGAGCGTAGTAGTTGCTTTGACAGCACATACTCGCCATTTTTGCAAAGCTGCCTATAAAGGGCAACAACTTGCAGAGCAAAAGAATAACTCTTGTCCCTGATCACATTTTCCTTCATTGCATACTCACCACTCAAGAAAAGGCAATGTTGAATTTTGAATTATGAATTTTAAATGTAACACCCTAAATTCAATCAAGTTTCTAATCCAGAATTCAAAATTCGTCATTCAAAATTGCTTTCTCAGGCCATTCAAAATTGCTTTATGGCAATGTTGAATTTTGAATTATATATTTTAAATGTAAAACCAATAATTTAACCATGTATTTAATCCAAAATCCAAAATCTAGAATTTAAAATTGCTTTTCAAATTGTTTTTCAATTGCCTTATTGCAGCACCTTGCGTAGCGCGCGAAGTCGTTGCCAAACAACGGCTTTCGGCACATTCATAGCCATTGCCTGCATACATCGCTCAAGCCAGCCATGGCGATTTTGCAGCCGTTCAAGAGCTTTATCAAGATCCAGCCCAATAGATTGGCCATAGGCAACTTCTGCTTTTGCCACTGCCTGTCTCAGTAGCGTCAGGGAGGGAGCCATCATAGCAAGATCAATCAGATCACGATTGAATACACCGTCATCACTCCAGCGATCAGAATTGGCCAATAGCTTACTGGTAGCCAAGTCCAGCTGAGTGAGGGTCGCAATACCGCACACTACATCATGAACTGTCGGCGCTGCCAGCTCAATGCGACCCTCCAATACAATCTCAAATTTGATCAGCTGATCTGCCGTCCGCAGCATCGTCCGGATACCATACTGATCCGCCCGTATTTCACGGGCCAGTGCCAAGGGTTGTGCATCTATTCGGACTATACCAGCTATGCCACGGGGACCAGTGAGCAACTGGCGCAGGTGACAGTAGCTCGACAGGTCCGATATCAGAAAATCAATATCAACCGACTCGCGATATTCGCCATATCGAAGCGTGATGGCTGTGCCCCCCCCGAACAGGCAGTTGTTCTGCCGTAACAGAGGGCCATTAAGGGTATCAAGAACCTGTGCAATCATCTGGTGGTGCAGTCGTTCAAACATCGCTATGACGCTCACTAAACCCCAAACGCAGTGCGTTAACCAACTGTCGCTCACGATTATCCAGCGCCTGCAGATCCATGTGACGCCAGTTACGTTCGTAGATACTCAGCGCCTCTGCAGGTGTCAATGCATCAATACCCTGTAGTTGCCAGGCAAGCTGCCTGAGTTGTGGATAATCCGCCAGCTGAATACGGGCAGGAATCCACCCCTCCCGGTCAACTTCAGGTTTTTCAATTGTTGCTTCGGAAGGCTTGATGATACCGAAATCCAAGTCCAAGGCCGCCATGGCATTGAGATATGCGCCAATGGTAACCGAGGGTTCACCGTTCTCGATCCGGTGCAAGGTCACCCGCGACATACCTGCAGCTTCAGCTGTTACAGTCGCACTGATACGCAGAGCCTTGCGTTGTGCACGGATCTGCTTGCCCAGAGCGCAAAGCTTGTCAGCAACTTCGACGGTACTATCGGGAGACTTTGCTGGCATAATGCTTCTCATTTTAAACAAAATATGACAATTGTCAACAACAAGAAACACTAAAAGGCGATGTTGGGTTTTGAATTATAGATTTTAAATGTAAAATCAATAATTCAACCATGTTTCATTCAAAAACCAAAATCCACCATTCAAAATTGCTTTATGGCAATGTTAAATTTCGAATTAGAGATTTTAAATATAACACCTTAAATTCAATCATGTTTTTAATCCAGCATTCAAAATCCAGCATTCAGAATTCAAAATTGCCTTTAATCTACCTCGCTCCACTCCCTGCCAACACTACCCAGATTGTCTTGAAAAGAATCCTGATATCAACCCAGATATTCCAGTTATCGATATACTGGATATCCAAGCGCACCACCTCATCAAAATCAGTAATCTGATTTCGTCCCGACACCTGCCAAAGCCCGGTAATACCGGGCTTGATACAGATTCTTTTACGATGCCAATTTTCGTAGGTTGCAACCTCAGCAGGGGTTGGCGGACGTGTACCCACCAGACTCATCTCGCCGCACAACACGTTCCAGAACTGGGGTAGCTCATCAATACTGGTCTTGCGGATAAATTTACCGACTTTGGTAACACGAGGATCATCCTTGATCTTGAACATGGCACCGTTCATTTCATTCAGTGCCATCAACTCCTGTTTACGCTCTTCAGCGTTAATGAACATGCTACGAAACTTCCAGCAGCGGAAAATCCGTCCATGGCGCCCAACCCGTTCCTGGCCAAAAAAAAGCGGCCCCGGTGATTCAAGTCGAATTGCCAAGGCCACAAAAGGGAAAAAACAGGCTGTTATCCATAATCCAACAAGAGCCCCAACAATATCCAGGCAACGCTTGGCAAACAACTGCGCCACATCAAAGGCATAGGCATGAAAGGTCAAAATCGGCAAGGCATTGTGAAACAAACCAATTTCACGCTGGGCATTAAAACCAAACCCAGCAGAAATAACCATCCTGACGGTAATCCCCAGTTCACCAAGGCCAAGCAAGAATTCATCAATATCTACCACAACCTGGCGGGGCACACAAAAAATCACCTCATCCACCGGTTGTTGCTTGCAGATTGCCGGCACCTGCTCCAAAGTTCCGATGATAGTATATCCTTGTATGGTTGCTGACTGATCATCCTCACCGGGTACTTCGACCAGCCCAACCACTCGAAGCCCCCAGTCTTCATGTGCAGCCAGCAAATCAACAAATTGCTTGGCAACAGCACCAGTACCAACCACCAACAGGTAACGTACGTTTTGGCCTTTACGCCGAAAAAAACGGAGTACCCATGACACAAATATCTTAATAAAGAGTGAGGATAACATCGAATACAGCAAAAAGAGCAAAAGAACTGCGCGACTGAATTCAGAAGATTTTGTCAGATACAATAAGCTGGCAACCAAAAGCCCACCCCACAAATGAGCCTTAACAAGTTTACCGACTAGCCCCCAAAACGACACGGTGCGCAGCGACTTATAAATACCCGCCTGTTGATAGAGCAGATACCAGCAGGGCAATATCACTAACAGCAACCATAACCGGTCATTATAGACTTCAAAACCTGTCCACCCTTTTCGAGTAATATAGGCGCAGGTAAAAGCAACCAGCAGACAGAACTGATCCAGAACGACTGAAATGATCGTTATCAATCGAGCTTGCTGTTTAAGCATGTAAAAAACTATCCTTGTGAGAGCTTGGGCACGCAGGTATTCTGAAAGGCGTTATAACACAATTGTATACAGCTGGCAAATCACTCACTGTCTCATTCTTTTCAAAAAAATTCACCAACTGGGTCATCCTGCAGCCAACGCCGCAAGCCTTCTTCAAGGTCGGTACGGTAGGGATAGCCACGCTTGAGTAGTTCCTCAGGAATGATATTGGTGGATTTAACCAGCTTGTACATCCGAGCCGGATGGATGCCATTTTTTAAGCCTAGTGTATTCAACAGCGGAAATAGGCGGGCGGCATTGACCATGAGAGAAAGAGGGATCGTGCCCAGCGGTTTACGATAACCAGCCACTTTGCGAAATGCCTCGCAGATCTCCTTAATGGTATACTGGTGAGCATAGCAGTAGTTGTACAACAGCGATGCTTCCGGTTGACCATTCATGAAGAACAGGCTGGCCACCAAGTCTTCCACATACCCGCAACCTTTGATAGTATTATTTCTGCCGGGATAAACGAACAGCCCTTTCTTGAGGGCCTTAGCCAGTTTAGTGAAATTGCCATTCTCCCCCCGACCAAAAATAACAGCAGGTCGCACAATCACCAGCTTCCGATCTGCAGACTTTGATTGCCAAGCACGATGAATCTCTTCTGCTTCAAACTTGGATTTACCATAGGCCGAATTTGGTTCTAGGCTTGATGCCTCGTTCTTGGCATCTTCAGTTGGCCCGTATACAGCAATGGAACTGGTAAACCAGAGCGTGTTGCAGCCACTCTCTTCGCAGAAACGGGCGATGTTTTGAGCCCCTTTCACGTTGGTCTCAAAATACTCGTGATCAGGATGACCAGGGGTACGGTGCACTGCCGCTAGGTTGACTACCGTGACTGGGCTGGTGACGATATCCGCCGGAATCGGCTCACGCACATCACACCAGACGAAACGGGTGCCAGCAGACATACTGTCCCGTTGCGGCTCAACGATGTCGGCAATAGTGATGTCGGTGATGCTACGCTTCTTCAACTCACGAACGAGATGGCGACCGATGAACCCTGAGCCACCGAATATGAAGAATCGGGAATTCACAAACAGTTTCCTTTCAGCACGGAGTCGACATACTCCGCAATTTTTTCTTTGAAGGACTCTTTGTCAAAGGTCAAGGCATGGTTTCGGATAGCAACAGGGTCGAACGATTCACCTGCAGATTCAAAATGAGTCATGGCATCATTTAGTGCAGCAGAGGTCTGTTGGTCAAAGAAGAGCCCTGTCACACCATCCACAACTGTCTCCAACGCCCCCCCCTTGCGATAGGCTATCACCGGGCGTCCCGATGCCATCGCCTCTAGGGGCACAATACCAAAATCCTCAACTCCTGGAAACAGCAGTGCCTTGCACCTGCTATAATGCTCTCGAATAACATGAAATGGCTGCTTGCCCATGACCGTCACCGTAGGGCCTGCCATGTCTTTTAGTTCTTCCAATTGTTCACCATCGCCAATAACCACCAGCTTCCGACTAGATGTGTTACAGGCTTCAACGGCAATGCCAGCTTGTTTGTAGCGCACCAACTGTCCCACCATCAGGTAAAAATCAGCTCTTTCAGTAGAGACAACAAAATCAGTAGACGCAACCGGCGGATGGATGACGGTTGCATTTCGGCGGTAATGTTTGGCAATGCGAGAAGCAACAAAGGATGAATTAGCAATAAAGTGGTCCACGCGTGCGGATGATACGTAATCCCAGAGCTTCAGATAATGAATCAACGGCGGCATCAGGAGTTTTGTAAATGTGCCTGCAGTTTCGCGGTAGTCATGATACATATCCCACACATAGCGCATGGGGGTGTGGCAATAGCAGATATGCACCGCATCGGGACGGGTAATGACACCTTTGGCGGGACCTGATTCAGAGCTGATAACAAGATCATACTCACGCAGGTCGAGTTGTTCAAGTGCCAACGGCATCAGTGGCAGATAATTTTGATATTTTATTTTAGCCTTGGGGAGCTTATGTATAAACGTTGTTGATACGTTATGCCGTCTGATTGTTGGAGTCACAACTTCAGGATCGTACACATGGGTAAATATATCTGCTTGAGGGAATAGTTCACACAGAGCCTCAACAACCTTTTCTCCTCCACGCATGTTTACAAGCCAGTAATGGATTATTGCAACCTTCATATTGAACCTAAGAAAAAATTGGTTTCAAGTTTTTTTTGTACAGGAAAATCTAAAAAATGGCGGGAGTATTTTGTTCTTTTTTCAAACATTAGAAAAATACCCCAAGCCATGTTAGGCAGGATATCGGCCAGTGGACGGGCTAGTAGAGGAGGTAATGGGTAAAAGTTACTTCCTTTGAACTCGATCAGTTCATAACCACCCGGAAAACAAAGTGAAACAAAACGTGTTAAATCATGTTTGGTGTAACCACGCACATGAGCAGATGCATTCTGAATGGGGGAAGGTTGCTTGCCTAAAAGTAGAAGTAGACGATTATGAAGAGAAGCAAGGTTTGGCACTCCAATTATCAACTTGCCACCGACAGCAAGCACACGTGATATTTCGTGAAAAATCCAGAATAGTTCCTTCGTATGTTCAAGGACCTGATTAGCAATTACGACATCAATACTCTCATCATTGAAAGGCAAACTATCTTTCTCAATATTGAGCGGATGAACTTGAACTCCTTGTAACGACAACTTTTCTACATACGGAGCATACGCTTCAATTGCAATTTGTTTTGCGGCAGAATTTACTTGTTTAGCGATAGCTAAATCTACTCCACAACCAGCTCCTATATCAAGTACACTTGAATAGGGCAATGCCTTTAATAGATAATCATAGATATGGTGTCGGCCATAATTTAACGATCTGTCAATCATTTATTACCCCACTGTGATACTCATCAAGAACAGTTTTTAGATGTGAAACGACAGTATTCCAACTAAAGCGCTGTGCTTGCTGTAGTCCTCTAGCTGAAAGAGTATTTCTTAATTCCTCGTCATTATGTAATAACTCAATGCCACTAGATATCTCAGCAATAGATTCTGGATCAACAAGCAGTGCCGCATCACCAGCAACTTCAGGAAGAGAGGTAGTCTTTGAGGTTAAAACGGGAGTACCACAAGCCATCGCCTCAATTACAGGCAATCCAAAACCTTCATAAAGTGAAGGAAACAAGAGTGCAATTGCACCTTTATAAAGACTAGGCAGATCACTTTCCGGGACACGTCCAACAAAAATCACACGATTTAATACACCGAGTTGTTCAGATAATTCCATTAATTGTTTACTAACATTCCCTGTAAAAACCAAACAAACATTTTGGGGTATAACTGCTTTAGCAAAACCCTTCAAAACTCTTACTTCGTTTTTATGAGCTTTACGATTACCAACACACAACAAATATTGATAGCCTGGTTCATAAGGTACAACATCAGGCTTAAAAGAAGGATCTACACCATTTCCAATATTTACTACACGTTCTTCTGGGACTTTGGCCCACGAGAGAATTCGTTGTCGAGAAAATTCAGAAACCGTCAGTATTTTGAATGCTTTGTTGCATGCAGGGCGCAGGATTAATCGATAATATAACTTCTTTAACATGCTAGTGTTTTCAGGCCGATCTATATGATTAAGGTCATGAAGCGTGAAAATATATGGCCTAATAACAAACAACGGGACATTAAAACCAGGACTTAAAACGGCATCGTCTTTGCCTAATTTAAGCATTGCAATAAGTAACCGCAACGGATCAAGTGGCGAAGCTGGTTTGCCTGAAAGTGTGAGGCGAGGAAGACAGAGTGCTGCATCTAGCATCCGACTTACGCGACCTATTCCATGATCTCCAGACCAGCGATTATCAAAAAATATGTTATATTTTTTTTGTGGTTTTGAAATTCTTGTCACTATCTTGACGTACCAATAACATTCAGGGCTCTAACATTCGTAATAATAATTGGGGTGCCATCAATTATCAATTCATTAGCTCCATTTGACAGAAAACGGTCTTTCGAAATTTGGTTTGGTTTTTTATCTGAACCTATATTGAGTATTTTATTTTGTTTCAATATTAATGGGGTGCTACCAACAATTAGTTTGGACATTGAATCGCTTAGAGATGACCCTATTTTATGAACTTTTGAAGACATTCCTTTAACAAGTGTAACTGAAACTGAAATCTTTGTCTCACTATTAAGTTCTGACCAGATTGCAAATGATTTTATACCCTGCTTGTCTGTAATTTCGATCACAACCAATCCAGATAGTGCAGTTACTCTTTTAAATGACGCACCATTAATAACAAGAGGTGCAACATCTACAAGTGGGTAAAAGGCAGGTTTTGGCACATAATTATAATCAAGTAGTCCAAAATTATGTTCACGTTCTTCTATTTTACTTCCATCATTTTTAAGATCATACCACCAAAAACCCTTTATTCCTGGTATAGTCCTTATTAATAATATTGAGCGAGCCAAGTAATCAGCTACTTCTTCTGGAACCGTACCGCATGCTCCATTGTGGCTAGGCCATCCCATTTCAGTTAAGTACAATGGAACAATTTTACCCCCATTTGCTTTTTGTAATTGAGATGATATTTTAGAAACAAATTTAATCCAAGCTTCTGGACTTTTGTCACGTTCACAATGGATATATGGATGAATTGAAATACCATCAGCATATTGAAGGGCTCCAAGATCTACCAATTGCTCAACCCACCCTGATTTGATGCCAGCTGTAGTAGAAGCACCAGCTAATATTTCTGCTTTTGGATCTTCGGACTTAATTACAGAAGAAGCAGACTTTAATAATTGGAAATACGACTGCGGAGAAGATGGTGCAGCAGAATGATCATATTCATTCCAAATTTCATAAATAACAGGATGACCTTTGAACTTTTTTGCTACCGAACGCACAAAGAGACTATATGCTTTTAGTCCTTCTGGAGACGTGGGTTTTTTCCCACCATCATAAAACTGGTTCCCAAAGGCAAGAATAATTATCGGAGCAACATTGCTTTGTTCTAATCTATTAAAATAATTAAAAACTCTACTATCGATAGAGATTTTACCCTTTTCAATTTCAACTTTATCCCAAAGAACTTCGTCTCGAATTGAATTTATATGCATTTTTTTTATGTACTGCATGTTTTTATTGCCATCCTGCCCCCAAATATGTGTACCTACACCAAGATAGAAATCACTTGCCCAGCATACCGCCGCATTAGTTATAATGCAGATGACTAAAATATATCCAAAAAATGATTTCATGAATAAAATACCTCAACTAGCTTTCTACCCTCTGCATCCCAAGATGGTAAAATACCCGGCTCCCGCCTTGTTGCAGTGAGAGACAAAATAAGCCCTTTTTGTATACCTTCTTTAGTTGGTTGAATAAAAATAGCATCTCCACCGGATTCTCGCAATTCAGGGATATCGGATGCAATTACATTTGTACCACAAGCTCTCGCTTCAAGAAGAGGAATACCAAATCCCTCATATATTGATGGAAAAACGAATGCTGTTGCACCAGCATAGAGAGAAGGAAGATCCGCATCGTCAACATAACCCAAGGGAATGATCGTATTCGGTGGCGCATTATTAAGAAGAGTGCGCAGTTTATCATCTTTCCAACCTTTGCCACCGGCTAGAACAAGCTGGTGGTCTGGTAATTGCCCGGCAAGTTTCAAGTCAATGTAAGCATGAATGAGAAGTTCAAGATTTTTTCTTGGCTCCCAAGTAGCCACAGAAAGATGATAGGGCCCCTGGATACAATGTTTTTGCAAAGTAGCATGAATTAGACTCGAGTTTGGAATTGAGAAGCTAGAGTTAATAGCTGGATAGATAATTTCATTGGAATTGCGGCCCAAAAATTCTTTAAGTCTACGGGCAGTGCCACAGGAATTAGACAAGACTACATCGGCTTTTAAAACATCCCTACGAAAAAAAAGTTTAAATGCCCATAAGTTTGCTGTCCCCATTGTTTCAGGTACAATTTGATAATTCAAATCATGGACAGTAGAAATGGAACGTATTCCACGACCGAGACGTGGTAATAATGTAGCGTTACCCCAGAAAAAATCAAGGTTATCTCTTTGCGCTAGCACCCCACATCGCAGCTTCAACCAAAGATTGCCTTTCAATCTTCTAAAATACTTTATAGGCTCAACCCTTGAATGCCAGCGTCCTGAAAACAGCGGAACATTCAGTGACGTTCGAGAATAAACAAAGAATTCGGCTCCCGTTATTTGCTGATCTATTACGCGACAAAGTTCATAGACATAACGTCCAATGCCAGTAAGCTTTCCTTCAAGGCATCTGCCATCTATGCCGATTCTAAGATTATTATCATGCATAATGAACCTGGTATTTAAACATAAAGAACACCCCTATTAAATATCCATATAAAGGTGCCTCTATAACATTTGCTGTCATGCCAAAGGTGATAACTGAAAGAGATAGAAGGAAAAAAAACACGTTCAAAGGAGTATCATCGGCACGAGCCAAAATAATCGTACGCTTCAAGAATGCATATAATATAAAGAAGGCACCAACACCAAAAGTAACGTAAAGATAAAGAAAAAGATTATCCGCTGGATTCTGAATTGTTTTTTCAAAAAAGCTTTGAGCCCCACCAATTCCCCCTATACCTCTCCCCAGAAGGTAAGATCCGTGCTGACTGATGAGCTGAAAAACTTCCGGCCAAGTGTTAATTAGACGATCCTCGAAGGAAAGCAGCAAGAATCTCATCCATAGATCTGTCGTGATTTCAAGATCAAACTTTGCAAATTGAGTACTGAGTGGAAGAGCAATCATAATGAGCATAAGAAAAGCTGATAACACAGACCAGAGTCGGTACCACTTCCGAGTTAATAAATATATTATAATTAGTAAAAAGACACCTATTATTGTTTTTGTTGTAGTAATAACAATGGCAGCACCTGAAACAACAAATACACTAACAATTAAAAATCTACGCTTCAATACAACACCAAGCATTATCATTAAAATAAATATAAGCACTGCGGCATCATAAGATGTACGAGAAAAACCCGCAATACGTGTGATGCCGAAAGATGCCCATTCGCGACTACCCTCCATTTCCATACCTAGGCGCTCGTAAGAAAAACCAACCCATGGAAATGAAATAATAACCGCAAGAAAAACACCAATTACACTAATGAGCCAGCAGGTGGCTATGAACAGCTTAAGGCGTTCAAAATTATTTGTGAAGACACCACAAGAAACAGCGCCAAAAAAGACGGGTAGAAGCCCATATAAGCCAAGCAATATTTGCTTAATATTGCCGACAAAAAGACAACCAGTTATGATGGCATACCCAAAGAACAACACTACCCAGAAAACACGCCTCTCCAAACGTAGAGTAAGTATCGCCTTAAAAAGATAGAGTGTCAGAATCCCTAAAATAAGAATATTTGGCAGGGAGGATAATGGGCCTAGTCCAGCTTTAACAAGAAAAAAACGGATCGGCGCATCACATACGCGAAAAAAAACAAAGAAGAGAATGGTGAAGAGTATATATCTCTCTTCAATCTTCGTCCACAAAGCCATCACAACTTTTGTCCTTTATAAACGTTCAAATAATCGGCAATAATTCGTTCCGGCTTAAATTCTTGACTTTTACGAAATGCAGCCTCTCGCATTGGTTCGCGGAAAACCGGATCCATAAAACGATGGATCGCGTTCGCAAGACTACCCCTCTCACTCGGGTCAAAAAGAAGCCCAGTAATCTCATGTTCAACAATTTCAGGTATTCCACCACGCCTTGCCGCAATTGTAGGGACACCGTAAGCATATCCTTCGAAAACAACTCTAGGAAGGGGCTCGTGCCAAAGAGAAGGCACTACAAGGACATCGATTCGGCTTAAAAAGTCCTCTGGTCTTACAAAACCTTCGAAAACTATAAATGGTGAGTTGTAGCGTTCACGCAAAGATGCCTCATATTTTTGTTCTCCTGACCCGGCCAGATAGAGAGTTGCAGTACCCGTGACAAGCGTGCAGAAAGCCTCTAGTAGCAATTCAATTCCCTTAAATGGACCTATCCGCCCGATATAGCCTATTTTGAAATCAGTTCCACTAGATGTAGGTGACAACTCCACTAAGGCTTTGTTATAGCCATTAAAACAGACATGAGTCTGTGCATATGAAAAAAAGCGATGGTTAAGGTGACGCTGCAGGATGAAGTTGCTGTTACCTACTACCACATCAACATGAGAAGATAATTGTCGACGCTTAGAATTGTAAGCAGAACAAACAAAACACGGGTGAGCACAATTCACACCATCATGGAACATTGTCCCCTTCGGGCAAAGAAGATAGTAGTCGCGCAAGGTATGAACAACTTTCAGTCCTAACCGTTTAGCAATGGGCCAAATAGCTACTGAAATGCCTTTAAGGTTGTTTGTGTGAACGATATTTGGAGATTCCCTGCGGAGAATTTTAGCAACCTTCCAAGCTGTTGGATAGTTGCACGTATCAATGATATGCCAGAGAAAACTAAAAAAATTATTGGCCCATCCACGATAATTCAAACTATAAATATTCACTATTGATATGCGATATATTCGCACACCGTCCACAACCTCGATTTTATCCTGGTGACCAGTGGTAATAACAAAAACATCATGCCCTGACTTAACTAAACTATCTGCAAGAACTTTTACAGATAGCTCAGCCCCTCCACACTGGTCAGGATAATAAAAGGTATTTACCAGACATATTTTCATACCAAACGTCCGGCTTCAATTTTCCCAAGTTTGCCTGAAAGACCATCCTTAATGGCACAGTAAACCAACAATAACCTTTTCATTACAAAAAGCATAGGCACCTTAAGAAAAATAGATTTGACAACCAGATAAGATAAATATGCAACCATATTTATCAAGTAAATTAACGTACTATCATTTAAAGACTTTTTCTCAAAATAAACCCTGTTTCTGAGGCTGTAGAAAAGCCTCCCAGTGTCAACTGAATCTAAAAAAAAAGCAGGCACCTTCTCTTTTTGAGAATTCCAAGAAAGTTCAATATCTTCAATCTCACTATCGGTACAAAGGAAAATCTTCCCACCTTGCGATAAGATACGGAAAGTGTACTCGTGGTCATCACCATAAAGGTAGAAACGTTCATCTGGAATGCCAATTTTTGTTATCCAGTTCCGATGCAAGAGAAGCCCACCATAGGGCGCATATGAGATCGGGACAAGCCGATTCTTAAGTATCTCCTGCCCTATCTCCGATGCCTTATTTTGAAGCTTTTTGTTTATAAGCCGCAACGGAATATCACACAAGTGGAACCCTTGAAATGTGTTACACCGATAAACTAAAGGTGTTCCTGTTAAGGCAACATGTAGGTATTCAGCACGATCTCTACGCAGAGAGAGCAGAACATTAGTCTCTGCGCTACCAAGACGTTGATATGCGGCTAGTAGACGGTCTAACGCATTTAAACATGGGCAGTTATCATCATCAAGAAGCCAAAGAAGATCAGCAAAATCGCACTCTAAAGCTTTCAGGATACCAGAAGCATAACCTTTCGCCGAACCAGTGTTGGTTTCCAGCCTAATAACCTGCACTTTTTCGCCGAATTCTTTCATTGCATTTTTCGAGATTGTATCCAGAGATCCATTATCCACAACAATGGCACATTCGACCCCCTGGTTAAAGACAGAGGACAGAACTCGTCGGAGCAAGTGCCACCGTTGGCCATAAGTTACAGATACTACAACGACCTTTATATCAGCAATATTACTCATTATACATCATGCCTCTGAGCCCAAACGGTCATACGACCTGTTTGACCAAAAGCTGCAAGCAGCCACGCAAACGGATAAAATAAGTAGGCCCAATATCCACCTTGCGTAGGATATTTTGCAAACAATTTAGTAAGCAATACTGGTGCTCCCTTGCTATCTAGAACCAAACCTATGCTTGCAAACAGATTACTGAGAACACGTTGATGAAACACCCTTTTCACAATCCAACCAGTCTTGTAAAGCAGTGCTGTAAGCGTTTTTGGAGTGTAGTGATAAAGATGTGTGGGAACTTGTAGCGCATAGGAGTCCCCCTTGAATAACATAAATTCTGCAGAAGCTGCATTTGGTAGCGATATTACCAGCCAACCTCCAGGTTTGACCCACCTTGCCAGTTTAGTAAGTGCTTCTATGGGGTCATGTAGATGTTCAATTACCATCCATCCAACAATCAAATCATACAGACCATCAGGTTCGGAAGCATCTTCTAATGTTCCAACATGCACCTTAAACCCAGCCGAATGAGCATGGCTTGCTGATGTTTCAGAAAATTCAATCCCTTCAACCTGCCACCCTTGAGCAGCCATTTGGGCAAGAAAAGTTCCTGAAGCACACCCTACTTCAAGCATACGCCCTGGACGAAGGTTCGGAATGATATCCACATTGAACTGAAAGATACGTCGAAAAATAGGCCTTAGTAATCTCTTGAACAGTGGTTTGTCTTGTTGAAAATTTGAGTTTATGCGGGTACAGAGGTATGGTCCATAATCTTCTGGATAGTAATACCCAATAGTTTCTGGTGTTGGACGGGGGTTAGTACGAATAAGTCCGCAGGTTTTACAACGGACTACTGTAAATTCACCGGGCAGGGCATGCAGCCTGTCACTGGCTACAAATAATTCTTCGTCTACTACTGGACAACCGTTAGGACACGGTAAATTTTCCATGTTATTATTTATCGACAAGTTAGCCTTCAGCATTAATTAGTTCTGCTTTTGCCAGAAATCCATCTACATCGTTGTTAAGTATTAGCTGCATATTGTGCTCTATTGTTTTATCATCCCATTCCCACCATTTTACTAATAACAATCTGCCTATTACTTCATCATTAAAGCGTCTTTTAATTATTTTAGCAGGATTCCCAACAACTATAGCATATGGCGGAACATCTTTAGCTACTACAGTACGAGCGGCAATAACAGCACCATCACCTATTTTAACGCCCGATAAGATAACAGCCTCAGTCCCTATCCAGACATCGTTGCCGATGACAACATCACCCTTACTCTTTGGATGACCTGAGAACGACGAAGCACACTTCCATAACACACTGAAAGGATAAGTTGTTACCCAGTCAGCCCTATGTTCTCCCCCAAGAAAAATTTTCACGCCAACAGCGATAGAACAAAATGCACCAATCTCCAGCACACTACCTTCTCCCCAAGAAAACACCATTAAATCATCGCTATAGGTACCCCGTCCTATTTTATAGTTGGGGTATTTCTGTTGCAATGTCTTCTGGGGGTATATTCTATTAAATATTTTTCGTATTGTTTTTTTCATTTAATTCGCCTTTGTCGCCAAAAAAGCCTTTCGTGTTATCTTATTGAATGGAATTAAGAACAATATAGCATTCATGACATAATACACACTAACTGTTGCAGCAAGGCCATATACACCATAAATATTAAAACTAATTATTTTAAAAAAACAAAATATTGTAAAAGTAACAACACTTATTTTGGTGGGTGTTCTAGTGTCACCTAATGCGTAATAGCCACCCGACATAAGTACCCCAGGGCAACCAATTACAAACATACCCCCAAGAATTACTAGAAACTGCCAAAGAATTTGAATATTATGTGCATTCATCCTCCCAACACCTAAGGAAAGGGATAGGGCTGGCTTGCCAATAATAATTATTAAAACATAAAATAGGCTCACAGCAAGGAATAACTTACTAAGACGACGCCAGTAAAACCCAAGAAAGCCATCACAGTTATTTGTTTTAAAAAAGACGGACAGCTTAGGAATCGCCGTCGCCCCCCACACCTTACCTAGTACGTTGTTAGCAGCAGAATAGAGTTGTTGTGCTAGTGCAAATAAGGATATATCGCCTTCTGTCCCCATGGAGAGTAAATAACGGTCAACCAAAACGTCTGATTTATAATACATATTGCTTGCAAGTATGGGCCTAACCCGTTGCCAAACGATACGTACAGGCGGTGTAATCCCCTTGAAGTTAACCGGTCTGCCCAAGACAGGTAGTAAAACAATTAGTAGCACAAAAGATTTTATAAGCACAACCCACGCTGCTATCACAATACCGTATAATGGGAGAAGCAGATACATTATGACGACAGACAACATCGATGGTATTAATGTCCAAACCTCAACACACTTAAACTGGTTGCGAGCATAATACACTGCGGTAGTCACAGCACCCATTGAGATAAATAGCATTGAAAACACTTGAATACGTGCAAGATACACACACAAATTATGAGTCTCACTATTAAATCCTGGGAATAAAAACCCGACCCACCAATGCGCTGTACAGAAGAGAATCAATGCAATTACAGTGAATGTACAGCCAACAAGGTAAAGAATCGACCACCCGTCTACCCTTTGACTTTTCTGTTCTTCACCAGCAAACAATGGAACTAGGACACTTGAAAGGGAAATACCAATCATCATAGCAAACATCTGTGGAACGGTGGCGGCTGCGATAAAGGCATCCGTTGCCATACCCGGACCAATACGAGTAAACACGACAAGCTGAGTAAGAAATGCTATAAGGACATTCATTCCAGCTAAAAAAGCCAAATAAAGTTGTTGTCTCATGAGTTTTGATAATATTCCAGATACCAATTCACAAAATGTTGCATACCGTCTTTGATCGAGACCGACGGCTTGAATCCTGTGTCGTTAAACAAGTTGTCTATATCAGCAAATGTTGTTGGTATATCACCAGCTTGAATTGGCAGAAGGTTTATTTTCGCTGTTTTTCCAAGGCAGCCCTCAATAGTTTTTACAAAATCCACCAAAGACACAGGATTGTTATTACCGATGTTGTAAACGCGATAGGGGGCATAACTTGTTGCGGGGTTTGGTGAATCCCGGTCCCAAGCGGCGTTGGGTGCCGGAATTAGGTTTACAACCTTTACTATACCCTCAACAATGTCATCAATATAGGTAAAATCCCTCTTCATTTCCCCATAGTTATAAAGATCAATCGACCGCCCTTCCAAAATCGCTTTAGTAAACAAAAAACAGGCCATATCCGGGCGACCCCAAGGACCATAAACTGTAAAAAAGCGCAAACCCGTCGTAGGAAGCCCATATAGCGACGAGTAGGTATGGGCCATTAATTCATTAGCTTTTTTAGTTGCCGCATACAAGCTAACCGGGTGATCAACACTATCATGCTCTGAAAATGGCATTCTAGTATTTCCACCATAAACACTCGAACTACTAGCATAAATGAGATGGTTGACGTTTGTATGCCGACAGCCTTCTAGGATACTCATAAATCCAACAAGATTACTGTCTACATATGCATATGGATTGTTGATTGAATAACGAACGCCTGCTTGTGCAGCTAAATGGATTACCTTATCAAACTGTTCATTTACAAAAAGTTTACCAATTTCTTTACGGTCTTCAAGCCCTAATTTAACAAATTTGAAGGTATCACTTACTTCTAAGCATTTTAAGCGATCTAGCTTAAGTCGCATATCATAGTAATCATTTAAATTATCAAGACCGACAACATTACAACCAAGCTCTAGCAATTTTTTCGTTAGATGAAAGCCAATAAAGCCTGCGCTGCCGGTAACCAAAATACGCATAGACGATCCCCTTCAAAAAGCATGTAAAAAGGTTCTTCGTCATTTCAAGAGATTTGACGAAGAACCTGCAAAAAGCACCCTATGTAGACTAGACCTCAAGCCACACAGGGTGCTTAAATCAACTTATAACTAATAGTTTAGTAAAGAAGTCTCCAAGAGTAATTATTACTAGCATCTTTTGCGCAAACTTCTAAAGAATCTTTAACACCTGAAGCTCCCTTTGTGAACCATAAGACACCACCATCAGTTGTTGGTCCCGTCGTATTATCGCATGTGGGTTTGGGCGTCACCACGGCTTTAATTCCAGAGACAACTGCATTATTTATTCTAATACCACCGTTTACTTCAAGTTGTTGTTTTGGAACATTCGTGCCGATCCCAATATTTCCTGCAGCTGTGATTCTCATTCTTTCTACCTGCGTTATTGAGCCAGGGGCGGCGGTAATGAAGGTAAAATAAGTTGGATATGAGGTATCTGCAGTCCAATTACCCTCTGCCATACCCATTATTCCACCACCTGTAGCATTTGCTGTAGCATTTTTAGTACCGAACAAGTAAAAGCCTAACCGATCATTTGCTAGTGGCATACCATTATTAGTTGTAGAGGCATTATTATGTAATGACAGAATACCACCACCACCCGCAGTGGAAGTCCCTATAGTCCTCATAAGGACTCGGCTATTAACATTACCCGGTAAACCATTAATTTCTACTGCTGCGCCTGGGGTACTAGTTCCAATACCTACAGCCCCTGTATCCGTAACAACCATCTTCGGGGTCGTCCCATCCGTACCATTCACCACCAGTTTATTCGCTGCACCTGCCACCATCGGCAACGCCAAGGCTGCCAAAACTGCTACGCCTGTCATGATTGATTTTGAGCTTCTCATTTTTTATTCCTCCCGTTTGAGTAATAAACTGTTTTTTCAATACCTTAGGATTAAGTGCAATTAATTTCTTATAAACGTATACCGCAGGATGTCATGTTGTCAAGCTGCTTGCTGAAATTTGTGATCAGATACCTCCTTGGGAAGGCAATTTATGAATGCTGAATTTTAAATGCTGAATGTTGAGTCCCTTTACATGCTGCATCGCACAGTAGATCAGTACACCTTACATACACCTTACATCTTTGCCTGTTACCGACTGCTTCGATTACCCCGGCAGGGCACTGTACTGCTGCCCTGCCGGGGCAACTCCTACTTGATGATCAGGTTGTCGGCAATGACCGTACCGGATCCGATGGTCAGCCCGCCCTGTGCGCCAGTTACACCGCAGCTGGCGGTATAGGCGTTGTTGTAACCGCCTTGCAGGGTAACCGTGATGTTGCGGTTGGCCGTTAATGCACCGGATGCGATGTCAACTGCCTTCATCTGGATGGCATTGCCGTTTGCCGCTGCTGCATAGGCTGCCTGCAGTGTGGTGTAGCCGGTTGCGTTAGCCGGTTGCGTGCTCAACTTCAGGTAGTTAGGCGTAGCAGCCGGGTTCAGGGTGTAGCTGGCCGTAATGATCTGGTTGGCTGCTATACCACTCGGGAAGGTGTAGCTGCCGTTTGTCACGGTGATCGGTGTTCCGTTCATGGTTGCGGAGGCGACATCAAAACCAGCTGCACCAAAGGTGTAGGTAGGTATTGATCCGGCAGCCACTATGGTCGGGCCGGTCACGCAGCGATCAAGCGTAACGGTATAGGTACCGACAAAATTGGCGGTGTAGGTATGAGCTGCGGTTACGTTGTTGACCGTCAGATCAGGAAGCGTACTTACCACGACACCATTTTCATCGGTCCAGTTGACAAACAGGTACCCTGCATTGGCCGTTGCCGTAACCGTTGCGGCGTTGGCAAAGTAGTCTATGGTCTGCGGAGTGGTACCGGTGATGATTCCCCCGGCGCCTGCCACATAGTTAAGTACAAAAGTGTCAATTGCAAAGTTGGCGGTTATGGTATGGGGAGCAACCACGTTGAACAGGGTCAGGATCGGTATGGTACTGACTACCGTTGCCCCTTCGGTCCAGTTAACAAAGTGGTAGCCGGTATTAGGTACAGCCGTCACCGCACTTGAGCTGAGGTTATAGGTAACGCTCTGCGGGTTGGTTCCCTGTACTACGCCGCCACCGGGGGTTGCAGCAAAGGTCACGGTATAGACCGGTATGGCAGCAGAACAGGTCACATTGACGGTTGAGTTGATACCGTTGCAGCCCCAGCTGAGGCTGATCCCGTTAACCGTTACCGCGGTAGCGGTACCGGCTGAGCAGAGTGCTGTCCCGACAGGTATTGCAGAGACATTGGTGTTGTTGGCGCTACCGCACACACCGTCAATAACGCTGGAGCTGACGGTATTGACAACAAACGGGGCATCTGACTCACCGGCGGCATTGTAGGCCCGGACCCGGTAACTGAAACGGTCACTGGAAAGGGCGGTTTCAGTGTAGCTGGTGGCATTGGCCAGGGCCGTACCAACCGGAGCGAAGTTGAAGCAGCTGAGTCCGGCACAGCGTTCGATCACAAACCCGATCTCGTTTTTGGGATTGCCGGGTGCTGCCACGCTGTAGGCAGCCAGCGGAGTCGGGTCAATCCAGGTTACGGTGATATTATTCGGCGTATTTTCAAAGCTCGGATTGACCGCAACATTGGTCGGCGGATCCGGAACGGTCTTGGTGGTGTTGAAGCGGACCGGACGCATCATATCCTGCTCTTCGTGGGAAAGAATATGGCAGTGCCAGACATACTCGTCACCAAAGTTGTAGGCCACGTTGGTGTCCAGCGGGTTCTTGGCCTGGCCGGTCTGCGGACCGGTTGTCTGCAGGTTGGTAAAGCCCTGGGTCGTACCGTCGGGCAGTGCCGGTGCCAGCTTGCGCACACTGTTGGGCAGGCCGAACGGAGTCTTGGGTGCACGGGGCCGTAAGGCAACAATGGTGTCTTCCAGCGGGCTGACCTTCAGGGTCTCTTTCCAGCCCCGCTCGTTGTCGTCAGGTAGGCGTTTGAAGCCGTCCCAGCCGACCCGGTTGATAACCTGCACATCAAAGAGGTGGAAGTGCATCGGGTGCGTATCCACACCGTTATGGGTAATTTTCCAGATCTGCACCTGGCCGTCATCCACTACCTCAGTAGGTGGATCAATATATCCCTGCATGACAAAGGTCTGGTTCAGGTTGTTGGACAGCGGAACCTCTACACCCAAGCGGGCGCTCATCCGGCCATATTCATCATAGACAGCGCCCATTTCGTCATGGATAGCCTTGGGTTCCATATGGGTCGTGGTTGCACTGACCGCAGGGTTAGCCAGGATAGTGGCAGGATCATAATAGTTCAGATAGTTGTCACCGATCTCAGAAACGCCCCAGTTGGGAGCCTTCCAGGGGAAGGTAACGCCATAGACGTCATCGTAGTAGGACTGTCCAACGATGATCGGCTCCTGAGACTTGGCAAATACACTGCCACCTGCTGCCGTTGACTTGAATTCATCCTGCAGGGCAATCAGGTTATAATTACTGCATGAACCGGCGTTAACCTTGATCTGCATCACGGTACGGGTGTTGGGGCTCATGCCCGGTACAACACCGGCATGTCCACCTGAATCACGCAGGTCAGGTGATCCGGTGTAATAATCGTTATTGACTACCGCGGCCGGATAGGCGGCCGGGGCATCGTTATACAGGATCAGGGTCTTACCGGCGTACTGGCAGAAGTCAATAATCACGTCCGCACGCTCTGCCGGTCCCATCCGCAAGGCACCTTCAATAACGTTGCCCACGTTGAACTGGGTGGGATCGGTCAGGAAGGTAACCGGGAAGTTCGGCAGCACCACCGGTTTGGCCAGAAAACCGCTTTCATTCCCGATCTGAATCCAGTTCGGACCGGCTGTGGTTGGATCAGGTACCCCACCATCGCGATTGTCGTTGGGGATGAAATTTTTATTCAGGCTATTGTATTCACGATAGTTAACGGCAGGCGCCATGGCCACTTCGGTGTCTGACTGCAGGGTGCAGGTAAAGGTTGCACCCACGCCGGTGCCGTCGGTCAGTATGCTTGTTGGCGCTGCCTGATAGTGTGAACCATAGTTATCCATTCTGATTTCAGTAATGCCGCCGCCGGCATCGACTGCCACAACTGAGGCTTCGGCATCCTGAGGATACTTGTGGGTGCTGTCAACCGCACGGTGGCCACCCTGGAAGGTGATCAGATCACCCACGGCGAACCCGCTGCCGGCAGCAGTAATACTGCACTGCTTGACCGTCGTGGTTGCCTCATACAGCTGCAGGTTAAGAAAACGGTCATGGGCGCCGTTCAGGATTCTGAAACGGTAGGCCTTGGGATCAACCGTCAGGGTCGGATAGGCAGTGCCGTTGACCAGCATGGTATCCATGAATGCCTCGGCCACCCAGGAAGGATTGGGAGTTTTAGGCATATTGGGCGGCTCAAAGGCATGTTCAGTCACACAGCCGGGGGCCGTGGGACCGGCCTCACAAGCCGGATCATAGTACGGGTTGGGAGTCAACTGGTACGGTATACCGGTTGTGGGGGGCCAGAACCAAAGGCCGTAAACCCAGCGTCCCATCGGGTTGACACCGGTGATGTCAGCCGGGTTTTCTGCCGGCATGTAAACATGGGGCCACCAGAGATCACCACTGACCGGTGCCTTGGTACCGTTACCGTTGTCTGCACCAGTCCCCCAGGCCCAGGTTGGATCCAACTGGGCAATGGTGGCAGGATCAACAAAGTTTTTATCCATGACAATCAACGGAATCTCATCCGCCGGGATGATACCACGGGTCACCAGATCCTTTTCAACGGCATCACGGATCAGATAGCCGGCCACCTCACCAGCATAGACGTTCAAGCGGGTCAGACCAACGGCATGATCGTGGTAGAACAGCAGGCGTGCGCTTTGCTGGTTGGTGTAATAGTAGGTCACCGCACCATCACCGGGATCAGGCATATCTGGTACATTCTGAGTGCTTGCGCCTCGTTTGAATGGAGTAATCTCGCCAACCGGGGTGATCCACTGGTGGGGGGTACCATCACTGATCCAGGGACTTAAACCGCCATGCAGGTGGATTTCAGCACGGTTCTGGGGATAACTGGCGCAGTCAGGACCATTTTCCTTAAAGGGGGTGGTGACACCGGGGACATCAATAAAGGAGCAGGCGGTGCCATCAGATTTGAGCGGCCCACGCCCGGAACCCATGATGGTCGTATCAACCGGCACAAACAGGTTCCCCGCGGTACCGGTGGGCAGGTTATTGGTCAGCTTCACCCGTACCGGACGGTCCTTCTGGGCAACAATGATCGGGCCCAGAAAGTGAAAGGCCGCGGGTGGAGCAACGGTATTGTTCGCAGTCGTACAGGGATTCGCCTGGTTCAGGGACGGATCGGTACAGCCGCTTGCGGTGCCGCTGTTGGTCTGACGGTAGCCGCGCAGGGTGGTTGGCCCCAGCTCTGAGTGCAGCTTTTCCGTGTACTGGTTCAGCTCGATCTCGTAATAATCGGAACCGGGATAGGTTACGATATCAGGCACCGCCACCGGCAGGCATTTTTCAGAAGAGGCCCCGGTGGTGCACCCAAGCGGGGGTAACGGATCAATAAACTTGGTTAGCGATGGGCTCAGGTTCCAGTTTGGCGTACTGCCAAAGAGGTCTGGAACCAGATAGCCGTTGTCAAAGAAAGGCGTAGCAGCAGCCCCCGGATAATTCGCTGGATTTTTGCCTGGGGGTACATAGGCCGGCGTGGCGTATCCCATGCCTGCCATCCCCACCAGCAGCGCAATGGCCAGCGCTACCATTGCATACAAACTGCCGTATCTTCGTTTCATACCAGACCTCCTTGATAGGTGTTCATGTCCGACGCACGTTATTGAATCGGCGATCCGGCAGATTGGCCGGCAACCGGATGCTTAACCTTTTTCGCCTTGTTCGCCTTGGCCGCCTTGCGTGCCTCGGGGGAGATCCCCTTGCGGGCAGCGGCAGCCTCCTGTCTCATTTCATCAGTGATACGTTTTTTGGGGGCGGTCTTGTGGGGATTAGGCCCCTCCTGACGTGCCAAAGCTGCCACCGGCAGGGTCAACAGAACCATCAGAAACAGAAGAATGCTGGTTGAAACGCCACGGTATCCCATATGCTCTCTCCTTTTTGATGCGCAGATGTTAGTTAGCCTGAGTACCACGGCTAAAAATGCGCCTTTTATTGACTGCATCACTACACAACCTCTAATGTGCACAGTTGATACCAAAAGCATCCCACTTGTTAACATGCCTAAACCATTGCAATTTTATCCATTCTGTCTCATCACCGGCCCTCCTCCCGGTATCAGATTGAGACAGATTGTTTCAGCTTGCAGATGGATGAGACGGACCTTTAAAACACTACCCAGTCACTACGCTTGATCAAACGCGGCTTTGGACCGGAACCCAACTGGACCAGATAACAGCCTTTGGAGGAATAGCGCTGGCCCGGACCAAAACTGTAGCGCTCAAAATCAGGCAGATACTGGTCCGGGCGCATACTGATCTGATCCAGCAGCGTGTCCCGGTAAAAGTCGAGCTTCAACTCCTTCAGGCCTTGCAGGAACATATGCACCGCCGAGAAGGTGCGCGAGGTGATCCGCTGGTCATCTTTTATCTTCTGCCTGCTCATCAGCAGGACATCGGCAAAGCCGCGATAGGCCTTTTCATCCTCCGGCAGGCGGAAGGGATAGGTCAGCAGGACTTTTTCACGCAGGTTCTCCGGGATCTCGCTAAGATTCTTTTCCAGGGCACGGCCGGAGAGGTAGATACGGGGCAGTTTTTTCATTCCGGACAACTGGCGGAGCGGCGTCAGCAGCTGTTCCCCGCCCCAGATCAAGACCGTTGTCGGCTTATGGGCTGCAAAAAGCGCCTTCAGCTGCTTGGCATCCGGTGGGGCTGAAGCGGCAAACGTGATCGTCTTGACACTGCCGGGGTTGCCGGATTCCTTCCAGGCGGCATCAAAGCCTGCGGCCAGGGCCTTGCCCTGTTCGCTCTGCAGTACAATCTGCAGCAGACGCCGTTTTTTGACCGGTTCATCCTGGGAGGCAACATAGCGGGCAGCAGTCTCACCCTCACCGTAGTATCCCCGTGAGGCATACATGGTGTACCAGCCGGCATCACTAATCACCGGCAGATCGGTAACCGGAAAGAGATCCGGCAGTTGGTGGCGTTCACAGAACTCGTGGATCGGCTGCCAGGAACGGTGTGAGATACCGCTCAGGATCGCAAAGACCGGTTCTTTCCGGTAGTAGGCCTCAAGCTGGGCCGGCCAGGTCTCTGGTTCGCCTTTCAGCTCCCAGGTGCTGATTGAAAGATCGCGGTAATAGGCGTTATCAAGCATCCTGAACATCTTGGCAAAACGCTGGTCCTTACGCTGGGTCTTGCGCTGTTCATTGATGCTGACCAGGGTTTGCAACGGGGCCAGCAGGGCTGCACGGTCAGTGGCGCTGACATCATCGGTAACAATGGTGGCCAGATGCATGGTGGTATCGGTGATACCGGGGGAGACCTGGGACGAGAGGTTTTTCAGGTAGCTGATCAGGATCTGCATATCCCGATCCCCCAGGTCGTAACGGGGCATAACGGGTGCCAAGTCGCGACCGGTTGCACTTACACCGGCCAGCAGGGCAGCTGCCAGGGTCTCGTCGGTGTAGGCCGGCCGGATCGCCGTAGCAGGACGGCTCTTACCCCTGCTGGCAGAGATGGTGTTCTTGACAAAATCCGCATAGAGATAGCGCGGTTTAAACAGGTTGGGACCGTTGACCGGCGGTGAGGCCACCTGTCCCTCAAGAGAACCGAGCCCGCTACGGGTATGGCAGTTGGCACAGGAAAAGACGGTACTGTCCACCGGTACATCGCCCCTGATGAAACCACGCAGCGGCGTCCCATCCGACAGAATCCCCTCACGGTAGATCCGTTCGCCGAGGCGGTGCAGCTCGGCCGGTGTCAGATCAGCCGGCGTACTCTTCGCCGGTTGTTCTGCCGCCAGCGCAGCGGTAAAAACCCCAAAAAGGGCAAGAACCAGCAAACAGGCAATAACGCGTATCTGTCTCATAATCCCACCTTCCGCACTTCTTCCATGAATTCAGTGCTGCTCATGATGCCGTACAGCTTGACCCAGTGAGTGCTTTTGGGAGCATGGATAAAGGTGACGGCATAGTGGGACATCTTGTTGGGGATGTAGGCTCCAAAAGAGCGCATCACCAAGTCAATATCCTTGCGGGAGCCGGTGAAAAAATCCCAGCCGGGCTTGGCACGATAGCGTTGCAGATATTCTTTCAGCACCTTGGGATTGTCATTTTCCGGGTCAATGGTAATCGACACCAGGTGCACCTTGGCGGCATCAGCCCCCAGGCGATTCTGCAGGTTGATAAAACCGGCCGAAAGTACCGGACAGATGGTGGTGCAGGTGCCAAAGATGAAATCAACAACCACCGGTTTGTCAGTATCAATGATGTTTTTCAGGCGAATCCGCTTGCCGTCCTGATTAATCAGGGTGACATCCGGCAGTTGATACTGTTCCTGGCTACGCTGGTAGGTCTTGGCAGCGGCTACGGCCTGGTTTGGCAGACCACAGCAGACGGTCAGCAACAGGGCGGGCAGGATCCATCGAAGCAGTCGGTTCATGGTGGTGGCTCCTTACGGATTATTTTTTGACTATTTCAAGCAGTTCAATATCGAACAGAAGCGTTGATTGGGGCGGAATCGCCTCGCCGGCTCCCGATTCTCCATAGGCCAGGGCCGGAGGGCAGACCAGCCTGGTCTTACCGCCAACCTTCATTTTCTGCACCCCTTCAGACCAGCACTTGATGACACCGGACAGCTTCAGATCCAACGGCTTGCCTCTCTTGTAGGAGCTGTCAAACTCCTTACCGTCCACGAGGGTGCCACGGTAGTGCACCCTGACCGTATCGGATTCAAGCGGGCTGGCCCCTGTGCCTTCCTTCAGCGGCTGGTACACCATACCGGAGGCTGTCTTGATGGCTCCGGGCTCTTTTGCCGCCTTTGCCAAGGCCTGGTCACCCAACGGAGCCAGCCGGATTCCCAGTGCCTTACGACGATCGCGGGCCAGTTCCTGCACTTTAAGCGTATAGGCAGAGGCATCAATGGCTGGTTTTTTCCCGGACTGGGCATCGGTCAATCCCAACAGGACATACTGAAACTCATCCGGACTGAGGCCGAAGACTGCCAGTTGGCGGGATACGGTTTGTCCAATGGCATACAGGGTCTTCTGTTCTTCGGTTGCCGGCGGATCAACGGCAAAGACAGGTGTGGCAACAAGCAAGAGACACATGGCGAACAACAGTTTCATAACAGACCATCCTTTCAGTAACGTGATAAGATTCATGTTCCTCCCGCTAGCTGTTTATTGCGGGAACCGGACCACTCAAGGAGTCCCGTAGCTGAATCAACAGATCCAGGATCAGAGTGGGATGGATCGGTTTTTCAAGGTAGTGATCAACCCCCAGCTCGGATGCCGATTGACGCGTTTTCTGGTCACTGGTACCGGATGCGACAATAATCCCTGCAGCTGGTTGACGCCGGCGCACCTCCCGGACCAGGTCCAGGCCATCCATGGTGTCGGTGCCCTGCAGGCGCATATCAGCGACCACAGCCAGGTAATGGTGCTTTTCCAGATAGTCGAGCGCCTCACAAAGGCAGTCACAGCTATCAACCACCAACCCCTTCTGTTCCAGCAGCTTGCGATAGGCAAACAGGATGCCCGGCTCGTCGTCGACGATTAGAACCCGGTTGCAATTGCAGCCATGCTGGCAGCAGCTATGTGAAGCAGAGGGTGACATGCAGGAAGACTAATCAAGAAGCGTGCCGCAGGCAGAATTATTGAAAATACAAATAATACTGAGAAGATAGCTGGAAAGACGTCTTCTTTGAGCGATCTGTGGGGCGAGCAGAGTGAGACTTCCTGTCTCAACATGAGACAGGAAGTCGGAGAAATCAGGGGGATTGTTCGTTCAGGCGTTTGAGGCGGCGATAGAGGGTGGCACGGGAAAGGTTTAATGCCTTGGCGGCCTTGTCCACATTCCCGCCATGCTGGGCCAGTACGGCCTGAATATGGGCCGTCTCAACCTGTTGCACGGTCTGCGGTTCTGCGGGCAGATGGACTGGACAGGGGCGCTGTCCGCTGTTTATGCAGGAAAACAATGACTGCCGCAGAGTAGCGCCGGGCGGGGTCAAAAGCAGGGCCCGCTCCAGAACGTTGCGCATTTCACGGACATTACCGGGCCAGTCGTAGGAGAACAGCATCCCCCGCACCTCGTCGGTCAGCACCTGCTCACTTGCTCCCAACAGGTTGAGCAGGTAGGAGGTGATGGCCGGCACGTCCTCCCGACGCTCCCTGAGTGGGGGGAGATGGATATGAATCAGGTTGATCCGGTAGAACAGATCCTGGCGAAACTGCCCATCGACACAGAGGCTGCTCAGGTCGCGGTGGGTGGCGCAGATCAGCCGGAAGTCACTTTTCAGCAGTTTGACATCACCCAGCCGTCGATAGGTCTTGTCTTCAAGCAGTTTGAGAAACTGGGCCTGCACTTCACTGCTCATATCGCCGATCTCGTCCAGAAACAGGCTGCCGCGGTCGGCAATATCAACCAACCCGCGACGGTCCTGGTCGGCCGAGGTGTAGGCCCCCCGCTGGGCACCGAACAGTTCGCGGGAGAGCATCTCCCCCCGCAGGCTTGAGCAGTTCAATTCGACAAACTCATACTGGGCACGGCTGCCCTGCTGGTGAATCCACCTGGCCAGCATCCCCTTGCCGGTACCGGTTTCACCGGTGATCAGCACCGGATGGACGTTGGCAACCGCCATCCGGGCAACCTGCTGCACCTCCTGCATGGCCGGTGAAGCGCCAAAGAAGATGCCCGGTTGTTTTTCCATACGCTTACGGGCCACCGACTGGCGTTTGAGCGTCCCCAGTTCAAGCGATTTGGCCAATGAGATCGCAAGGGTCGGCATATCAAGCGGCTTGGTCAGAAAGTTATCGGCGCCGCGTTGCATCGCCTCAACCGCCAGGGGGATATCTCCGGCGCCGGTGACCACAATAATCGGCACCAGATTCTGGGCCTCCCGTTCGGCACTGATCAGGTCAAGTCCGTTACCGTCAGGCAGGTTGATATCAATGATAATCAGATCAAAACGCCGGTCTGCCATTAACCTGGTGGCCTCGGCCAGCGATCCGGCTTCACTGATCTGATAGCCATCCTTTGAAAAATAACGCACTACCCCGAAGCGGGTAACGGCACAATCTTCAATCAACAAAATCTGCGGTTTCATGACAGACGTTCCTCCGGTGCCGGCTGTAACTGCAACGTGACCGTACAGCCCGGCTCAGGATAATTATTACAGATCTGCACCATCCCTCCCATCTGCTCGACAAACTGCTTCACCAAGGCAAGCCCCAATCCGGTGCCCCCCTTGCGGGTGGTAAAAAACGGTTCAAAAACCCGCTCATACAGGCCCGGCGCCACCCCGCCACCCTGATCGACCACACGCAACCGCAGCTGCCCCTCCCGGACAGAGGATTGTGGTGGGTCAAGTACCAGGCTGATGCAGCCCTCCGCTGGGCTGTGCTGCCCGGCATTATCCAGAAGGTTGAAAAGCACCTGCTGCAAACGGTCTCTGTCTGCGCGGACCAGCACCGTTTCCGCCTCAGGGGGGATCTCCAGCACCAGCCGGCGATGACCCGCCGGGCTACTTTCCTGCCAGAGCTGCACGGTCTGGCGGCAGAATTCCGCCAGCGCCAACGCTACAAGCTGATCTTCCTGCTGGCGGCGCCCCAGACTGAGCAGGTCGTTCATCAGCCGGGCAAGCCGGACAACCTGGGAACGGATATGTTCAATATAAGGGGTCAAGGTTTGATTGCCCTCAACCCCCTCTTCCCGGAACAGGGCTTCGGTTACCGTCAGGATGGCGTTCAGGGGGTTCCGGACCTCATGGGCCACCCCGGCTGCCAGCTGGCCGATGTACTCCAGACGCTGCGCCTCAACCAGCTGATGTTCAAGTTCCTTGCGTTCGGTAATGTCGGTGACAAAACCGCACCAGATCACGCTGTTGTCCGGCTGCCGCTGGGGACGTGAGTCCGCCTGGAACCAGCGCATCCCTTTTGACGGAATGCCCGCGCGGAACTCACGGTGCCATGGTGTCTGGGTATCAGCGGACCGCTGAATCGAGTCGAGCACGCCGGGCAGCTCATCCGGCAGCACCCGGTCAAAGAGACAACTCGCATCGTACTGGATATCTTCAGGGGAGATCTCGAAAAGCTCAAGCATGGACTGACTGGCATAGGGGACACAGTAGCGGCCATCGGGAAACATCTGGAACTGGTAGATCCCGCCGGGGACCTGCTGGGAAAGACTGTTCAGCAGATCGTGGCTTTTCTGCAGATCACAGGAGCACTGCTCTATCCGCTGCTCCAGCTCAGCCCGGGAGATCTGCAGCGATAGTTCTGACTCTTTTTGGAGGGTAATGTCATAACAGCTGCCGATATAACCGCAGAAACAGCCGTCAATGGCGTAGTGGGGGGCACCGTGGTCAACGATCCAGCGATAGGAACCGTCATGGTACCGCAGGCGGTACTCCATGGTAAACGGCTGCCGTGCCGCAAAAGCCTCCCGGTAGGTCTTGAGACAGTCCGTCAGATCATCGGGGTGGACCCCCTCTGCCCAGCCGTCCCCCAGTTCCTGAGCAAGGGTCCGTCCGGTAAACTCCAGCCAGGTCTGGTTAAAATAATCACAACGGGCGTCAAAGCCCGAGTGCCAGATCAGGGCCGGGAACTGCTGAATAATCTCTGCCCTGCCAACAGTTTTCCCCGAGTCATCCAGCAGGGCGCAAAGCTTTTTCCGGTGAGGAGACATCGTCGCTGACCAGTCATGAATGGTAAGATATGCTACGTCTGGATGAACCATAACGCCTGTCTCAAAATAAGACAACAAAAAACAAAACAGCTCAACAATATTTAAACAAACGTTTAATATCGAGCAGTTAGTATGAGCGGCACGGTTCTTGATAATAGGGAGACAAGCAATCAGGAGCCCTCATGCCGCTGAGACCCGCACATACCTCTCTGAGACCGCTACGACGAGGCATTGCCACCCTGCTGGCAGTCGTCTACCTGCTGATTGCAGTGGGACCGTTGCCCTCACTGGCACTGCCGTCCCATCAGCATGCCCACGGCGGCCAGGCTGTCTGCAGCGGCGACTGTAAACGTGATGGCTGCTCCCTCCAGAGCCAGCTGAACCACACCTGCTGTTGCTGGAAGAAAAAACAACAGGAACACCGACCACCGGAATCTGCCGCTGGCAAATCTGATTGCTGTCACACTACGTTACCTGCCGAAACGGTCCGCACCGTACTGGAAGAGACCATCGCCACCCGCCAGGCCGAGTTGCCCGAATCGCAGACAGCAGAGACGGTTCTTCGCTGTGGTTGCCCCTGCGATGACAGCACCCAGTCCGCACTGCTTAACAGCCTGAGCAATGAAGGCATGCCGTTTATCTACCGGGTGGTCATTGTGCCGCCTGAAGACCCACCCTACCCGCTTTCCCCCGGCAGCACTCTGCATACGCTGTCGACAAAACCGTTGCTCCCCCCTCCAAAGCCTGTCTGATTCAGACAATCAGCGCCGTAATCGACATTTGATCCTTACGACTGACAACGCTATGGAGGACTATTGCCATGACCGTACAACAGCTTTCGCTGCTGGCGCTGCTGCTGACCTTGACAGCCCAGACAGCCCGTGCCGAACACCTGCTGCTTGATGAAATCATTGTCCGTGCCGACAAGGAATCACCGAAGGAAGAAAGCCTTTCCGTCCGGGAGGTGCGTGAAAGCCCTGCCCGGGATGTGGGGGAGGCCCTGAAACAGGTGGAAGGGATCAGCACGGTCCACAAAGGGGCAATTGCCAATGATGTGGTACTGCGCGGTTTTCAGAAGGACAACATCAACGTTTTGGTGGATGGGGTTCGCCTGCACGGCGCCTGCCCATCCCGCATGGACCCGCCGTCGTTTCACTATGATTTTGCCGAAATCGAGCAGGTCAGGATTATCAAGGGACCCTATGATCTCTCCAATCCCGGAAGCATGGGGGGGATGATCGATGCCCAGACAAAACGGCCGGGCAAGGGGTTTGGCGCTGAGCTCAGCCTGGGGTATGGCGACTGGCACGGCACCAATGCTGCAGCCACCGCATCCTATGGCACAGAGCGCTATGATGGCCTGCTGGGTTACGCCTACAAATATTCCGACATTCCCCAGTCCGGCAACGGTAAGCTGCTGACCCAGATCTATCCCGTAACCAGCCCGAACCGTTACAAGAACGCTGCCGTTGACTCAAAGGCCTACGAGATCAACACCGGCTGGGGCAAACTGGGGCTTAACCCGACTGCCAATTCACGAACTGAACTCAGCTATACCTATCAGGATGCGGACCATGTCCTCTACCCCTACCTGAAGATGGATGCCGACTACGACAGGACCGACCGCATGAACTGGAGCTACCGGATTCAGAACCTCTCGGCACTGCTGCAGGATCTGAAGCTGCAGGTCTACTGGGACCGGGTTGAACACCTGATGGATGACCGCAATCGTTTCAGCTCCAGCACATCACCACGCTTCTATTCCATGCAGACCGATGCCTCCACCCAGACCTACGGCGCAAAACTGCAGGCAGAGCTGAAGCTCGGACCGGGCAGTCTGAAGAGCGGGCTGGACTACTACAACCGCAACTGGGATGCCACCAATCGCCGGGCCATGTATTTCAACTACCGCGAGCTTGCCATGATCCCGGATGTGACGATTGAAAACTTCGGCCTGTTCAGTGAGTATACCCTGCCGCTTGGCAGTAAATTGAGCCTGACCGGCGGCATACGTGGCGATCTGACCCGGGCCAAGGCAGACAGAGCCAACACCATGGTGACTGCCGGCACCTCAAAAGAGTTCAGTACCATCAGTGCAAACCTGCAGCTGAACTACACCCCCTTCAAGGAGCTGGTGATCTTCACCGGCCTGGGACGGGGCGCCCGCACCCCCGACCAGCAGGAACTGTTTCTTGATGTGCCGGGGAACCCGGCCTGGCGCGGTAACCAGGGCCTCAAGGCAACCGTCAACCACCAGGCTGACCTGGGGGCCAAGTACGCAACGGAACGCTTTTATGTCAACGCCTCGATCTTCTACAGCGACCTGCAGGACTACGTGAATTTCTACCAGGCCTCAGCCACCCTGAAGAGCTATCAGAACATCCATGCCAGCATATGGGGTGCCGAACTGGGCAGCCAGGTCTCGCTGCCGGCCGACCTGTTTCTGAGGGGCACCCTTTCCTACACCGAAGGGCGTAATATCAGCGGCAATCGCCCGCTGTCCGAGATGCCGCCCCTGAAAGGCACCATTTCCATCCGCTATGACAACGGCAGCTTTTTTGCCGAACTGCTTGAGACCCTCAGCCGTGAACAGGACCGTATTGACAACAGCCTGAACGAGCAAAAGACTGCCGGATGGGTGACCACCGACCTGAAGGCAGGCTATCAGTACAAAGGGTTCTCCGTGACCGGCGGCATCAACAACCTCCTGGATGCCCAGTACTACAGTCATCTTTCCTATCTCCGCGACCCCTTTGTCAGTGGTGTCGGCTACCGCGTTCCGGAAAACGGACGGAACGTCTACCTGACCCTGGCCTATAAATTCTAGTGGACGGAAATGGACAGCAGGTAAAAACCACGCTACATACTAATATCCGGAACAGGAGAACAGACCATGAAAAACCTACTGAAATTTATGATTGCCCTGACCCTTTTACTGACAACGGCTGCTCTGGTGACTGCCACTGACAAGGTTGAAGGCCCGGACAGTTGCAAGTACTGCAACATGGACCGCACCAGATTCAGCCACAGCCGGATGCTGATAACCTATCAGGACGGCAGCTCGGTCGGCACCTGCAGCCTGCACTGCGCAGCCGTAGAGCTGGCCAACAACATTGACAAGATGCCGACCTCCATCAAGGTGGGGGACTTTACCACCCAAAAGCTGATTGACGCAGAGACCGCCCACTGGGTGATCGGCGGTGACAAAATGGGGGTCATGACCTCCCGGGCCAAGTGGGCCTTTGCCAACAAGGCTGATGCCGAAGCATTTATAAAGACACACAAGGGAACCCTGGGCAGCTTTGATGACGCCATCAAGGCAGCCTATGAAGATATGTACAAAGACACTAAAATGATCCGCGAACGCCGCCAAATGATGAAAATGAAGCACAGCGGACATCATTAAACCAGGAAAAAGCAGTTACACGCGGAGACGCAGAGACGCGAAGAGTAAAATCAAACCGTCACGGCATGTTGCCACTTCATATGGACCGGTTATTCCATCTTTTGAAGTAAGCATCTAAGTTTTCTCCGCGAGCTTCGCGGCTCCGCGTGAACAACTGTCTAAAGGATCTGTCATGAAGCGTTTAACTCTACTATTTTCAGCTATCATCTGCCTCTGGCTGAACGTGACATCTGCCTTTGCAGCGCCAGCCCCCCCTGTGCCGGGACCAAAGGACAAGTGCCCGGTCTGCGGCATGTTTGTCCACAAGTACCCTGCCTGGACCACGGTGATCAGCTTTACCGATGGCAGCCAGGCCTGGTTTGATGGTACCAAGGATCTGTTCAGCTACCTGAACAACCTGCCCAGATTTGCGCCGGGCAAAACAGCGGCCATGGTCGCCACAATCCAGGTCAGGGACTACTACTCCCTGAAGTTGATTGACGGCAAGACCGCCTTCTATGTGATCGGCAGTAACGTGTACGGACCGATGGGGCATGAGCTGGTTCCCTTTGCAAAGCAGAGTGAGGCGCGGGAGTTTTTGAAGGATCATGCAGGCCGCCGGATTGTCAGATATTATGAGATCACCCCTGCCCTGTTGAAGACACTGGAGTAACCGGAGCTGCCATGCGCCCTTCCACCGGCTTCATACTGCTGATCACCATCGGCGTGGCGCTCTTGCTGCTGATGGGTATCCACGCCCGCAGCAGCCGGATCACCCGCCTGGCCGAACTGCAGGAACAGGCCCGGCTGGTGCACCGCTTACGGCTGACCGACCTTTGCCTGTTTACCGAGGCCCGCTATACCCGTCATCCTGCCATGGCTGATCTGCATGCACCATTTCAGGATCACCCGACCGCCCTGGAGCATTTCCCATCCGGCTCACTGGTGACACCACCAGTAACCCTGCAGAGGTCCTATGCACCACGCCCTTAACCGCCATCGCAATATCCTCGATTTTGCCCTCTCCTCACTTATGAGACGGAAGGCCAAAAACATCTCCCTGTTTCTGGTCTATACCCTGATCATCTTTGTGATTGCGTCGCTGATCTTTTTTGTGCAGGCCCTGAAACGGGAAGCCGCCCTGCTGCTTACCGAGGCGCCTGATATGGTGGTGCAACGGATGATTGCCGGCCGTCACGACCTGATACCGGCCCGCTATGCAGAGAAAATCGGCGCCATCCGCGGGGTTTCGGCGGTGGTGCCGCGCCTGTGGGGCTACTACTACGATCCGGTCTTTCAGGCGAACTACACCCTGCTGGTACCGGATACGGAACCGCCGCCACCCGGTTCGATCATGATCGGCAACGGTGTAGCCAGAAACCTGCGGATCAAGACCGGTGACCTGGTCACCTTCCGTTCCTACAGCGGTATGCCGCTGCTCTTGACCGTCAGCGGTATCCTGCCGCAGCATTCGGAGCTGGTGGCGGCCGATCTGGTACTGATGGCAGCTGAGGATTTCCAGGCCATGTTTAAAATGCCGCAGGATGTTGCCACCGACCTGGCGGTGACCGTCGCCAATCCTCGTGAGCTGGTGACCGTGGCCAACAAGATTGTTGAGCAGTTTCCCGACACCCGGCCTATTTTAAAGAGTGAGCTGTTGCGGACCTACGACTCGCTGTTTGACTGGCGTGGCGGGATGATGGTGGTGATGCTGGCAGTGGCAGTACTCTCCTTTGTGATCTTTGCCTGGGACAAGGCCAGCGGCCTCTCGGCAGAAGAACGCAAGGAGATCGGCATCCTCAAGTCAATCGGCTGGGAGACCGGCGATGTCCTGTTGCTGAAGTTCTGGGAAGGAGCCGTGATTTCACTGACCGCCTTTCTTGCCGGTGTCCTGTTGGCTTACCTGCATGTCTTCTTTTCATCCGCCGCCCTGTTCTCCCACGCCCTGAAAGGCTGGGCCATTCTGTACCCGCAGTTTAAACTGGTGCCGGCTGTTGACGGTTATCAACTCTCGGTACTGTTTATGCTCTCGGTGTTGCCCTACACCGCGGCCACCATTATCCCTGCCTGGCTGGCAGCCACCATTGCCCCTGATGCAGCCATGAGGTCATAACCATGATTGCACTGAACCAGGTCACCAAAAACTTTTCCATCGGCCCGACCACCAGCTTTACCGCGGTGGACAATGTGAGCCTGACCATTGCACGCGGCACCATGACGATCCTGAAAGGCCCCAGCGGTTCCGGCAAGACCACCCTGCTGGCCTTGATCGGCTGCATGACCAGACCAAGTTCGGGACGGATCATGCTGCAGGGGGTTGAGACCAGCTTCTTTCAGGCAACCGAAGCAGCTGAGGGGTTTGACAGTTCCAGCCTGCCGGAGCGGTTCCTGACCGAGATCCGCCGTTCCACCTTCGGTTTCATCTTTCAGCAGTTCAACCTGATCAAGGGGATCAGCGCCCTGCAAAACATCATGCTGCCGGCCTACCCCACCGGGGAGCAGCAGCCGCTGGTCAAGCAGCGGGCACTGGAGCTGATGGAACAGTTTGACCTGCTGCGTCATCGCAACTCGCCGGTGGAATGGCTTTCCGGCGGCGAACTGCAGCGGGTTGCCATTGCCCGCGCCCTGATCAACGACCCGATCGCCATTATTGCCGATGAACCGACTGCCCACCTGGACAGCCAGCTTTCCCGGGCATTCATGGAGAGCATCGGCCAGCTGAAAGACAGCGGCAAAACCGTGCTGATCGCCAGCCATGACCCGATTGTCTACGTCTCGCCACTGGCTGACCAGGTGGTGGAGATGCGTGATGGCCGGATTGTCGGGCTGGAGCCGTCGGCATGATCCAGCACCCGGCGATACTGGCGCTGATGACCGCGTCGCTGATTGTCAGCGGCCTGCTGCTCTATGCCGGCTGGTTTGGCATCCGGATCCTGAAGAACTGGGATCTTGCCAGCGGCAGTGAGCTGCAGCTGAATCTTGAACGGCGGACCTACCTGATCGCCACGATCATGAGTTATGCCCTGCTGTTTCAGATCATTTCCCTGTTCCTCTACCTCTACACCGCCGACGGTCTGCACATCCTGTTTACCGGCGCCATGTGCGCGGCCGGCACCCTGCAGGTCAACAGCTACGGCTATCCGACCCTGATCCTGAAACTGATCAACTGCCTGCTGGCAGGCGTCTGGCTGATTGTCAACCACGCCGATACCAGGGGCTATGACTATCCGCTGATCAAGCCCAAATACGTTCTGTTACTGGGCCTGGTACTGCTGGTACTGGCTGAGACCGTGCTGCAGTTCAACTATTTTCTGCACCTGAAAGGGGACATGATCACCTCCTGCTGCGGTAGCCTGTTCGGCAGCGACAAGCCAAGCATCGCCGGAGAGCTGGCCGGCCTGCCGTACCGGATCATGCGTCCGCTCTTTTTCAGCACCATGGTTGTACTCGCCTGCTGCGGCATCCGGCTCTATCTGAAAGGGACCGGCGGCTACCTCTATGCTGTGCTTTCCGCGTTTGCCTTTGTGGTCTCCCTGGCAGCACTGATTTCATTCATCGGGCTCTACTACTACGAGCTGCCCACCCACCACTGCCCCTTCTGTATCCTGCAAAAAGAGTACGGCTATATCGGCTACCTGCTCTACGCCACGCTGTTGGGCGGCATGATCAGCGGCAGCAGCATCGGCCTGTTGATGCCGTTCAGGAGACGCCCCAGTCTGGCCCCCTACCTGCCCCGTCTGCAACAACGGCTGGTCCTGCTGTCGCTGACCTGCTATCTGCTGTTCACCGCCCTGGTCTCCTATCGGATGCTGACCGCCAATTTCAGGCTGGGCGGTTAATCTTTCGCTTGTTACTTGGCAACCGGAAACGCTATAGATAGTCCCATGCTCAGAACGATGCCTACGATACAGCACACATTCCGGCTCCTGAGCGGAATACTGCTTGCGGCTGCGCTCTGCCTGACGGGCTGTTCTGCAGCCCAGAAGGCATTCAGCAAGGGTGAGGAGCTGGAGCAGGAAGGCAACTTTGAGGCTGCCATGTATCGCTACGCCGAGGCATTCAGCAAAAACAGTGCAGAAAGCAGCTATCGCCTCAGCTTTTTCAAGGCCCGTGAGGCAGCAGCCAAACAACGCTTCAAGGCCGGTACTGAGCTGATGTCCAAAGCGCTGTATGCCGCTGCTGAGGAGCAGTTCCAGGCGGCAGCAAGCCTTGATCCGACCCAGGAGCGGTTCCGGCAGCTGGCTGACCAGGCCGCACGTCTCGACCAGGCAGACAAGAGCTATCTTGAGGGGCTTGATTTTGAAAAGGCCAACAAGCCGCAGTATGCCCGCGCTGCCTTCCAGCGGGCTCTGGAGCTCCAGCCGGGGCTTCAACGGTATCAGGAGGCATTAAAGCGGGTAGCAGGCAGCCCCTCGACCAGCCTGGCCGGACGGGACCTGCAACTTAAATCGGTGAGACCATTGACGCTCAAGGCCAGCGGCACCAGACTGAAAGAGCTGTTTGCCACCATCACCCGACATTCCGGCATCAACTTCGTCTTTGACCCGGACTTCAAGGACCAACCCGCAACCCTCACCCTGGAAAACGCCGGTTTCCACCAGGCACTCGATCTGCTGGCCTCCCTGCACAGAATTGACTATGCCGTTATCAACGAGACCACGGTATTGATCTACCCGCACAGTGCGGAGAAGACCAAGCAGTACCAGGACATGCAGTTGCGCACCTTCCACCTGAACCACCTGGATGCCAAGAAGGCGGCCAACCTGATCAGGACCATGCTGCAGGTCAGGCGGCTGTATATCAACGAGGATGCCAACGCCCTGGTGGTGCGGGATACCAGTGATGTCACCGATGTGATCGAAAAGATCCTGGAGGCCCATGACCTGCCGGAGGCAGAGGTGGTGCTGGATGTCGAGGTCATCGAAATCAGCGACAAGAACGCCCACAACGTCGGTCTGCTGCTGAGCAACTACGATGTGCAGCTGGGGGCGTTCTCACCCAGCAACGAGCTGCTGGCAACAACACTCAAAGACACCACCTCCACGACATCGACCACGGTCACCACCGACGCCACCATCAAGAACCTGGTCAAGGCCTTCAGCATCAACAGCTTCGGCGGCTATGTCACTGTTCCCAATGCCCAGTACAACTTCGGCAAGACCCTGACCAACGGCGAGGTACTCTCCAATCCCAAGATCAGGGTCAAGAACAAGGAAAAGGCCAAGTTCAACGTCGGCACCAGGGTACCGATCACCACCACTACCATGGCCACCACCGGCACCACCTCGCAGGTCAACGTGCAGTACGTGGATGTAGGGGTCAAGGTCAATGCCGAGCCCACCATCCAGCTCAACAACGAGGTCTCCATCAAGCTGGGGCTTGAGGTCAGCTCCATCATCTCCCGCGAGACCGTGGGGGGCAAGGACAGTGCCACCACGGTGGTCACCATCGGCACCCGCAACCTTGATACGGTCCTGAGTCTCAAAGACGGTGAGACCAGCGTGATCGGCGGTTTGATCTCCCACAGCAACAGCGACAGCAAACAGAAGATCTTCCTGCTGGGTGACATCCCGCTTATCGGACCGCTCTTGTCAAACAGCAAGACCGACAATGACAAGACCGAGCTGATCCTGGCCATTACACCACGGCTGGTCAGGGGCGTCACCGTGCCGCAAGGCAACCTGACCTCCTTCTCAAGCGGCAAGGAAGACCGCCCTGCATTGCAGCCGGCAGCTTTAGTACAGCAGTCTGTTCCGGCAGCCGCACCACCTGCCGGCAACCAAGGGGGGCCACCAGCTCCTGCGGCACAGCCTTCACCACCAACGACCGGGGTGCCGCCTGTCAAGCCGGGAACATTGGCATTTACAGCCCCCTCACTGGTGGCGGTTGGCCAGCAGTTTCCCGTACAGGTCATGGCTGATAAACTTGAACACCTGAAGGGCGGCTCCATCACCATCTCCTACAGCCCCGATCTGCTGCATCTGCTTTCGGCCAGCGAAGGGACGTTGTTGAGGCAAAACGGCGACCCGACCAGTTTCACCACAACCCCTGACAGTTCTCATGGCATTATAACCATCACACTGTCACAAACGAACTCCAGCTCCGGTGCTGCAGGCGGCGGCAATCTGGCAACGCTTCTCTTTCGGGCCAGAAACAAGGGCAAAGCCACTCTTGAGATCAAACAGACCAGCCTGTCCACCGTCTACAACCAGCCGATACCTTTTAAGAGCACGAACAAAACCATTGAAATACAGTAAGTTAATCACATCGACAGCAGCATATATTTTTTCTTGACAGCCGAAGTACAGATCATCTAATGTAAACATAATCTTGACGCAATAAATCGGCAAAAATTTAATAATCAGCAGATATCGATACTACTAAACTATCCGCGAGGATAGGACGGAAAGCCTACAGGGTCTCTCAGAGACAGCCAGGTCGCCGAAATATCAAGCAATTGATACAGGTGATCTGGTTTTTTTGTGCCTGGTCACCGCCATCACAAAACGAAAGGAGCGAAAAAGAGTTTTCCTGCAGCACGAATGAAGCACCACAATCTGGCCTGGTTTTGACAACGATCCTCCTGCACTGTGCAGTCAAACACCGCCGAAAGCGAACCTGAACAACAAGGTATTCGATCTACGCGGAAGCACCGCAAAGGAGCACATGTATGAAGAATCTGTCCGGCCTGGTCTGTTTTGTCGTGACCCTTGCCGTCACATCAATGGCCTCAGCAGCCAGCTACACCCTGAGCATCAGCACTGACAAGACCAGCTATACCCCTGGTCAGACCATGAACATCACTGCCATCTTCAAAAAAGACAGCACCGGCATTACCTCACCCAGCAAACGCGAAGTCAGAATCAAGGATTCATCCGGCAGAGAACTGGTGAAGACCAGCATGAGCAACGCCGGCAGCGGAAAATACACCTATGCCTACAAACTCTCCAGTTCAGCCAGGACCGGCAAGTATGAAGTACGCGGTGAGTTTGAATATAATGGCAACAAGAGAACGGCCTACAGCTACCCCCAGGTAGCAACCAGTAGCGCCGACACCATTGCGCCGGTCACCTCGGTCTCCCCGGCAGGGGGCACCTACACCACGGCGCAGTCGGTCAGGTTGACGGCCAATGAGGCTGCTACCATCTACTACACCACCAACGGCAGCACCCCCACCACCGCCTCTGCCGTCTACAGTGCACCGCTGACCATCAACAGCACCACCACCCTGAAATACTTTGCCCGCGACACAGCAGGCAACAATGAAGCCGTGAAGACTGCAACCTACACCATCAGCGCAACACCACCGGCTGATACAACCGCGCCGGTCACCTCTGTTTCTCCTGCAGGGGGCACCTACACCACGGCACAGTCAGTCAGGTTGACGGCCAATGAGGCTGCCACCATCTACTACACCACCAACGGCAGCACCCCCACCACCGCCTCTGCCGTCTACAGCGCGCCGCTGACCATCAGCGCCACCACCACCCTGAAGTATTTCGCTCGCGACACAGCCGGCAACAATGAGGCGGTCAAGACTGCAACCTACACCATCACTACTGCCGGTGGCAGTGGCCCCCACGCCGGCCTGACCTACACCGGCACCACCATGTGCCTGCAGTGTCACACCAAGCAGGCCACCGACCTGGCCACCTCGGCCCACTACAAGTGGGAGACCCCCTATGCTGCCATCAGCAACAAGCCGGGGGTAACCGGCGGCAAGCTGAACACCGCCGTCAACGCCTACTGTATCAACACCCTGGGCAACTTTAACGGCTGCGGCGGCTGCCATATCGGTGCCGGTGCCAAGCCGGGCACCGTTGCCGACGCCACCCAGAACATCGACTGTCTGGTCTGTCACCAGGGTGCCTACAAGCGGGGACGTAATGGCACCACCCGCCCGGTTT
>Ga0074199_1000432_pt1 | contig 68271 bp, 64 predicted proteins | sample EPASupsiteSAE347_FD_64528 | JGI IMG/M metagenome (GOLD analysis project Ga0074199, IMG submission 64528) | Bioremediated contaminated groundwater from EPA Superfund site, New Mexico - Sample SAE3-47 | ecosystem: Environmental > Aquatic > Deep subsurface > Groundwater > Contaminated ... | reverse complement strand
GTTAAATTATATTTTTTTGGGAAATATAATTGATAGAATAATGGACGCAAAAAGTGCAAACATAATAATTCCAAAAGAAACAAGAGAGGATATATGAACTCCAAAAATACCAGAAAGCATTTTTAGGCCGATAAATAGCAAAATAAATGACAAGCCTTTTTGCAGATGATGAAAACGATGTAAAATATTTTCAATCAAAAAGAATAAAGCTCGCAGACCCAAGATCGCAAAAATATTTGATGTAAATACAATAAATAGATTTTGTGAGATAGAGAAGACAGCCGGAATAGAATCTACGGCAAAAATTATATCGGTAGCCTCTATTAATAGCATTATCAAAAATAAAGAGGTAAACATAAATTTACCGTTTTCGCGGCAGAAAAATTTTCCATTATGATGATTAGCGGTGAAAGGCAAATATTTACGGGCGATTTTTATTATTTTGTTGTTATTAAAATCTACGTGTTCTTCTTTTTTGTCGCGTAATAATTTTATGCCAGTATAAATCAGGATTGCTCCAAAGATATATAATACCCAATAGAATTGGTGGATAATGTAGGCACCGACTACGATAAAAATTCCACGAAAAACTATGGCTCCCATAATTCCCCAAAATAGGACGCGATGATGATATTTTTCTTCTAGTTTGAAATAATTAAAAATCAGCATTATCACAAAAAGATTGTCAACGGAGAGCATTTTTTCCGTTACGTAAGCGCTCATAAATTGCGCTGCTAGATCTTGACCCATGTATAAGAAGATCAAAAAACCAAAGACGACGGAAATCGCTATCCAAAAGAGAGACTGCGTTAAGGCAGGCTTAAATTCTATTTTATGGCTTTTTCTATTAAAAAAACCAAGATCAACAACTAAAAAGAGAGTAACTATCACCCCAAAAAGAATAAATAATTTTGTTTGTATGTCCATGTTGATATTATTTTATTAAAATAGCCCTATATACACAAAAACCGGCAAAAACCGGTTTTAATTAATGTTGATTCATTGTTTCAAAGCGCTTCCTTTAAGAAAGACCTATCGCTTTTTTACTCCTCAACATTCAAGGTTTAATTATAATAGCAAATAAGCAATCAGTGTGCAAGTATTTGTTAGGGGTTTAAGGATAAATTATTCAGCTAAGTACTCTCTGATCATTTGTTTTAAAGTTGTTTTACCTTTAGATGTTTTAAAATATCTTTCCCTTCTTTTGGCATCATTTTTATTAAGAAAAGCTTCAAAAAATATCAATTTTAGTGGGCGACGATTAGCAGTGGAGATATTTAAACCAGCATTGTGTTCATAAAATCTTCTTTCCAGGTTATTAGTAAAACCAATATAAAATTTTTTATCTTTAACACTTACAAGAATATAGACGAAATAAAATTTCATATATCGCTTTTCTTTTAATTTTTTATAGCAGTGAACCACTCCCTACGCTCGGGTTCACTGCATGCACTACACATCCTTTCATTTTTTTGGCTTTGCCATGCACCCGAAATTATCGAGCGATAGCGAGAGAATGAGTGGTGCATGGCTCGGGGACTAGGACTCGAACCTAGATTATCAGGGCCAGAACCTGACGTCCTACCATTAGACGATCCCCGAATGTAAAAAACAGAAAAATTATAGTATTTTATTTGATTTTAGTCAATGTTTATAAAAAGAAGAAGAGGCCCGCAGATGCGTGTGGTCGCACCAGAATCGGGCCCCTTCGATGGTCAGTCACCCCCTAGAGGGGGTATGAAGGAGCAGGTAGGAATGGGGGGGCTAGTCCCCGGGGTTGTAGCCCTCGAGCCAGTTGGCCACAGCGCAGAGCCAGAGGTACTTGGTACCGAACTCCGCGATAAGGGCGCAGAAAGCCGATGGCAGGGTGCCGGCGTCGGCCGAGGCCGGGCCGATGTCCATCGCGGTCAGGACCGCCCCCACCGTCATGCAGGTCGAGGCGATGATGTTCGTCGAGGCCACGTTGACCGGCGCCGTGGAGTTCAGCTCGGTGCTGTTCGTCATGACCGTCTGCGTCGTCGGAACCAGGTTGTCGATCGGTGGCGCGGACATCAAGGCCACCGCGGCCAGCGTCAGCAGGCCGATCAAGAGTCCGTGTTTCTTCATGGCGAGTCTCCTCTCATCTCATCTGGTCCGCTTGTCCGGAAAACTGAGGTCAGTGAAAACCGGCGGTATTATCTGATAGGCGACTCCTTTCCACGAGGGATAGGTTACTCGAACATTGCTGTTCGGTTGGGGTAGATGATCTGCATATTGCTTGTCGGTTGGACCTTCAGCACCTTGGCGCCCATTACCCAGCGGGGTAGGATAACGTGTACACGTGGATCGGGTAGTCCCTGGCTGAATTTGTCACTCGTGTATGTGACCGGCCCTGTACCAGTATTCGCCCATTCATAGATGGGATTATACTGATAGGGGCAGAGGATCCTAAGATCCTTTACGGTCACGATACGACCATCAGGCATTTCCAGTTCAAAGCTGAGGCAACCCACGCCATTGAACTGCAACTTCACGTCGTCAGGAATCTTTATACCGAGCTTGAAATCCGAGAACAGAGCTTCTTCTTTGGAGAGATGAATTTGAAATGCCCAGCGTTTGCTGTTCAAGCACTGCGATCGAAGCAAGGCTTCTTCAAACTTGTCTGGGATGCGACCCTCATCTCGTTTCGCCTTATTTATAACTACTGCAAACTCATCTTCGAACTTGGTGGCGGGGTCTACCCACCCCTCATCAAGGAACTCAACACCTTCCACCTGGTTGATGGTGATAGCCTTGGCAGGTGCTTGCTTGCCAGCGATGGCCGCCGTTGTGGTCAGACCCATTCCGATCAGCATGGCCAGGCCCAGAATGATGAACATGATGCGCTTAACCATGGTATTGCTCCTTCCCTCCTCATGACTAGAGGAGAGTATGTCAAAGGGCCGTATTGGCGGCTTTTGGCCACCAGCTTATGTTAACCTGTGTTAACTCTTTAGCTAACTACTTTAGTCGTGTTTTGTCAATAGCACCATTAAATAAACAAAAACCTCAATAAACACTTAGTGAGGCTTTAGCATTATCTTGATTGTCTATATCCCTTAGGATAAGTGCCGGTTACGCTACTGACTCCTGATTACTGTAGCCCTAGCCATTTACTAGAACAAGCGTCCATTTGACAGTAATCTATCATTGCCTCACTTATATATTTTTAATATAACAATTTTTTCAATATTTTACAATAGGGGAGAGAAGGGCCTGCCATGATCAGATAGTGTGGCTATCTGTAGGCAGGCCCAAGGCGTAAGCGTCAGATTTGACGCTTATTAGTGAGGATCAGGTCGAGACGAGACGGCTGGTCACTTCCTGAGCCACCAGAACAGGTCGATGACGGCCAGGGCCAGCAGGAAATGTTCCATGCTCATGGTATCACCTCCCTTCAGTGAGTGGTTGGGGGGATGGGTTGCTAGCAAGAGACAGCGAAGAAGGTCTCGATGTAGTCGGCGAACTTCAGGACGTTGAAGGGTTTGGGCCAGAACGGCACATGGTAGAGTTTCTGCAGGTGACGAACCTTGTCGGTGCGCTGGTGTCCGATCAGAACGACCGAACATCTCTCGGACATTTCCATGTCAGAGACCAGACCGCAGAGCCAGCCGCCATCCACCGTGGTAGTTTCGACGATGATGACATCGGGGAAGGGTCTGGTGCTCATCAGGAGTCCGGCGACATCGGCGGGGTGAAGGATCATCTTGGGTGTGGTGCTACCCTTGGGCAGGACCACATTGGTCAGCACTTTATGTCCTCTGCCTTCCAGAGCGTAGGCCACTGAGCGCAGGGTATCGTAGTTGTTGTCGTAGACAAAGATGAGTGACATGGCTGTTGACCTCCTTGTGGTTTTACCACTCCAGCTTGCTGAAGATGGTGATCAGAATCCGAAGAGCGCGGTTGAGCTTGGGCATGATTGTCACCTTTCGCTTGGCTACAAAAAAACGTCTCTGGACAAGAGACGAGTTTTTATAGCATAACAAAAAAAGCAATGCCGGTTACGCTACTGACTCCTTACTGCCTTATCCGCTAGCTGGCGGAAAGCGTCCAATTTTGGACAGCAATTCAACGTCTCATTGTGATAGATCCTCATGTTGGCAAAGAACGTATGTTACCAAAAAACACCTCTTGTCTGGCAATGAGGCGTTTCCAATAGCTGGTTGATTTATATCAACATTCAATGGGGGTTACGCTACTGGCTCCCGACTATCCAAGCGTCCAAATACAGATAGTTGTTCAATGCCTCATTTAGGTATTCAATTGTATTTCAAAAATAGCCTACCATAAATATTATATTTTGTCAATAGAAGTTGTTTCTAAGCCTCAAAATTAAATACTAAACCAGCTAAATATATGAGGAAAATGCCAAAAATAAACCAAATAATTTGGGTAAATTGATTAGCTCTTTTTTGCTCTTGCAAATGGGGCATGATATCTGATAGGGCAATGTATAGGAAACTGCCGGCCGCCAAGGAAACTAAAATATTTTCATGATGGGCTGTTTGCGCATAAAAATAGGTGAGGGTAGCGCCAAAGACAGCTATGAGGCCAGATATAAAATTCCAAAACAATGCTTTGCCCTTACTAAAACCCGAGTGCAGTAGCAGACTGTAATCGCCAAGCTCTTGAGGTATTTCGTGAATAGCAATAGCCAAAGTGGCTGCCCAGCCAATAGACGGGCTTATAGCAAAACTGGCGGCGATGACTATGCCATCAACAAAGTTGTGTAGACCATCACCGATTAAGATATTTATGCCAGCCGGGTGTATCGCTGTTTTTTTATTTTGATCATGGTGTTTATGGCAATGGTGCCAATGCAGGTATTGTTCGGCTAAAAATAAGAAAACAATGGCCCCTAAGATATATAGAGCCGGCTGTTTTAAGTTCCCATTGTTTATAGACAGGCTAAAAATTTCCGGTAGCATATGCAAGAACACATTACCCAAGAGCACGCCGGCCGCCAGAGCAATAGCGGCGTCCATCAGACGGTGGCTATAATGATTTTTGGAAAATATAAGCAAGCCGACAAATGATAGTAGGCTGATGCCTAAAGAGGCAATAATGATATTAAGTAGCATTAGTATATTTATTTAATATTTAAACATGGCATTTATCGCATAAGCCGATAATTTGTATTTGATGTCTGATAATAGTGAAATTTTTGGGAGTTTTTATCTTGACTTGGCAGGGAGTGCAAAATATCTTGTGGCATTTTTGGCAAATCAAGTGATGATGGTGGCTAGGGGAGAGGTGGTAGATTTTTTCTGGCCTATCATCGTCAATGCTGTCTTCATAAACTAGTTGAGCTTTTTTAAATTTTTCTAGTATGCGGTAAATAGAAACTAAGTTTATGGTTTCTTTATTTTTTTGCCAAATATTTTTGGCGGACAGGGGGGAATGTGATTTTTTTAAAGTTTCCAAAACCAGCAGGTTGGCCCTAGTCACCTTTAGTCCGATTTTTTGAATAATAGCCTTATTTTCCATATAGCTTTAGTCTAGCATATAATCTTTACAAAAGCAAGTGGTTTGCTTTATACATAATGTAAGTCTTGAAAAAAAGTCTATTTCGTGGTATTTTAAAGGCATGCAAATTTCCCCAGAAATCATCCAGCTTTATAAAAAACTGGAAAAAATTTATCGCTACCATGAACTCATAGCTAGCGAAGAAAATAAGATTGAAGTTGAAGAAATTACTAGTCATTTTTCGGCGCTTTACGAGAAATTGAGAAATACAGTGGACTTCAAAGAAGTCCATCTGCTTCGCCGATATGCGATTGAGCGCAATCTCAAGCGTCGTTTTATCATGGAGCTACTCAAACCCCAGATTGCCGCTGGGCTTCTGGAAGATCTAGTACGCTCTCGCTATCTGGCTAATCGGACTATTCCTGAATCGCAAATAAAAAAAGTAGAAAACATCATTGCTAAATACAATGAGTTATTTCTGCTCATGAATGATTTGTATCATGGCGATGATATAAAGGATTATTTTGATTGGCTGATTGCTCTGGAGGCCTGTGAGATTGACATATTGCTTAATCCCGAAGATGTGGCTGATGCTGTGATTGAAACCATGTATCAAATCACTAAGTCTCGGATCAAGATTAAAGGCGATGATTTGAATGTCAAAGAGAAAAATATCCAGCTCTATATCGCTATCCACAAGTCTTTGGTAAAATCTGATGATATTATTATTTCTTTCCATCTTTTAAATCTTTATTTTGATCGTTGGCTGACAGCTGATGCTGAGACCATTAAAACTATGGCGGCTCATTTGCCAGAGATTTATCGCACCATTCAGCGTCACCTCAAGCATCCTTACCAGCGTCGCATTTATCAATCTATTAAGGAGCCGGTGGTGACTTTTCAGATTTTGTATGACTTAATCTTAAGTAAAAATGGCAATATAGCTGAACTGCAGGAGCTTTTGACTGATCCTGAGGCGCTAGAGGTGGAAGCTAAATTGTTGATTGCTCAGAAATATAAAAAGATAAAGCGGCGCATCAGCAGTGCTTCTATTCGAGCAATTATTTATATTTTTATTACCAAAGTTTTGTTTGCTATAGTACTGGAGTTGCCTTATGAATTGTATATTATCAAAGAAATGAACTATTTTAATCTCGGCATCAATGTTATTTTTCCGCCAGTCCTTATGTTTTTGGTGACTTTGACCATAGTGCCGCCAACTAAGAAAAACACCGATAAGATACTTGAACATCTGCATAATGTGATTTACAATAACCCTGAACAGTCTATACTCTGTCAGCTCAAGACTAAGTATAGGAAGAGCTTAAGCTATCAGATTTTTTATTATTTTATGTACACAGCTTTGTATATTATAGTTTTTGGTTCCATTATTTATATGTTGCGGCGCTTAAATTTTAATCTACTTAGTGGCGCGATTTTCTTGTTTTTCTTAACAGCCGTGAGTTTTTTTGCTATGCGCATACGTTCGGCCGCTCGCGAGCTCAAGGTAGAAAAGGAAAAAGAAGGTGTGGTGTCATTTTTGGTCAATTTTTTCGCTTTGCCAATAGTGGCGGCCGGCCGTTATATGGCTAGCAAGTTCAAAAAAATTAATCTTTTCGCTTTTGTTATGGATTATATTGTGGAGGCGCCGTTTAAGCTGTTTGTAGCGGCCTTGGAGCATTGGTTGGGCTTTATGCGGGAAAAGAAAGAAGAAGTCTTCCATGATAATCAATAATCAAGTATCAGCTCTTAGAAAAATAGTTGGCGCAAGCTAGCTATTTTTGGTATAATAATACTGTTAAAAGTATAATAATTTTAATAAAAAAATTATGTCTTTAAGCAAAACAGTAGAGCTAGTATTTACCATAGTAATGCTCTTATTTTTATCAACTATAGTTTTGGCTGTTTTGGTCGGTATCACTATAGTACAGCAATTGGAGTCTTTTGATGTTGGTATGCAGGGTCAGGTTATTTTTGTGGCCGGTATGTTCGCGGTATTTATTTATATTACCAAGATGATTATTGATCGTATCCGCGAGTATCATCGTTATATTTAAAACAAAAATTAAAAATTTATGATCAGGAATAAGGTCACCACTATTGGCGGTGCGGCTCAGGATTTGATGTTTTATACGGATGAGATGGAGCTTATAGATAATAAAAAAAATGATTTGTTGCGCCAAAAGCTGATTGCTTTTGAATACGGCGCTAAGATTTATAGTAAGAAATTTTATTTGACTTGGGGTGGCGGCGGCGCCAATACAGCTGTCAATTTTGCTTCTTTAGGTATTAAGAGCCAAGTGATTGTGGCGGTTGGGGATGATCTGATTGGCCGCGCCATGATAGAGCATTTGAAAAAGCGCAAAGTTAATACTAAATTGATTCAGAAAGAAGATAAGACTGACACGGGTATTTCTTTTATTGTTAATGTTGGTCAGGCTAATGAGCATGTGATTTTTGCTTATCGTGGTGCCAATGATAAATTAGACTTAAATCAAAAGTTGATAAAGAAAATAAACACTCCTTGGATTTATTTAACCTCACTGTCAGGTAATTTTACCAGTAGCTTGGAAAATATTTTCCATCACAGTGAGCGTAAAAAAATAAAAGTAGCCTGGAATCCTGGGTCTAATCAATTGCAATTGGGTTTGAAAAAACTAGCCAAATATATGAGGCGAACAGAAGTTTTTGACGTTAATCGTGATGAAGCTTTGGAACTGTTGGTTAGTGTTAGCGGTGCCAAGGTTAAGGATAATATCAATTATATTTTAAAAAATTTGCATAAATATGGGCAAAAATTGACGGTTGTAACTGATGGACCGCGCGGGGCTTATGTCTATGATGGTCAAAAAGTTTATTTTCAGGCGGCCTTGAAAAAGCGTGGTGTTAATACTACCGGTGCTGGTGATGCTTTTGGTTCGGCCTTTGTCGCTGGTCTTATAAAATATAAAGGGGATTTAACTAAGGCTTTGAAGCTGGCGATTATTAATAGCAATGCCGTAGTCATGAAGGTTGGTGCTCAAGAAGGCTTGCTTCAAGCGCGTGATTTGAAAAAATATAATTTATAATGTTTCGTCACTCTGGAGCGTAGCGATAGAGTCTAAAATTTTGTAGATTCTATCACTCTCCGCCAGCCGGCGGATCGTTCCAGAATGACATATTAGAAACTGTATGAAAAAAGTTATTGCTGAAATATCAGCTAGGCATTTGCACATATCTCAAAAAGATTTGGCTAAGCTTTTTGGGGCGTCTTATAAATTGAAGCCAATCAAGGATTTATCTCAGCCCGGAGAATTTGCTTCTAGTGCCATGGTTGATTTAATTGGTCCCAAAAATAAGATGGCTAAGGTGCGCATTGTCGGGCCAGTAAGGCCAAAGACTCAAGTGGAATTATCAGCCACTGATGCCCGCTATTTGGGGATAAACCCAGTGTTTAGAGTTTCTGGAGACACAAGTGGCACGCCCGGCGGATTAGTAGTCAAAGGCCCAAAAGCTAAAATCAATTTAACTAGCGGCGTAATTGTAGCTTTGCGGCATTTGCATTTGCCAACTGATCAGGCCAAGGCTTGGGGACTGAAAACTGGTGATATTGTCCGGGCAGTAGTCAGAGGGCCGCGCTCTCTAGTTTTTGATGGCATTGTAGTGAGAGTGGGTAATTATCAAACTAGAATTCATCTTGATACTGATGAGGGTAATGCCGCCGGACTTTTAAGTTGTAGTAAAATAGATTTGGATATATGAAGCATCTATTAATATTAAATAACGGTAGTAGCAGTTTACGTTTTGCAGTTTTTGAATTGGAGAAAAAAACTGCCAAGGAAGTTTTGGCTGGTTCTTTTTCACTTATTAATACCAAAAGCGTATTGGTTTATAATCAGGGCCACAAAAAATATAAAATAAATTATCAGACTGGCTATAATCTCAAAAATTGGTGGCACTATATGCATGGCATTCTCACTAAGTATGATATTGCCTATGTGGGTTTAAGATTAGTGCATGGCGGCGAGGAGTTTGTAGATACTACCAAAGTTGATGGAGATTTTTTAAAACGTATTGTAAAGTATAATGATTTAGCGCCCTTGCACAATCCAGCTGCTTTGGAGCTTATTGGCCTAGTTAAGGACACTTGGCCGCGAGTAAAGATTGCCGCTAGCTTTGATACAGCTTGGTACAAGGATTTGCCTCAAGCCGCTTATCTTTATTCTTTGCCGCTCAAGTATTATAGGGACTATAAAATCAGAAAATATGGCTTTCATGGCCTTAGCCACGAAGCGGCTACCCTGTATGCCGCCAAGGTACTGGGCAAAAAATTAAATAAGCTTAAAGTCATTACTTGCCACTTGGGTTCAGGCAATAGTTTGACTTGGTATATGGATGGCCAGGTTAAAGACACAACCATGGGCTTTTCACCCAACGAAGGCCTGACTATGGCAACGCGATCTGGTGATGTGCCGGTTAGCATTGCGGTTTATCTGGCTAGCCAGCTCAAAATGCCATTAGATAAAATTGAAAAAATACTTAATGAACAGTCTGGACTCTTAGGTCTAGCGGGCACTTCTGATTTGCGTAATATCCTCTTAGCTTGCGGTTATAAGGTGGCAGGATTCAAATCCAGTTGGAAGTTTACAGCTGAACAAAAAAAATTAGCGCGCTTGGCTTTGGATATTTATGTTTATGATATTAGGCGCTACTTGGCATCGTATCTGGCTATGAGCAAAAATTTGGACGCTATTGTTTTTACTGGCACAGTCGGTGTGGCTAGCCAGTCAGTGCGCAAATTAGTGCTTAGTGGCTTATCCAAACCCAAACATTGTCAAATAATTATTGCCCCAGAAGGGGAAATGAAAAATTTAGCAGATAAAACAAAAAAATGTCTAATCAAATAGGGCCACTACTGGCTCAAAACTCTGACCAAGTTATGCAAAATTTGGCAGACTCAGAAAAAAAATTAACAGAAGTTAATCAAAAATTGGTTGATTTGGTTAATCAGTATAATAATTTAAATAAATCAGATGATTGGTCAGTTTTTTTTGATGTCAGCACAATATATTTTTGGTTGATAATCGGAGGTTTATTTTTATTATCACTTGGTTTGCTACTGTTGCGCAGTGAACTCAAAAAACCAAAAGATAAAATTATTGGAGCATCGTTGTCGTCAGTAGAGGAGTCAACACAAGAAGAGACTTTAACTCCAGAACCAGTTGTAAAAATTAAATCAGTTAAAGAAGTAATTGCTGAAGAAGAACAAGAAGAGGCCAAAGAAGAAGAGGAAGAAGAGCCAACCAAGCCAAAGCCAAAAAAATCTAAGCGGGTGGTTAAAATTAAGGTGGTTAAGGTAAAATAATTATAAATTTCCCATTTATTTGATTTCTTGCTAAAATAATCACTGTCTCTAGTTAATCAGTGATTATTTGTTTTTATGCCTTATATTTGGCAACTAAAAGATAGGGTAGATCAAGATTTTTTAAATAAATTCCCCGAATTGCCACCACTTGTGGCCCAGCTTTTGTATAACCGTGATTTAAACACACAAGCGGCTATGGACGAGTTCCTGATGCCTGATTATAGCCAAGATGTCCATGATCCGTTTTTGTTTAAAGACATGGACAAGGTTTGTAAGCGTGTTTATCAAGCTATAGAAAAAGAGGAGCTAATTACAGTTTATGCTGATTATGATGCTGATGGAGTGAGTGCGGCAGTAATCTTAGGGGGTATTTTGGCTGACCTTGGCGCAAAAGTAACTGTTTATTTACCCCACAGGGAAAAAGAAGGTTATGGACTCAATTCGCCAGCCATAGAAGAGATTGCTAAAACTGGCACAAAACTAATAATCACTTGTGATTGTGCTATTAGCAATGTTGAAGAAGTGGATTTAGCTAATAGTCAGGGTATAGATGTGATTATCACTGACCATCATACTATTCCAGAGACATTACCTAAGGCTTTTGGCATTATTCATCCTAGGGTTCCTGGTGAAGATTATCCTTTTAAGTTTTTGGCGGGCGGCGGTGTAGCTTTTAAGTTGGCTCAAGCCTTGCTTCGTCATGCTGATAATAAATTTGAAATAAAAGATAAAGAATCCAAAGAAAAGTGGCTATTAGATATGGTAGCCATTTCTACAGTAGCAGATATGGTGCCGGTTTTGGGAGAAAATCGGACTTTGGTAAAGCATGGGCTCATAGTACTCAAAAAGACGCGGCGCGTGGGACTTAAGATGATGCTCAAAGTTGCTGGCATTGACCCTAAAGATGTTGATGCTACAACCATTGCTTTTGCTATAGCGCCGCGTATCAATACTGCTGGCCGCATGGATCATGCTAATGTGGCTTATTATCTGCTAATTGAAGAAGACGAGGTCAAAGCCGCCGAGATGGCGGCTAGCCTCAATCAAAACAATATTGACCGCCAGCGAATTACTGAGCAGATTATCCGTGAAGCCAAAACTCAGCCAATAAATTTGGAAGATAAATTAATAGTATTTTATAAAGCTGATTGGCCGGCTGGGTTGATTAGTTTGGCCGCCAATCGCTTGCTTAGAGATTTTAATCGGCCTTGTCTGGTTGTTTGCGGTCAGGGTGAAAAGATTGTCGGTTCAGCTCGGAGTTTTGGCGAGTTTGATATTACGGCCGCCCTAGAACAAAACAAAAGTCTGCTAATGCGTTTTGGCGGGCATCCGCAAGCCGCCGGTTTTACTGTTACTGATGCTAACTATGATACATTGATAAGTAACCTAAAAAATCTGGCTCAAGAAAAATTAAAAGATGTTGTTTTTCAAAATAAATTAGTTATTGATAAAAAAATTGATTTTAGTGAAATAAATTGGGAGCTGACTGATTGGCTGGTCAAATTTGAACCTTATGGCCAGGCTAACAGCGAACCGATTTTTATGACAGAAAATGTCACAGTCAGCCAAGCGCGCAAAGTCGGCGCTGACAATAAGCATTGGAAATTGGAATTAGCCCAGGGTAACAAAAAAATTAGCGCCATTGCTTTTGGACTGGCTGATTTTGATTTGGTTATTGGCCAGCAAATAGACATTGTTTACAATATCAATGTCAATGAGTGGAATGGCAATCGTGAAATTCAAATGAAAATTAAAGATATTCGTAAGGCGAAATAATAAAGTGTAATTCGTCATTCTGGAGACATCCGAAGGAGGTCGATAGAATCTATTAGTATAAATAAAGTTATAGATTCTATCAGTCTCCGCCAGCTGGCGGATCCTTCCAGAATGACATTTTAAAAACTATATGATAAAAGCAAAATTATTTACAGACGGTGGTGCTCGCAATAATCCTGGTCCAGCCGCTATTGGTGTAGTCTTGTATAAAGATGACAAGATTTTGGATACCATTTCTCATTTTATTGGCAAAGCTACCAATAACCAAGCCGAGTATGAAGCTATTATTGCTGGCCTGAAACTCGCTCATAAGCACAAGATTGATACTTTGGAGTGCTATTTGGATAGTGAGTTGGTAGTCAAACAGATGCGCCAAGAATACAAGGTCAAAGACAAAGAACTGCAAAAATTGTTTGTGCAAGCTTGGAATCAGACTTTAAATTTTAAAAAAATCACTTGGCACCATATTCCTAGGGAGAAAAATGAAGTTGCTGATAAATTGGTTAATTTGGCTTTAGACAGGGAAACTGGGCGGGGTTGATTTTTTGGGCTAAAAATGTTACTTTAAAGACAATGTCAGCCGATTTTTCCTGGCCTATTTTTGGCCATAAAAACCAATTGAAGTTTCTGCAAGATACGTTGAGGCAAGGACGCTTGGCCAACACTTATTTGTTTTATGGGCCGAGCGGCTTGGGCAAAAAAATGATGGCTGATTATTTTGCTCAGAGCCTTTTTTGTCAAGCAGAAACAACTAAACCTTGCGGTCAGTGCCAAAATTGCCGCTTGATAAGCCGTGGAACCTTTTTGGATCTTTATAAATTAGGTTACAATCAAGATTTGAGCATTGATAATGTCCGGGAATTCTTACATAGTTTGTCTTTGTCCAATGTAAGCGGGGAAAGGAAATTAGCAATTATCTACGGTGTGCATACTATCAATTTGTTCAGTGCCAACGCTCTTTTAAAAACTTTGGAAGAACCGCCAAAAAATACAACTATTATTTTAATTGCCGACTCTATTGTCAATTTGCCAGCCACGGTAATGTCTCGAGCTCAACTCCTGAAGTTCAAATCATTGAGTAGGGATGATATGAAAGCTTGGCTGGCTACTTATGATTTTAGTGAGTCTGAAAAAGAAACTATCATTAATTTGTCATTTGGCAAGCCGGGCGTAGCCCTAAAGATGATGGCTGATCATTTGGATAATTTTAAAACCAACGCTGATTTTATTATCAAGCTTTTATCCAGTAATACCTTTAATTACATGCAGGCCATTGATAAGTGGTTTGAAACACTCAAAAAAGACCATGCTGGCTACAAAGTCTATGAACTAGGCAATTTGACCAAGGATTATTTAGACTTATTTGAGGTTTTCTTACGTGATCTTTTGTGGATTAAGCTGGGCCGGCCTATAGTGACTGAACTTTACCGTGATGATTTGCAGAAAATAGCCAAAGAATTTAGTGCCGACAGTCTGGTCAATAATTTATTATCTTTAAATAAAATGAAACAAAAATTATCATATAATGTTTCGCCGCAACTTTTGTGGGAAAATTTACTCTTAAGCGTCAAATAAAAAGTATGCAAAATAAAAATAGGCATCTTTTAAAATTTTTTACTCTGATTTTAGTCGCACCCTTAGTTTTGTCTGGTTGTGTGCAAATAAAAAAGGATGGCAATGGGACCTCTAATTCATCAGCCGCTACAGCCGGCGGTTTGTTTCGTAGTAGTGATTTAGGAGAAACTTGGGATAGGGTAACGACTATCTACACTTTAGGAGAAAAGAAAATGAATTTTAATGCCGCTAGCATTACTACTATTGCTCTGGATGCTTTAGATGATAAAGCCATATATATTGGTACGCAGTTAGACGGTGTTTTTTATAGCTATAATTATGGCGAAGGCTGGTTCAATACTTTGCACGGCAAGGGCATAGTCAATGATATTGCCATTGATCCCAAGGCCAACTGTACTATTTTTGCGGCTGTGCACAATACTATCTATAAAAGCACAGATTGTTCGCGTACTTGGAAAAGCACTTATTTTGAAGCCTTGCCCGGGCAATATGTAACCGCTCTAGCCATTGACGCTAGTAAAAATAATATTGTCTATGCTGGCACTTCTGGCGGCACCTTTGTTAAGAGCTCTGATTATGGCAAGTCTTGGGATGTGCTTAATCGTTTTGACGACAGTATTAAAGAGATTATTATTCAGAATCATTCCGACAGTAATATTTTGTACGTAGTTAACCAGAAAAAAGGTATTTTTAGAAGTAGCGACGGGGGACTGCATTGGGAGGATTTGATGCAACTGGATGTTGACTTGGTTGATATTGATGAAGACACCAAATTGGCTGATGCTATAAAACTTAGAAAAGAAAAGTTAAAATTAGCAGAAACAGATCAATTGCCGGCCGGTGATTTAGAGAAATTGCTTAGTGATAAATACAAGACTTTTGGGGCAGTTAGCGGGACTAAGGTGAGTTTGTCTTTTAGCAGTGATATGAGCAACAAAGATGCTGTAATTTATGCTAATAAACTTGGTATTTTTAGGCTTAAATATAGCGATGGCGTCTGGCAACAGCTCAAGCTTTTGACTCCAGACAAAAAAGATACTATATATTCAGTAGTTGTTAATCCTCAGGATACTAAAGAAATTATATATGGCACTACCAATGCCATGTATCACTCTATTGATGGAGGTGTTAATTGGAAGATTAGTTCCTTGCCAACTGCTTTTGCCGCTAAAGTCTTAAAATTTTCCCTGGATAACAAATTTTTATACATGGGAGCTTATAAGTTAAACACTAAATAAAATTTTATGCATAGATTAGTAGACAATGGTAAGGCTAATTTTGACAAAGCTTTAGATTTTGTAAAAACTGATATCGGTTCACTAAGGACTGGCCGAGTAGCGCCTAGTTTGGTAGAGAAAGTACCAGTTGAATCTTATGGTACTGTGTCAGATTTGATGCACTTGGCTTCTATCACCGCGCCCGAACCACAGACTATCATTATCAAGCCTTGGGATCCTGGCGTAATCAAAGATATTGAAAAAGCCCTTGGCAAAGCAGATATTAGAGTTAGTCCAGTGGTTGATGGCCAGGTTATTAGGCTTAATTTTCCATCGCTAACCGAAGAGACGCGCAAGGAGCTGGCCAAAGTTTTACACAAGAAGTTAGAAGAAGGCCGCATTGCTTTGCGCGGTGTTAGAGAAAAAATTCGTGAAGAAATCATGTCGGCTGAAAAAGATAAGACTATTTCTGAGGATGAAAAATTTCAAGCTCTCAAAGAGCTGGATGAACTGACTAAGGATTATAACGACAAGATCAAAGTTTTGGGGGATAAAAAAGAAACAGAAATAATGACAATTTAATTATGACAACTATTATAGCTTTTATTTTAATTTTGGGTTTAGTGATCCTAGTACATGAACTAGGTCACTTTATTAGTGCTCGCAAGCTCAAAGTGACAGTGGAGGAGTTTGCTATTGGTTTTCCGCCGCGTATTTTTGGCTGGCGTGTTTGGCAAGAGAAAAAGCTAAAAGTTTTAGCTAAAACTGAAGAAGTATCAGTAGTAGATACAGTCAAGGAAGTTGATGAATTGGAGACTATAACCAAGCGCCAATGGTTTTGGGCAAATAAATACAAAAAAGAGGCAGCCGGCGATAACCCCAGTATTATTTATTCTATTAATCTTTTGCCGATTGGCGGTTTTGTAAAAATTAAAGGTGAATCAGGCGATGATGAACCCGATGATCCTAATAGTTTAGCTAATCAGCCCAAGTGGAAGAAATTGATTATTATTTCCTCTGGGGTATTTATGAATTTTGTTTTAGCTTTTGTTTTGCTGTCGGCCGCTTTTTATTTTGGCCTGCCTCAGGCCATTGATAAGGAAACAGCTGGCCAAAAAATTATTGATAAGCGAGTGGTTATTGCGGAAGTAGCCAAATCTAGCCCAGCCCAAGAGCAAGGTTTAAAAGTTGGCGATGAGATTATTTTGGTTAATGGACAAAGCTTTGATAATTCTCAAGCCGTTTATGAGTCTATAGCCAAAAACAGTAAAGAAGAAATAACCTTAACTATCAATAGAAGCGGGGAGTCTGAAGAAATAAAAGTCAAGCCGAGGGTTATAGACGAGGGTCAGAATCCAGTTGTCGGTATTGGCATGATTGATACTGGTATTATTAAATATGGCTTAGTGGGTAGCTTGTGGCAGGGCTTAAAAACTACAGGAATTATGATAGTGCGTATCGTCCAAGCCCTATACTATCTACTATCTGATTTGATTGTTCATGGTCGAGTCGGTGAGGAATTTGGCGGTCCGATTGCGGTAGCGGTTGTGACTGGTGAGATTGTCAAATTGGGTTGGATTTATATTTTGCAGTTTGCCGCCGTATTATCTATTAACCTTGGTGTACTCAATTTTTTTCCTTTTCCCGCACTGGATGGCGGTTATGCTCTATTCACTTTAACAGAGATGATTAGCCGGCGTAAATTAAATAGAAAAGTAGAAACCTGGATTCATAATAGCGGTTTTATCATTTTAATTGCCTTATTTGTTCTGATTACTTTTAGAGATTTGGGCCGTTATGGCGGGCAGATTATGACAGCTGTCAGAAATTGGTTTTAATGATTTATGAAGTTTGTTGTTAAAAAAAATAAAGATAATTCAGTAGTGGTAATGCGTCATTTAGGTTATCATCCTCACCGCCAAGGCGCTAGTTTTGTTCGGCGACTTACCTCAGATGATTTTCCGCGGCTTCATGCTTATCTCAGAAATGTTGGCGATGATTGGGAAATATCTTTGCATCTTGATCAGAAGGGAGCTTGTTATGCCGGTAGCCGGGCGCATAGCGGTGATTATGACGGAGATGTGTTAGATACTGAGAAAGAAAGAATTGTAAATTTTTTAAATAAATAAGTTATAGCTTATATGCGACAGTCACAATTATTTGGCAAAACTAGAAAAGACGTAAGCCAAGAAGAAAAAAGCATCAATGCCGAGCTACTCACACGAGCTGGTTTTATTGAAAAACACATGGCTGGTGTTTATAATTATCTGCCTTTAGGTTTAAAAGTTTTTCGTAAAGTTGAAAATGTTATTCGCGAGGAGATGAATGCCATTGGCGGACAAGAAATGCTCATGACGGCTCTTCAACCCAAAGAGCTATGGGCCAAGACTGGCCGTTGGTTGGATATGCAGAACATCATGTATCAATTCAAGGATCAAAATGGCAATGAGGCGGGTTTGGCCCCCACTCACGAAGAAGCTATTACAGAAATAGTTAAAAAGCAGGTGAGTTCTTATAAAGATTTGCCTTTGTATTTATACCAAATACAAAGTAAGTTTAGAAATGAAAAAAGAGCCAAGTCCGGACTCTTGCGTGGCCGGGAATTTAGCATGAAAGATCTCTATAGTTTTCATGCTGATGAATCAGATTTAGATAATTATTATATGGTAGTCCATGATGCTTATATGAAAATATTTAAGCGTTTGGGACTAGAGGCTTTTTCCGTGGAGGCATCAGGCGGAGCTATGAGTAAACAATTTTCTCATGAGTTCATGGTCAAGACTGAGTCTGGTGAAGATTTGACGATTTTTTGTTCTAAGTGTTCTTGGGCGCAAAACGCCGAGATTGCTCAGGCTAAAGCTGGCGACAAGTGTCCTGATTGCGGTTCTAATTTGGCTGTAGCCAAAACTGTTGAAGCGGGAAATATCTTTCGCTTGGGTACAAAATATTCTAGCGCTTTAGGCTTAACTTATACTGATAAAAATGGCCAGAACCATGACGTACTCATGGGTTGTTATGGTATTGGGTTGAGTCGAATCATGGGCACTATTGTGGAAGTTAGCCATGACAAAGATGGTATGATTTGGACCAAGGCTAGCAGTCCTTATCATGTTCATTTGCTAAATTTATCAAAAAATGATAAGACAGATAAGGCTTCAGATGCTGTTTATAAAAAACTAATAGCGGCTGGACTAGATGTGCTCTATGATGATAGGGATATTTCTTTTTCTAAAAAGCTAAAGGACGCTGATTTAATAGGTATTTGTTGGCAATTGATAATCAGTGATAAACGCGATACATTAGAGTTAGTTTATAGGGCGGATCACAGCAATCAGTTAGTTGATGAAACCACAGCTATTAAGATAATCAAAGATTTTTATTTATAAATGTTTAGGAAAGTTTTTAAAAGTTTTTCTAAAGATATCGGTATTGACCTAGGTACGGCCAATACTTTGGTTTATGTCAAAAATCAGGGCATTGTTATCAATGAACCGTCGGTTGTGGCTATCAATAATCGCACTGAAAAGATTGTGGCTGTCGGTGATGATGCCAAAATCATGTTAGGCAAGACGCCACAGCACATTACAGTTACTAGGCCGCTAGTTGACGGTATTATTTCTGATTTTGAAGTATCGGAAAAGATGATCAAGTATTTTATTGAAAAAGTGCACCGTGATTCTTTTACTTTTATGCCGCGTCCTAGAGTAGTCATTGGTATCCCTTTGGAAATCACTGAAGTGGAAAGAAAGGCAGTAGAGGACTCAGTGATGGGCGCGGGCGCCTCGGAAGTATTACTTATAGAGGAACCCATGGCCGCGGCGATTGGCGCTGGCCTGCCTATTCAGGAGGCTTCAGGCAGTATGGTGGTAGATATTGGCGGCGGTACTAGTGAAATAGCCGTTATTTCTCTAGGTGGAGTAGTGTCTTTTCGTTCCATAAAGTTGGCCGGTGACAAGCTTAATGAAGCTATCATTCAATACGCTCGCGATAAATTCAATCTGCTCTTAGGTGAGAGAACAGCCGAGCGGATAAAAATTCAGATTGGTTCAGTTTTGCCGCTGGATAAGCCAATAGTGACTACCATGCGTGGTCGTGATTTGCTTTCTGGTTTGCCCAAAGAAGTGCAGGTGACAGACACTAATATTAGAGAGGCAATTTCTAAAATAATTAAAGTCATTATTGAAAATATTAAAGATACTATTGAAAACACTCCGCCTGAATTAGTTTCTGATTTATATGAAAAGGGTATGGTCTTAACTGGCGGTGGGGCGCTTCTGCGTGGTTTAGACACACTTATTGCTCATGAGACCAAGATGCCAGTTCACATCACTGATGATCCCTTAACAGCTGTGGTCAGGGGCACGGGCAAGGTGCTAGATGATTTGGATAATTTGCGGGAAATACTTTTACCATCAACTAAAGATACTCGCTTGAGCTAAAAATTAGATTTATGTTAAAACAAAATATCAAGGTTTTTTCTTTATTCCTGGTAGTAGTAGTTTTATTTATTTTATTTAAAAATGGTAATGTTTTTGATGTTGGTACGATTTTTCGTCATTGGTTGGGTCCCAAACAGGTCATAAATAGCCTGCTAAGTCCGGGAGGTAGCCTAGAGGAAGACTATAAAAATTTGCTTGTATCCAATAGTGAGTTAAAAATTTTGGCTGAAGAAAATAGGCAACTGCGTGATTTATTGGCTCTAAAAAAAGAAAAACAATACAATATGGTAGTGGCCAATGTTTTGAGCCGTGACCCAATTAATCGTAATATTGTTTTGATAGATGCTGGTAGTGGCCAAAATATAAAAGTGGGCCAAGCTGTAGTGGTTAATCAGGGCATTATTGTTGGTAAGGTTATTGATGTTGGCAGTGATTTTGCTAAAGTGAGGTTGCTAACTGATAATTTTAGCAAATTAGCTGTTAAAGTGGGCAATGATTATCAGATATCCGGTGTTTTAACCGGCTCTCTGGGTTTGGTTATGGATTTGACATATATTCCTCAGGAGCAGGAGATCAAAAAAAATGATCCAGTAGTGACTGCTGACTTGGACACTAATATTCCGCCGGGCCTGGTAGTTGGTAAAATTGAAGAAGTGACTTTTTCCCAAGAAGAGGTTTTTAAAAAAGCTTCAGTAGCGCCGCTAATTAATTATGACACTTTATCAATTTTGGCAGTCATCACGCCTTTATGAAATATTTATATGTTATCTTAGTATATATAGTAGCGGCTTATTTTTTTACAATATTAAATTTTTATGATAGGCAGTTACAATTTTTACAACCATTTTTCATGGCAACTTTATTAGTATATTTTAATAATGATAATCCCTGGTTGTACTATGGCTTTGCGGCCATAGCGGGCTTATTTATGGATTCGTTTACAGGAATTTTTGGCTTATATACGATTATTTTTTTAATAATTATTTTTACATTGCGGACACTACAATTAACTGTCCTTACTTCAAAAAATATTTTGACTATTATCTTACTTACGACTTTAGCTTGGTTCATATTTTGGTTAGCTTTTTGGCTGGTTAATTTTGTAGCTGGTTGGCAGTTTTATGATTTTAGCTGGCCATTACTCGCACCAATAGTCAAAATGACCGTTGTTAGTGTTTTGTTTATTATATTTTTTCATTTATTGCATTTTAATTTTTGGACTAAAAGACATGGCCAAAGGCAATCCTTTTAAAATACAAGAAGGTAGCATTCGGGATGCCAAGGTCAGCAGTTTTATCAGGTATAGGCAGAGTGGCGATTATCTAGACCTTGATTGGATACCTAAGGCTGAACACCTTGGCCGTTTTTTTGCTAGCCATAAAATAAAAAATTTAATTTTATTTTTTTCTGTATTTATAGTGCTTCTATGGGGGCGAGCCATGTATTTACAGATAATAAAAGGGGACTATTTTCGCTTGGTAGCTGAGGGCAATCGGATTCGCTCGGAAGTCATACCGGCTAATCGTGGCTTAATTTATGATAGGTTTGGCAATTTATTGGTCAAAAATGTTTCTTATTTCTTTTTATATATAAAGCCGGATTTATTGCCCAGCGATGAAGCCGCCAAGGAAAAAATATTTGATGAGCTGGCCAGCACTTTAGTCATTGATAAAAATGAATTAAAAAATCGTTTTTATAATAATAAAAAAGACATTGATAAGATATTGGTTTATGAAAATGTGCCTTATGACGCCGCTATCAAATTGATGATACAATCAGAAGATCAGGATAGTCTGGAGATTGCCTATGAGCCGCGCCGGCAGTATTTTGTTGATTTTGGTTTATCACCGACGCTGGGATATTTGGGTGATGTTAATACTGAAGACTTAAAAGACAAGCGTTATAATTATCATAGCCGTATTGGTAAGGATGGTTTGGAGCTGACTTATGAGGAGGCCTTAAAAGGCCGAGATGGCTTTAAGCAGATTGAAGTTGACGCTTTATTTAGGGAAAAAAGCATTATTTCCCGCACTGATCCAATTGATGGTAGTGATTTGATATTAACTATTGACTCCAAAGCTCAAGCTAAATTGACAGAGATAATGAGTCAAAACGCTAGCCGGACTGGTAAAAATAAAATGGCTGCAGTAGTTTTGGATGCCCAAGATGGGGGAGTATTGGCCATAGGATCACTGCCAACTTTTGACAATAATATTTTTACTACCGTCCTAAATACATCTGATTATGAGAAAATTATCAGCGATCCAAACACGCCCATGCTTAATCGGGTAGTGGCCGGCACTTATCCCTTGGGTTCGGTTTTTAAAAGTGTGGTTGGTTCGGCGGCTCTAGAAGAAAAAATAATTACACCTCAGTTTAAGGTAAATAGCGTGGGTGGTATCAATGTCGGCGGTAATTTTTTTCCTGATTGGCGTCCCGGCGGACATGGTTCTACAGATATATATTGGGCTATTGCCGACTCAGTCAATACTTTTTTCTATTCAATTGGCGGAGGCAATAATCAATGGTTGCAAACTGGATTGGGAGTAGATAAGATAGTAGATTATGCTAAGCGTTTTGGTTTGAGTAAAACTACAGGCATTGACTTGCCTTCAGAGGCTGAAGGGTTTTTACCTAGCAAAGAATGGAAACAAAAAACTTTTAATGAAAGATGGTATTTAGGCGATACCTATAACTTATCCATTGGTCAGGGCTATCTCTTGGCCACACCGCTCCAGGCGGCTGTGATTATGTCTTATTTTGCCAATAACGGTACAGTTTATCAGCCACATTTTGTTAAAGAAATTAAGCAAAATGACCAAACAGAGGTTTCTAAGCCCCAGGTGGCTTTGACTAATATTATTTCATCTGATAACTTAAAGGTAATGAGGGAAGCGTTTAGACTGACAGTTACAGATGGTACGGCTCAGAGTTTGCAGTCAGTGGCAGTGCCGGTAGCGGGCAAGACTGGCACAGCTCAGTTTAATCGCAATAAGACCCCTCATTCTTGGTTTGTTGCTTTTGCTCCTTATGATAACGCCAAGATAGTTATGGCCGTTATAGTGGAAGAAGGCGGTGATACTGGTTTAGCCGTAACTGTGGTTCGCCAGTTCATGGAGTGGTATTTTTCTAAGTAGTTTGCTAAAATTGAATTTAACCTTTTATTTAAAAAAATAAAAATATATGGACAAGAAAGTATTAAGCAAAGAAGGCTTGATAAAATTGAAAGAGGAATTGGATTATTTGCAAAACACTAAAAGACCGCAAGTATCCGAACGCATCAAATTGGCCAAAGAGTTTGGCGATTTGTCAGAAAATGCTGAATACCAAGAGGCCAAGGATGAACAGGCCTTTGTTGAAGGCCGGATTTTGGAATTAGAGCATCTTATTAAGACTTCAATTGTAGCTGATAATAATCAAAACAATGATGTTGTGAGTGTTGGTTCGGAAGTAGTGGTTGATAGAGAAGGCCAGGTGATGCGGCTTACTATTGTCGGCAGTACTGAAGCCGAGCCAGCTAGTGGTAGGATTTCTTTGGAATCACCTTTTGGTCAGGCTCTCTTGAGTAAAAAGGTAGGCGACGAAGTAGAGATAAAATTGCCCACTAGTCAGGTAAAGTGTAAAATTTTAGAAATACATTAATGATGTTTATAAAAAAAATCGGTATTGACCTAGGTACGACTTATACTTTGGTTTATGTGCCTAAACGAGGTATAGTTATCAATGAGCCATCAGTAGTGGCTATTTCAGTTTTGGATAAAAAGATTTTGGCAGTTGGTGACGAGGCCAAAGAAATGATTGGCCGCACGCCAGACTCCATCATTGCGGCTCGGCCGCTTAAGAGTGGAGTAATTGCTGATTACAAAACCACTGAGAGCATGCTTAAGTATTTTATCAACAAGGCTGTGGGTGGCATGAAGATTTTTCGGCCCGAAGTGATGATCGCCGTGCCAGCCGGCATTACTTCTACTGAGCGGCGGGCAGTGATTGACGCTACACTTAATGCCGGCGCCAAAGCCGCTTATATTATAAAGGAGCCGATTGCGGCCGCTATTGGGGCGGATATTCCCATTGGCAGTGCTTCTGGCCACATGATAGTGGATATGGGCGGTGGCACCAGTGAAATAGCGGTTATTTCTTTGGGCGGCATTGTGGCTAATACTTCGGTGCGTATTGGTGGCAATAAATATGATGCCGCTATAGCCGAGTTTATAAAGAAAAAATATAATATGGCGATTGGCGAGCGGACAGCTGAAGAAGCCAAAATTAAAGTTGGTTCAGCTCAATTTTTACCCAAAGAGAGCCGACTAAGCATGGAGATAAAGGGCCGTGATATGATAAGCGGTCTGCCGCGCACTATTGTCATTACTTCCGATGACATTACAGAGGCTCTGCAAAACGAATTGCAAGGGCTTATTGCCGCTGTTAAATCAGTTCTATACCAGACACCGCCAGAATTATCGGCCGACATTATGGACAAGGGTATGGTCTTGTCTGGGGGCACAGCTCTTCTTAGAAATATAGATAAGTTATTGGCTCAAGCTACTGGCGTGCCAGCTTATGTGGCTGATGATCCGCTCTTGTGCGTAGCTAGGGGCACAGGCATTGCTTTGGAAAATTTGGAATCATATAAACGCAGTATTTTATCAGCCAAATAATAAAATAAATGCTTAAAATTGGCTTAGAGGCAACCCGAGCTAATCGTCAGTACAAGACTGGTACTGAGTGGTATGCTTGGCACTTGCTCCAAGAGTTCAAAAAACTTGATAGGCAGAATAATTTTTTTGTGTATTATAATAAATTTCTTTCCGACGACTTGTTAAAAGGTGCGCCGGATAATTTTTATTTTAAGTCATTGCCTTGGCCGTTTAGAAAGTTTTGGACGCATATTAGGCTGAGCTGGTATTTGTTGTGGCATGGCTTGGACAAATTTTTTGCCACCAATGCTGTACCGCTTATAACCAGAGGAGAGGTGATAGTGACAATCCATGATTTGGGATTTTTCCGCTATCCGCATCTGTATCATCCGCTAGAGAGAGTTTATCAAAAATGGTCGCATCGCTTAGCCATAAGGCGCGCTAAAAAAATTATTACTATATCGGAAGCTACTAAGCGCGATATTATAAAATATTTTCCTAAAACTGCTAATAAGATTCGGGTTATTCATCTTGGTTGGAATGAACATGAATTCGGGCCTTTGAGTCCAGCTCAACAAGATGATTTTATTGGTCAGCATGAATTGCCGGATAATTTCCTTTTGTATATTGGCCGCTTGGAGACCAAAAAAAATATTCAAAATCTTATCAAAGCTTACAAGCAAACTAGTCGTAAGTGGCCACTAGTCTTAGCTGGCCGGCCCGGTAATTTTGGTTATGAAGAAATACAAGCTCTAGCTAAAGATCCGGAAATTAAAGATGATATAATTCTCATGGGTTATGTTAGCCAAAAAAATTATCCCAAGCTCATGGCTTGCGCTAGTGCTTTTGTTTTTCCGTCCAAGTTTGAAGGCTTTGGCATACCGCTCTTGGAAGCTATGGCCTGCCACGTGCCCATAGCTTGTTCTGATATGCCGGTTTTGCATGAAGTGGCTAGTGACGCGGCTATATTTTTTAATCCTGATGATACTGGTGACATAAAAGAAAAAATTGAAAGTTTAATGACCGATGAAAATTTGCGGGAAAAATTAATAAATAACGGAGCAGTTAGAGCCAAGAATTTTTCTTGGGCCAAATGCGCACGGGAGACTTTAAAGTATATTTTGGAATAAAGATAGACAAAACCGCTCCCTTCGACTTGGCTCAGGGCGCGGTTTTTTGTTTGACTTAAATAATTTATTAACTTACCATTAATGGGCTGTCTATACTGTCCGGACAGCTAGGTTGAAGTTTCAAATATGGGCCGGAAACCTATATTTGAAGGGGCCGGAAACCCCCAACCAAAATCTTTAGACAGTAATTGGAGGTTCTTTGTCATGAGTCTCAGAAGCTTAGTTCGCGCAACACGATGGGGTCAACATACAATCAGAGTGGTCCCAGTCGGACATCCTTTCCGTAGTGTGAAACTCAAACCGTTTCCAATGCCATTTTGTTCGTATAGTTTTGCGACCAAATGGCTAGACCCATTCGACTGGGGTATTTTTACCTGGTTATGTGTGCTGTTATTTTCATCAGCGCTCATAATCTGTGTGGTGGTCTGTGTTTTGGCGGGCGTCACAAAGCTCAGTATCATTCTTCCACTAATAGCATTCTTCGGAACATGGATGGCTGTGATAGGAACCGGGTGTGATATCAACGCCGCACTCGGAGAATTCCTTGGGGACGTGAGGAATCATCTGGGTGTTGACGACTTACAACCCGTATATGGGTTGTCTCCAAGCCAATTGATGGATGTTTGCCAGCAGAGAGTAAGTGTACTCGCAGCTAAACTGGAAGAAATCGAGCCATTCACTACGCCGGCAGACAAAGAGAACCAGTTGGCCAGACAAAGGGTTTTTGCGGCTTTTTACTTCTTCAGAGAACACAACTTAATCTCTGATAAAGATCTGGGGTACTACTTTACGCCGCGTCCGCCCAAAGTCAAGAAGGGCTAAGCTGGTTCTCAAAAGATAGAGACTCAACGCATCGGTGCTCCAGGTCGTCCGTATGATGGCCTGGAGCATTCCTTTATCGCGAAGCGACTTGAGCATAGTCGAAAGTTGACAAAATCATCAAAATATTGTATATATAAAGAGGCTTAAATTAACTGAGATGATCGCCGTGAACCACTCGCTTTGCTCGGGTACACGGCTCACGCCGTAATAATGTAAAAGGGCTTCAGCCCTGATACCCGAACGGAGTGAGTGGTTCAGGGAGGAAAGTCCGAACACCAATAAAAAGGTAGTTGGTAACGCCAACCGTCCTGTACCGTAATGGTACAGGGCAGGACAAGTGCAACAGAAAGTATACCGCCTAGCGCAAGTTGGGTAAGGGTGAAACCGTGGGGTAAGAGCCCACGCGTCCCAGTGGTGACACTGGGAAAGAGGTAAACTTCTACCTGGTGAAAGACTAAATAGATCCCTAACGGGATGGGTAAGTCGCTTGAGCCAATAAGCAATTGTTGGCCTAGATAGATGGTCATCCCTTCTGCGTTCCTCACTGCGTTCGGAACTTCGAAGGGCAGGCACTCCTTTCTTTGAGAGAGAGGACCTGTCCTCTGTAGCTCCGAGCATGGCGAGGAGCGTAGGAGGACAGAATTCGGCTTATGATGTTAATTTAAGCCTTTTTTAATTGACAAAATATTGATATAAGGAAGGGGTTCACCCCGTTAGAACGCTTCATTTTCATTTATTTTTGCGTAAAGTAGCTCAATTATTACTAATAGATATATTTGACTAGATATCTTTTGTTGGCGTTCTAACGGGGTTTACTAAAAAGTAGGCAAATGATATTATAAGAATAACCGATTTATATGAAAAAAGCTGATTTTATTATCAATATTGCCTTAGTGCCTATAGATTTTGTGCTGATTATCTTATCAGCTCTAACTGCTTATGCTTTGAGGTTTTCTGAAGGCGTAGCCCAGATTAGGCCAGTGTTTTATACCATGCCCTCAAGCAGTTTTTTTGCCTTGGTGGCCAAGGTAGCTTTTTTTGCCATAGTAGTCTTTGCTTTGTCTGGTTTCTATACCATGCGTAGCAAAAAATTAGCTGGCGAGTTTACCAAGATAGTCACTGGTGTTTCTACAGTGGTGATTTTTTTAATTCTAGCAATTTTTTGGCAAAGAGAATTATTTTCTTCACGTTTTATAATCGTTTCTTCGTGGCTACTGGCTATCATATATTTATTTACAGCTAGGATTATCTTGGCTTTGATTAGAAATTATTATTTTAAAAAAGGCTTTGGTTTAGCCAAAGTTTTAGTTTTGGGAACCAGCATTGAGCGGCAGACAATAGTTGACGCTTATAAACAAAAGCCGCAGTTTGGTTTTAAAGTAGTTGGTGAAATAGCTAGTTTGTCAGCTTTAGAGGGTTCCCAAGATATTTTGGATAAAATTCGCAAACGTCAAATTGATGGCATTATTCAGGCCGATTCATCATTAGCCAAAGATGAAGCCTTAGATCTTCTGACTTTTTGCCAAGAGAACCATCTGACTTTGCAATATGTGGCCAATCTTTTTCAGACGCAAAGTCTGCATTTGAATTTGAGCAGTGTGGCTGGTTTGCCTATGGTAGAGATTCAGGGCACAACTCTTGATGGCTGGCGTCGGGTTTATAAACGTATTTTTGATACGCTCATAGCTTTTATATTACTTATCATATTGTCACCGTTGTTTTTAATTATAGCTGTCATAATAAAACTTAGCTCGCCTGGTCCAGTTTTTGTAAAACTAAAAAGAGTTGGCAGTCATGGCCGTTTGTTTGATGTGTATAAATTTAGATCCATGATCAAGGATGCACATAAGCTAAAACCTGAGATGATGTCTCTTAACGAAAGAAACGATGGCCCGCTTTTTAAAATTACCCATGACCCTCGCGTTACTAAGTTTGGGCATTTTTTGAGGAGAACTAGCCTTGATGAATTGCCTCAGCTGTTCAATGTATTAGTTGGTCGTATGAGCCTAGTAGGCCCACGGCCGCATGAACCAGAAGAAGTGGATAAATACCAGCGTGGTTATAAAAAATTGTTGACTATCAAGCCTGGCATGACTGGCCTAGCTCAGGTGTCGGGCCGCGCTAATTTGCCATTTACTGAAGAGGCTAAACTAGATATTTTTTATATTGAAAATTGGTCAATACTTTTGGATTTGATTATTTTACTCAAGACACCCAAAGCGATGGTCAAGGGGGACTAAGAAAAGACTTATGAAAAAAATTGCTTTGGCGCATGACTATTTGTTCCAGATAGGTGGAGCAGAAAGGGTTTTGGTGGCTCTAGCTGATATTTTTAATGAGGCGCCGATTTTTACATTGGTCAATAATCCCAAAATTACCAAAAAAATAATTAGTCAAAAAAATATTGTCACGTCTCCGCTCCAAGCCTTGCCAGGGATTTTTATATTTTTTAAATATTTTTTGTTTCTTATGCCTCGGGCTTGGGAAAAGACCGACTTAGGCGATTATGATCTGATCGTCAGCTCTTCATCGGCTTTTGTCAAAGGCGTTGGCCACGGTGGCAACACCAAGCATATTTGCTATTGCCATACGCCGACGCGCTATCTCTGGGGCGATAAAGATGAGTATTTGGGTAATTTGCCAGAAGGGCGCCTGCTGAAGCGTGTTTTGCCAAAATTTCTAGATAGACTGCAGAATTGGGATTTTAACAAAGCTCAGGAAATTGATTATTTTATTGCCAATTCTAAGTATATTGCTGATAAAATTCACAAACATTACAAAAGGCCGGCAATTGTTATTCATCCGCCGATTAGAGTTGATGATTTTTCTATAGCTGATAAGGTGGAAGATTATTATTTGATTGTTAGCCGGCTTCGGCCTTACAAAAAAGTTGACTTGGCTGTTCAGGCTTTCAATAATTTAAAGTTGCCACTCAAAATTATTGGCAGTGGCTCAGAGTTGAAACATTTAAAAAAAATTGCTCATTCCAATATTGAATTTTTGGGTGAGTTAGGAGATAGTGATCGTAATCATTATTTGTCACATTGCCGGGCTTTTATTTATCCGCAAGTGGAGGATTTTGGAATTTCTGCTATTGAAGCCATGGCCTCAGGCCGTCCAGTGATTGCCTACAAAAAAGGCGGAGCTTGTGAAACAGTAATTGATGGGGTAACTGGCACTTTTTTTGAAGAGCAGACTTGGGAGTCATTGGCCCACAAGATTTTGCGTTTTGACCACAAAGAGTTTGATCCTCAAGTGATTCGTAAACATGCGCTGAATTTTGACGAAGCGGTTTTTAAAAATAAAATTTTGGATTTTATAAATCAATTATGAAAATCGGCGTAGATATTAGAGCCCTTAATACCGATAAGCTCACTGGCGTGGGCAAGTATATTTTTAATTATTTAGATAATATTTTACAGCTTGATAAAGATAACCAATATTATTTTTTTAATTCTGGTTTTAAAAAACCGGCTCAAAATTTTTCTTTTACTACCAATAATTTTACAATAAAGAATTTAAATGTTTCTAACAAAATTTTGAATTGGCGCTTGCTCACTAGGCTAGGGCCAAAGCTAGATAGTGTGTTTGAAGACAAACTGGATTTATTTTGGTTACCCAACATTAATTTTTGCCAGTTTGGCTCTACGCCGCTTATTTTGACAATTCATGATTTGTCTTTCATACACGACCGGCGGTTTTTTTCTCCTAAGAGTCGCCTTTGGCATTATTTGACGAGAGTAGGCGCGCTTATTCAAAGAGCTGACAAAATTGTGGCTGTATCAGAACACACTAAGGGAGATGTAATTAATTTTTTTGATGTAGACTCATCAAAAATTGTGGTTATTAATCCAGGTTTGGAAACAGTAGCCATGGACAAAGACAAGGCTCGGTCCTTAGTAGCTAAATTTGCTTTGCCACAAAAATATTTTATCTATGTCGGTACTTTGGAGCCAAGAAAAAACATCAATAGCATAATAGCGGCCTTTGATATTTATCATAAAGATTATTCAGACACAGCATTAGTGATTGTCGGCGGCCAAGGTTATAAATCTGCTGATTTATTAAAAATTATTAATAAGCGGCCATATATAAAATATCTTGCTTATCTAGACAGCCCCATTAAGGAAGCTTTGTATTATTTGAGTCAGGGCTTGATTTGGCCGTCATTTTACGAAGGTTTTGGCTTTCCGCCACTAGAAGCCTTAGCTTGTGGTGTACCAGTCATTGCTAGCTACCGTACTTCTTTACCAGAAGTCTTAAAAAATCAAGCTATTTATGTAGATCCATACAATATCAGTGATATTTATCAGGCCTTAAAACAATTGACTATTGATGATAAGCTAGGGGCTACCCTTAAAGAGTCATTACCCACTTACGAAATGCCTAAGTGGCCAAGTCAAGCTCAGGAGATAATAGCTTTGTTTAATTCTTTTAAAAAATAAAATATGCGCATTGTAATTGATTTGAGAATTTTTGGGCCGTCCTTTGGCGGACTAGGACGCTATAACCAAAAATTTTTGGAAAATTTAATAAAACAAGACCAGGCTAATGAATATGTATTATTGTTTAGGTCTCAGCCAAAAGATTTGGTTTTACCCAAAAATTTTTCTATTAAGATCTGCCCTTGTCGATGGTATAGTCTTGCCGAACAAATTGTTCTGCCTTTTATCCTATATCCATTAAAGCCGGACTTAGTCCATTTTCCCCATTTTAATGTGCCGATTTTTTACAATGGCCCCTTTGTGGTGACTATCCATGATTTGATTATGACCAAATTTCCCAGCAAGAGGGCAACTACGCTTAGCCGTCACTACTTTACTTTTAAGTATTGGTTTTACAAACAGGTGATAAGACACGCTGTCAAAAATTCTGAAAAAATTATTGCGGTTTCTAACTTTACTGCCCAGGACATCAAACAACACTTTCATTTGTCTGATACTGAAGCCAAAAAAATCCAAGTTGTTTATGAGGGACTAAGCGTATCAACAGTTAGTAATCATAAGCCGGTGTCTGTGCCAGATAAGTTTTTGCTTTATGTGGGCAATGCTTATCCTCATAAAAATTTGGAATTTTTAATTAGGTCCTTTAAGGAATTTTTTGATAAACATCGGGGCTATTATTTGATTTTAATAGGGGAGAAAAATTATTTTTATAATCGGCTCAAAGAAGAAAGCAAAGAGATTTTTGACCATGACAGGGATCAGGTGATTTTCCCTGGCTTTGTGCCCGATGAAGAATTGAGGGTTTATTATCAACGGGCCAGGGCTTATGTTTTTCCCTCATTATATGAAGGTTTTGGTTTGCCGCCCTTGGAGGCTATGTTTTACAATTTGCCGGTATTGTCATCATCAGCCGGCAGTTTGCCGGAAGTGTTAGGGGAGGCGGCCCTTTATTTTAATCCCAAAGACAAACAAGATTTCTTAGATAAGCTAGAGCAGATTGTGACAGATCAAGAATTAAGAGAACGTTTAGTTAGGAGTGGACAAGAGCAAATAAAAAAATATTCTTGGGAAAAAATGACTAAAGAGATATTAACTATTTATGGGGGTAAGTAAATTAAAATATTTTTTAAAAAATAATTGGTTCTATTTGGCGCTGCTGGCGTTAATATTAGCAATAGCTTTTTTTATTCGTTGGCATAATTTATTTTCTTACAATACTTATTGGGCAGATGATGGGGGAGCCCATATTGATTATTTAAAGGCCATTATTTATCATCATCGTTTGCCTACCTTGGCTGAGACTTATACTGCCTGGCATGAGCCCATTTATTACCTTCTTTTAGCCTTGTGGGCTGGCTTGGGGCGCTTATTTGGTACAAGTAGCCTAAATTGGCTAGAGAGCCTAAATATCCTGTTTTACGGGCTATTTTTAGGCTTAGTTTGGTTAATCTCCTACTTTTATAGTCAAAAAAATAAGTGGTTGGCTTTGGCTAATTTTTTCCTTTTTTCCATTTTATTTACTGGTGTCAAATTATCGGCCTATGTTAATAATGAAGTATTGAATCAGACATTGATTTTACTATTGGTGTTTTTATTTTTATATTGGAAATTATTGTCTCCTCACAAGGAGAAAAAAATATTTGCCTGGGCGCTTATTTTAGCCGGCGCTGTTTTGGTAAAAATTACCGCTTTGATTGTTTTAATGGCGGTGATAGGTGTTTGGCTGATTAAGTGGTTTCTAACTAAGCAGAAATATTTTGGCAAATATATTTTTACCGTCCTGCTATTAGCGTTGGCTATTAATTTGCCCTGGGCGATTTATAAAAATAATAATTATAATGGTTATTTTTCTATCAATATCTATGACGCTAAGCCCCGCCAAAATTTAGTGACAAGTAGCGGCTGGCATTATATTTTTGCTATCAATACCCATGTTTTCAAGGATTACCCGGTTTGGTTTAGTCAGCCGAATTCATATTTTTCCATATTGCTTAGTGATAGTTTTGGAGATTACTATAATATGTTTGAAGTTGGCACAGAAAATTTGCCAGATAGCGCCAAGATTCTAGTTGGTAATGGCCGCTATACCACGCCGCCTTTGTGGCAAGCCATGCTAAATGTCAATCGTCTGGCTTTAATCATTGCTGGGATTTGGTGGCTGGGATTTGGCGCTTGGCTCTTTGCTTGCCTAAAAAATAAAAAGATAGGGGATTATGACCTTTTTATTTTGATTGTAATGTCTGGCGGCTGGCTGGCTTCTATATTTCACAATTTGCGTTTGCCTTATTTAGAAGTGGGAGTGCTAAAAGCGCATTTTATTTATTTTACCTATCCTTTACTGGCCATGATTAGCTACCGCTTCTGGTGGCAAGTTATTAAAAATAAGCTTTGGTGGTTTATTGTGGTGATGGCGCCAATATTGATTTATCTATGGCTGGCTTGGGATATACTATTGGTTGATGCTTATCCTAAAATATAAAAGATAATGCTAGTTTTATCAGATAAACAAAAAAATATTATCAGCCTAGTTATAGCCGGTCTTATCGGCGCGCTAGTATTTTTTAGTATATATTCAGAATTGCTTAATCCGGCTTATGATGCTTGGCTCTTAAGTGCTGGCCCAGATTTGGTTCAGCACTATGTGGGGTGGCTAATGTATCGCCAAGCTGACTGGTCTTGGCCTTTGGGCTTGGCCAGTAATTATGCTTATCCCTTTGGGGTGCCGATTACTTATACAGATTCTATCCCGCTCTTGGCTATATTTTTTAAATTGATGAGGTCATGGTTGCCAGCAGTTTGGCAATACACTGGTTTGTGGATACTGCTTTGTTTTATTTTACAAGCTATTTTTGCTTATCTTTTACTTAAGACATTTATTAACAAGCGTATTATTGGATTATTGGGTTCAATATTCTTTATTTTAAGCCCAATTATGCTGTTTCGTTTGGGCGGGCACTTTGCTTTAGGAGGGCATTGGTTGATATTGGCGGGCATTTGGCTGATTTTAAGATCACATAACAAAATCAGTTATTGGTTTTGGAGTGTTTTGTTCTTAATGTCTCTCCTGGTTCATCCTTATTTATTGTTTATGAACATTTTTTTGCTATTGGCCGATATTACTGCTTTATTATTTATAAAAAAATCAATAAGCATAAGGCGGGCTTTATTGTTTTTGTTAGCTCAAGGAGCAATGGTTATTTTATTTGCTTATGCTTTGGGCATATTTAAAATTGGTGAAGCTAACGCCAGTGGCTATGGTGATTTTTCTATGAACCTCAATACACTTATTAATCCTATGGGTTGGTCAAGGCTGATGCCGGATTTGCCTATAATCAGATATCAGGCTGAAGGTTTTAATTATTTGGGATTGGGCATTATTGTTTTGTTGCTTTTGTCTATTTATAAATTTTTAAGAAAAAAACAAATCAAGCATCTTTGGAAAACTCAATGGCCAATAATTTTAGTAGCCGTGGTTTTATCTCTGATTGCCATTAGCAATGTTGTGGCTATCAATTCTCGGATTTTATGGGTAGTGCCTTGGCCAACTAATGTTTTGGAAAATGTCTTTGGGTTGTTTCGCTCGTCAGGCAGGTTTTTTTGGCCAGTATATTATTTATTGTTTTTGGGAGCTTTTTATATAATCAAAGAATTAAAATACAAATTAGCTTTAGTTTTGTTAATTGTCGCTTTAGTTCTGCAGGTTTATGATTTGAGCGTCAAAGTAAATGCTCGTGGCCATGAGTTTGAAGCTAAACAGTGGAATAATACAGCCACTACTGATAGTTTGGCCAAGGCCGCCGGCCATTATCAGCACTTAGTATTTTTACCAGTCATACCACACCGCAATTTTCCAGCCTTTGCGGTTTATGCTAGCCAGCATAAGCTGACTATAAATGATGGCTATTTTGCCCGGCCTATCGGCGGGTTAGATGAGTATCGTACTCAAACTATAGAGCAATTAAAGTCAGGCATTTTGGATGTAAATACCATTTATGTTTTTTCTAGAGAAGCCGATGTCTTAATGGCTAATATTAATTTGCGTGATCATTTGGTAGAAGAAGTGGATTCAACGATAATTTTATTTCCATATTTTGAAAAGTAGTTCTAGGTTTTTTATCAAAAATCTGTTATAATATAGTCAATGTCAAATAAGAAAAACCATTCTTTTTCTGAGAAAATTGATAAGACGAAGTTAAAGCAAGAATTGATTGCGGATCTTGATGAATTTTTGTTGGAAGAAGTTGATCTAGAAGGCCGGCCATCAGGGCGCGCCAAAGCTTTGGCTGAGTTAGATAAGCTAATCCGGCAAGATTTGCCTTATGGGCAAATTTTATCAACTATTAAACAGGAAACTAAACAGACAGTTTTAGAGAAGCCAGAGGAGACTGATGCTCAAAGCGCATCTGGTGATAAGTTTGGGGCAAGCCGCAGTGATTCTATCCATTCCGACTACATTTTAAATTTGCGCGCTCAAGCTAAAACTGCTCCCGTCAAACCAAAGATTGTGGAAAAGAATGCTTGGCAACGTTTTAAAGAGAAAGTTAAAAAGGATAAAGTCAAAGAAAACCAAACCTCCAAAGAGACGGACAAGGCCCAAACGGCGGAGTTTTATATACCAGAAATGCCGCCAGCTAGCCGGCAATTTATTTGGCCAGAATCAAATACGAGGATTTTAGTTGCTCGTCTTTCAGTCTTTATAATAATTTTGTTTTTAGTGCTTTTACCAATTCGCGGTCTTAGTTTATTTGGCAAATTTTTAGGGGATAAAGATAAAATTTTGGGCTTAGGCCAAAATGGCCTTTTAGATTTGCAGGCTGGAGTCATTTCCGCTTCAGGTAATTCTTACGAATCAGCTCAAACTGATTTTGAAGAATCTTTGAAGAGTTTTCAGGAGGCTAGAGATATTTTGGGAACCTATGATAAGTGGCTAGTCAAAACAGCCGGTCTAATGCCGATTATCGGTAAGCCCTTGTCTTTGAGCCAAGACATGCTGTTGGTGGCTACCAATATTTCTGAAGCCGCCACTATTTTAAATCAAAAATTGCAGACTCAAGCTAACCCCACGCAATATTTATCAGTAATAGATGAGCAAATTAATGCTACCTTGCCGTATTTGGAAGATGCCAATAAAAAATTAAAGGGCATTTCCACTGCTTTATTGCCGGACCAATTACGGCCGTATTTTGATAGTTTGAAAGTTTATTTGCCCAAGACAGTAGAGAATCTGCGCAACCTAGATGAAATGTTTGGTGCTTTATCAGAATTTTTGGGGCATAATAGTGAAAAAAGATACTTAGTTTTATTTCAAAATAACAATGAGCTGAGGCCGACAGGCGGATTTATTGGCAGTTTTGCTTTAATAGATCTTTATCAAGGCAAAATAGTCGGTATGGAAATACCCAAAGGCGGTACTTATGATTTGTCGGCTGGCCAAGTTGTTAAGCTTAAGGCTCCTACGGCTTTGTCTCGCATCAACCCTAATTTTAATATATGGGATGCTAATTGGTGGTATGATTTTCCCAAGTCAGCCAAAAAAATTACGGATTTTTATGAAACAGCAGGCGGTTCATCAGTTGATGGCGTAGTGGCTATTAATGCTCAAGTTTTGAAAGATCTGCTAGTTGTGACTGGGCCTATTACTTTAGATAAATACAATTTGACTATTACTTCTGAAAATATTTTTGATCGTTTGCAAGAAGAAGTGGAGTTAAATTATGACAAAGAAGCTAATACGCCCAAAGCTGTGATTGCCGATTTAGTGCCAGTAGTTTTAGAAAAAATATTGGCCAATACTAGCAAGCAAAAAGATATTGTCAGTGTTTTTGCCAAGTCACTGTCTAGCAAAGATATACAGATTTATTCTAGCCAGGAAGACTTAGAATCCAAGATTGACAGTTTTGGCTGGTCTGGAAAATCTCTAAGTAATGATAGGGATTATTTGGCAGTTATCAACACTAATATTGGCGGTGGCAAAACAGACAATGAAGTCTATCAAGAGATTGATCATAAAGCGGAAATAGGCGCTAATGGCGAGGTTATTAATACTGTGCGTCTAACTCGCACTAATTCGGGGAGTGTTGATAATATTTTTGCTGGCACAGGTGGTAGTAACACCAGTTATGTTCGTTTTTACGTGCCCCTAGGCAGCCAATTTGTAGAAGGCCTTGGTTTTGACATGGTACCTGATAATTATTTTATAAATGATGCTGGCGCTAAACTTGATGCCGATATACTTCAAGAAGAAAAAAACAAAATGACCGACGAAGCTTCTGGCGTGGAGGTTTATAATAGTTTAGATAAAGGTGTAATGGCTGGCTGGATGACCATTAAGCCAGGGGAGACCAAGACAGTTTTAATCAAATACAAATTGCCTTTTAAACTTGAATTGAGAGATCCTTTGGTTAACAGCTGGCGCGATAAGTTGTTTACTGGCGGCTGGAAATTGGATAATTATAGCCTTTTAGTCCAATCACAATCTGGCCAGCAAAATTCAATTTTTAATTCTTCGGTGATTTTGCCGTCCGGGACAAAAGTGATTTGGAATAATGCTTCCGATAAACAAGATATGAATGTGGTGGATAATTTGATCACTTATAAGCAGGTTTTGAATCGGGATCATTATTTTGGTTTTATTTTAGCAACTAAATAAAAATGTGGGCTAAAGTTTGGTATAAAATTAACAACACAGTCACGGGAGGCGCCTTGGTTATTGCCTTTTTTTCTTTTTTATCTAAAATTTTTGGTTTATTTCGGGAAAGATTAATTGCCCATTATTTTGGCGCTAGCGCTTTGTCGGATATTTATTATTCGGCTTTTCGTTTGCCTGATTTGATTTTTAATACCCTAGTATTAGGCGCTCTTACCTCGGCTTTTATCCCAGTATTTCAAAGGATTTGGTCTAAAGATAAAAAACAAGGCCTAATCTTAGCTAATTCTATTATAAATTTTTTCCTGATTTTTATTGGACTACTAGTTGTCATTGGTTTTATCTTTGCTTCGCCAATTATGCGTTTTATTACGCCAGGATTTAGTGAATGGCAACTTATACAGGTGATTGAGTTAACTCGGGTTATGCTACTGGCAATTATATTTTTTGTAGTTTCCAATATCATTGGTGGCATACTCAATTCTTGGAAAAGATTTTTTAGTTTTTCACTGGCGGCCAGTTTTTATAATATTGGCATTATCATCGGCATAGTGGTTTTTTATCCGCATTTTGGTCTGATCGGCTTAGCTTGGGGCGTAGTTTTAGGAGCCTTGCTTCACCTCTTAGTTCAATTGCCGGAAGTTATAAAAAATGGCTGGCATTACCAACTAGCTTTTAAGTTTGATGCGCCGCTAAGGCGGGTTTTAAAATTGATGTTGCCGCGTACTATTGGGCTGGCGGCTGGGCAAGTCAATCTAGTAGTCATTACTATGATTGCCTCAACCCTCTCAGTGGGCAGTATTGCGGTTTTTAATATGGCTAATAATCTGCAGAGTCTGCCTATCAGCTTATTTGCCGTGTCACTAGCTGTAGCAGTTTTTCCGACTTTTACCCAGGCGGCGAGTGAAGATAATAAAGAATTATTTGCCGCTAATTTTTCTACTAGCCTGCGGCGCATTTTATTTTTGCTAGTACCAATATCAGTATTAATGGTGGTTTTGAGAGCTCAAATAGTGCGTGTGATTTTGGGTTCAGGGGCATTTAGCTGGGACAATACTTATTATACGGCTCAAAGTTTAGGATTTTTTGCCATATCTATTTTTGCTCAAGGATTGATTCCGCTCTTGGCTCGCTCTTTTTATGCTTATGAAGACACCAAGACACCGATGATAATCAGTATCATTAGCATTATCATAGATATTATCCTTTCTTGGATAATGGCCAATTATTGGGGCGTGGTTGGTTTAGCTATAGCTTTTTCTATTTCCAGTATTATCAACATGCTCCTATTATATTTGATACTGAATTGGCGCATAGATAATATAGATAATAATCTTATTTTTAAATCATTGGTTAAGATTTCCATTAACTCTGTGGCCGCTGGCATGGTTGCTTACTTTGTTTTGCAGATTATGGCACTCTTCGTTGATATGCATACTTTTATGGGTATTTTTAGCCAAGGCTTAGTAGCTGGGCTAGCCGGCTTGCTAATTTACTTGCTTTTGGGTATATTGTTTAAACTTGAAGAAGTGCTGATTGTTAAAAAAATGATTAGAAAGACCCTGCGGCTTTTTAAAAACGCCTAGCCTAATCTATGAATAAAATTCGCAATTTTTGTATAATCGCTCATATAGATCATGGTAAATCTACGCTAGCTGATCGCATGCTAGAAATAACCAAAACTGTTGATAAGCGGAAGATGAAAGATCAGATGCTTGATCAGATGGATTTGGAAAGAGAGCGCGGCATTACCATCAAACTACAGCCAGCCCGAATGGAGTGGCGTGGTTTTATTTTAAATTTGATTGATACCCCGGGGCATGTGGATTTTACTTATGAAGTATCGCGTTCTTTGGCAGCCGTCGAAGGGGCGATTTTGCTAGTTGATGCAACTCAGGGTGTGGAAGCTCAGACCTTAGCCAATTTGTATTTGGCTATGGAACAAAATTTGGAAATAATCCCAGTTATAAATAAAATTGATTTACCGGCATCTCAAGTAGAACAGGTTCAGCAGGAGCTGATTAATCTGCTGGGTTGCAAAAAAGAAGAAATACTTCTTACTTCAGCCAAAACCGGCCAAGGCATAGAGGCAATTTTGGATAGGATTATTGAAGTTGTACCCGCGCCGACTAGCCAAGGTAAAGATTTGCGAGCTTTGGTCTTTGATTCTACTTACGATGAATATCGGGGCGTGGTCATTTATTTGCGCTTGTTTGGCGGACAAATTCACAAAGGCGATAGGGTAAGGTTTGTGGCTAGCGCTGAGAACACAGAAGTATTAGATGTGGGGTTTTTCAAACCGCAGTGGGTCAGTTCTACGGCTTTGGCTGATGGTGAAATTGGTTATCTTATCACTGCTGTTAAGAATTTGGAAAAAGCTCAAGTGGGCGATACAATTGTCTCGGTAGCTTCACAGACGCCAGCTTTGCCCGGTTACAAAAGCATCAAACCCATGGTTTACGCGGGAATTTTTCCAAAAGAAGGTAGCGAATATCAAAAATTACGAGAAGCTATTTTAAAATTAAAACTTTCTGATTCTAGCCTGATTTTTGAACCAGCTAGTTCATCAGCCCTGGGTTTTGGTTTTCGTTGTGGATTTTTGGGACTCTTACACTTAGAAATTTTTCAGGAAAGATTAAAGCGTGAATTTAATCTGGAGTTAGTAGTGACTACGCCAACAGTAGCTTATCATTTGACGCTCAGAAATGCTGAAAGTATTATCTTGACTACGCCAGCGGAAATGCCCGATCCTTCACACATAGAACGCATTGAAGAGCCTTATATGAAGATTGAGGTGGTTACCCCCAAAGAATATATGGGCGCGCTGATGGACTACATTATACAAGTGAGGGGCCTATCTAAAGATACTGAGTATTTAGATGAGAATAGGCTTATTTTGCGTTTTGAAATCCCTCTAGCCAGTATCTTGGTTGATTTTTATGACAAGATAAAAAGCATATCTTCTGGCTATGCTTCACTTAACTATGATTTTTTTGATTATCGGCCCTGTGAAATAGTCAAAATGGACATCTTAGTGGCGGAAAATCCAGTTGAAGCGCTTACTACTTTGGTTTATGCCGATGAGGTGCATCGAGTTGGCAAAAAAATTGTTAGCAAATTAAAAGATATTTTACCGCGTCAGCAGTTTGTAGTTAAGATACAAGCCGCTGTCGGTGGAAAAGTAGTAGCGGCGGAAAGATTGTCAGCTATGAGAAAAGATGTTACTGCCAAGCTCTATGGCGGCGATGTTACCAGAAAACGTAAGCTTTTGGAGAAACAAAAAAAGGGCAAGAAGCGCATGGCCCAACAAGGCGTTGTTGATATCCCCCAAGAAGCGTATTTGGCAGTCTTAAAAAAGGATTAGAAACCAGCCGCACCCACTGTCCAGAGAATCATTGACAATACTATAAAAGACGAGAAGATTATTAATATAATTTTTTGAGTTTTTCTTTTCATCCCGTTAGAAATTTATGAAATTATAAGCTACCTCTTAAGGTAAAAACTATTTATATACGTTATTATATTTATTCAAAAGCTTGTTTGGTGAATTTCTAACGGGATGAATCCCACCAGAAATTTATATGTATAATTTTAGCAAATTTTTGGCAGAGAAGGAAGACCTTATTTTGATTTTTAGGGCAAAAAAGGGCTGGGCAGCTATTTTATGGCCGGAAGCACTATTGATAGTGGCTTTTTTTGTATTATTGCCTTTGTGGCGGGTAGGCTATAATGGCTTATTGTTGTGGCTGATTACAGTAATAATTTTAATTTTTATCTTAATATTTGGCTTGGTTGACCGCTATAATTATTATATTTTAACTAATCACCGTTTGATTTTTTTAAAATTTATCAATGCCGATAATTATCAGTTTATAGGTGATATGGCTTTAGCTAAAATAGATGAGGTTTATCCTAACGGACATCGTCATTTGTTGATGATTATAGGTAATAGAAAAAAATATTTACTGAACTTGGAGAATAGAGATCAGGTTTATCGCAAAATAAAATTTTACGTTAAAGGCCAAAATCTGGTATAATATAAGATATGCCGGAGATAAAAGAAAATATAAAAATACCGTCAACTCGCAAGCAAGTTGAAAAAGGGCAGGAACATGTCTTGAGCCCGGAAGAATTCTTATCCAGACAAGCTGAAGCCGTCCAAGAAAAAGCTCCAGAAACAGTTGCTCCAATTATTCCCGTGGTTTTACCAAGTGAAATCAACTCAGTTCCCGTCAGTACTGATGCTATAGTTTTGAAAAAAGTGGAGGATATTTTAGCCAATGACATGGACAGGGTATTTTTATCTATGGATGCCGCTAGCCAGCAACGGTTTAAGGTCAAAGGTGAAGCTACGGCTCGGCAGATCGTGGGCCTGCTTAGCAAAACAAAAATTAAAATAAAAGAGGTAGTGGCTTTGATTATGTCTTGGCTAAAAACCATTCCCCATGTCAATAAATTTTATTTAGAGCAAGAAGCCAAAATCAAAGCTGATGAAATCATTAAAATGCACCAAGGCAAATGATAATTGACCTCAATACTTTTCTGATTTTTTTAGGTGTAGTTGTGTTGCTATTGATATTTTTGTTGTGGGGAATTTTTGTTTTTTTAAAAAGCCAAGCTAATAAAAATTTGCAGAGTGACATATTACTTATTAAGATACCCAAATATACCAAAAAAGACTTAGATGAGTTAAGCCGCGAGTATATACAAAATAGTTTGGGTCAAGTGGAAAATCTTTTTGCTTCTTTATCAGGACTCAAAGCAGAAACAGGCTGGTTTAAACCCCGCACGGATATTTTTTCTTTGGAATTAGTAGTTGTTGATGGCCTGATCAATTTTTACGTAGCTGTGCCAAAGCGCTATCATGATTTTTTTATCCAGCAAATTCAAGCGGTCTATCCCAAAATTTATATTGAGGAAATGGCCGATTATAATATTTTTCAGCCCAATAGCCAAATTGGCGTAGGCATTTTGAAGTTCAGTAAAGATTTTAGTTTGCCCATAAAAACTTATAGGACTTTTGACAGTGATCCCATGGAGAGTATCACTAATTCTTTGAGTAAGTTAAAGGGCGAGGAGGCCGCCGCCATTCAGTATGTATTTCGGTCAGCTCGGCGGGGTTGGCACAGGCGCGGGCGCTTAATTGCCCAAAAAATGCACCAAGGCATGTCTTATAGCGAAGCTATGGGGCAGGTTGGCGGTGGTACTAGCGCTTGGGATAAGGTCAGTAGATTTTTTAGTTTTTTTGGTAGTTTTCTCAAGACTAGAGACCCGGAAGATAAGCTAAAAAAACCAGAAATAAAAGAAAAACATCAGTTATCAGCTATGGAACAGGAATTGGCCAAGGGCATGGAGCAAAAGACTGCTAAATCTGGCCTAGACGTCAATATTAGAGTAGTGACAGCCGCTCCTAGCAGGGATAGAGCTCAGTCAATCTTGGCGGATATTATCAATAGCTATAATCAATACAATATCTACGAATTTGGTAATAGTTTTAGAGCTTCTATACCTCGTAATGCCAATAATTTTATCAACCATTTTATTTATCGGCATTTTGTTAGTCAATATAGGTTGCTTTTAAATTCTGAAGAAATGACTAGTGTAGTTCATCTTCCTCTAGCTACCACTGGTACTCCTAATATCAATTGGTTGGAAGCGGCCAAGGCTTCAGCTCCGGTCAATATGCCAAGTGAAGGTTTAATCTTGGGTAAAAGCATTTATCGCGGCGAGGAAGCTCTGGTAAGAATAAAAACTGGTGATAGGCGGCGGCACATATATGAGATTGGACAAACTGGTACTGGTAAGTCAGTGTTTTTGGAAAGTTTGGCAGTTCAGGATATCAAGGAGGGCCGAGGAGTTTGTATTTTGGATCCGCATGGCGATTTGGCAGAAAAGATATTGTCTCATGTACCTAAAGATAGAGCAGAGGATGTTATTTATTTTGATCCAGCTGATACTGGCCGGCCCATGGGTCTCAATATGCTGGAATATGACACTGAAGAGCAAAAAAGCTTTGTGATCAATGAGATGATAGCTATTTTTGACAAACTCTATGATCTTAAAGCTACTGGCGGACCGATGTTTGAACAGTATATGAGAAATGCCATGTTACTCGTAATGGATGATAGGCAGTCTGGGGCAACACTCTTAGAGATTCCCAAAGTTTTGGCTGATGCTGAATACCGACGTTATAAATTGTCCAAAGTTAAAAACCAATTAGTCAAAGATTTTTGGGAAAAGGAAGCGCAAAAAGCCGGTGGCGAGGCTTCGCTAGCCAACATGGTGCCTTATATCACTAGTAAGCTCACGCCTTTTATTACCAATGATATTATTCGGCCGATAATTGCTCAGCAAAAAAGCGCTTTCAATTTTCGGCAAGCCATGGACCAGCAAAAAATTATTATTATCAATTTGTCCAAAGGCAAGATAGGGGATATGAATAGTAGTTTGCTGGGTATGGTAATTATCGGTAAGATTTTGTTTGCGGCCTTGAGCCGAGTGGATTTGCCAGAAGATCAGCGCAAGGACTTTTATCTCTATATTGATGAGTTTCAAAATTATATTACTGACAGCATCGGTGTGATTTTGTCAGAGGCTAGGAAATATCGCCTTAATTTGGTTTTGGCGCATCAGTTTATTGCTCAATTAGTTAAAAATAACAACACTACTATTCGTGATGCAATTTTTGGTAATGTCGGCACTATCGTGGCTTTTCGCATTGGCGTAGAGGACGCTGAAGTGATTGCCAAACAGATGGCTCCAGTTGTTACTGATTATGATTTGATAAATATGCCCAAATATACTTGCTATGTTAAACTCTTGATTGACAATCAGAATCCGCCGGCCTTTAATTTTAATCCCATACCACCAGAAAAAGGCAATTATGAGCTGGCCCAAGCTATCAAAGAATTATCTCGTTTAAAATACGGCCGTGATAGAGCAGTGGTAGAAAACGAAATAAGAAGCCGTACAAAAATATATTTTTAATAGATATATTGGCTAAGATTAGGTAAAATATCAGTGATTGTCAAAGGCCGAGTTTTATGGTAAATTAGTATAGAGCCAAGACAAAAATCATAAATAAAAACAAAAAATGTCTCAAGGGAAAAAAATAAAAGATTTAGAGTCTTTGGTATACAACTTAGAATTGGAATTAAAGAAAACTAAGCAGGTTTTAGGTGAGCTCAAAGGCCATAACCCCAAAGAAGCGGTTGATTACAGTCTGCGGGCAGCGGCTGTTGGTACAGAAAATGAATCCGAAGAAGGCTTGATTATTGAGGGCGTATTCAATGGTCAGCTCATGATTGGCCCAGATGGCAAAAAATATTCTGTACCAGCCAATTATGCTTCCAAATCAAAATTAGTAGAAGGCGACATGTTGAAACTTACCATCGCCTCTGACGGTTCCTTTATTTTTAAACAAATATCGCCAGTAGAAAGAGCGAGATTAGTTGGCCACTTAATCAAGGATAAAAAGACCAATGAATATGTGGTTTTGGCCGGTGATAAGATTTTCAAAGTGCTTTTGGCCAGTGTAACCTATTTCAAAGGTGAGGAAGGCGATGAAGTGGTTATCTTAGTGCCCAAAGATGCTGATAGTATTTGGGCGGCTGTGGAAAATATCATCAAAAATAATAACTTAGGGGCTTCTACTGACGATTTGGATCTTAGTTTGTAGTTTAACTTATGTCCGAAGTAATATATCGTAAATACCGACCCCAAACTTTTAAAGAGGTCGTCGGTCAGAACCCCATAAAAATTACTCTCCAAAATGAGATATTAAGCGGGAATTTAGCTCACGCTTATTTATTTGTGGGGCCGCGCGGCACTGGCAAGACTACCTTAGCCAGGTTATTTGCTCGATCACTTAATTGTCTTAATCGTGGTAAAGAAGAATCCGAACCCTGCAATCAGTGTGAGATCTGCCAGATGATAACCGCCAATCGTTCTTTGGATATCATTGAGATTGACGCCGCCTCTAATACCGGCGTGGACAATGTCCGAGAAAATATTATTGCCAATTCTCAAGTGCCGCCATTTAACCGGCATGGCTACAAAGTTTTTATTATCGATGAAGTCCACATGCTATCCAAGTCGGCTTTCAATGCTTTGCTTAAGACCTTGGAAGAGCCACCTAAACAAATAATTTTTATTTTAGCTACTACTGAGATTCACAAAGTACCCGAGACTATTATTTCCCGTTGCCAGCGTTTTGATTTTAAAAAAATTCCCATCAAAGATGTTGTCCATCGCTTGTCGGAGATTATTGAGTGGGAAAAAGTAACTGCGCCTGACGATATATTAGCCGAAATTGCCCACCGCTCTGAAGGTTGCATGCGTGATGCGGAATCACTCTTGGGTCAAATCATATCACTGAGCAATGGTAAGGTCACTGAAGAGCTAGCTTCGCTAGTTTTGCCGCGCAGTAATTGGCTAGAAATAGATGTCTTGGTTGAGGCCTTGCGCGTGCACAATTTGGCCACGGCCTTAAATCAGATAAACAAACTAGTCAATGAAGGTTTGGACTTATATACTTTTACCAGTGACCTGATAGATTATTTAAGGCAAATAATGCTTTATCAGATTATTGGCCCGACCTTTATCTTGGACTTTGATGAAGCCCTCACCAAAGCTATTCAAAAGCATGCGGCTGAATTTCCTTTGGCAGATTTGTCACGATTAATCAGTGTTTTGCTAGAAAAATTGGCTATCAAGGAAAGTCTAATTGACCAACTGCCTTTAGAATTGGCTTGTGTTGAATTTTTACTAGAGAAAAAGGCACAGGTATCGACTGATAGCAGTGAAGACTATACTCCCACTGAATCAAAAAATTTTAAATCCAGTGAAGCTAGTTCGGATATTAAGAAAATACAAAACGGCTGGAATAAAATAATAACTGATGCCAAAGATTTCAACCATTCACTGTCAGCTATTTTGCAGACCGCTCATCCAGTAAACTTAGATAAAAATATTGTGGTGATTGGACTAGAGTTTGCTTTTCATAGAGACCAGCTCCATAAGCCACAAATCAAAAATCATTTGTCCGGTATTTTGGAAAGTATTTTGCAAAGAAAAGTCGGCGTAGATTTTATAGTGGATGAAAATTATCAAGAAAATCATCAAGTTTTTAAAGGCCGCAATGAAAGTGGCATCGGCGAAGCCCTAGACACTTTTGGCGGCCGTATAGTATAAGATAATAAATACAAAGGTATGAAGAATAAAACTATTTTAATTTTGATACCAATTTTATCTTTATTATTTTTGTCAGCTTGTAATATTAAAAATAACAGTCTTCCCGCCAAAGATAAGAGTCCGGAAATAGTTAAATGTGCTGATCAAGATTGTTTTTTGCCAAAATTTATTAATTGCCAACCCAGTGAATTTCAAAAACCATTAGCAGACGATGCTAACTACACAATGACTGTCCGTGGCTGGGAAGCTAATGATTGTGTCTATGATATCAAATTAGTTAATATTAAGGGCGAAACTCCGGAAGGTGTAACCAATTGTCGGGTACCAAAGGAGAAAGTCTCAGAGAATATTATTAAGTACTGGCTAGGCGAATATAAAGATTCAACGACAAAATCTATGCGCATAGAACAAGCGCAAATCTGGAATGATTATTGTGTCCATAGCATAAATTAATAAGCGCATATTCTTGACATAAATTGATATTTATATTAAAATAATTGCGTTTTTGATATATTCGGGGATCGTCTAATGGTAGGACAGCGGCCTTTGAAGCCGTCGATCGGGGTTCGAGTCCCTGTCCCCGAGCCAAACGAATGAAATGAGTTTGGCGAGGGGTTTGCACCCAGGCGCTGAGCCCAAAGGGCGAAGTTGCGGGTCCCCGAGCCAATTGAACGAAATGAAATTGGCTCAAGATTTCAAAGAATGCTCCGCCTTAGCGGAGCGACCTAAGATGCTGTGCAATAGCACAGCGCCCCGAGCCAATTGGATACAGTAAGAATAGAAGAACGACTTTAATAAGTCGATTTTTTATTAGTATTATCCCATCATTGACTTTTATGAAAAAATATGTTATTACTTAATTAAGTAAATTATTCTTTAAATAATTCAACTATAAATTATGAGAAATTTTGATAGGGGTGATAAAAGATCAGGCGGGGGAAACAGATTCGGTGGTAATAAATCATTTGGCGGGGGAGCAAGATTTGGTGGCAGAGATGGCGGCGCTAGGCCAACTATGCACAAAGCTACTTGCAGTGAATGCGGCCAGCCTTGTGAAGTGCCTTTTCGGCCAACCGGGGAAAGACCAATATACTGCAGTAATTGTTTTGGTAAACAACAAGATGGCGCTGGTGCTCGGCCAAATAGATTTAGTGATGATAGACGTGACCGATCTCGTTTTGACGATAAACAGCTGTATAGTGCTACCTGTGATAAATGCGGTAAGCCTTGCCAAGTGCCTTTTCGGCCAACAGCTGGTAAACCTATTTATTGTGACAATTGTTTTGGTAAAGGTGTTAGTGAACCCAAGGATTCTGGAGAAGTTATGCGAGAGCTAAAAATGCTTAGTAGTAAGATTGACCAGCTTATAAAGGTCTTAGCTCCGAAGGCTATAACAGAGAAAGTTGCTGATCTACCTAAGATTGTTAAAGAAGTAAAAGTCAAAAAAGTGGTAAAAGCAAAAACTAAAGTTGTTGCTAAAAAAGCGGCAGTTAAAAAGAAAAAGTAATAATTTTAAAAGTTTTAAAATAAAAAACTGGCCTCTCTAGGCTGGTTTTTTAATAGAGGATTTGCCATATTTTTTTAAATTGCTATAATAATAAACGCAATTAAATTAACTTCTAACAGGATGAATCTAAAATTTAAAAATAATTGGAAAAAAATTGGCGGAGGAGTTATTTTGTTAATCCTAATTGTGTGGCTTTTTCCGATAAAGTTCAATCAAAAAGCCAATAGCCAAAATAATGATAATTTAAATACTAATATAAATGGCAGCCAAACTTCAAACACCAGTGAAGTTTTGCCGTTAACCGAAATAAAAATGACCAATGTAAAAATAGAAACTACCAAAGGCGACATCACTTTAGAATTATTTGCTTCTGAGGCGCCCAAGACAGTAGAAAATTTTGTGACTTTAGCTAAAAAAGGATTTTATGATGGCGTTATTTTTCATAGGGTCATTTCTGGCTTTATGATCCAAGGTGGTGATCCGACTGGCACTGGCCGCGGCGGTCCAGGCTACCAATTTGCTGATGAGCTTGACCCAAACACTGCTTCTTATCAACGTGGCTATGTGCGTGGTACTTTAGCTATGGCCAATGCCGGGCCAAATACCAATGGCAGTCAGTTTTTCATCATGCATCAGGATTATCCTTTGCCACATAACTACACTATATTTGGTAGAGTGGTGACTGGTATGGAAGTAGTAGATGCTATAGCGTCTGTAAAAGTAGACGCCAATGATAAGCCGCTAGAAGAAATAAAAATGAAAAAAGTCGAAGTAGTGGAGTAATTTTTTGATTAGTGTTTTAAAGAAACCAAAAGAACAGAGCCCCACGCCGAAGCAGTGGGGCTCTTTCGCAATCCCCCAGACACGTGTCCGTGTCTTAGGGGCGTGCGTACTTTCTGTATGCGTCCCAGGCGATCTGGCCGCCCGTGTTGACCGGCTCCTTCTGACCATCAATGAAATCGGATATTACCTGTCCAGTGTAGGCAGCGTCCCACCTGATGCCGCGACGTCTCACTTCCTTGGCCGCTCTTAAGGCAGCCCTTATCTGGAGTTTGTAGGTGAACTTCAGTCGGAGCCAAAGAAGCGGACCGCTGTCTATGTCGCTGAGCTTTGCGCCTCCCCAGATCATGAGGACGCCCAAAGTCAAGCAAGCGATCATAGCATAGACAAGCAGCATCCGTTCTGATTCCTCAGATGGAAGAGGTGGCCCTAGCAGGCACACACCGCAGATGATCAAGATCACGCCGATCGGGATCATCGCTTGTCCACTTCCCTTGATGAAGCTGTACGAGAAGTGGTAGAGCTTCCAGCTGAACTTTTTAGACAGTCTCATGGCCATCTCTCTTTCTGCGTTATAGGACACGAGCTCTGGTGACTCTATGACTAAGTCAGGCCTTGTCGCATACAAGTATATGGGAAATGAACGGTTTAGTTTACCTAATATGACAATTAAGTCCATTTAGGTTGTATTGACAAAATATAATAACACAATTCATTCAAATAATCAAGGGTAAATACCCATTAAAATCCTTTTAGCGGTGTTTTGGTCATATAAGCCTTGCCAAAAATCAATGTTTCTGGTATTATTGGACCTTATGGAAATACGAAATATTGCAATTATCGCTCACGTTGACCATGGTAAGACTGCTTTGACTGATGCCATTCTCAAGCAGACCGGTATGTTGTCTGATGAAACAGTGAGTATGGATTCCAACGCTCTAGAAAAAGAGCGTGGTATTACTATTTATTCCAAAAATGCCTCAGTGTTTTATAAAGACACCAAAATAAATATTGTGGATACCCCTGGGCATGCTGATTTTGGTTCAGAAGTAGAACGGGTTTTGCGCTCCATTGATAGCGTGCTCTTGGTAGTTGACGCTCAAGAAGGCCCTATGCCACAGACTAGATTTGTTTTGAAAAAGTCTTTGGAGCTGGGCATTAAGCCAATTGTTGTTCTTAATAAGATTGATAAACCAGCGGCTGATCCTCACTTGGCTCACGAACAAGTTTTTGAACTCTTTATGGATCTAGGCGCAACTGACGAACAATTAGACTTTACAACTGTCTATGCTATTGCTAAGTCTGGCATTGCCAAGCGCTACCTGACTGATGAGTCAGCTGATATCATGCCACTTTTGGATACAATTTTGGAAAAAGTGTTGCCAGCCCCATCTCAAGTAGACCTGCCTTTGCGTTTTCAGCCATTTAATCTAGGTTATGATAATTTTTTGGGCCGTCTGGCTATAGGCCGTATCTATGAAGGCCGTCTGGCTAACAAGGGCAATCTGATTTTAAAAAAAGCTGATGGTACTAATAAAATTGGCAAAATTACCAAATTATTTACTTTTCATGGTTTAGAAAGAAAAGAAGTAGAAGAAGCTATAGCTGGTGATATTGTGATGCTAGCTGGTTTTCCTGATATTGATATTGGCGAAACCGTATGTTTGTCCAACGAGCAAGAAGCTTTGCCGGCTATTATTGTTGATGAGCCGACCATATCTTTGGACTTCTTGGTAAACAGCTCTCCTTTTGCCGGCCGCGAAGGCAAATTTGTCACTAGCAAACAACTGCGCGAGCGCTTAGCCAAAGAATTAGAAATAAATGTTGGTTTAAAAATTGATTTTTCCACAGACACCTTCAAAGTCTATGGCCGAGGCGAACTGCATATTGCTATACTTATTGAAACTATGCGCCGGGAAGGCTATGAACTGCAAGTATCTCAGCCACAGGTAATTATCAAAGAAAAAGACGGCCAAAAACTGGAACCATATGAGGAAGTGACTATTAGCGTGCCAGAAACCGGATCAGGTATTGTCTTAGAAAAAATCGGCAAGCGCAAGGGTATTGTCACTAGTATGAAAATAAATGGTAGTCACATGAATTTGGTATTTGAAATGCCGACTAGAGGCCTACTTGGTTATCGTGGTGAATTTATCATTGATACTAGAGGTGAAGGTATATTGTGCGCCCGGGTTATAGGCTACAAACCTTATGCCGGTGAGATTAAAAAACGCGATGTTGGTTCCATGGTATCTATGGCCACTGGTAAAGCTTTGGGATTTTCTTTGTATAATCTGCAGGATAGAGGAGTACTTTATATAGGGCCAAGCATAGAAGTATATGAGGGTATGGTTATAGGTAATACTGCCAAAGGCATGGATATGGATGTTAATCCGACCAAAGGCAAGCAACTAAGTAATATGCGTAGTAAAGCCTCAGATGAAGCTATAACTCTAGTGCCACCCAATATTTTAACTATTGAAAAAGGCTTGGAAATAATTGCTGAAGACGAATATCTAGAAGTAACTCCCAAGAGCGTGCGTTTGCGCAAGCAATCTTTGACTGAAGTTGAACGTCGTAAAATAAACCGCCAAGCTAATAACGAAGAATAAATTTTTTTAAAACAGGTCTGCTAAGTATGGTAGATCTGTTTTTTTATAAAATATTGACAAAATGTATAAAAAATATTAGCCTATATTGTTAACGTCACAGGTCTTTCCACAACGAGGTAATAGGAGGTTCGCTCGTGCAGACATATACGCATTGCAGTATTGGCGCAGTGATTGGGGCTTTGGGTTTTGCCCATGAGCCCTTGTCGCAAGCGGCCTGTGTTGTCGGCGCCGTAGCGCCTGATCTGGTGATCGCCTTTCAATATGCGGTCGATGTGCTAAGATCTCGGCCGCCGCTTGTCAATCAACCGCGATGGATGATCGTCATGAAGGAGGCTAGCCATTCCTTGTTGTTGTGGGGGGCGGTGTTGCTCTTTTTCAGGCAAGGCGTGGCGCACGCTTTCTGCGTAGGCGTGGTCAGCCATATTCTAATCGATGGCCTTACACACAAGGGGGTACAGTTCACTCAGTATGACTCAAGCCTTCTCTGGCCTTTTACCAGATATAGGCTGGGCCGTCTTATCGGCCTATGGGAATACCGCTACGGCGTGGGGGTCTTGAGCCCTAAGCCCTTTGAGCGGGTAGTGCTCATTATCTCCACGCTGGTTGCCGTCAAGCTTTTCTGGCACCAGTACTTCTTCTGATGACCAGCAGCCCTCGGCCTAACATGGGCTTAAGAACAAGAAAAGGGACTAACGAAGGCCGCGCTAGCCCTTTTTCATTTATTTATTTTATGCTATCCTAAAATAGATCATTAATTTTTAAAAAACATGAAGAAACTATTACTTTTGCTTCTTTTGGGTCTACCTCAACTGGCTTCTGCTCAACCAAGTGTTGGTGACTGGGGTGTCAATGACTTTGCCGCGGGCGGAGTTAATCTAGGTACCCGGACACTGAGAGAAACCATTGCCGGTATAATCAATATTGCCTTAGGGTTTTTGGGCATTTTAGCAACACTGCTCATACTATTTGGCGGTTTTACTATGATGACTTCTGGCGGTAATGCTGATAAAAAAAGTGGCGGACAAAATGCGGCTGTAGCTGGAGCGATTGGCCTTATTATAATTTTGACAGCTTACGCTATTTCCCGTTTTGTCCTAGCTTCAGTAGCTAATAATACTTTATAGATAAACTTTAGTTAAGTGTTTCTTGGTTAGCTATAGAGACTAATCCAATTTTTATAATTAAACCTATAAAAATGTCAGACAAAATACCTAATCATATTGGCATTATCATTGATGGCAATAGGCGTTGGGCCAAACAAAGAAATCTGCCTAGTCTTGAGGGTCATAAAAAAGGTTATGAAAATGTAGGTACTATTTCCCGACATGCTTTTAAGCGTGGCGTAAAGATCCTATCCATTTATGCTTTTTCTACAGAAAATTGGAAAAGAAGCAAGGAAGAAGTCAGCTATCTAATGGATTTATTAAGGTTAATGTTTAGTAAAGAGGCTGATAAGCTAGTAAAAGAAAATGTAAGACTTAAGGTTTCTGGTAGCCGTGACAAGTTAGATCAAGATTTGTTAAAATTAATAGATGAGAGCCAAGCCAAAACTAAAAATGGCACTAAGGCCACATTGAATATTTGTTTTAACTATGGCGGACATCAAGAAATTGTAGATGCTGTCAAAAAAATTATAAATAACGGCATCAATGCCGAGGCAGTCACTGAGGATTTGATTAACTCTTATTTATACATGGCTGATATCCCTAATCCAGATTTTATAATTCGCACTTCTGGCGAGCAAAGGTTGTCTGGTTTTATGACCTGGCAGTCAGTCTATAGTGAATTTTATTTTCCAAGCAAACATTGGCCAGAATTCTCTACTGATGACTTTGATTTAGCTTTAGAAGAATTTAACCAAAGACAGCGACGTTTTGGTGGAAATTAATTTTATTATAATCGTATTTTATGGTATAATAATAAGCTCACTTAACATAATAAAATTAAAAATAAATATATGAAAAAAGACACTACACCTAAAAAGGCTATTGCTAGCCCAAAACATTCTGGCATGTACAATACTCCAATGCTTGTTGTTTTACTTGTAATTATCGGCGCTATTGGCCTGGTATTTGTTGTTTCTCGTAGCTACATCGGGCTTAGTGCTAGGCTGGGCAATACTACTGGCAAAATACACAATGTCGCTACTGTAGATGAAATCAAGGCGTTTACTTCTGCCGAAGAATTCAAAAATTATATAGCCAAAGCAACTGAGATTAATGGAGCCAACGCTTATTTTGGTGGTATGGGCATGATGAAGTCAGACTCAGATATTAGTAGGCCAATGATGGGTGAAATAGCTTTGGATAATAGTCAAGGAACTGGTTCTGCTCCAGCAGTTGCGCCTGAGCCTAATAGGATCTCCGAAACAAATGTGCAAGTAGCTGGCATTGATGAACCAGATATTGTCAAAACCGATGGTAAAAATATTTTCTTTTCCCAGGAAAATAATCTAATTATGCCTTATTACGATACTGGCGTTAGCGATGGCGTTAGTTTGGATATTTTACCTATGCCGACAGACAAAATTATGCCACCGCGCTATCAGCAGGCAGTTACCAATATCATAAAAGCTTGGCCAGCCACTGATTTGGAATTTTTGACTAAAATAGAGCGGGGTGGAGAATTGCTTTTGTCTGATAATATCTTAGTAATTTTTAATAATAATTATGGCAGTGATAGGGGACTAACAGCTTATGATGTGAGTGATATTGCTAAGCCAGAGAAAAAATGGTCTATCAAATATGCGGACAATAATAATTTGCTCAGCGCCCGCTTATACAATGGGCAGATATATCTAGTCACTCAAAGTAGTATCAATGATTATAATCCTTGTCCCATAAAACCATTAGCGCTCAATGATCAGCCAGTGGAAATTGCTTGTAGTAGCATTTATCATCCAGTAACAGTTGTGCCCATGGATTCCACATTTATTGGCCTAAATATTGATATTAAGAGTGGCGAAGTTAAAAATAAAATTTCTTTTGTGGGTTTGTCAGGCCAATCAGTAGTTTATATGTCACCCCAGGCTATTTATGTCACCTATCAGCAGGCCGTGGATAATTTTGGCTTCATGTATGATTTTTATAGTAATAGAATGACTGATTTAGTTCCAGCTGATTTGATAAGTAAGTTAGCTAAAGTAAAAACTTATGATATCAGTCAAAATTCCAAAATGTCCGAATTCTATAATCTATTAGCCAAATGGCAGAATTCTTTGAGCAATGATGACCAATTGAAGCTAAATACAGAAACTCAAAATCGAGCTAGTAAATATTTTGATGAAAACAAACGAAAAATTTTAAACACTGGTTTAGTTAAAATCTCTTTACCCAATTTAAAAGTCATTGCCAGTGGTGCTGTGCCGGGCATGGCTCTTAACCAATTTTCTTTGGATGAATACAAAGGCTATTTACGCTTAGCAACTACTGTGGGCCAAGATTTATGGGGGCTAAGTAGCGCTCAGAGCGCCAATGATGTTTATGTTTTGGACAAAAATTTAAAAGTAACTGGTGCCGTTAAAGATTTGGGCTTGACGGAGAGGATTTATGCAGTTCGTTTTATTGAAGATAAGGCTTATGTAGTCACCTTTAGACAAACTGATCCTTTTTATGTCTTAGATTTATCTAGACCAAGCAAACCAGAGTTAAAAGGAGAATTAAAAATACCTGGATTCTCTTCATATCTGCATCCAATTGATAAAGATAAAATTATTGGCATAGGCCAAGAGGATTCTAAGGTAAAGATTTCTTTATTTGATGTTTCTAACCCGTCACAGCCAAAAGAGATAGATAAATATAGCTTAGACGAGTATTGGACAGAAGTATCTAATAATCACCACGCCTTTTTGATGGATACTAAACACCAGGTATTTTTCTTACCTGGTGGCCAAGGCGGCTATATTTTATCCTACAAAGACGATAAGCTATCTTTGGATAAAGCTGTTAAATTAGACCAAGTCAAACGGGCTATATATCTCAACGATTATCTTTACGTGATTGCCGCTAGTGATGTAAAAGTTTTTGATGAAAATACTTGGGAAGAGGTAAAAGCTTTGTCTTTGCCTACTAACTAATATGTCCTCAGGAGAGTATTCAACTCGTAGTAAAAATCAAAAAGATTATTACGACAGAACAGCGCAGGATTATGACAGCTGGCATGTTGAAGTTGCTAGCGCCAAGATAGTAGATGCTTGGAATTTTCAAAATCTGTTAAAATTTTTAGGCAATACACCTATAAATAGGGCCGTGGAATTAGGCTGTGGCACTGGGCGCTTAGCTAATGACCTGCTTAACTTATCAAAAGAGGTTTACGGCGTTGATCAGTCTAGTGAAGTTTTGGCTATTGCCAAAAATAAATACCCTCAATTAAAATTGACTTGTGCGGAGGTGGTCAAGCTTCCTTATGAGGATAATTTTTTTGATTTAGTGATTATTAATGGGTCTTTGCATCATTTTTTTGCCGTGGCTGAAACTTTTCGCGAAGCCCATAGAGTTTTGAAACCTGGCGGTGTCTTTGCGCTTTTAGGCGAACCTACTAATCAATTTCTGAAATGGTATAATCCTTTTTTTTATTTTTGGTTGTTGGACAGAGTAATAGCTAAAATATTGTCATTTTTTAAAAAACCAAGCATTGATTCCAAATTGATTGAGCCTGAGGCGGAAACCTACAAACCATCTCAACTAAAAAGGCAATTAAGCCAAGCTGGCTTTGAAGTAAGGCTTTTTTATACTTATGATTATTTCCATAGAACTGAGAATCCTTTTTTGTTAAAGTTTTATAAGACTTATCTTGATTGGGAAAATAAAACCTTAGCTAAAATTTTTAAAAATCTGGGCATGGCTATACAAGCCATGGCTATAAAAAAATAAAATGCCAAAAATTAAAAAAATCGCCATACTAACCGGCGGGGATAGCTCGGAAAGAAGTATTGCTCTAGCTTCAGCCAAAAATGTAGCTATGATTTTGCGTAAAAAATATCAAGTGCAGGTTTTTGATTTCTACCGGGATTTGCCCCAGTGGCTTAGGACTTATAAAAATTTTCAGGTGGCTATACCGGTTTTTCACGGACCAGGCGGTGAAGATGGAGTCATCCAAGGTTTCTTAAAAACCCTGCGTATGCCTTTTATTTTTTCTGATGTAGAGGCTCATGCTGTCGGTATGGATAAATTTTTAAGTAAGCATTTGGCCGAAAAAATCGGACTGCTCATTGCTCCGCATAAATTGCTAAGTAAACCAGCCAAAGTTAAGTACACAAAAAAAGTCGTTGTTAAACCGCTCTCGGGTGGTAGTTCTATTGGTATAACGATTGCTGATAGTCAAGCTAAGTTAAACCGCGCTATTAGCCAAGCCTTTATTTATAGTAATAAGGTTTTGCTAGAAGATTATTTGCCTGGTGAAGAATTCACTGTAGCTGTGATTGATCAAAATGGTAAAAATGTAGCTTTGCCAGTTATCCAGATAATATCCAAAAATAAATTTTTTGATTACAAAAGCAAATATGATGCCAGCTTAGTTCAAGAGATTTGCCCAGCACCTATTAAAAAATCCCTAGCTAAAAAAATGCAAGACCAGGCTATCCGGATGCATCAAGCTCTGGGGGCTAGACATTTAAGTCGCACTGATTTTATTGTCAGCCGTGGCAAGGTTTATTTTCTGGAGATAAACACTATTCCAGGCATTACCAAAAATTCCCTTTTACCCAAGACATTAAGAGCGGCCGGCCTTGATTTTGGGCAGTTATTAGAAGCTTGGTTCAAATCAGTAATTTAGCTAATAGGCTTGTCAAAAGCTATTAATGTGTTAGAATAGAGTGGATTATTTACAGAATTTATATACTTTATGAACAAATACAAACAACTATTTATGAGGGGACAGGCGAGTAGCCGTAGAACCAGAATTACCTTTGTTTTTATCCTAGTTTTGGCAGTTTTTGCCGGTTTAATAGTTTGGCCAGGGCATCCAGGCTGGTTTTCTCAATTTAAGATACGTTTAGGTCTAGATTTGCAGGGCGGCACTCATCTGGTCTATCAGGCTGATGTAACCGGTCTAGAGGACACTGATAAAAAAGACAGTGTTGAGGCTTTGCGCGACGTAATTGAGCGTAGAGTCAATGCTTATGGTGTATCTGAGCCTGTGGTCCAGACAAATAATAGTGGCGATAGTTATAGAATTATTGTGGAATTAGCGGGTGTTACAGATATCAATGAAGCTATTTCCATGATTGATCGCACTCCTTTACTAGAATTTAAAACTGAAGCAGTGGCCGCACCAGTTATTGATACTGCCACTACCACTGATGCCATCAAGGCTACAGCTAATTCTGTGCTTAAGCGGGCTTTAGCTGGGGAAGATTTTTCTAAATTAGCTCAAGAATATAGCGAAGACCCAGGATCAAAAGCCAGTGGTGGTGATCTGGGCTGGGTGAAAAAAGGTGTTTTTGTACCAGAATTTGATACAGCTATTTTTGAAACACTAAAACCAGGACAAATCTCCAAAGAATTAGTAGAGTCTCAATTTGGTTATCATATTATCAAAAAAATTGAAGAAAGAACTACAGATGGGGCATTAGAAGTGCATTCAGCTCATATTTTGTTTGCCAAGCCCAATGCCGATCAAGGTAGTGTCAATTGGACAACCACTGGTCTGACTGGACGTGATATACAAAAAGCTCAGCTTAGCTTTGATCGCACTACTCAAGAGCCGTTAGTTATAGTCACTTTTAATGAAAATGGTAAAAAATTATTTGGTGAATTGACAGCGGCTAATATCGGCAAGCCAATTGGTATTTTTTTGGATGGTGAACTGCGGTCTAGCCCTGTAGTTCAAGAAGCTATTAAGGATGGTCAAGCTCAGATTTCAGGTAGCTTCACTGTTGTTGAAGCTCGCCAGCTAGTCAAAGACTTAAATCTTGGTGCCTTGCCAGTGCCTATTACTTTGATAAGCCAAAAAACTATTGGTGCTACTTTAGGCGGTGAATCAGTACATCAAAGCTTAGTTGCCGGAATTGTGGGCTTTTTGGCAGCCGCTTTATTTATGTTGATATTTTATCGCTTGCCAGGCTTTATCTCAGTATTAGCCTTAGGCTTATATGTAGCAATAACCCTATCCATTTTTGAACTTATACCAGTAACCATGACTTTAGCGGGAGTAGCCGGCTTTATATTATCTATTGGTATGGCCGTAGACGCTAATGTTTTGATATTTGAAAGAACCAAAGAAGAATTAAAGGCCGGCAAGAGCCTTAATACATCTATTGAGGAGGGCTTTGTACGCGCTTGGCCATCAATTAGGGATTCAAACATCTCTTCTATTATTACTTGTATTATGTTGGCTTGGTTCGGTACTTCTATTATCAAAGGTTTTGCTATTACTCTGGGTCTAGGTATTATGGTATCAATGTTTTCAGCCATCACTGTTACTAGAACACTCATGCGTATTATTGTTAGCAAGAGATTAGAAAATAAATTGTTTTTATTCGGCGTCAAGCCAGTTAATAAAGAATAAATATGCACAAGATAATACAAGCTAGAAATATTTGGTTTACTGTTTCCGGGATTTTTTTAGGGGTATCTATATTGTCTTTGCTTTTATGGGGACTAAAACCCGGCATTGATTTTACTGGTGGTAGCTTACTAGAAGTCTCTTATTCAGCCCAAAGACCAAGTGTTGACCAAGTAAACGCCAGTTTAACTGATTTAGGATTAAAAAGTTTAAGGGTTCAGCCTAGTGGTGATCAAAATTTTATTTTACGTTTTGAAGAAACTAGCGAAGCCACTCATCAAAGTATTTTGCAAAATTTGGGGGCCATTAAGATTGATGGCGTTGATAACAATAGTTTGACTGAACTAAGCTTTGAATCGATTGGCCCAGTCATTGGCAAGGAATTGACGCAAAAATCCATTCAAGCCATTATCTTAGTTTTAATATTTATTATACTTTATATTGCCTATGCTTTTCGTAAGGTTTCCAAGCCAATTGCTTCTTGGAAATATGGCGTAGCGGCTGTGATTGCCTTGATCCATGACATTTTGATTATTACTGGTATATTTTCTTTGTGGGGACATTTTGGCAAAGCTGAAGTAGATACTTTATTTGTAACAGCTCTACTGACTATTTTAGGGTTCTCTGTACACGATACTATTGTTACTTTTGACCGTATTAGAGAAAACCTTGCCAAAATCCATGATAAGGATTTTGCGGACTTAGCCAACATTAGTATTAATCAGACTATTGTCAGATCAATTAATACCTCTTTAACCACTTTATTGGCTCTCTCCGCTGTGGTTTTCTTTGGTGGAACCAGCATTAGAACCTTTGCCTTGACATTAATCATGGGTATTATAGTTGGTACTTATTCTTCTATCTATATTGCTTCAGCCTTGCTAGTTACTTGGGAGAAAAGAAGTCATAAATAACTGAAAAACTAAGTTTTCGGCCAATCTTGTCATAAGTTTATAGATATATTTTGGCTAATATTAGCTAAAATATATATAAATGTAAAACTTAGTTACTAACAAAAATATATAGAATAAATCAAACCTCCTGTTATTTGTCAATAGGGGGTTGACTTATTTTTAAAAATATGTTATCATATAAGAGATTTAATTTATTATCAGTCCCCAGATACGTTAAAGATTAATAAATTATATGGATTCAATTTTAGACCAAGTAATCAGCGCTAGCAATTTATCCAAGATGGCAGACTTTGATCCCCATCAGACTTTGGCTAATATTTTAGAAGCGCTCTCTGACCGAGAACAAGAAGTGATAAAAATGCGTCACGGCTTGTCTGGTTATGATAGAAAAACTCTAGAAGACATTGGCAAAAAATATAATGTCACCAGAGAAAGGGTCAGGCAAATAGAGAGTAGCTCCCTCAAAAAAATTAATAAAAATTTTAATCAAACTTATCTCAAAGAGATTGAGAATATTGCCAATGCTACTCTAGCTGAGCATGGTGGCCTAATGGCTGAAGAAAATCTAATTAGAGAACTCCTAGCTTTACCGGGAGATAGCCAGACCAATCGTAGCGCCATTGCTTTTATCTTAAACCAGCTATTGAAACATCGTTTTTATTTTGTAAAAGAAAATAAAGATTACTTAAGCTATTGGCATACGCCTGAAGCTTCCTTAGATTTTTTTGAAACCACTGTCAACGCCATAAGAGATCTAATTGATACCCATGGACAGCCATTGACCTTGGACGAATTGATGAACAAGGTAAAAGCTACTGAATTTTTTGAAACTAATGATGATTTGACTGACAAGGTGGTTGTTAATTTTATAAATATCACCAAGAAAGTCACAGCTAATCCTTTTGAGGAGTGGGGCTTGTCTGAATGGCCAAATATTACTCCGCGCCGCATGAACGACAAGATCTATTTAGTCTTGAAAAAGAAGGGTCAGCCCATGCATTTTACGGAAATTGCCGATACTATCAATCAGATGAATTTTGATGAGCGCATGGCCTACCCAGCCACTATTCACAATGAGTTGATTTTGGATGATAAGTATGTTTTGGTGGGTAGAGGCATCTACGCCCTCAAAGAGTGGGGATACAAGCCCGGCGTAGTTAGCGATGTTATTGTGGAGATTTTACGCGAAGCAGGACGGCCTTTATCTAAAAAAGAAATCATAGCTGAAGTTTTGAAAAAACGCTTAATCAAAGAAACTACTATCACTCTGGCCTTGATGAATAAAGATCGTTTTAGCCGAGATGATAAAGGACGCTATTTATTAAAGCAAAATTAAATTTTCATTAACAATCAAACCAAGTCCGAAAAAACGGAGCAAAAACAACTTGTTGGGGTATAGGGCGAGTTGTTTTTGTTTTTTAGAGTCTAAAAGGCTTTGAAAAATTGTCATAAAAAGGTATAATATGTATAGGATTAAAACAAAAATAAAGCAATGGATATAATCTTTGATTTTTCGCCAATATTAACAGCTGCCAACCAGGATCCAGTTATTCTAGCTTGGTTTTTGTTTAGCCACGGCGGCTGGGCACTTTTTGTTATATTTATTTCCCGTTTTGTCTATGATTATTGGCTGATTGAACAGCAACACAAGTGGTTTGATACCAACAAATTTGTCATTTTAGCTATTGATATACCCAAAGACACTGAACAAACCCCCAAAGCCGTGGAGCATCTTTTTGCTACCATTTCTGGAGCTCATACACCGCTAAGCGCCAAGGAGATATATGCCCAGGGCATATTTCAGCTTAGTTTTTCTTTTGAGATAGTCAGTATTGACGGCTATGTTCAATTTTTGATTAGAACGCCCAGCCAATATCGTGATTTGATAGAAAGCTCTATATATTCTCAATATCCCGATGCGGAAATTACTGAAGTAGAAGATTATATTGATGCCATACCCGACAAATACCCCAATGATCATTATAATGTTTGGGGTTCAGAAGTGATCCTTACAGACAATGATGTTTTGCCTATTAGGACTTATCCTCATTTTGAAGATAATGTTTCTGGCGAGTTCAAAGATCCCATGGCTTCGCTCCTAGAGACTATGAGCAAAATTCAAGTTGGCGAGCAGGTTTGGATACAAATTATTGTCAGACCAACTGATATTGCTTGGACAAAACGCAGTCTGAAAGAAGCCTATAAGCTGGCTGGCAAGAAAATGTCCAAGAGCAGTGAAAGCATGATTTCCCGTATGATGAGTTCATTGTTTGGTCTTTTCTTTTTAAGTACTGGCGAAACCTGGTTTTTCCCAACTGGAGCTGAAGGCGGCAAAACCCAGCAAAGAAATAAAGAAGAAATGCCCAGCTTGATGCTCCATTTAACACCAGGCGAAAGAAGCGCAATTGAAGCCATAGAAACTAAGGCTAGTAAAATTGGTTTTTACTGTAAAATACGTTTGGTTTATATATCACCGCTAGAGCAGTTTGCTAGCAATCGCGTAGTATCATCGGTTTTCGGCTCTATCAAGCAATTCAATGCCCTAGACCTTAACTCTTTTAAGCCAGATCCTAAAACCAAAACGCAAATCATGTATTTTTTTATTGAATATCGTAAAAATCGTCGCCGAGAGAGGATAGTCAAAGCTTACAAAAGACGCAGTGGTGTTATGGGCCATCAATATTTTATTCTTAATACTGAAGAGCTGGCTACTATTTGGCATTTTCCAAGCAAATTTGTTAAATCACCGTTATTACAAAAGACGGAAAGCAAAAAGGCTGAGCCACCATTTATTTTGCCACGCCAGCAAACTGAAGATAAAGACAGAGAGGTTGTCCAAGAAACCCTCAAAAAGCAATTACTTAACAACAATCCCTTTGGCGTTGACCTAGACAACAAATATTTTGAAGGCAAATTTGCTAAAAAAAATATCAATGATATTGATGAACCCAAGTCCAAAGGTACGCCGCCGCCTAATTTACCCACAGTTTAAATATGACTGATCAAAATCAAGTTACAATTTTCGCGGAAACTAATTACCGCAATTCTCATGTGCGCTTCGGCATCAAACACGATGATCGCCGCAAGCACATGTATTTGATTGGTAAAACTGGCATGGGTAAATCAACCATGTTGGAAAATATGATTATCCAAGACATCCAAGAGGGCAAGGGTGTCTGCGTGGTTGATCCGCATGGCGACTTAGTAGAAAAAGTTATCAATTTTGTGCCACCGCATCGCATCAATGACGTTATCTATTTCAATCCTTCCGATTTGGATTTTCCCATAGGCTTCAATGTCTTGGAAAAAGTATCTAGTGAACAGAGGCATTTAGTTGTCTCTGGGCTTATTGGCGTTTTTCAGAAGATTTGGGCTGATTCTTGGGGGCCGCGCTTGGAATATGTCTTGCATCATGCCATTTCAGCTCTCTTGGAATACCCCGGTTCAACTCTCTTGGGCATTATGCGCATGTTAGTTGATAAGTCATTTAGAAAAAGAGTAGTTGACAAAGTGACTGATCCAGTAGTCAAATCATTTTGGGCGGAAGAATATTCTAAATATCCAGACAGATTTCAAGCCGAAGCCATTGCCCCAATTCAGAATAAAGTTGGCCGCTTCTTATCATCAGCACTTATAAGAAATATTTTGGGTCAAGTCCGCTCATCTTTTTCCATGCGGGATATCATGGACAATGAAAAAATCTTACTACTTAACTTGTCCAAAGGACGTGTTGGTGAAGATAACTCAGCTCTCTTGGGGGCTATGATGATTACCAAGATCCAACTGGCTGCCATGAGCCGAGTAGACACTCCTGAGGCCGAGCGTAAAGATTTTTATTTATATGTTGATGAATTCCAAAACTTTGCTACTGAATCATTTGCTAATATCTTGTCAGAAGCCAGAAAATACCACCTTAATCTGATAATTGCCCACCAATATATTGAGCAAGTTGAAGAAAATATAACCGCCGCTGTTTTTGGCAATGTTGGCACTCTGGTTATTTTTCGTATCGGAGCGGCTGATGCTGAATTTTTGGAAAAGGAATTCATGCCAGTATTTACTCAAGAAGACTTAGTTAACCTTTCCAAATTTGATATTTACATTAAACTCATGATTGATGGCGTCACCTCGGGAGCTTTTTCTGCTCACACCTTGCCGCCAGCACCAATCACTGATATCCACCACGAAGCCAGAGAAAAAATCATCAAGGTTACCCGTGAACGTTATGCTAAACCTCGTGAAGTGATTGAAGATAAAATCATACGCTGGAGTGAAAATAAAGGGCCAGAACCAGGTGATGAAGACTATGTCAGTGAATCCAGCTCAGCGCCAAAAGAAAGGGATAGAGATGACAATGAGCAACTCAGCAAATCATCTAAAAAGAAGAAAAAGAAAAAAGGCGGCATATTAAAAACTTACAATTGCTCTTTTTGCGGTAAAGAAACTCAGATAAATTTTGAGCCTGATCTTAGCAAGCCGATTTATTGCCGAGAATGTCTAGAGCTTTCCAAAGCCGGCAAAATTCCGCCGCCATCAAGCATACGGATAGTCAGTTCTGATAACCCCAAAGAAGAGTTTAGCTCCTTAGCTGAAGCTCTAAAACTAAAAAAAGACCCACTAAAAGAGCCGCCTTCTCCAGAAATTATTATGGAGGATAATGAGGACGATGAAGAGCTAGAAAAGAAAGCTGTAATCAAAACAGAAGAGAAACCAAAAAATAGTTCTAAAAAATCTTTGGAACCAGGCGAAATAATAAAATTTTAAAAAACTATGCCATACTATCTCAAAATAAAAAAACTGGACATTGAAACTGGCCAGTCCAATATTGCCCTGCTCAATGACGATGAAGCCATGCGCTACGGCATCAGAGCTGGCGATAAAATAAAAATTGGCTGGCAAGGTCAAAAAGTAATAGCTGAAGCCAATACCAGCCATAGCCGCGTTCAACATGGCCAAATTGGCCTTTACAAAGACATTTGGTCTAAAACCAAGATACTAGACAATACCATTGTTGAGGTAGAATTTTTGGAGCGGGCTCAATCTGTCCAAGCCATCAAAAAAAGGCTTTTAGGCAAAAAACTGACCTACCAAGATTTTTATCAAATATTTTCCGACATTTCCTCGGGTGTTTTAACTAGAACCGAGATAACTTATTTTGTAGCCTCCAGCTTTATCAAGAGCTATAGCGATCAAGAATTGTATTTTATGGTCAAAGCTATGGCCGAGACTGGTGAAATGCTTAAATTCCCTGGTATAGTGGCTGACAAGCACTCAGTTGGCGGCCTAGCTGGCAATCGCACTACCATGGTGGCCGTGCCAATTTTGGCAGCCGCCGGGTTAGTGATACCCAAAAATTCTTCTCGAGCTATTACTTCGCCGGCTGGTACGGCTGATACTATGGAAGTTTTAGCACCAGTAGCTTTTGCCGCCGAAGATGTCCGTAAAATTGTAAAAAAAGCTGGCGCCTGTCTGGTTTGGGGTGGTGGCCTTAACTTAGCTCCAGCTGATGACAAAATATTGGAAGTATCTTATCCCTTATCACTTGAGCCATATGATAAGATGCTAGTCAGTATTATGGCCAAAAAAGTAGCCACTGGTGTTACTCATCTGATAATTGATATGCCGGTTGGCAAAACCACCAAGATTCCTAACATGATAATTGCCAAAAAGCTGGAGAAAAAATTTAAATATTTAGCCCGACGTTTTGGCATAAAAATAAAAGTAGTGATGATACAGACCGAAGATCCAGTTGGCATGGGCGTTGGCCCAGCTCTGGAGGCCCGCGATGTCTTAAGAGTGTTACAGCAAAAAGATAATTACCCAGCTGATTTAGCTAATAAATCCATTCACTTGGCTGGGCAACTACTAGAACTCACTGGCAAGTCCAGACCGCATCATGGCGCTAAATTAGCCTGGCAACTACTAGAGAGCGGAGCGGCTTGGAAAAAAATGCAGGAGATCATCAAAGCTCAAGGCGGTAATCCTAATATTGATCCCAATGACATGGTCCTAGCCGCTTGTAAAAAGTATTATAATGCTCCAAAATCGGGCCGTATCATCTTTACTGATAATAAGGGTCTAAACACTATAGCACGCATTCTAGGGGCTCCTAAAGACAAATTAGCTGGTATTTACCTCAATAAAGAGTACGGTGACCATGTTAAAAAGGGTGAACGCTTGTTTACCCTATATGCCCGCACCAAAGAAAGAATACGCCTAGCTGACAAAGCCTTGGAAAAAATATGTATTTTTAAGATAGGTAAATAACTTGACTATAAGCACATTATTAGTTTATATTGAGATATAGACCAATAATATGCCCAAAATAATAATTGCCTCCGGGCCAGTAATAATAGAAAATAACAAAGTTTTGCTCAATAACCATGGTGATACTGACTTTTGGAAGTTTTGTGGCGGGCAAGTAGAGGATTATGAAGAAAATCTGATTGAGGCCGCTAGAAGAGAAGCCAAAGAAGAAATGGGCATTGATATTGAGATATTAGACCAAGAACCATTTATTAGCTTTGCTAGAAAAAATAATAACGACATAATTTTGGTTCACTGGTTAGCCAAAAGAATCGGAGAAATAAAACCTGGGGCCGATATTAGAGAATGGCAATGGCTGGATATAAATAATTTGCCAGATAATTTAGGGCCAAATATTATACCAGCTTTAAAACATTTTGGATTTATAAAATAATTTAAAATTTATGGCAAGATTTAAAGAAAATCCTAGTCCTAAGGGCTTAGATAAAATTTTAACTGAATTGGAGATACTAGCCACTGACTCACCCGATTATCATTGGAACAAAGTCAGACTTATGGCTGAGTTATTAAGCAAGTATAGGCCTGAATTGGAAGCTATGTTGGTAGAGATTGATAGAGAAATAGGAGAGATCATGAGAGGTATAGAAAATCCTAGCGAACCTAGAAATCCAGAACACACCTTAGAAAATTTAAATCTTCGTTTAAATGAACATAGCACATTAGAGGAAATTTTAAATCTAGGGACTGAATCAGAAGAAGAACGAGATAGTGATGATAAACCTACGATTCATTAGAAGCATGCCTCAAAAACCCAAAATCCTAGTAGCCTTATCTGGCGGCGTAGATTCAGCCGTTGTTTTGTATTTACTTAAAAAACAAGGCTATGATGTAGAGGCCGCTTTTATGAAAAACTTTTCTGCCAAAGTAAATATCAAAGGCGAGTGCCCCTGGATTCAAGACAGATTGGAGGCCTACCGCGTAGCCGCTCATCTTAAAGTGCCAATTAGAACTTTTAATTTTGAAAAAGAGTATCACCAAAAAATCGTTAAATATATTTTTACTTCTTACAAACATGGCTTAACGCCTAATCCTGATGTCTTGTGCAACAATGAAATAAAGTTTAAATTATTCTTAGACAAAGCTATTAAACTTGGTTTTAGCCAAATCGCTACTGGCCACTATGCTCAAGTTAAGCATGACAAAAATGGCTATCATCTCTTGAAGGGTAAAGATAAAAATAAAGACCAATCATATTTTCTGTCTGGCTTAGACCAAAAACAATTATCACACACTTTGTTTCCTATCGGCCATCTAACCAAACCCCAAGTGCGGGCTATAGCTAAGCAAGCTAAACTGCCCAATTACAATCGGCCGGACAGCCAGGGCATTTGCTTTATAGGCAAGATTGACCTTAAGACTTTTTTGTCGCAAAAAATAAAGCCAAAAGCAGGGGATATAGTGGATACTAAAAATAATGTCTTAGGCCAGCATCAAGGCGTCTGGTACTATACTATTGGTCAGCGCCATGGCCTTAATCTATCTGGCGGCCCTTGGTATGTCACTGATAAAAATCTAAAGCATAATCGACTCATTGTCGGCCGCATTGATAGCCAAGAGCTGTACAAAAAAGTTGTTCAGATTAACGCTTTGCATTTCCTAACAAAAACCTACAAATTATCACTAAAAGCCAAAGCCCAGATACGCTACCGCCAACCCGCTCAGGATGTCATTATTTCTTCGAGCGCAGTCGAGAAGACGAGCGCAGTCGAGAAGACGAACAACAATAGAGTTCTCGACAAGCTCGAACAAAGATATATCGCCAAATTCACCACCCCTCAAAAGGGCGTAGCTAGCGGCCAAATAATAGCAATTTATAAAAACCAAGAATTAATCGCTAGTGCGACTATAGTGTAATTATAATAAAACCTATGAAAAAAATAATTCTAGCATCAAATAGTGAAAGTGTTGCTTTCTGGAAGAT
>Ga0074199_1000431_pt1 | contig 68335 bp, 68 predicted proteins | sample EPASupsiteSAE347_FD_64528 | JGI IMG/M metagenome (GOLD analysis project Ga0074199, IMG submission 64528) | Bioremediated contaminated groundwater from EPA Superfund site, New Mexico - Sample SAE3-47 | ecosystem: Environmental > Aquatic > Deep subsurface > Groundwater > Contaminated ... | reverse complement strand
GGCGTATGTAGGGAAAAACCCGCAATATATAGCCAGGGCAGCGGGGTTCGAAGTGCCCGCCGCGACGAAACTCCTTCTGATGGAAGTGGGGCGGGAGCATCCTCTCGTGTGGACGGAACAACTGATGCCCGTTCTTCCCCTCGTGCGCATGAGAGACGTCGATGAGGCGATAGACTTCGCCGTGCTTGTGGAACGAGGTTGCAGACACTCCGCGATGATCCATTCGCATGACATCGAAAAACTTTCGCGCATGGCCAAAGCAATGAACTGTTCTCTGTTCATCAAGAACGGACCCTGCTACGCGGGACTCGGACAAGGCGGAGCCGGCTACACTTCCTTCACGATCGCGAGCCCTACGGGCGAGGGGATCACGCGCCCCCGAACCTTTACACGCGAGCGGCGATGCACGCTCGTCGATGCGTTCAGAATCATATGAAGGTGCAAGCATGAAACTCGGAAAAGTGATCGGCAGAGTGGTTTGTACGAAGAAACTCCCCTGTTTTGATGGCTTGAAATTGCTTCTCGTGCAACCACTGGATCACCTGCGCATGGAAGCGGGCCCCCCCATCGTAGCTTTTGACACGGTCAAAGCCGGAGAAGGCGATTTGGTATTCTTCGAATCGGGCAAAGAAGCTGCCCAGGCGAATCCCAACGGATGGTTCAATCCGGCCGATGCCGCTATTCTCGGCATTGTCGACGCTGTGAACGCGGAAGAGGTTTCATGATTATCGGCAAGGTAGTAGCCAATGTGGTTTCCACGGAAAAGCATCCTCACTATATTGGGCACAAACTCCTCATGGTACAGGTCCTGGATGCTTATGGCGCTCCCAAGGGCAAACCGCTTCTCGCTGTCGATGGCGTTCAGGCGGGAATCGGCGATACGGTCCTTGTAGTTGACGAAGGCGGTTCGGCCAGAAGCGTCGTGGGGGATGAGAAGGCGGTAACGATACGGACAGCGATCTGTGGGATCATCGATAGAATCGACATCGAGGGAAATACATGAGCGATGAAAATAAGGGCGAACCTGTGGACCTCGTCCGCAGTGTAGCTATCGGAGCGGACCACGGAGCTGTGGGTCAGAAGGAAATGCTGGCCAAATACCTTGAGCTTCTCGGATACCGCGTAGTAAACGTCGGCTGTTTCGGGACGGATAAAGTGGACTATCCCGATATCGCAGCGGCGGTATGCCGGAAAGTGGTCTCGGGCGATTGCGAGCGCGGTATCGTCCTCGATGGAGCGGGTATTGGATCCTGTATGGCCGCAAACAAAATCAGGGGTATCAGGGCGGCAATGTGTTATGACCTCAGAACTATCGTAAACAGCAGGGAACACAACAACGCGAACGTACTCAGTTTGGGCGGCCCGCTTCATGGACCGGACCAGCTCGCCGAGATGGTGAAGGTCTGGCTCGAGACACGTTTCGCAGGCGGACGCCATATGGTGCGCATAAACAAGATAATGGCGCTGGAGCGAGGAGGCTCTTCAAACTAATGGATCAGAACCAGATTATACAAAAGATCGTGGAGGAAGTTCTCGCCAGGATGGCGCCCCCAGCGGAAGCGCCAGCTTCCGGTACCGCGCGTCCAAACTCAGGATCATCGACCGCAAGTGGGTCAGCGACCATCGACGCCGCTATCCTTCCGTCGGATTTGCCGAAGTACATCGATCATACACTCCTGAAGCCCGATGCGTCAGAGGAACAGATAGACGTGCTCTGCGACGAAGCGGCTGCACATCATTTTTACTCTGTGTGCGTAAATTCATCGTGGGTGGAGCATTGCGTGCACAGGCTGGGCGGCACAGGCGTAAAGACCTGCGCTGTTGTGGGTTTTCCCCTGGGCGCAATGGACAAGCGAGCGAAGAGCTTCGAGGCCCGTACCGCCGTCGCCAACGGTGCGGCCGAGATCGATATGGTGATAAATGTCGGTGCAATGAAGGCAAAAGACATCAAGACCGTACGCGAGGACATGCTCGCAGTGCGCAGGGCTTGCAGGACGGGAATCCTCCTCAAAGTCATCATCGAGACTTGTCTGCTGACCGATGAGGAAAAAGTGCTCGCTTGCCAGATAGCAAAGGATATCGGTGCCGATTTTGTGAAAACGTCGACCGGTTTCAGCAAGAGCGGAGCTACTGCGGCGGACGTCGCCCTCATGCGTAGGACTGTCGGTCCGAAAATGGGTGTAAAAGCCTCAGGCGGTGTAAAGAGTTACGAGGACGCAGTCCAGATGATTCGAGCTGGAGCCACGAGGCTTGGCACGAGCTCGGGTATACTCCTCATAAGCGGACAGAAGAGTACAGGTAATTATTGAGCTCAGTGGAATGGAGTCTTGGGCCCGTTGGAATCACCTGGAGCGTTTCGAGGATTCCGGCTGCAGGATCGATCGTGTCGTAAACTGCGGAGGCATCGCGATGGAAATCTCGCGCTCCAGCCAGACAGGAGCCCTCGGAAGCGCCATGGCTGCCGTCGTCGTCGCAGGCTCCGCGCACGGCGGCTACTCAGGTTTCCAGGAAGCCACGCGCAGGATGACGGGAGTAAGTGGAGTCAGATACATCCCCGACTCCACGCGCTTCGCAACCTACGATAGGCTCTCGCGCTGTATCACAGTCTCCACGACCCTTTTGGCAGGGAAGGCTCATCCGCCGATCTTTTCGCCTGCATGACGACCCTGCTAAAGAGGCGAGACCAGGTTCGGAGAATCTGGTCTCGCCTCCATCGGATCATCGGCAAGTTTTAAGAAGAAAAACCCTTCGAAAAAACCCTTTGGAGGCTCGTCGAAACTTTCGGGTCGCTCATGGACTTCCCCGGATCAGGATTCCCTGCGCAGGACAGTCACGCAGTTGGTCACCGCGCTTCCCCCTACGTTGAACGACACGCCCACTTCCGGGATGCCCTTCACGGGGGCGGCTCCGATGGGCTGGCCCATAAGCTGCTTGTACAGAAGCGCGTGCATCGAAACACCGGTCGCACCCACGGGGTGGCCTTTGGCCTTGAGACCGCCCGAAAGATTCACGGGGCATTCGTCGTCGCGGCCGAAGCGTCCCGCCGCGTAATCCTCTCCGGCGCGGCCATCGGCCGAGAGCCCGAGCGCTTCCGTGCTCAGAATCTGGTTGATCGTAAAGCAATCGTGCACTTCCGCCAGATCGACATCGCCTATCGCGATGCCCGCTTCGGCGAAAGCTTTCTTTACCGCGAATTTTCCGGCGAGAAGTTCGTACATATTGCGACGCTCGGCGATGGCCATCCTTTCGGCCGCTTGGGCGAAACCGGCGATGCGAACCGCTTTCGGCCCGCGGCCAAGGATAGTGTCGTTGCGCGTGATCACGACCGCCGCGGAACCGTCCGATACGAGCGAACAATCGTGCAGGCGCAGCGGCTCGGCGATCATCGGGTTCTTGTCGGCGCTCAGATCGAGAACGGCGCGCGCAGTGATGAGTCCAAGCCTATCTGAGGGGCCGCCTTTGCCGAAATGCGCCAGCGGGTTGTCCAATCCGTTGCGGTAGTCCAAAGCTGAGACCGCCGCCAGGAATTCGGCCAGCCGCTCCGCCGACAGACCGTATTTTGCGGCGTAGCCTTTCGCGTATTCGGCGAAAAGACCCGGAAAGGTCATGGCCAGAGCGCCTTCGCCGGGCCAGTATGAACAGGTCGCGAGCGCATGAGTGACGCCCTTCGTGTCGAGAAGGTTCATCTTTTCCACGCCCACCACGAGGGCTGTATCGATCCGTCCCGATTCGACCGCGTAAATCGCATCGTACAGGGCTACCGACCCGGAAGCGCAGGCATCTTCGCATCTCGTCATCGGCTTGTAGCGAAAGCCTTCAGGATCGATCTCGAGAGCCATGGCCGCGAGGTGTTCCTGATTGGCGAAAAGGCCGGGCGCACAACTGGCGACCCATACCGCATCGACATCCGGAGCTCCGATACCAGCGTCGTCAAGCGCGCCGCGTCCCGCTTCGGCCAGCAGATCATAGATGCTTTTCAGATCGGTGACGGTTCCTGTTTCCCTGTCTTTCCTGACGAAATTCCCGAATTTCGAGTTGTACGCTCCGACGATGCTCGTGCGGCTCATTTCATTCCTCCATACATGCGGAATCACGGATTTCCCCCGCTTTCCTATCGGTTTCCGGTTTCTTGCCGGATGTCGTCCCTCGCCCGATTTTCGAGGCAAAAGCGGCGATCATGCTTTTGAACAGGGCCGGATCTTCGACCATCGGCGAATGGCCGACCTGTTCGACGATTTCCAGCTCCGAATCCGGGAATGCGGCGGCCGTATCCCTTGCCATCTTTTCGCTGATGATATAATCCTTCCTGCCCCAGATGACGAGCACGGGCTTCTTGAATTCGGAGCAGGTTTCTTTCATGTCGAATCGGGACAGGGCTCGCGCGTTCCCTATCCATGCGGGAGCCGCCATCGCGACGGCGTCATCCACCAATGAGGCGAAAAAGACCGGATCGGCCAACGTAGGCACGGTCGCAGAGAGCGCCTTTTCCAGGAAAGACCTGTCTTTCCGCATCATTTCGATAAGGGGATTCCTTTCTTCGGGAGTGACGAGTCCGTACGGCGCGGAAGAATCCACCAGCACGAGACCGGTGATCAGCTCCGGCCTGCAGACGGCAAGCGCCTGCGCCACGGCTCCTCCCAGCGAATGCCCCACCAGAATCGGACCTTCCAATCCGGCCGCTTCGATGAAATCGGCCATATAATCGGCATACGCATGCAGGTCGACCTCACCCGGCATAGCCGCCGAACGGCCGAAATTCGGCATATCGACGGCAACGGTCCTGTAGCCGGGCATATCCATCACGCGCGAAAACCAGCGCGACGACCCGGTGTTTCCATGCACGAACAGGATCGGCGTTCCCGATCCCTCAGCCGCGAAAAACAGTGAAAGTCCTCCGGCGTCAATGAAGCTGCCTTCCATGTCGACCTCCCGTCGCCGCTTTTGCGTTAGGCGACTCCCTGGAGAAATGCGCGGATTTCGGCCGTGCATTCCGCGGGTTTCTCGATCACGGCCGCATGCCCGGCGTCCCTGACGATTTTCATGACCGCTCCGGGAATGCCGTCGGCGATGATCCGCGAAAATCCTTTGTGCTTGAGAATATCCCTGTCGCCCACCAGGACAAGCGTCGGGCATGCTATGGCGCCCAGACGGGACGTAAGGTCGATCCGCCCGAACGCATCGCAGAGTTCCGCGAAAGCCGCGAAATATTCGCGGGGAAGCGAGGCGACGGCGGTGCCCCTGCGCGCGAGCATTTCCTTGTTCTCGCCGATATACTTCGAAGAATAGGTCCATGGAACAATGCATTTGTAGAAGGTCCCGGGATCGGCGAGGGCGGCGGTCTTCCATGAATCCACGGCCGCTTCGAGCAAAGGATCCAGCTCGCTGACGCCGTCGACGAGCACCAGGGATGCGCAGCGCCCGGGATGCCGCAAGGCGAAAGCCATCGCCGCTTCCGAGCCGTAGGACGTGCCGACAAGATGGGCTTTTTCGATTTCCAGCGCGTCTATCAGTGCGGCGAGATCGTCGGCATGCATGTCGAATGAATACGGCCCTGCGGGCTTGTCGCTCATGAGTTGCCCGCGCATGTCGTGGCACAGGCAGCGCCGTTCCTTCGAGAAGGCTTCCACATAGGGTTTCCAATGGGCGACCGACATCGCAATGCCGTTCAGGAAGGCAACCGGAACGGGAGGAGCGGCATGCCTCCCGGAATCGGGCGCGGTCCGGACATCCGTCGATTCATAATAAATGCCCGCACCGTTCACCGTAATCTTCGGCATGGTCAGAGCCCCAGGTAGGACTTTATGATGTGCTCGTTGCTGGCCAGGGAGGCCGCGCTGCCCTGAATCACGATCGAACCGTTCTCGAGGACGACACCCCGGTCGATCGAGCGCAAGCTCTCCCTCACGTTCTGTTCCGTGACCAGAATGGATACGCTCTTCTTGAGACTCGCGAGCCGCTCGAAGACTTCCGCTACGATCGAGGGCTGCAGGCCGAGCGAGGGCTCGTCAAGGATGAGGAGCTTGGGGTTTGCCATGAGTGCGCGCCCTATGGCCACCTGGCGCTGCTGACCGCCCGACATCGTGCCCGCCAGCTGGCGATAGCGTTCCTTGAGTATCGGAAACAGCTCAAGAACAGTGTCCAGAAGACGCGGAATCTCGCCCTGCGCGCGAGGTATGTAGGCTGCGCCGAGTTCGAGGTTGTCCGCCACCGACATTCCCGGGAAAAGTTCGCGTTCCTGGGGGACAAGGGCGATGCCCGCACGGGCTATCTGGTGTGTGCCGAGGCCGACAATATTCTTTCCATCGAAGATGATGGAGCCCGAGCGAACTTTCACCATGCCCATGATCGCCGCGATGAGGGTGGTCTTGCCGGCGCCATTCGGGCCGAAAAGGCCGACCGATTCGGCGTCGACGGAAAGGGAAACGCCCCGGAGTACAGGAAGCTTCCCGTATCCGCATTCGAGGTTTTCGATGGTGAGCATCAGGCAGCCCCTCCCAGATAAGCTTCCACCACGCGGGGGTTCTTCGAAACTTCCGCGTAGGGACCTTCGGCGATCAACTCACCCGCTTCGAGAACGATAACCCTGTCGGTGAGTTCGCGAATGACACCCATAACGTGTTCGACCACTCCCACCGCGAGGTTCCTGTCCTTTGCCAACTGTTTGACCAGCGCGATCATCTCCTTCATTTCGTCGGAGTTCAGACCCGCCATGACCTCGTCGAGGAAGAGCACCTCGGGCATGTTCCCGAGCGCATGGGCAATTTCCATTTTCTTGGTTTCGAGCATCGATATCTGGGATACTTCGCGATGGAGACCGCCGAGGGCCAGGGATTCGCAAAGGGCTTCGGATTCCCTCCGGGCCTCCTTCTGGCTCATCCTCTTGGAGAACAGGAAACCGAGCATCACATTCTCGAGCACGTCGAGGTTTTCGAGCGGATGGATCAGCTGGAAGGTCCTGGCGATGCCCATGCCCGCCCGAAGATGGGCGGGGGTTTTCGTGATGTCGCGACCGTTGAACGATATGGTCCCGCTCGTCGGGAGGTATATCCCCGAGACAAGGTTGATGAAGGTGGTCTTCCCGGCGCCGTTCGGGCCTATCACGCCGAGGATTTCTCCCCGCGAGAGGCTGAAGGAGACGTCGTTGACCGCGACGAGGCCGCCGAAGCGTTTGGTGAGGGATTTCGTCACGAGATTAGGCACGGGGTTGCTCCTTCGATGCGCCGGCCCTTGCCGCGGCATCGGCCGAAGCCTGCCCGGAATCGATCCTCGAAACCCTGCGGGCGCGCGCCTTGTTCCGCCAGAGCCCGTAAAGGCCTTGGGGCATGAGGAGGATGACCAGCACTATGATGAACCCATAGACGATGAGGTGGCCGTAGGGAATCTTGAGCTTGAGGAATTCGGAGGCTACACCGAGAAGAATGGCGCCGATTATCGGGCCTGAGGTGCTGTGGATGCCGCCGAGCAGGGCCATGGCGAGGGGAAGAAGAGTGTAATCGCCGCTGAAGGAATCGCTCGGAGATGCAACGCCGTAACCCTGGAGTTGGATTCCGCCTATGATGCCTTGAATGAAGGATGTAGCCACAAAGGCGATCATCATGTATTTGAAGATTCCGATTCCGCTCGACTTGGCGGCAAGCTCGTTGTTCCGTATCGCCGTCAGCGCGAAGCGGATTTTCGAGCGCTCGAACCACGCGGACATGCCGATGGCGATGAGGACGCCCGCGAGACTGAGCCAATAGAGAACCGCCGAGTTGTTCGAAATGATCCTCGGGATGATGACGCCTTCCGCGCCGCCCGTGAATTCGCCGCCGTTATGGAGGATAATCCTGAATATCTCGCCCAGGGCCAGAGTCGTGATGGAAAAATAGATCGCCCTGAGCCGCAGGATCACGAAACCGAGTAAAAAAGCGATGAAGCCCGCGATGATACCGGCGAAAAGGATCGACGCCAGCGGCGAAAATCCGGCGCGAAGCACCGAAAGGGCGGCGGCGTAGACGCCGATGCCGTAGAATCCGGCGATACCGAAGGAGACTTGGCCGGAGCGCAGCAGCATGTCCCAGCTGACCGCGAGAGCCATGTAGGTGAAGACACTCCGCGCGAGGGACAGAGGATAGTCGCCTGCTATGGCGGGCAGGGCCTTCCCGGCAAGAGGCAGGAGGGCGGCTGCGGCGACGAAGACGAGTGGGACTGCCCACTTGGTGGGATTCTTCATGCCTTCCTCTCCCTGATCGAGCGCACCAGTATGGTCGCGATGATGATGACGAAGAATACGATGCTCGACCAGTTCCGGAGTTCGCGCACGCCGTTCATCGCACTCTCGGCGAGCCCGAGGGCAATGCTTCCCCAGAGTATCGCGGGGATATTGCCGACGCCTGCCATGGCCACGAGACAGAACGACTTCATCGTGTACGGTCCCCCGACACCGGGAAAGATCGCCTGCTTGGTGAGGAAGATCGATCCGACGGCGCCCACTAAAGCTATGGCGAGGGCGAACACGAAGGCATAGGTCTTGTCGACATCGATGCCTACGATTGCCGCGCCGCGGGGGTTCTGGCCGACCGCGAGGGCCGCCTTGCCCATGCGGGTCCTGGTAAGGAAAAGCCGGAGCCCCGCCGCGAGCACTATCGCCGCCGCGACGAACACGAAATCGTAGACACCGAAAGAGGTTTCGCCGATCGTCGCCGATGCGGATACGTAAGGCAGGGAAAGCTTCCAGGACTGGGAGGTGAACATGAGGTTCACTGTCTGACTGAGCGCGATACCCAGCCCGAACGTGAGGATAAGCTGGTTGATCTCGGGAGCCTTGAGCGCCCGCCGAATCGTGAGACGGTACACGATGAAGCCGATTCCGCCCATGACTATCGCAACAGGCACGAGGGAAACCCACGGATCGAGGCCGAGGAGCCTCGCCGCAAAATAGGTCAGATACGCGGCTATCATCATGAATTCGCCGTGGGCGAGATTCACGATGTGGACGATTCCCAGCACGAGAGCCATGGGAATGGCGACAGCTGCGTAAAGTCCCGCGCGCTGCATTCCGTAAACGAGCACGGTAGGCTTCCAAAACAAGATGGCGACCACCACGGCGAGCCCCAAGGCCGTCCACAGGATCGCGGACCGTTTCACGATCATCGCTGGCTTCCTTTTGATCAAAAACTCTGAAAAAGCGCTCGGTACAATTCGCCACGGAAGGCACCCTTAAGGACACCGTTTTCCAGTGTCCTAAGGGTGCCTTCCGTGGCATTTTTACGCCAAGAAGCTTCTTCCTACTTTTTCCATGCCGGGAAGGGGAACACAAGGGGAGCGGACTGTGCCTCGAAAGGCCATATCACTTCCTGGTTTCCTTTCTGCCACTGGAGAATCTTCTGGTTGCGGATGCCCTGGTGCTTGATGATGTTCGACGGGCTGAAGGTGACGGTCTGCCCCAGAGGCGACACATACTTGGTCTGCTCGAGGGCGGCGATGAGCTTGGCTTTGTCGGTGCCACCCGCTTTTTTGATGCCGTCGGCGATGATATACACCGCGGAATAGGAAAGAGCGGCGAAGTAGGAGGTTGGCGGAGTGCCGATGGCCTTCACGTAGCCGTCATAGAACTTCTTGCTGACGGGGCTGATCTTGTTGATGGAAGGAGCCCACATGCCGTAGAGCATGACGTTCTCCGCGAGGGGGGAAGCGCCCATGTCGGCAGGCCAGGCGGGGGGAGCGCCGAGGTAGATGAGGGGTGCGAACTTCATCGCCTTGGACTGCTCGAGAAGAGGAAGCGCGTCCTGCGCATATCCGGCCCAGAGGAAGAGATCGGGGCGGAAGTCCTTGGCCGCCTCGAGAACGCCGGAATAGTCGGAGCCGCCTAGGAGGGCGCTCTTGAAAGAGGCGCCGTCGAAGGTGTAGCGATCGCCGAAAAGAGCCTTGGAAGACGTAAAGGAACTCGCTCCGAAGGCGCCTTCCTCATACGCGAGGAAAATGCGCTGGATCTTCACGTTCGTATACTTCTTCTGGATCTCGTCCCAACCCTGCGCATAGCTCGCGCCCTGGTCGTAATCCCAGGGATGGAGGTGGAAATAGAAATCCGACTCGGGGCTCGGTCCGAGTCCCTTCTCTACCGTGGTGCTCGCAGCGGCGCCGGTGGCGACGGTGACGATGCCGTATTTCTTCAGGGTGGGGATCTGGGCAAGCTGGACCGCCGAGGAGATACCGCCGAGGAGAACGTCGACTTTGTCCACGGTGACGAGCTTTTCGATGGCCGCCACGCCTTTGTCGCCCTTGCCCTCGTCGTCGACGACGATGAGCTGCAGTTTCTTCCCGAGCACGCCGCCGGCGGCGTTGATCTCGTCGACGGCTATCTGGGCCGCCTTGGCGCATTCCGCGCCGCTTACGTCCGCAAGCATCCAGTTGGCACCGAGCTTGATGACGTTCTGACCGAATGCCGATCCCGCGACGAATGCGAGGATGGCGAGGGCCACTAGGATCTTCTTCATTCCTGCCTCCTGAGAGCGGCCTATCCGCTCCGACTGTTTCAACAAACGGTCCCGGCTATTGGCCGGTCCGCGCTAGAACCGATTTCCCGGACTTTCTCCGCCGGTGCTCCGGCATGACTGCACACACCACGAAGTCAGCCCACACCTACAGAACCAGGCCTCCGTCGACACGGAGTACCTGACCGGTTATGAATTCCGCTTCGTCGCTGCAGAGGAAAAGCACCGCATTGGCGATATCGATAGGATTGGCGAGCCTTCCCAGCGGCGTTTTCGCGATGATGGGTTCGAGAACCTTCTCGGGCACGGTCTCGATCATCGGTGTACGCGTATAGCCCGGCGACACCGAATTGGCGCGCACTTTGGCGCCCTTGCGCGCAAATTCCTTGGCCCAGCCTTTGGTCATGGCCACGACGCCGCCCTTGGTGGCGGCATAATTCGACTGGCCGATGTTACCATCGAGTCCCACAATCGAAGAAATGGAAACGATCGCTCCGGCCCCCGAAGCCATCATGACCGGAGCCACCGCTCTGGTCATCTTGAATACACCGGTGAGGTTGACGGCAATGACCGCCGCCCAGTCGTCGTCCGACATTTTCTGGATAAGCCCGTCGCGGGTTATGCCGGCATTGTTGACCAGAGCGTCGATATGGCCGAATTCAGCCTGGACTTTTTCCACGAATGCAGCGATGCCCGCCGTATCGGTTACATTGACCACGACGCCGCGCACATTCTTGCGCCCGGCCTCGAGCTCGGAGAACGCGGAATCGTTCACATCGATCGCGAATACCATTTCGGCGCCCTCGCCCGCAAAGCGGTCGACGATCGTACGTCCGATACCGCGCGCACCGCCCGTAACGACGCATACTTTACCTTTCATTCTGTCCATTTCGCCCCTCCCCAAAAATGCCGCATCAAAGCTCAGTCGCGCCGCTGGAGCCGTGATCCGGCCCCCAGCGTACGACACTGGAAGCCCACACGAAGCCAAGACCGGCGCCCACCAATACGATGCGCGATCCGTCCTTTATCTTTCCCGCGGCGAGACCGAGCTTGATCGAAAGCAGCTGATCGTTCTGGCCGATGTGTCCGTATTCGTCGAGATAGGTCGACTGATCTTCCGTCAGTCCGAGTTCCTTCAGCGCGGCGAGATGCGCGCTCTTCTTGAAATGCAGGATCGCGAGATAGTCGATCTCATTTTCCGCATAACCGGATTTGCGCATCGCTTCGCGGATGACCGCATAGAAATTGGGCATTGTCACTTCGCCCAGCTTGGCCTTGAACGCCGCTTCGTCGGGCACCCGGAAATAGGGCGCGGCGGCGTCCGCTGCGGTGGGAGGCCATGCTTTGGAGCCCAACACCGGCACAACGCACATTTCGGAAAGGGATCCGTCGCCCCTGAAAGCGGAAGCCAGGACCGTATTCCGGCCGAGGTTTTTCTTCAGCACGCATGCCGAACCACCCGAACCGATATCCATCATGAATCGAGTGGGAGGATACGAAAGCTCGATCAGATCGTTGTTTCTGTAGCCGGAGACCAGGAGCACGGTATCGAGGTCATCCCTGGCGAGCATCAGAGACTTGGCGACGTCGAGCGCGGCCATCATGGAACCGCACATGGCTTCCATGTCGAAACTCCAGGCTCTGGTCGCTCCCAGGCGGTTGGCCACATTGAGGCCTGCGAGCCAGCAGGGGTAATCCTTATGCTGGGCGCCGCACCATATGACGAGATCGATATCGGCCGCAGGCAGGTTTGCGTCCGAAAGCGCGGCAAGAGCCGCTTTGTATCCCATATCGGCCGTACTGTCGTCGGGCCCCGCCACGGGCTTGGTCTTCACGCCAAATTTGAGGGCGATGACTTCTTCGGGTACGCCCGTCGTCTCGGAGAGATCGGCGGCAGTCATTCGCGCCGGGGGTAGATAGATACCGATGCCGGCGATACCGACCTTCATCGTTGCCTCCGTGACAAGTGAATCGACTCTCATTTCACATATACCCGGCTTTTCGGATTCGTCAAGTGAAAAAATGCGATCATGGAGACAAATTTCAACAGTTGTTGCGTATTCGTTTCAATTTATAAAACGCATTGATAGGGTTCCGTTGTCCTGGAGAGACCATTTCCACAATTCTGCTTGCGTTGTTGGCGAACCGGGACTATACTCGCAATAAATACTGAATCAGCTCTCACGGAGAATATTGACCGAAAACCGGATGAGGCGAACAATGGCGGAGTTTCATGCGTAAGGACTGCGACGATACCGGAAAAGCCGCCATCTCTTGCGGCAGCGGGGAAAAGATACGGAAAGCGGCCGTCCAGCTCTTCGCGGAGAAATGGTACGGCACCGTCTCCGTCGCCGAAATATGCAGGCGGGCCGGCCTCTCCAACGGATGCTTCTACAGATATTACCGTACCAAAGAAGAATTGTTCCGCGCTTTGCTGGAGGACGTCAACGACCGCATAGCCACCGCCCTGGATGGCGTGACGGGCGACACTGTCATCGACCGCCTCAGATCCTTCGCCTCGATCGTGTTCCATTTCTCGCAGGATAACCACGACCTCGTGCGCGTGTTCCGCGAAGGCCAATACCGCTTTTTCGAATACGAGCACCGACTGAAGGCGATATACATCGCAGCGCTCGAAAAGGCATTGGGCGACCGGATAGATCTCGCCGATTATATTTTCGCGCTGGGAGGACTTCGATTCACGGCAGTCCGCGCAGCCTTCCATGACATTCCCATCCGCCTGGACGCGCTCCAGGGCATCCTTGAAAACGGCCTTTTCCCCGATATGGAAGCCGATCCCGAAAAAGTATATTCGGGCACGATAAAGCCCCTCCCCTTCGAAGTCGCTCCGGATGCGCGAGAGCGGCTCATGCTCGAAGGGAAAAAACTTTTCGGAAAACGCGGATTCTTCGAAACCAATATCCATGAGATAACCGATGCCGCCGAACTCTCGGTGGGCGCGTTTTACACGTATTTCGAAAGCAAGGAATCCTTCTATGCCGAGCTGATACACCGCGTCGGCAGCGAAGTGCGGCACTTCATCTCGCTCAATCTCGGTCCGGGCCTCAACAGGTACGAAACGGAACTGCGGGGCCTCTGGCTCTTCATCGTGTATCTTTCCCTCGATCCGCATTGCTACAACATCGTGCGGGAAGCCGAATTCGTTCTGCCCGAAAACGTAAAATCGTATTACGGCGCCTTCGTCCAGGGCTATCGCAAACATGCGGAAGGATCGGGCGGCATCGATGAAACCACATCGATCGAGTTTCTTCTCGGAGTCGCGCATTATTTCGGACTCGAAGTCGTTTTCGACGAATCGCCGGGCAATGCGAGGGCGCTTATCCAAGAGATCGGCGCTTTCCTTCGCGGCGGACTCTCCGCACGACTCTCGAAATAGGAGGGAACCGGAATGGCCACCGCCAGAATCGCAGGCACGGGAATCTACGCTCCCGGAGCTTCCATCGACAACGCGACGCTCAAGCGATTGACCGGCGTCGAATTCGATTCGGAAAAACACGAAGCGAAAATCGGAATCAAGTCGAGGCATATCGCCCGCCTTTCGGGGCTTCCGGAAAGCAGCGCCGACTTCGCGGAAAAAGCCGCCCGCGCCGCTCTCGCCGACGCCGGCATCGACGCCGCCGAAGTGGGGCTTTTCATAGTCGCGACCGATACGCCCGAGTACATATCTCCCGCGACGGGCATACTCCTGCAGGGCAGGCTCCAGGGCGGAGAAAGCGAAGCCCGCGCATTCGATGTGGGTTCATCATGCGCCAGTTTCGTCGTCGCCTTGGACGCCGCGGCGCGCATGATCGCGACCGATGCGAGCCTCCGCTGCGCTCTCGTGGTCGGTGTCTACAACATGCCCGCCTACGTGCGCGACGGCGATGCGTTCGGCTGGTCCATTTTCGCCGATGGAGCGGGGGCCGTCGTTCTGGTCCGCGACGAAACCGGCGCACAGGGATATGTCGAAGGCGCATTCCGCGCGGACGGGACGCAGTGGAATTTCGTCGGCGTATATGCGGGCGGCACCAGGAAGCCGGTCACGAAAGCGCTCCTGGACTTGGGCGAATACGGCCTGGAAAACCTTCAGCGCCTTCCGGGCGACCGCAACGTCAAGCTCTGGCCTCCTCTCGTGAGGCGCGTGCTCGAAAAGGCCGGCGTCGGACAGGGCGAAGTCGCGCATTATTTCTTCACACAGATAAACCAGTCGGTAATCCGCCAGGTGATGGAAATCCTGGGAGAGCCGATGGAGAAAACGACCATGGTCATGGATCGTTTCGGGTATACGGGTTCGGCGTGCGTGCCGATGGCGCTGCACGTCGCCCGCACCGAAGGGCGTGTCAAAAAGGGAGACCTGATCGTCCTGGTGGCTTCGGGAGCGGGCTTCTCGGTCGGCGCGAATCTCATAAGGCTCTAGGCGAGAGGAGTGGAAATGAACTGGCTCGATACCTATAAAAGCAAGCTGATATCGATCGACGACGCGGTGGACAGGATCGGAACCGGCGACGACATAATTGTCGCGATGTGCGCTTCGGAACCACAGGGTTGCATGTCGAACTTCCACAAAGCCGCGGGGCGGGTGGAAGACGTGCGTGTATTTTCATGCCTTACCCTGAAGCCCTACGACTTTTACATGAAGCCGGAAATGAAGGGCCATTTCGAGCTGGCAAGCTGGTTCCACGCACCCGGCTCCCGCGCCGCGATCAAGGCCGGCTCGGGCACCGTGACATTTGTGCCGAACATGCTGCACCGCGCCGCCAGCGACCGCATCCATGCGCGCCGGCCGGATATGTTCTTCGGCACCTGCACTCCTCCCGACAGCCATGGTTTCGTATCGCTGTCGCTGGGACTTACCTACGAAAAGGATGTCCTCGAAGTGGCGAAAACAGTCGTGCTGGAAATCAATCCGCGGCTGCCGCGCACCTTCGGCGACACGCAGGTCCATGTGTCGCAGGTCGACTATTTCGTCGAATACGATCAGGAAGTCCCCGCCCTGCCCGAACCAAAACCCAACGAAACCGATATGGCCATCGGAGCGCACATCGCGGAACTCGTGGAAGACGGATCGACGATCCAGCTCGGCATCGGCGGCATACCGAACGCGGCGGCCCTGGCGCTGCGGGACAAGAAAAATCTCGGCGTGCACACCGAAATGCTCGTCGATTCCGTGATGGAGCTTTACGAAATGGGCGTGATCACGAATCACGCCAAAGCGCTGCGGAAGGGGAAATTCGTAACCACATTCGCGATGGGTTCGCGTAAATTCTACGACTGGCTGGACGACAATGTGGCGGTGGAATTCCAGCGCGGACGTTGGGTTAACGATCCTTCCGTAGTCGCGCAGAACTCCAGAATGGTTTCGATAAATACCTGTCTGACGGTGGATCTCACGGGCCAGGTAGCGAGCGAAAGCCTCGGTACGACGCAGTATTCGGGCACGGGCGGACAGTCGGACACGGCTTCCGGCGCGGTCGAGGGCTTCGACGGAAAAGGCAAGAGCATCATCGCCTGCTACGGCACCGCCAAGAATGGCACCATTTCGACCATCGTTCCCACTCTGCCGGAAGGCACTGCGGTGACACTGCACCGCAGTTTCACCGATTATGTCGTCACCGAGTACGGCATCGCGAATCTGCGCGGGCGGACCGTGCGCGAAAGGGCGCGAATGCTCATCGACATTGCGGCCCCGCAGTTCCGCGAAGAACTCACGGCGAAGGCTAAAGCGCTCAATTATCTTTGACCGTATCCGGTACAGGGTTGCCGGTTCATACCGGCAACCCTGTACGAAAGCGCGAAAACCGGCATAAATCCCGATTCTAGCGACGCCGGACGACAATATCTCCCGAAATCGTCTGCAGAACGAGAACGCCGCGGCCGGAGCCCAGCCGTACCTCGCCGGAATGCACAGGTTTGCCGTCGAAACTGATGTCGCCCGAAACCGTCGAAACCTTTATCCGCAGATCGGCGTCTTCGGGCAGGACGACCTCGATGTCGCCCGAAACCGAAACGATGCGGCCGCCGGAATCGCCGTCCTCGATCGAGACATTGATCGAACCCGACATGGTTTCCGCATGCACTTCCTCTTCCGCCCCGTCGATCTCGATATCGCCCGACAGAGTCTTGGCGCGCTGGCGACCGCTGCAGCCGCTGGTTTCGATACCGCCGGACGCGCTCGTAAGTTCGAGTTCGCCGTCGAAATCGGAGACCGACATGTCGCCGGAAGCCGTACTGACGATCAAGCGCCCGAGATCGGAGGGAACGCCGAGGCGCATAGAGTCCGGGGGATCCTCGGCCGGATCCTCGTTGACGTCGAGCAGACCGTCGCGCAACTCGATTTTCATATGGTCTTTGTAGGCGAGCCCCTCCGCTTCGAGAACGACCGTATCGCCGCCCGAAACCACGGTGACATCGGCGCCCGAGAGACGCATGCGCAAGGCGTTGATTTCGCTCCCCGGGAATTCGCGCTTGAGCGATGTGTCCGCATCGCTGCGGCCATATTTGCCGCGACGGCTTTTGCCGGAGAATATCCTGGCGATGCGAAGGGCCCGCCGTATCGATTCACCGATCTCTTCGCCGTTCACATAGATGCCGGACCGTTCCTTCTGTTTCCGCCCTTCCCTTTCGTCGTCATCGTCATCGTCGTCGTCATCGTCATCGTCGTCGTCATCGTCGTCGTCATCGTCATCGCCATCATCGTCGACATCGTCATCGTCGATGTTGATCCTGACCTTGAAATGGTGTTTGTCCGCTTTGCCGCGAGGAATCCCCGCTTCTTCGAACAAAGCGGCGGCCAAGGCTTCGGGCGGATCGAGTTCGGCCACGATCGCTTCTTCGGCTTTGTCCGGGTTGCGTTCTTTCAGTTCGTCGATATGGCCGTCCAGTTCGAGAAGAATTTCCGATTTGCTGCGCTCGTCCATGCCGTTCAGGGCGGATGCGAGTGCCGACAGATAATTCGCTTTGGTCATGAACCGGTCCCTCCATGGACGAAGGATTCCATCGCGCGCATCGTTTTCATGAATTCGGCGCGCATCAGAACGAGCGATTGTACGCCTTGGGCGCTCAGGCAGTAATACTTCCGCGGGTGACCGATGTCGGGCGTCTCCCAGCTGGCTACGAGACTGCCTTCACGCGTCATGCGCATCAAGAGAGGATAAAGCGTCCCTTCGGACATTTCCACGCCCGCCGCAGACAGCCGTTCCATCATGTCGAGCCCGTACGCCCGTCCCCTGGAATTGATCAGGGCGAGTACGCAAAGTTCCAGATAGCCTTTCCGGAATTGGCTTTTCCACTTTTCGAACAAAACCGCAGCATCTTCCACCGGCATTTCCTTTCGCCCGTTCCTTCGGAACGGGCGGAAAAGCCGCGGAATGCGATTTCGGCCGGCTTCGCCCGGATCCGCCGGGATATTCCGGAACCCGTCGGGCCGAATCGCGCCGTTCCGCGGCCGAGCACGTTACCGCAAGGGCCGCCAATCGGTCCCGGCCATGATTCTGTAGAGATCGAGCATCGCCCGATCACCGCAGAAATCGGGATGACCCGTACCGCCGTAGAAATCCTTGCAGACTTCGCCACCGCCGATCGCCCGGTACCGGGATTTCCTCCGCGAACCGGTCGACGCAAAGCCGTGCGAACCGAACATCACCGCGAGGGTCGATGCTGCTTTGAGGAGGGGCCGGCCAAGCCGCTTCCCATCCTTCATGGTCGCTTCCATCGGTAACTCCTTTGCAAGATACCTTGTATTGCATAATATATCGGAACTCAAACATGGTTTCAAGAGCTGACAGGATTTTTTTTCGCTCCCCCGCGTTTTTCCGGAGTTGACCAGGTCGCAAGGCCGGGCCATCATGCTTTTCGTGTATTCGGATGCTCACCTCCATCTCGTCGATCTGGAAAAGCTCGACCCCGATTTTGCGTCAGACTTCCTTGGTCTAGACCTCCTTGGTCTAGATCTCCTTGGTCCGAACCTTCCCGGCCCGGACTGGGTCGCCTGTGTCGCTTCGCACGATCGGATCGAATGGGAGCGTTCCGAAAGCCTTCGCGCCTCGCTTCCGCCGACATTCACTTCGTACGGCATCCATCCGCAGACCCTCGGCACAGGAGATCGGGATTTTCTTGCCCGACTGGCGCAGGAAGGCCGGATCGACTGTGTCGGTGAGGCGGGATTCGATTTTTTCGGCGACAGGCCGGAGCGTATCCGCAATCCCGAAAATCTCCGCATACAGCGGGAACGCTTCGAATTCCAGTTGCATCTCGCCCTGGAACGGAATCTGCCTCTCCTCGTCCATATGCGAAGATCGACCGATATCATCATGGGATACGGGAAAGAAATGCGCCGCCTGGCCGCCGTGATATTCCATTGCTGGCCAGGAAGGGCGGCGGAAGGCGGGGAATTTTTGCGAAAGGGCGTCAACGCATACTTTTCATTCGGAACGCCTCTTCTGCGGGGCGGACCAAGGACGACCGAATCCTGCACGCTCCTCCCCGCCGACCGAATCCTGTCCGAGACGGACGCTCCCTGGCAGCCGCCCTTCGGAGCGCCGCATACGAAACTCGGTCATATTTCGAAGGTCGCTGCGCACATCGCCTCTCTGCGCGGCATGGATTCCGGTGAAACCGGACTTCTGCTGCGAAGGAATTTCCTTCGCGCCTACACGCAAAAGGAACTTGAATGACCACTTTTTCGGACAGGACTGCCATTTTGCTGGGTGAGGCCGGCATGGAAGCGCTCCGGCGCGCGCGCGTCTCGGTTTTCGGTCTTGGCGGCGTGGGCGCAGCGTGCGCCATGGATCTTGCGCGCTCAGGCGTCGGATTCCTGCATGTCGTCGATTTCGATCTGGTCGAGGAATCGAATCTCAACAGACTGTATTTCGCGTATCGCGATTCCATCGGCCGGCCCAAAACCGAAGTGTTCGCGGAAGCAGCCCTGTCGATAAACCCGAACCTGCGCATCGAAGCCGAACGCGTATTTTTTTCGGGGCTCGACGCCGCCGACGCCGTGGCCAGGGCGCACGCGTCGGATTGCGGCTACTATGCCGACTGCGTGGATTCGCTCAACCCGAAAGCGCACCTGATCGCCGCACTGCGGAGTTCGGGCTTGGTTTTCATTTCGAGCATGGGAACCGCGGGACGGCTCGATCCTACCCTCCTCCGGGTCAGCGGATTCGGGAAAGTACGGGGCTGCCCGCTCGCGCGGAGTCTGCGCGGCAGGCTGAAAAAGATGGGTGTGGACCTCGATTTCCCGGCGGTCTGGTCGGACGAAACTCCGGTCAAGCCAGTGCCGCGCCCGGAAGTATCCCCCGCCCCGGCCAGCGGCCCAGCCAGCGCCCCAGCCAGCGGCCCGGCGACGGAGGCGGATGCAGATACGAATGCGGAAGCGGAGCCGGATACCGCCGCACCGCGCGGGCGGGTACGCATGATGCAGGGCTCCTCGCCCTTCGTCCCGCAGACTGCGGGGCATTTCATGGCATCATGGATTGTCCGGCAGATTCTCGCCACAGGTTACTTACCCGTCAATTGAAAAGAAATCTCTCACCGAATAATTTGAGTACCGAAATCGGAGGAATGCATACATGGGATTTTTCAGGCCTTTCGGACTGGAACAGTATTTCGCGGCGCATGAATTCTCGGCCTCGCACCTTCTGTGCGCATCGGACTGCGAGTCGATGTCGATCGCGGATCTCTGCGCCATGGAACCGGAATCGGATACCGCCCTTCGCTCTCTCCGCCTCGGATATACGGAATCCAGAGGCTCCCCTTCGCTCAGGGCGGACATCGCGGCGCTCTATGGCACGGTCGGCCCGGATGATGTGATAGTCCATGCGGGAGCCGAAGAGGCGATCCTCAATCTGTGCCTGGCGATCCTGGAAAAGGGCGACCGTGTCGTCGTAAACATGCCCTGTTATCAATCCCTGGCGGAAATACCGCGCGCGCTCGGCGCCGAAGTCCTTCCATGGAATTTCCGCATCGAATCGGATCGATGGTTCCTCGACCCCGAAGACCTGGCCCGTTTTCTCGATCCGGTTTCGGGCGGCAAGCCCGTGAAACTGGTCGTGCTCAATACTCCCCATAATCCGACCGGGGCGCTGATGCGTCGGGACGAATTCGATAGAGTGATCGAACTTTGCCGCCGATCGGGCTCGATCCTGCTGTGCGACGAAGTCTACAGAATGCTCGAACAGGATCCCGGAACGAGACTGCCCGCGGCATGCGACGCCTACGAAAACGGTATTTCGCTGTCGGTGCTGTCCAAATCCTGGGGACTCGCCGGTCTGCGCATCGGGTGGCTCGCATCGCATCGTCGCGACATTATCGATGCCGTGGCGACGATAAAGGACTACAATTCGATTTGCGCCTCCGGCCCGTCGGAAGTCCTCGCCGGGATCGCCCTGCGCAACGCGGACCTCATTACCGGGCGCAACCGCGCACTCTGTACCGCCAACATCACCCTGCTCGATCACTTCTTTTCGTCGCACGAAACTATGTTCGACTGGATTCCGCCGGAAGCGGGTTCCATAGCCTTCCCGCGGCTCGAACCGAAGGGTGGCCGGTTCGGTTCCGATGCGGCGGCTTTCGCGAAAGCGCTGCTCCACGCTACGGGTGTCCTTCTGTTGCCGGGTTCGCTCTACGGAGAGTACCCCGCACATTTCAGGATCGGATTCGGCAGGGCTTCGATGCCGATGGCGCTTGAGCGTCTGGAAGAATGGCTCGACGGGGCGGACAGGGCGGACAGGGCAGACGGGGCGGACAAGATGGACAAGACGGATAAAACGGACAGGGAGGACAAGACGGACAGGGCGTGACGCTCACTCGCCAAAGAGGAAACGGCGCGGATTTTCCGACGCATAGCGGCGCTTTTGCTCCGCCGAAAGGGGGCTTGCGCCGAAAATGCGGAAATAGTCGGCGTAGGACCGGACCTTGGCGAGATTGATCATGAAATCCGAACCGAACATGATCCGCGTCTCCGCGATATCGCGTGTTGCGGCAGGCAGTCTGGCGAGCGCTTCGACGAGCTGAACATAATATGAAGCCTCGACTCCATTGAAGGAAAAGTCGGCGTATACGTTCGGATATTCGACCATCAGGCTGAAAATCTCGTCGCGCCACGAAGAGCGCGGGGTTCGGAACCTGACCGATGTGTACTGCTGGCCGAGATGCGCAAAATCGAGCCACAGTTCGGGATACCGCTTGAGCACGGACCGATAGTGCCTGGGTGAAGTCCGCTTCCACGATTCTTCGAGGGAGATGACCCGGAAGCCCTGGTCGTCGCAATGCGTGACGATCGGGATACGCCTTTTTTCGCAAAAGGCGTACAGATACTCTACTTTCTCGCGTTCGAGGGGATCCGTCGGCCAGGGATCGAACCCGAGGGGTGGATACAGTTTGACGCCGGCGAAGGGCGACCAGGCCCGCGAAGGACCATCCAGATCGTAACGCTTCATGCGGGAGAAAACGGAGGCGCCGGCCCTCCTTCCGGGAACGAAACCGCAGAACCATTTGTCCAGAAGGGCGGCCAAAGATGCGGCGCTGTAGTTCGCCGGATCGATTCCCAGGAAAGGATGGAGCTCGAGAAAGCCCCCGGGCCGTTTGCGCCGGTAATACTTCACACCGGCCAGCACGTCGAGGATCTGCGCTTCGACCGGTTTTTGGGGAAGCCGATTGTAATATGTATCGGGCTTGTAGGGCCCCGGCCTCGAAAAATCCATGATGAGAGGCACTGCGACGAGCTTCCCGTAGGAAGAACCGCCCACTTCGAGCAGCCCTTCGGACAACAGCGGAAGCGCGTCGCCCGAAGTCGCATAGAGTCCGGCAAGATCGTCTTCCATGAGAAGGAACGTATCGCCGGGCTCATTTTCCATTACCGCGAGCAGGTTCTGTACGCGTTCGCCGCCTTTCCGGAACATCGCTTTCGCCAGATAATCGTAGGAGCTGACTTGCGAATAGATCGATTCGAGCCGTCTCGAGCGCAATGTCTGGAGATAGGAAAGCAGTGAAGGGTGGGACATGCTGAGAGCGTGGAAATGGATATCGTAGAACTCGTCGCCGGCCATCGGATCCTCCGGAAGTGGGGTCGTCAAGGCGCTCCGCTTCGCGCTACGCACTCAAATATACTGAATTTCAGAGTTTCGCGCCGCCCGATCGCCGGTTGGCCGCCCAGACACCGGCAATGATCATTATCGCGCCCGCCGCCTGCGAAATGCCGAAAGCCTCGCCCCGGAGAATGACTCCCGCGGCCACAGTGATTGCCGTGGTGAGATTGGCGAAGACCGCCGCCTGCGAAGCCTTGAGGCGGCTCAGCGTATAGTTGATGAGGAAAAAAGCGACGACCGACGAGAGGAGTCCGAGGTACAGAAGCGCCGGCCAAACGGCGAACATGCGCGCAAAAAGGCCCTCGCCGCCTGAGCCGGCCGGAACGGCCGCCTGTCCGCCTTTTCCCGCAATGTGCGTAATGGCCACCGCGAGGCCGAATACGACGGCGCCGGTCCACATCATCGCGAAAGTCCGTTCGATATCGGAAAAGTACCGTGAAGCCTTGCGCGACAGCACATTGAAAAACGCCGCGCTCGCCATGGAAGCGAACAGCAGAAGGACGCCCATCAGGCTTCCCTCATGCGCTTCCCCGCCATTCGCGCTCGCCCCGGACAGCGCAACGAACGCGACACCGATCACCGAAAAGGCGAGGCCGAGCGTCTGGAAACGGCCCAGTTTTTCCTTGAGCATGAAAAATCCCAACACTGCCACCGATGCGGGCAGCGCGCCGAGGATGAGGCCGGCCGTGCTCGTGGCGGATTCGCGAACGCCATAGGTTTCGAACAGAAAATACAGAACAGGCTGGAAAAGACAGCTTAAGCCGAGGGTTCGCAGCGCTTCTCCCTTGGTTGCGCCCAGGCTTGCGCCTCTGAGCTTGCCGCGAAAATCGAGCCGGATGAGACGGAGAAAAGCCAGCAGCGTCATCGCCAGAGCGGCCACCAGAAATCGGGCGAACAGCAATTCAAGGGGGTCGAGGATATCGAGCGCCCCCTTTGTTACGAGGAAGGAAAATCCGAATATGGCGGCATACCCGATGCCGGCCGCATAAGTGGCAAGGCGGGGGGGCTCTTTATGCGGAGCCGCGGAGTCACGGGCTGCTGAATCGCTCATTTGGTGGGACTGTAGCTTCCCGAAAGGATTTTGTCAGCCCCGCATGAAAAATATGCGACTCGACGGAGCCCGTGCCCGAGGCTATACTTTGGTTATTCCGGGGAGGGTAGCGATGGAAGAGAGCGCCGAGCTGTACTGGCAGCGGTTCGAAACCGAAACGGGCGAAAAGGTTATCGCAAAAACGATGGGACAATGCTTCACCTCGGCCAAGGACCGGGGCGATTGGGGGCTCGCCATCCTGACCGAAAAGCATTTCTTTTTCCGTAAAATCGCGGGCCAGAACTGGCTCTCCGGGCTTTTCAAGGCGTCTTCGACCGGCAAAGAACCCGAACGGATCGAAGATATGGTCTTCGCTCTATCGGAAATCTCCGGTATAGGAGAACCCCGCCGCAGTCTGTTCGACAGAATTTTCGGAACCCCGTTCAGCGTGTTCACCATAAAAAGGTTTTCGGAGCCGGAAGGCGAACCGTTGCGGTTTTCGGTCGATCCCAAGGGCGGATTCCTGCAGGCGCTGCAAGATTCACTGCGATCCGATGCTTTTCCTCCGGACGGAAGCAAAGCATAAGCCAAGGCCCCATACCGGAGGGAATGATGAACGCCGACCTGGATCTGATCCGCAGCAAGAATGCATTCATAGTCGATATGGACGGCGTCCTGTATCACGGAAATCGACTGCTCAGCGGTGCCGCCGAATTCGTCGAATGGCTCAAACGCAGGGAAAAGCGCTTTCTGTTCCTCACCAATTCGAGCGAGCGTTCACCGATCGAACTGTCGCAGAAACTTGCGCGGCTCGGCATCGAAGTGGATCCCGAACATTTCTACACGAGCGCGCTCGCCACGGCCGCCTTCCTGGCCGGACAGAAACCCGGGGGCTCGGCATATGTCATGGGCGAACCGGGTCTCATAAACGCGATGTACGAAGCCGGATTCACCATGAACAATGTGAATCCCGATTATGTCGTCGTCGGTGAAGCGCGGAGCTACAGCCTCGACACGGTCGAAAAAGCCGTCAACCTTGTGCTGCGCGGCGCCAAGCTGATCGGCACCAATTCCGACCTGACGGGCCCCGGCGAAACGGGCATAGTACCCGCCTGCGGCGCCCTCGTCGCCCCGATCGAACTCGCTACGGGCAGGAAAGCCTATTTCGTCGGCAAACCGAACCCGCTCATCATGCGCCATGCGATGAAAAGACTCGGCGCTACGCGCGAGGAGACGGCGATCATCGGGGACCGCATGGAAACGGACATTATGGCGGGCATCGAAGCCGATATCGAAACCGTGCTCGTGCTTTCGGGCGTCACCACCCTTGAAGAGATGGGTAAATTCGCCTATGCGCCGCGGCACGTACTCGAAGGCGTGTTCGAAATTCCCGCCTGAGACGGATTCGCTGGGTTCTTTTCCTCAGACAGCTTCTCAGGACGACCCATCAGACGGCCCCTCCGGCGGAGGGACGCGCCGCCGCTCGTGATGCGTCAGCCCGTCTGTACCATTTTCGCCTTCCTTCGACACCGGCGTTCTCGAGCAGACCGGCTCTGGCCAGACTGTACAGCACTTTCCTCGCTGCGGCCGTCTGAATTCCCAATGCCGAACCGAGCGATTCGGAAGACCAAAGGGTCCCAGCGCTAGCGCCAATGCCGGCACCAGCGCCAATGCCAGCGCTAGCGCTAATACCAGCGCCTTTGGCATCGAAATCGCCCGATCCGGCGACGCTCGCTGATCCGGGAAGCAATGCCAGCCAGTCTTCAGCGCATGTAAATTCCCGGCTCGACAGGATTCCGTCGAGGCTTCGGTCGATCGTAACGTAGTACCTGGGGTAACGCCCCCGACGTACCGGAACGGGCAGGACTTCCCGCCTCTCGGTCACCTCGACCATAAGTGTCTCGAACACGAGTCCGGGCGTGGCGATCAATGCGGGAGCATGGATCAGCTCGTCGAATGCATGCCAGAATTCGCGCCGTTTGGGGCTTTTCCGGCGCGAGAGCACTTCTCCGGTACGGGAATCGATTCTGATGATCGTACAACTTGTGACGATCGGATACTGGACCCGGATCCGCCGGCCTTCGGCAGCCCAGGTTTTCGCCTTTTCCTGGACAGCCGCAAGCCCTGAAGTCTGCACTTCCACGATTTCTCCATCGGCGCGCACCGCATCGGCTATCCTTCCCCCGACGGCGACTTCGATTCTCCCCCCCGCTCTGGCGGCTCTCCGTTTGAGCGCATCGTGGAGACTATGTTCCGAAAATATATTGATACCCTTTTCTTCGCTTTCGGCATCGCTCGGGGCTTCAGGCTGAATCCGCAAAATTCAGCTCCCCGCGGCCATGAAGGCGCGCAGAAGCATATAAAGGAGAGTTCCTGCAAAAATCGACAGGAATACATTCCGCTTCCAGAATTGCAGGCCCGCTGTCGCCAGGGCGCCGGCGAGTTCGGGAATGCCATGCGGAACTTCCTGCCAGCGGATTCCGGTGAAAGATGAAACGACGAGCACCGTCATGGCCACCGGCGGCATGTAACGTTCGACAAAGGCCATACCCTTTGGCACCCGCCCGCCGCGGAATACGATGAAGGGCAAGCCCCTTATCGCGATGATGACGAGCGCCGAGACGCAGACGCAAGCAACGGCATTCCAGATTGCGCTCATTCGCCCGACCTTCCTTCCTTGCGGTCGCCAGAGTCGGAATTCCCGGCAGACGAGCCGGAATCCCTGACAGCCGGACCGCGCCGTATCGAAGCCACGGCCATGCCCCCGGCCAGACCGATGACCATACCCGCCCTGGGACCCGCAATGAGGGTACCAAAGACGGCCGAAAGCGCGGCACCGACGTAGGGCCAAGGTTCGCGCACACGCCTGAGCTGCTCCACCAGCAGAACCACGAAAAGCGCGGTGAGCGCAAAATCCAGCCCTTCGAGCTTCCACGGTAAAATCGCTCCGGCGAATACGCCCGCCATGGTGCCGGCCACCCACCAAGCCTGGTTCAAGGCCGAAACCATGCCCATGAAGCGACCGTCATCGCGACCGCGCTGCGGAAGAGTGGAAAGGAGGGCAAAGGTTTCATCGGTCAGGGATAGGGCGAGGTAGGGTTTCAGACGCGGCCAGGGCGCGAAACGCCCGAGCATGGATACTCCGTACGCGGCATGCCTGATGTTCACCGCGAAACTTAAGATCGCGGCTTCGGCGGGACCGCCGCCCGCCGCGAGAAGGCCTACAAGCGCAAATTGGCCGGCTCCCGCATACATGAAAAGGCTCATGCAGAGCGTGAGCCACCAAGGCAGGCCGGAATCGGACGCAAGCAGACCGAAGGCGAGTCCAAGCGTAAGATAACCGAGCATGACCGGTACCGTCGCCTTGAGGGCTTCGCTGAAAAGGGCCGATCGTCCTGTCCGTCGCAGCATGGTGCGTCATCCTAGCTGTCAGCCGCATCCGGGTCAACCTTTCCCGAACGGGTTGCCCTCAGAGCACGCAAGCCAGTATCTTCGACCGGATGTCAGCCTGTTTCGACGCCCTCGAACGAAGCGGTATCCGCTTCCTCGAATACGGCAGCACCGCGATAGACGCCTACCGGCGGATAGGGCCCGCGCCCCTTAAGTTCGTCGTGGTCGAAGCAGGCATCGTCGAACTCGCCAAGGCGCTCGACCCGCTCGAATTTCCCGGTCTTCCCTATGCCGATGCCGCCATCAGGGGAGCCGGAGCCGCCGAACCGGCGATCCGTTTTCTCTGCGTCGACTCGCTCGAGGCGACGGGCCTGGGAGCCGGGCTTGCGGCGGATTTCCGCCGCGATCCGCGCAGCGGCTTTTTCCACGATCCGACGGGCATTTATCCGCTATTGAGGAAAGGAAACTATCCCGCCGTCGATCCGTCCCGCCCCAGCGCCCTTTTCGAAGCCGCCATCCTCGCCGCGAGGGCGGGCGATGCCGAAAACGAGCCGCCGCCCGAAGCATACGCCCGCCCGGGATCAGTCTCCGCCCAGCAGCAGAAAGACCTTCTGACACTCATCCTTACGGGGCCACGGCCCGAACGGGGGCTCGATTTCCTTCTGAGGACCGGATTCGCTGCGGAATGGTGGCCGGAGCTGGCCGCCCTCGCTTCGGTCGATCACGCGAAAGACCATCACCCGGAGGGAGGCGGTTGGGCCCATACGATGGAGACCTTCTCCCACCGCAAGACTGCCGATCTCACCCTGTCGCTCGCCCTGCTGCTTCACGATACGGGAAAAGCGCGTTCGGTCAGCGCGGAAGGGCGAAGATTCGACAAGCATGCCGAAATCGGCGCGTTCATCGCGTCGAAGTTCCTGGCGCGCCTGGATTTCGACGCCGATACGATCCGCGATGTGACCTATATGATCCGGAGCCATATGCTGCCGGCCGCCCTTCCGCGCCTGCCATTGTTCCGCGTGGGCGAAGTCGTGGCGGACCCGCGTTTCCCGCTGCTCCTCGAACTGTACCGCTGCGACGAATTCTCGACCTTCCGCGGACCGGAAGGCTATTACGACGCGTGCGCCGCGTATAAAGCGTATCTGAAGAACAGAAAGAATCCGTACAGGGACGACGAAGGCCGCAAGCTGGGATCAAATCATATGCGTATGGGCGACTGATCGTAGGCAATCGTCCAGCGCGGCGGCTTGTACGAAGCGAATTCCGGATACTGTTTGGCCAGCGTTTCGACGATTTCCTGGTCGAGCGGCATACCGCGCATCAACGCAAAGCATTCCTCCGGATCGATCGGCTTGCGGTAAGGTCTGTCTCCGCCGAGCGCTTCGAATACATCGACGACGGCGATGATCCTGGATTCATGCGGTATCGAATCTCCCGCGAATCCTTCGGGATAGCCGGATCCATCCATGCGCTCATGGTGGTGCAGCACGACAGGACCGAGGTGGGCGAGTTCGCGAAAGTTTTGCAGAATCTTGGCGGAAATGATGGGATGCGACTGAATCACCTGAACTTCCGCATCGTTCAGCTCACCGGTCTTGAGGAGGATTTCCAGAGGTATCGAAATCTTGCCGATGTCGTGCAACAGGGCCGCAGTGTAGAGGTTGCGCAATTGCCGTTTCCGGTAGCCCATTTTTTCTCCGACGAAAACCGCGAGGCCCGCAACTCTTCTCGAATGGTTGGCCGAAAACCGTTCCGATTGTTCGAAGAGGAAAATAATCGATTCAAGCCCGTGAGTTTCGTAGAAAAAAACCGATTTCCGCTGCAGCCATGTAACCAGAGGGAATGAAATGGCGATCGATATGAGAATGATGAGGGCATAATCCCTGAGTCCCAGCAAGGGATCGACATGTTGCGCCCTGAGCCCGAACGCAAAATCACGCCCGCCCGTTTCGACGATCCGGAGGTCGTCGCTGCCCTGCACCGAGTCCAGGATCTCCTGCGTATCGAGCTGGAGAGCACTGCGCCATCCTTCGGCCGTATGGTTTCCGAAATCGTCCTTGACGCCGAAAAAGATGATAAAGTCCCCGTCCCTTTTGACTATGTCGAAGCTGTTTTCCGGCGGAGGCCCCTGTTCGAGCCGAACGGAAAGAGTCCCCGGATATACCGCGACGATCTCCTGCAGGAGGTTGTCCGCTCCGCCGATATCGCCGGAAACCACTTTTGCATACAGATCGTTCCAGTAGAAATAGCCGTCGTCGATGCCAAGCGCTTCGAGCTCGACCATCGATTCGAACGCGGCTGCGGTCGATTCGAAAACCGAAGAGCGCTCGACTTCTTTCGACAGGATGACGGTCGCTGTCGTCAGGATGAGGATGATTGCTATCAACGCCAAGGATTTAAAAGAAAAACTTTTCACTATAGTAAAGAGTATATGCAGCTTTCAGGTTTCACGCAAGCCGGTTATCCCCACGCGTTTGCGAGGAACAATACGGCATCGTTATTCCAGAACGAACTCCACGAAAATGCGCGCCGTGATCTTCCGCGTGCCCTCGGCTATGATATCGGCGCTTCCACCAGCTCCGTCGGCGAAGGCTTTCATCGTCGCAACCCTGAGCATTTCCGGCGCGGGAGCTCCTTCCTCTCTCACCACCACAGCCTGCCCCAGACTTCGCCCCGCTGCCTTGGCGAGGGCTTCCGCTTTGCGCCTGGCGTCGGCAAACGCCGCTTCCAGAGCCTTGACGCCGAGCGCCGCCTCGTCGGACAGACCGAATGTCGCCTGCTCGATGCCGTTCACTCCCGCGTCGAGAAGGGCGAGTATCGTGTCCTGGTAGCGGTCGAGATTCCGTACGCGCAGGGTTAGCCCGGTGGTCCCTATATAGCCTCCCGACTTCCGGCCGCCATCCTCGTAATTCCATATCTCGCTCAAAGAAAAGGATTGCGTCGCGAGGTCTCTGGCGTCGATCCATGGCAGGCTTGAGACGGTTTCGATGACTTGAGCCGCCGAATCCATGAGCTTTTTCTGGGCTTCGCGATACCCGGGAGCGCTCGCGGACACGGAAAAACTCATATCGACAAACTCGGGCACGAAGTCCGCGGAACCTTCGCCCGAGACCGAAATCGTTCCGGGAGCCGCCGCCGCGGGGAAAACCGCAGCGAACGAGGCGAGCGCGACGAATGCGGCGAACACGAAGGCAGACACCGGGGAATTGACGCGGACCGGCTTCCGTACGGAGCTTTTCAGGCTGATCATGACGTCGGCTCCTTCTGATTGGCTTTGTTCAGATTGTCCTTCTTGTTCATCTTGAAATCGGCCACGATCGCCTTCGCATCCTCTTCCTGGTCGTCGGGAACGACGATCTGGACGCCTTTGGGTTCAATGACGAAATATGGATTCACGTCGAGCATGCTGTCGGCCATCAGCTCGGCGTTGATGCCCGCCGAATCAAGAATACTCTTCAGAACCTTCGCTTCTTCCTGGAATGCCGCGTTGAATACAGTCTTCATGCACCGCTCCTCGCCGCTTCCACGGCTTCGAGACTCTTGTCGAATTCGGGCCCCAACCTGCGCGCGCCTGACTCGGTGACGAGCCAATCTTCCTCGTTCCGCATGCCGCCTGTGCCAATCCAGCCCTCGAGCGCGCCATAGTCTATGAATTCCCTGTGCAGTCCGTCCGCGCGCCATGAATCGATGAGGCCCGGTATGAAGTATATGCCCGGTTCGACCGAATGAACCATACCAGGGACGAGGCGCTTGGCAAGGCGCAGGGAACTGAGCCCGAACTGCCCGCTTCGTGGCGTTCCGCCGTAACCGACGGCATCTTCGCCGAGAGCTTCCATGTCGTGCACATCCAGGCCGATCATGTGGCCCAAACCATGGGGCATGAACAGCGCATGCGCACCGCAGGAAACCGCCTCCGCCGGGTCGCCCTTCATGATGCCCAACTCCTTCAAACCCGAGGCGAGTTCCAGGCAAACCAGGCGATGCACGTCGAGGAAAGCCCTGCCCGGGGCAAGCGCCGCGGTCGCACGTCCGAACATGCGCAAAAGAAGCCTGTAGATGTCGGCCTGCCGTGGCGAAAAACGTGCTCCTATCGGGAACGACGTAGTGAGATCGCCCGCATATCCCGAAGGCGCTTCGGCGCCAGCGTCCAGAAGGAAGCTGCCGCCCCGCTCCAGAATCCGGGAATGGTCATGGTTGTGCAGCACTTCGCCCTTTGTCGTCGCGATGGTGCTGAATGAAAGCCTCGCGCCCGCCTGAGCTGCCACATACGAAACGAGGGCCGCGGCCTGCGATTCGGTCCAGCCTGCGCGCGCTTCCCGCAGCACGGCCCGGTGCATGTCGACGCTGATGCCGACCGCTTTTTCCAGCTCGACTATTTCGCGCTCCTCTTTGATTTCGCGCAAGGAGATCACCGTTGCGATCAAGTCGGGATCAGCGCCCGATTTTACCCCGGAAGCCTGAAGCCCCAGCGCGCCGGCCAACGCAATGACAACATCGTCCCTGTAAGGTGGAAGATAGCGGACTCGCCTGCCGGCTCCCGCGGCCGCGGCCAGAGCGGCACGGAAGGCATCCGGCGGAAGGACGCGATCCACCGCAGCCATTGAACCGTACTCTGCGGCCGAGGGCGCCGGTCCCGTCCATATGAGGTCGGACATGGCCGGATCGGAGGCGAATAACGTCGTTTTTCCTTCATCGAGATCGATGATCGCAGCCATACCGGGCGCATCGATGCCGAAAAAATACAACCAGGAGGAATCCTGCCTGAAAGAATGACAGTTGTCGGCATAATTCGCGGGACTTTCGCCGTTGCCGGGGAACGCGACGATTCCCGACGCGCCCTGCCGCCCCGGGAGTCTCGTGCCCAGCCGAGTTACGAGCGCATTACGCCTTGCCGCATACACAATGGGGTCAAACATAGTCTGATCCTAGGTCGCCGGGCACGGACGGTCAATCGGCATTCCGGGCGCACAGCGATGCAGCACGGCAGCCGCACAATATCGCTCTGCAATAGAGAGTATCACACTCCGTATCAGCCGATTGCCTTTGCCGCGCATACCGGTACGATTGCCCACGTGGCAAGCCTTCGCGAAAACCTGGCGCTCAACCTCAAGATCCGCAGAAGCATTCTGGGCATTTCACAGGCCGAGCTGGCGGAACGCGCGGGCATCTCACCGGGCTATGTAGGCGGTCTCGAAACGAAAAGAAACTGGCCTTCGGACGACAAGGCCGAGCTGCTCGCCAAGGCGCTCGGCGTCGACCCGGGTCTGCTGTTCATGGACCCCAACAGTGAAGGAATCATGTTCGACCTCAAGGATCTGGACATGGTCCTGAGCAGAAGCCACGACCAGATCCTTCAAGATGTTGAACGCGCATATGGTATGAGATCCATCCCGGCTCCGGGAAACAGTAATGGTAACGCTAACGGTAACGGTAACGCGGGGAGTGGCCGGAACCGCTGACGGGCATAAGCCTTCCCTTTTTGTACAGCCCTGCGGCCTGGACGGGGCCTTACGGCATGTAGGGTATGTACGGGCATGTAGGGTTTCTACAGCCCCCTCACTCCGAGCGCCACGCGATTCGCTTCCGCCTTTTCCGCATTGAGCGTATTCAGTTTCAGGAACACCGCCACGCCGACCGCCAGCAATATGGCCGGGATGAGCGCCGTATGCACGCGGATGCCCCATTGCGCGGAAGCAGAGCGCGGATCCGAGGCGAAACCGGTCAGGGCATGCGCCGCCCAGAACGACAGGGCCTGCACCGCATACGCCAGGCGTCCGGCGAAGGCGCGGAACCCGAGATACACGCCATCATCCCGCAACCCCGTATCGACGACGATTTCGTCGATGACATCCGCCATGGCGGGCGTCATGAGCATCCAGAAACCGCCGAAGCCCAAGCCCCAGACGAACATCGCGACGACAAAACCCGTATAGCTTTGCACGAAAAGCAACGGTAGACAGAAAATCCCGAGAGCGCCCGCAGCCATCGCAAGGAGCGTCTGGCGGGACTTGATCCGCCTCCCCAGCGCCAGCCACAGGGGCACGCCTGCGAGGGCGCCCACAAGCATGCCTGCGAAAATCAAGGTGGTGGATCTACCGCCAAGGACATAATCGCCCACATAGTGGATCGAGGCGGTCATCGAAATGGTGGCCGACTGGTAGAAGAAATACAGAAGGATGAAAGCCAGGAAATTCCTGCGCTTCATCGCCTGCCCCAGCAGTTTGAAGAACGAGGGCGATTCCTTGCGCCGTTTCTCCTGCTCGATATAGCGGTCGATCATACCCCGCGATTCGCGCACGCCGGGCCAGAGGGAGATGGATGCGGCAAGCCCCAAACCTGCGAAGATCCAGGCGTTCTTGAGGTAACTCGCCGCATTGCCGTATTTGATGAAGAAGGTAGGGATGACCGCGCCCCCCGCCACGCCCAGGACGCCCACAAGGGTTCCGATACCGGAAGCCTTGGCGCGGATGCGCGCGTCCCTGAACCGGTCGGGAAACACGGATTGGTAGTTGAGTTCCCAGGTCGAATAGAGAGTATCGTAGACGCATATCGCGACGAGGAGCCAGGCGAAAAGCCCCGCCTGCGACATGCCCGAAGGCGGCGCGAATACGGGCACAAAGCAGATGACGCTGCCGAGCGTGCCCAGGACGATCCAGGGGAATCTCCTGCCGTAGCGCGCGGTGAGCCTGGTGGGTCTTCCCGTCAAAAAACCGATGAGGGGATCGTTGAGGGCGTTCCAGATCGAATACAGGACCACGGCGGCCGCCACCAGGCCGGCTGAAAGCCCCACTTCGGTTTCGTAGAACTTGAACACGAGCGAGGCGAACGCTCCGGTGAGGAGCTCCGCCAGAAACTTGCCCATGCCGTAGGAAGTCATCAGGGGAACGCTTGCGCGTTCCGATCGGTCGATACCGCTGCCGTTTCGAGCTGTCATAGCGAGAAAGCATACCCTCGCGCTATCGCGGACGCAATGTCATCATTTCACGACATTTGTCATTCCATGGCGTTCTTGCGGCGATTCACTGCCGTTGCGCGGAAAAAGCCTTCCAGAGGGAAGCGTAGAGCGCATTGCCGGATTTCAGTGCCTCGTGCGTCCCTTCCGCCGCGATGACACCTTCCTCGAGCAGCACCACCCGCTCGGTGAGCAAGGGGACCAGATTCAGCTTGTGCGTCACCAGGAGCAGGGTCTTTCCCCTCGTGTAGTCTCGCAGCACGCCCGCAAGTTCGTCCTCCGCCAACGCATCCAGACTCGTGAACGGCTCGTCGATGATCAGAAATTTCCAGTTCTCCTTGGCCAGACACCTGGCAAGCGCTATCCGCTGCCGCTCGCCGCCCGAAATGCCCGCTCCCCGCTCGCCCAACTTACGTCCCAGCAAATGCCTTATCCCCGTCGCCTGAATGAGCGCGTCCACCCTTTCCTTGACGCAGTAGCCGCGCCCGAACTCGGCCTCGGCGAGCACGCGGGCTATCGCTTCATCGATGTAATCCCGCAACAGTCCCGCCACCAGGCCCGTTTCCTGCGCGACGGGTAGTCGCGACAACAGGGGCAAGCCCAGAATGCAGCGCAACAGCTCATGCCGCTTCTTTCCCACTTCCCTGAAAAGCGCGTTCTGCTGTTTTTTTTCGTCCTTGCCCTTCGCGTCTGCAACGCAGACCCTGAGTGCGGAAAGGCTCTCCGAAAACTGCGCGCTAAGCTTCTCTTTGGTCGCTTCCACATCCGCGACGGCGATCATCTCTTTCCCGACAAGAATGTTTCCCAGGGCGTCGTCGTCGAGAATCTCCGTTTCCTGACTGTAGGCATTGATGAACGCGTACTGCACGGGCACGGGCAGCGAAGCGATGGGAACCCCGCAAAACAGAACCTCTCCCGCAGCCGGACTTTCCTCGCCCGTCATCAGTTTGATGATCGTGCTCTTTCCTTCTCCGGAAAGCCCCAGCAATGCGGTCGAACTGCCTTCCGCGCAGGTCAGCGAAATACCTGCCAAATCCACTTCCGAAGCGGCAGCCACAGACTCGGGAGCCTCAGCTTCCGAACTTCGCGGACCCGCTTTCCCATCCGCAGTCTCGCCAGATACGGCGTTCGTTGTGTAGGAAAAACCGATGTCGCGCAATTTCATCGTCTCGTCCGATCTCGTCACTGGAATGGAGAATGTTTCCGGTATCGTGTCTTCGTATTGTTTTTGCGCCTCGATATAACGCATCTTGATGGGAGCATAACTCGCTTCCATCATAAAAATTTGTCCGATCAGTTTGCATGGCAGCAATATCTGCGGTATGTAGGCAACAAGCGTAACCATATCTCCGGTATTTATTGCCCCCCGCTGCAAGGCCGAAATGCTTGAAACAACCAGTGAAACCATGATCAGCGACGGCATAATCTCTTCAAAAGAACTGCTGACTCCTACCGCGATATTACTTTTTACCATGTAGGCTTTTTCGCGCCCAATCTGCGCACGAAGCCGGGCAAACAGCATGTCCTTCTTTCCGAAACGGGAAAATGTTTTTACTGCATCGAAGCCTTCCTGGATGATCGGAGCGACTTTCAGAAATTCGCGCTTGTCCAACTCGCCGTATTTTTCCCGACGGCGCGAGAAGAATACAAGCATCAAGATATAGACGATGCATATCGCGAGTATCACATAGACAAGCGATATACTCCATTTCCCCGCAATGATCAAAATGGCAAAAAACTGAACGATTGAAAATGCCGCGCCGCTATACACAGAGTTTAGGGTACTCAGCAATGATTCATCCGCTATCACCATCCGGTACCAGCTGGTCCCTTTTTTCAATATGGCCGCAGGCTTATGACCCATCATCCGTTCGAAAGTGCGCATGGACAAACCTTCATGCGCTTCGCCGAATGATTTGCCGCTGAATTGCACACTTACTGTCGTCGCCAACCCCATCACAAACGCCAAAACTACGCAGAAAATACCGCTTCGCCCAAGAATATCCGACGAATCGGACATAGCAGAGTTTATAAGTTCTTTTTGAGCGAGAGGAATGACGAATCCCAGAACAAGTGAAGATATGAAAAAAAACTCGCCGACGAGGAAAAGGAACCAGCCTTTTCGGGATATATTTTTCTGCACATATTCGATTGCGAGCATGTTTTACCTTCTCGAAAGACAAAAAACGCCGGCCGGCACTTGCGATCAGCTACTTATCAGCAGCCACAATTACCTTTGCAGCTTATCTTTATTATGCTGCTTCGAACTTGCTCATCGATCTTTCCTTTTAGCATTACCATCTCAGCACCTCCATAAAAATGATTTTTAACGCGCTAAATTTCATTGTTTACAAGCAACACATCGACAAGATTTGCCTTGTCGCAAAAACAGGTACGCTTCCGCTCTTTCGACCATGCGAGAGGACAGGAACCAACGCATATCGGCACATACGCGCAAGCCCGGCACCGCTCATCCTTGAATGGGTTTTTCTCGCCCCAGCACATCATTTTCTCTTCATCCAGTTCGAGTTCCGTTTTTGCGTTGATGCATCCTACCCGGGCTTCCTTGTAGGAATAATCGTTCGCGCATTTCCATACGCTCAAGTCAGGCAGCACGGTAAGCTGCCCCTCCCCGCCGTCGCACTCACAGTATACGAATGAACTTTGCACCATAGTGCTGAGCGTGAAGCCATACGACTTCGCCAAGCCATACAGCGTTCGAAGTTCGATTCTATCCACTGCTTTCGACGCCCAGCGATCGGTATTGTAGAGTTTCCTGAAATAGATCGTACAAAGTTTTTTCTCTTCATCGGAAAACAGCCTGAGAAATTCTTCGATGTCTTCTAGCGTTTCATCGTCATAGTTGACACGAATGGCAAGCGCCATGTCGGAGATCGCATACTCGCCGGCAATGCGCATGAGCATTTTCGTATTCGCAAGAACGGAGGCGAATGTTGGAGCTCCGGAATGCATTTTCCGCCGTTTGTCATGAAATGCGGCAGGACCGTCGAATGTGATCTGGAATCCTCGAAACCCCAATTCCAGCAAGAGGGTTTTTGCCACGGGTTCCGTGAGTAAGTAGGCGTTGGAAACAAGACTGTAAAACAATGTACATTTTGTTTCCTTTGCTTTGGCGTTCAATGATGTACAAATTTTCTCAACATATGGAAGTTTCAGCAGTGGTTCACCACCGAAAAACGAGATGTTTATGGTTTTTCGGATAACCATTTCCGTTGTAAGCCACTGTATGAATACTTCAAGGCGCCGCTCGTCCATATCGAGGTCTTTTTCCGATTCGAAACAGTACGGGCAGGAAAAATTGCATCTCAGTGTCGGCAAAAACAGTAAATTCAATTGTTCCGAATCGAACCAGCGCTTGTTGTAGCGGTATTCGAGCCAGGAAAGCTCATTTTTTTCTGTCGGCACCAGAAAATCGTTTTCTACAAGTACACGTATGTACTCTTCTTCTTTTTCATTTTCAGGAGAAGACAGCTTCAGGAGTTCCTTTATCCGCTCCGCCTCTTCGGGCAGAAGCATGACGACACTCTGCGAAAACGTGTTTACAAGGTATTCCTTGCTGTTGTGTGTTTCAAACACATTAAAGATGCTATTTTTATATCCCATACTGCCTCCGGCAATATGAATAGATATTAACATCGAATACCATACAACGCAAGTTTTTTTTTACTTTTTGTCAAACCCAAGTAGAAATGTCCCCTCATCCTGCAAAGTAGAAATGCCCCCTTGGAGGGCCTAAGCGTACAGGAAATCCTGGCCTTCCCCCAGACTCTCACCGTCACCCCCTCCCCAGGCCGCGGTCGTGGCAGCATTTCTCGGGGAATACGATAGAGATGGCGCTCAAACATGATCACATGATCCCTGCTCACCACCAGGCGCTCTTCCCTGCAGAACACGTCACGCGGATCAAACCCTGAAAAAAGCGACACATGTGCATTCTCCGGCGCTACAGGCGGCTTCGCGAACTTCGCGTTGATCGCAGATTGGAGACCCTCCCAAGTAAACCATGGAATAAACCAGCCTCTCCCTGGCGCTTGTACCGCAACGTATTCTCTCGGCTTGTCGATAGCCGATTTTCAGCCGTACACTCGCCTCTTTTAGGCTGATCTGCCCCTCGTTCACCATTCCCATTACCCTGCTCCGCAGTAGCACTTTTTGTCCCATTGGTAGCTTGCCGGCCATGTCTCTCTCCCGGCTTGTATCTTACCAAGGGGACATTTCTACTTTGGTTCAACAGGTTTTCTCGATGCGAATTACAGTATTTTTTTTACGCCGGAAAACTTATTTTCCAAGCAACGCGTAATGTACTTGCGGCGCACGCCGTTCGATGATGTCCCCTGCCACCCGTGCGATCCGCAGTAATTCCGTCTCATGCCACGCTCGACCGATCGCCTGCATCCCGACCGGCAAACCATCAGGGTCATATCCAGCGGGAAATGAAATTGCCGGCAAGCCGGTCAAATTTCCAGGCGTCACAAAGCGCATGATCTCGGTCAGCGTCGTCAGATCGGATTCACCATTCGGCAATGCATCGAGTGGAATACCCGGCGCAGTGACGCCCGTCGTCGGCGTCAGTATCGCATCCACATCCGCCAGAACGCGATTAAAATTTGCCATAGTTCGGGTGCGAACACGCTGCGCGCGCACATAGTCGAGCGCGGTAAACGACCGCGCCAGTGCAAGATTGGTTTGTACATCAAGGCCGAAATCGCGGCGATGCTTGGCATAATACCGCTCCATCGCCGTCATCATTTCGGATGAAATTGTGATGACGTGTGCGATACGCGCTTCATTCAATTCCGGAATTTCGATTTCGACGATATGCGCGCCGCGTTGCTCGAATTCTTTCACCATTTTTTCACAGACTGCGACCAGCGAAGGCTTGGCATGATTGAACCAGGACGGATAAATTCCGAAGGTCATGCCGCGTACATCGAGCATGAATCCATCCAGTGTCGGGCTCGGTTGTCGCAAGGTATTGGTATCATATGCATCCGGTCCGGCCATGATCGCCCATGCAAGCGCGGCATCTTCAGCTGTCGCCGCGAGCGGACCCAAGTGCGCCACGCTCCAGCACAAGGGTGCCGCGCCCATTTCGCTCACACGCCCGTATGTGGATTTCAGTCCGACCACCCCGCAGAATGCCGACGGAATCCGGATCGAACCACCGCCATCCGCGCCGAGAGCGACCGGGCACAAACCGGCAGCCACCGCCGCCGCCGAGCCGCTCGAGCTGCCGCCAGTGAAATTGTCAACATTGTACGGATTCCGCGCGCACCCGTGATGCGGATTGAGGCCGGTAACCCCGATGCCGATTTCGTGCATATTCGTCTTTCCGATCATCAGCGCGCCTGCCGCGCGCATCCGCGCGACAACCGTGGCATCCTGAGCCGCTGGCATCGTGCCCAGAAATTTCGTGCCCACGCTTGTCCCATACGGTGTCTGATCGATTTCGTCTTTTACCGCCACAGGCACACCATCGAAGACAGAAAGCGGCTTGCCTGCCCGAAAGCGTTCCGTTGCGGCGTGCGCCTGTGCCAGAAGGTTGTCTCGGTCGCATTTGATGATCGCCCGCAAGGCCGGTACGCGCTGGTTGCTATCGTCAATTGCTGCCAGTACTTTTTCGGCGACCTGGCTTGGTGTCGTCGTCCCGGTGCGGTACGCTTCGGCGTAATCGCGCACCGTAGCATACGCGAATCCATGTTGTCGCGCGGGTGGAAGATCCGGCAGGTTTGCCGGATCGAATGGGTTGATGCCGGCAAGCGGACCTTCAAAAGGTGCGAAGGGTTGCAGGGTTGGCGCTTCATCTACGGTGATTTTGCGGAAATACTTGATGCCCGCGCTTTCGAGCAAGGAGCCACGAATCATCCAATTGGTTGCGGGGCTGGACAGCAAAGCCGTAAAGACGTTCAGCATGCCACCGGCAAGACGGGGCATTTTGACCGACGCAAGATTATACACGGCAGGCACCATCCCTCGCTCCTTGATGACAGATTCCACGCAAGAGTAATTTTAAGGTTTCACTTCAGATTCCGCCGCCATCAGGACACAAGCTTCCCGATCGAATGATACGGTTACCTCCTCGCCCAGCCCGGGAAGAACAAGACGCGGCTCGTTGAAGCTGTCTATGGAAAGCTTGTTTGTTCCGACGCGTAGATCAAGCCGGACTATCGAACCAAGGAATTTTACATTTTCCACTTTTCCTTTCAAACGATTCGACGCTTCATCACCCGAGCCCAGAGAAAGCGCTTCGGGTCTCAAGCGCAACTGCACTCGGGTTCCTGCCGTCGACGCAATATGTGATGCCATGGCGACACGCTGGCCTTCGACATCGAGAATTCCGGCCTGAGGATCCACCACGACAGCCGGGAGTCTGTTGAGTGTACCGATGAAAGAAGCGACATAAGGTGTCGCCGGGTGATTGTAGATTTCGAATGGGCTTCCGATCTGCTCGATCTTCCCATCTCTCATCACCGCGACACGATCGGAGATGGAAAGGGCCTCCTCCTGGTCGTGGGTGACGTAGACAGTAGTAATACCCAGTTTTCGCTGTATATCGCGTATTTCATCGCGGAGGCGCACGCGTATCTTCGCATCGAGCGCGGAGAGAGGTTCGTCAAGGAGGAGGGCTGCAGGCTCTCGGGCAATGGCACGGGCCAAAGCTACACGCTGCTGTTGGCCTCCGGAAAGCTGGTGCGGGTAGCGTCCGGCAAATTCGCCCATATTGATGAGTTCGAGCATTTCTTCGACGCGCTTGTCCGTCTGGGTCCTGGAACGTCCGGCGATTTTAAGGCCGAAGCCGATATTATGCCGCACATTCATATTTGGAAAGAGCGCATAACTCTGGAAAACCATTCCCAGGTTCCGCTTATTGGGCGGTGTCCTCACGACATTGACACCGTCGAGGAGAATGATCCCTTCGGTCAGAGTCTCGAACCCGGCGATCATGCGAAGAGTCGTCGTCTTGCCGCAACCAGAGCCTCCGAGGAACGAAACGAATTCACCTTTTTCGACATTCATCGAGAGATTGCTGACGACGGTATTCTTTCCGAAGACCTTGACGACATCATGAAGCTCAAGGAAGGCCATTCGTCGTGCTCCTAGTAGTGGTGGGTTTCGTCTCTTCAGCCATTACAGCCAATCCGGGCGCTACAACCGTGCCCGGTCTAGCCTTGCCTCGACTTAGGGCCTGTATGAGACCGATCGACCCCCATGTCATGGCAAAACTCAGAATGGCCAGGGCGGCCGGTTCATAGGCCAGATCCCTGCCGACGAGGGCCATGTAGGGACCGAAGGCTGGCCAGGCAAGGAGAACGGCGAGAGTAAGCTCGCCGATCACAGTGGCGAACGTCAGGAAAATTGCAGCAAGGATCGCCGTACGCAAATTAGGCAGCACAACCCGGAAGAGAAGACTGAACCAGCCGGCGCCGAGGCTCATGCCGGCTTCAGTGAGCGCGCGTAAATCCATCGCCCTCAAGCCTGCGTCTATCGAGCGATAGATATACGGAAAGGCGATTATCACATATCCCGCTACAAGAAGGGCGGGAGTCGTTACGAGAGCCAAGGGGGGTCTGGAGTAGCTCCGGATGAGCCCAAATGCAAGAATGATGGGTGGAATGACGAAAGGCATGAGTGCGAAGATTTCAATGACAGGCTTCGCCTTCGGAACTTTGAGGTGAACCCATATCGTCGTCGGGATGATGAGGGCTAAACCCGCCACTACAGTATAGATGGACATCTGGAACGAAAAAAAGAATGTCTTCAAAAACTGCGGATCGGCGAATACATGTTCGTAGGCCACGAAACTTAAAACACCCTTTTTACCTTTGAGGGAAAAAAGAAAGGTGGCGACGAGGGGCAGCATGAAATATAAAAGGCCTAGCAAAAGCACAAGCCAGGATAGAGCCGTCCGCTTGATGTTCTTCATTTCATCCACCTGGAAGCTATTTTCTGCACCCAGGAATAGGCAATGATGCTTAGCCCCATGATGATGACCATGCCGAAGGCGAGGGCGTAACCCAAGTTGGGGTCATGGAGGACATCGCCGCGAATCTGGGCGCCGATCAGGATCGGTACCAGGTTTATCAATCCTCCTGTGAGCGAGTACGCGGTGGCGTAAGCGCCGAACGCATTTCCGAAAAGAAGAATGAAGGCGGCCAAAAGAGAGGGTGCAAGCACAGGGATGCCGACGTGGAACCAGTACTGTATCGCCGTGGCTCCGAGATTTTCGGAAGCTTCGCGCCATTCTTTTTTCATGCCGTCTATGGCCGGGCTTATGATGAGTATCATGAGCGGAATCTGAAAGTAGATATAGGTAAAGGCGAGACCCCAGAAACTGTAGAGGCTGAAACCCTTGTCGTAGATATCGAATCCGAAGAGAGTCTTGAGCAAAGCAGTGACGAGCCCAACCCTGCCGAGCGTGGCGATGAAGGCGAACGCAAGGGGAACGCCGGCAAAGTTCGAAGCCACCCCGGAAAAAGTGCTTAAGAAGGAACGAATGGGCTTGGGCAGGCCGCCCAGGATAATCGCGTAGGCCATCAGCAAGCCGAAGCAACCGCCAATAAGTGCCGTCACGATGCTCAGGCGAATGGTGACGAGATATGATTTGACGATATTGGGGCGCAGAAGATTCTGGAAGTTGGCTAGAGTGAAGGCTCCTTCCCTGTTTTGGAAACTTCCGATGAGAATGTTGCCCGCCGGGAGGATCATGAAGGCGAACGCAAAAAGAAAGAAGGGTATGAGTCCCAGCCACGCCAAGGCGTTGCCTCCGAAAAGGGGGCGCGCGCCGCGCGCCCCCTTCCGCCCTGTTGCTGATGAGGGCATCTTGTCCTTACTTCTTCATCACTTCGACGCTGACAACCTTGTCCCAGTTGGCAGCGATGGCAGTTTTCGCGGTATCCTGTTCCGCGAGCGAGGGGAAGACGATATTCGCATAAGCCTCTGCCGGCGGAAGTTTTGCGGCGAGATCGGCGGGAATCACCTTCCGCTTGGCCATGTCGTTGAAGCGGACGGGGTGTCCATAGCCCTTGAGCCAAATGAGCTGCCCCTCATCGGAATAGAGGAATTCCATCCATAGCTTCGCAGCGTTGGGATGCGGCGCATAGGCGCTGATAGCCTGGATATATACGCCCGCAATTACACCCTTCGCCGGGATGACGACGGCGATATTCGGGTTGCCCGCACTTTTGTCGCGGTTGGAAAGCGCATTGTAATCCCAGCGGATGGTAATCGGAGTCTCGCCCGAAGCGACCGTTCCAGGAACGGCAATTATGGGTACGAAATTTCCGGCTTTGTTGAGCTTGTCGAAGAACTGGAGTCCGGGGTTCACATCGGCCGGCGTCTTGGCTCCCATGGCCAGCGATGCAGCAACGACAGTCATGACAGCCTGGTTGGCAGTACGGGGATCGCCCGCCAGTGCGACCTTGCCTTTGTATTCGGGTTTGAGAAGATCCGACCAGTCTTTAGGAACATTCTTTATGATGTCGCTGTTGACTTCAAATGCCAACGCTCCGTAATAATCGCCGTACCAGTAGCCGTCCTTGTCCTTGACATCGGCAGGAATGGAATCCCATGTGGCGACCTTGTAGGGCACTATGAGTTTGTCGGCCTTGGCCTGAGGGCCGAAGGAAAGTCCCACATCGATGACATCAGGAGCCTGGGGGCCTGTGTTGCCTTTATTGGCCTTGATAGCCTCGATCTCTTCGCCGGACGAACCATCGGGGTTGAGTTCGTTTACTTTGATGCCATATTTCCTGGAGAAAGTTTCGATCATCTCACCATAGTTGACCCAATCGTGGGGAAGGGCGATGACAGTGAGTTGCCCCTCCTTCTGCGCCGCAGCTATGAGGTCCTTGGACTGGGCGAAGACGCCCGAACCGAGCGTAAGCATGATCAAGGCGCTCAGGATAAAGACTCCGAATCGCTTCATACTTCCTCCTGCACTCTGCTTTTTCCATTTCCGCGTACAAGTCGCGGAATCAACCAAATAAGTATGCGACCGACCGTCGGAGAATACAAGCAGCGATACAACCGCTCGTTTCAAGACGTACATCCTGCCGGATCGGCCATCGCAACGCACTATTGCTTTACCGCCAAAATCGCTTTCCGAATCAACCCTTTCAGTATCTGGATCTTATAGCGATTCTTCGCCAGCGGGAGCGCCTGTGTTGACGCAATTTCTCCCGCCGCCGCCGCTGTTTCTTCATTCGCGGTTTTCCCGATGAGATACTCCTCTATGCTCACGGCGCGGATAGGAATGGGTGCGACCGCGCCGAACACGATCCGCGCATCCTTGATCACGGCGCCATCGAAAGTCAGGGCGGATGCGACGCTCACAATGGGGAAGTCGATGGAATTTCTTATCCTGAACTTCTCGAAGGCGAATCTGGTCCCCGGCTTGGGCGCCGGTACGAAAATCCCTTTCACGAGTTCATCATCATCGAGTACCGTCGTGCTCAAAGGGCGAACGGTAAAGAAGTCTTCGGCTTCAATGGATTTTTTTGTTGTCGTGATCGTGGATCCGAGAGCGACCAGGGCGGGAGCCATGTCCGATGCATTCACGGCAACACAACTGCAATCCAGACAGCGATGAGCCTCGGTTTTTACCGCGCCTTCATCGAGCGTCATGTAGTCCTCGGTATCGAGGCACCGTCGCGATGGCGGCACTTCCACGATGCGAGCCCGTTCAGAATTTCCCAGCGCCTCATTGTTGATCTCGTGCAAGGTTTCCGGGACAGCACCGCGGGAAAGAAGGGCGTCGCGTCGCCTGCCGGAAAGATGCGCATCGATCGCCAGAGCGGCCTTGCGGCCCGCTGCGATGGCGTCGACGGCCGCGGCTGGTCCGGTTGCCAGATCTCCTCCCGCGAAAATGTCCGGTACACTCGTCCGGCAACTCTCCGGATCCGCCTCGACGCCGTTCCATTCGGTGATCTTGATCGATCCAAGCGACGTATTTTCGAGTCCCAGCAAATTCTGGTCCTGGCCAATGGCCGAGATAATCCAGTCTGCCCTGAACAGGAATTCGCTTCCCTTCTGCTCTATCGGTCGCGGTCGTCCCGAGGCATCGCTCACGCCCAATTTCATCCCGACACATTCAAGACCCACGAGCCGTTCGCCGTCCAAGACAACCTTCTTGGGAGCGACGAGGAATTGCAGCTCCACGCCTTCCTGGAGGGCATCCTCTATTTCCTCGTCCTCGGCCGGCATTTCGTTCCGCGTGCGGCGGTACAGCAGGGCGACCCTCTCCGCACCGCAACGAAGTGCGGTCCTCGCGGCATCGACGGCAGTGTTGCCACCGCCTATGACGGCCACGACACCGCTAAGCCGAGGCGGGCCGTTCCACTTCACGCTTTCGAGGAATGCGATACCGGGAAGAATGTTTGGATGCCGCTCATTTTCCAGCCCCATATTCTTGGCTGCCCAGGAACCCATGGCGAGGAAAATCGCCCCGAATCCGTCGGCTTTAAGCCCGTCCAGCGTAAAGTCTTCCCCGAGTCTCTGTTCGGTCCGCACATCGATCCCGTGCGAAAGTATGTATTCTATCTCTCTGTCCAGAACGCCCTGTGACAGGCGAAAATTGGGAATACCGTAGCGGAGCATGCCACCGAGCTTGGGCTGCCTGTCAAAGAGTGTTACTCCATAACCTTTCTGGCGCAGATAGTACGCGCACGTGAGGCCTGCCGGTCCGCCGCCGATTATCGCCACCTTTTTGCCATTTTCTTTCGGAGGAGACTTCGTGAAAACTTTCACATTTTCGAGAATGTAATCGCCGATGCGTCTCTCCACAGCCCGGACCGAAACGGCGCTGTCCTGTTCGCTGCGATTGCAGCCCTGTTCGCAGAAATGTGGACACACGCGTCCGGTGACCGCAGGCATCGGGTTGTTATCGAGAATGATCCTGGCCGCTTCCGCGATCTCCCCGGTTCGAATCTTTTCCATGTAGCGGGGGATATCGATAGTATCGGGACAATTCGCGGAACAGCCCGGGCTGCCGACGCGCATCGAGCCAAAAATGGAGTGAAACCTATTCTCGCCTGTCATGGCGTTGCATCTGTCGCCGCCCTTGCGCAGGCAATCGAATGTATTGTCGGGATTTCGATAATACCAGCAACGCGGCTCCTGGCAAATGTTGCCGCCCAAGGTTCCCATATTCCGCAATTGCGGCGAAGCGACGGCATGCGCAGCATCCGCGAGCAGCGAATAAGTATTCCGGATCGTATCATTGCGCGCGATCTCGGAGAGGGTCGTGAGCGCTCCGACCACTATGCCGCCCGCTTCTTCGCGGATGAAGTCGAGGCCCTCGACGGCTTTGATATCGATGAGAATCTTTGGATAGACAGGATGCACTCGGTCCTTGAGGATTCCAAGGAGATCAGTGCCTCCGGCGACCACTGCCGCACGTTTCAGGTACGAGCCGGTAAGGGCAGACGCTTCGTCCAGTGACTTAACTACGATGTGATCGAATTTGCGCAATCCCATAGCCGTACCTTCAGTCCTTTCCCAGGGCCTTGATGATTTTTTCCGGCTTGATCGGGATGTCGTTTACTCTGACCCCGATAGCATTGTAGATCGCATTCAGAATCGCTCTGGGCGTGCAGGTCACGGTACCTTCGCCGATGCCGCATGCCCCGTACTCGCCGACGCCCTTCCAGACTTCCATGAGCACAGGATCGATGTCCGGCATATCCGCCATGGTCGGTATCGTGTAATCGATCCAGTTGAAATTGAGAGGAATGCCGGTCGCCCTGTCGTAGATGATCTCTTCCGTCAATGCTTCGCCCATGCCCATACATTGGCCGCCGATCTGCTGGCCCTCGGCGCCCGAGGCGTACATCACCGTACCGCAATCGTTGATGACAACGAGCTTGAGTACCGTTACTTTCCCCGTGCTTGTGTCGACTTCAACTTCGGCAAAATTCGCGAAGAACGGAATCCCAGTCAGCGTTACATCGGGCGCCATGCTCTTGTTCACCGTGACCGGAGCCATGTCTCCTTTCTGGAGCAACTCCTTCACTGTCATGGCAAGCTCAGGCATAGCGGGTACCACGATCCGGCCATCTGAAAAATCGATCTGATCGGGATGCAACTTCAGTTGACGGGCGGCGATCTCGCGCAGCTTTTCCTTGAGTTCCCTCGCCGAATGCATCATCACCTCGGACTGGAGGTAGGACACCGCACTGTCGGTCTGCACACAGTCCTTTAGCCCGTCATTTGTATCGACGATGCTGCTCCAATGGATATCTTCGACCCCGATTCCGAGGAAGCTCAACGCTTCGGCACAGCCCAGGACGTTGCACGTGTTGGAGCCGCCCCCGATCTCGATGGATGCGGCGTTGAGTAGCACCGTGCAATCCGGATTGAGGGTCATCGCGACTTGAACCTGGCCGCGCCGCTTTTCCTGCCATTCGGCGTGCCAGGCGGGGTGGCAGGAAAATCCGACGCCTCTCTTCTTGACACCTTCGAAAGTTTCACCCTTGCCGGGGAGATGTCGCTTTTCCTTCCAGCCGATCCGCCGCGCGCCTTCGTGGAGGACAGAGTCGAGGCTCTTGCTCGGCAGGCTCTCCCATTCATGCGCAAAGTTTTTCACGCAGAGGTCGATCGGATCCATGTCCAGTTTTTCGGCCAGCAAATCGATCATGTGCCCAAAAATGAGGTTGAATTGCGAGTTGCCGACCCCGCGCATCATGCAGCCGGGAAGGCCGTTCGTGTACACGCCATACGACTCCATCCGAAGGTTGGGAATATGCGCCAGCACCATTTCCGCAAGTTCCTTCGGAACGAACTTCAGCGCGAACATCGAAAGGTCTGCATATGCCCCGACGTTTCCTATCGATTTGAAATACATGGACGTGATTGTCCCGTCTCTTTTAGCCCCGGCCTTGCAGGTGTATATCGCGGGCTGCCGGGAATTCAGAAAGCTCTCACGGCGGGTATGCCTGAATTTGACCGGTCTGCCGGTCTTCCTGGCGAGCAAGGCCGTGAAAAGAAAGAAGGGCTGGTCCCCCGTATCGCCCCTTCCGAACTGGCCGCCGACATAGGAAGCGATAGCGCGGATTTTATGGAGCGGCAGGCCGAGCATTTCATGGATATGCATCCTCAGCTGATCGGCCGCATAGGTATTGGACCAGACCGTCAACTGATCGCTTTCCCAGTCCACCAGACAGCACCAGTTGTCCATGGAATTTTGCGTGGCGTTGTGATGGATACTGGTCCCTTCGACTACCACCTCGGCTTTTCCAAAGTCCGCGTCGACGTCTCCCCTGTCCTCGAAAACGTCCTCGCCGCCTGTTGGATCCGGCGACAGGATGTTGGTCGTGCAGAGGTCCTGATGGACAAGTGGAGCCTCCGGTTTCATCGCCGCGATCGGATCGAGAACGAAGGGCAGTATTTCCCAATCAATAACAATGAGCTTCAGGGCCTCGTCGGCGATCTCCTCGCTCTCGGCCGCAACAGCAAACCCCATCTCGTCGCCCACCCAGCAAGCGTACTCGCCGAGAACGCGCCTGTCGCGGAATTGGAACATCATACGATCCCACGGTACGGTGTCCACGCAATCGGTCCATCCCGCGTTGGTCAGTTTGAGCGACGCGAATTCCGGGTCCTTGAAGCTCATGATCGCCGCCACGCCGGGCAGGGCTTTTGCCTTGCTGAGGTCGAATCCCTTGATGCGCGCATGCGGGTAAGGGCTGTGCAGGACTTTCGCGTACAGCAGGTCGGGGAAACGCATCTTGATCGTGAGATCATCGGCGTACTGCGCCTTCCCGCTTGCCTTCTCGGGCCCATCGATCTTCGGTCGATATTTGCCCAAAAACTTGCGGGGAACGCGCTGCGTGAACCCTTCGCTCATACGCCACTCCTTGCAACCGCGGTCTTTGCGGTTTCCGCAATCTTTGCGGAAGCGCGCAGGACGGCCTGGGCGATCCCGGCATAACAGCCGCAACGGCAAATGTTGCCCGCCAGTGCATCTTTCACTTCGGTGAGCGTAGGAGCGGGATTTTCATTGAGAAGTGCCCTTGCGGTCATTACGAAACCTGGAGTGCAGTAACCGCACTGGAGGGCCGTTCCATAACCAGGCTCGGATTGCTCCGCAAATGCTTCGACGACGGGATCGTCCTTGGGCAGGCCTTCGATAGTCTGGATATCGTGACCGTCGCACTCGACGGCAAGAACCATGCACGAAAGAACAGCCTTGCCGTCTTTGATTACCGTGCAGGCCCCGCAAGCACCCTCGTCGCAGGATACCTTGAGTCCGGTAAATCCAAGCTTTTCCCGGAGAACGAACGACAGAGTGGAGGAGGCGGACAGGTCGGCTCCAAGCGCAAAATCATGCCACACATCGTTTACGCGGATGCGTATGGTTCGGTACTGCGACGCCGAGAGGGTATCGGCATCCATGGCTCTATACGTGACTTCCGTTTCTTTGGCTGGCATGGCGTTCCTTCCCGATTCTCATAGATCGACAGGCTTTATCCGCTACCACATGATCAGGACAGATCAATAGCCAATTGCATCAACGTTATGTCATCTTGACCTACATACCGTCAAATTTCGACGATACCATCGCGGTTTACCCACGTCAATCAAAATTCAGTGGAAACTCCGGCACCGTGTTTATCATTCCTTTCGGTGAGAAAAAGCCAAAAACGGCATACCCGATCGCACTCTCCGCAACCTTCGGAAATGAGACCAAAATCTTTATCTGAAGCCGCTCGAGCAAGAACGATCGAGATCAGCGGCTTCTCCTGTTGCCACATCAAAACACAATAAAAAGGCTGTCCATCGCGCATTGCGTGCGACGGACAGCCTTATAAAACGGCACTTGTCACGATGGCGTCATCGGACGATACCGGACGATATTGGGCGATGCGCCGTCAGCCCTTGACCGCCTTGCGCCCGGCTTCGACCGCCGCGATGTTCATGGGAATGAGTCCGTGCTTCGAAGGCGCGAAGAAACTCTTCAAGACCGCTTCGAGCTTGTCGAGCTTGAGGGCGCCGGTCGCCTGGGCGAGGGCTCCCAGCATCACCATGTTGGCGATGCGCACATCGCCGATGGATTCGGCGATCTCGTTGCAGGGAATCCGCACGACACGCAAATCCGCGCGATCGGGTTCCTTTTTCACGAGACTGGAATTGATCAGCACGAGGCCGCCCGATTTCGCCACCTCGAGGCCGATGTCGAGCGAATCCTGATTCATCACGACGACGGAATCGGCCGAAGTGACCAGCGGACTTGCGATCGCGCGGTCCGACACCACCACCGAGGCGCGAGCCACGCCGCCGCGTTTTTCCGCGCCGTAGAAGGGAAAGAAGGTAACCTCGAGCCCTTCCTTCATCGCGCAATAGACCCAAGTCTGACCGAGGGAAATGACGCCTTGCCCGCCGAAGCCGGCCATGAATGTTTTTTCTTTCATCGGGCTCACTCCTTTCCCGCGGCCACTGTGCCGACGGCCGCGCCGGGCACACCGATCGCGCCGGGCATACCGATCGCGCCGGATGCGCCAATCGCGCCGGCACCCTCGACGGAGGCGAGCGTGTTCTTGATCTCGCCCAACGGATAGAAGGGAATCATGTTCTGTTCGAGCCATTCCACCGATTCGGCAGGCTTCATGGACCAGTTGGTCGGGCACTGTGACAGTACTTCGACCATGGTAAAACCTTCGCCGCGCATCTGCGCCTCGAAAGCGTTCCTGATATACTTTTTCGTTTTGCGGACGTTGACCGGATTGTTGACCGCGCCGCGCGCCAGGTAGCGCGTGCCTTCGAGAGTGGCCAGAAGCTCGCAGACCTTGATGGGATAGCCCATGCCGGCGGTGCCAGGATCGCGGCCCTCGGGAGCGGTCGTGGCTTTCTGGCCGACGAGCGTTGTGGGCGCCATCTGGCCGCCTGTCATACCGTAGATCGCGTTGTTCACGAAGATCGTCGTGAATTTTTCGCCGCGGTTGGCGGCATGGATGATCTCGGCGGTGCCGATGGCCGCGAGATCTCCGTCGCCCTGATAACAGATGACCAGGTGATCGGGCAGCATCCGCTTCACGCCCGTGGCGGCGGCAGGCGTACGACCGTGGGCCGGCTGGACGGAATCGAAATCGAAATAGAGATCGGCCCAGATCGAGCAGCCGACCGGATTCGTGATGATGGACCGGGTCTGAAGACCCATTTCATCGATCACCTCGGAAATGAGTCTGTGGATCACCCCATGGCCGCAGCCGGGACAATATTTCGTCTGGATCGGTTTCAGACTCTTGGGATGGCCGTACACAAGTTCCATATGCTGTTTCTCCTCGCGATAGCGCGCGTCAACGGCCCAAAAGGCGCCGGGCTTCGGCGAGGACTTCTTCCTCGCTCGGGATGACGCCGCCGCAGCGGCCGTAGAAATCCACCTTGGCAGCGCCGTTCACGGCCAACCGTACATCCTCCACCATCTGCCCCATGCTCATCTCGACGGCAAGGAATCTCTTGCCGCGCCTGGCGAGCTCGGAGAGCCTGTCGTAGGGGAAGGGCCAAAGACTGATCGGCCTGAACAGGCCGAGCTTGATGCCCTGCGCGGCTGCGGCTTCCATGGCACCCTGGCAGACGCGCGCCGAAGTCCCGTACGCCACGAACACGAGGTCGGCGTCCTCGACGCCGATTTCTTCGTAGCGGGTCAGCTCCCTGGCCGCCCGGCCGTAGCGTTCATACCTGGCGATATTGGCCGCTTCGAGTTCGGCGGGCACAAGATTGATGCTCGTGACGTGATTGATCGCCCTGCCGGTATCGGCCTGATGCCCCACCGCCCAAGGTTTGCGCGGCAGGGATTCGATATCGATTTCGGGAGGAAGCGTGACACCTTCCATCATCTGGCCGATGAGCCCGTCGGCCAGAATGAGCACGGGAATACGCCATTTTTCGGATATGGCGAAAGCCTCGTAGGTGAGGTCCGCCGATTCCTGCACATTCTTGGGAGCAAGCACTATCGTGTGATAATCGCCATGGCCGCCGCCGCGCGTGGACTGGAAATAGTCGCCCTGGCTGGGCGAAATGCCGCCCAGACCCGGACCGGAACGCGCAACGTTCACGACGACGCAGGGCAGGTCCGCGCCGCAGAGATACGAAATGCCTTCCTGCTTGAGCGACACACCGGGGCTGGAGGACGAAGTCATGGCGCGGGCGCCGGTCGCCGCGGCTCCGTACACCATATTGATGGCCGCGACCTCGCTCTCGGCCTGGATGAAAATCCGCCCGCGGGCGAGCAGGTGCTTGGCCATATAGGCGATGAGTTCGTTCTGCGGGGTGATCGGGTAACCGAAATAGGCCTTGCAGCCCGCGCGGATCGCCGATTCCGCGATCGCTTCGTTACCCTTCATGAGGCGTTTTTCTTCGGACATTCCTGCCTCCGTTTAGAGTTTGTAGACCGTGATCGCGACGTCGGGGCAAACCGCATAGCAGTTGCCGCAGGCGATGCACTTTTCGGGCGCCAGAGCCGACGAAGGGTAATAACCCCACGAATTCGGCTCGCTCTCCGGTCCCAGAACCTTGGTCGGACAGGCGCGTACACAGAGCAGACAGCCCTTGCACCTCTCCCTGTCGATGACCGGTTTTCCTTTGTTGGCCATTCCGGCGCTCCTTGTTTTCGAACCCGATCAAGCGCCCGAGGCTGCCACGAGGGCGGCCAGGGCGATCGATGCGAGCTTGGTTTCGGACGTATCCGCGCGGCTTGTGAGCACGATGGGCCTGGCCGCGCCCATGACGATGCCGGCTCCCTTCGCTCCCGCGAGATCGAGCAGGCATTTATACAGAATATTTCCGGCTTCGATGTCCGGCGCGACCAGGATGTCGGCGTCGCCGGCCACTTCAGAGACTATTTTCTTGATGCGCGCGCTCTCGGCCGAGATCGCGTTGTCCAGCGCCAGCGGCCCGTCCACGATGCAGCCTTTGATCTGGCCGCGACGGTTCATCTGGGTGAGGACGGCCGCTGTCGCGGTGCAGGGCATTTTTTCGGGGTTCACTTTTTCGATGGCGGCCAGGAGGGCGACTTTGGGCATGGTCGCGCCGAGAGCGCGCGCGACCTGTACCGCCGAAGCGATGATGTCCTGCATGGCGGCGAGATCGGGAGCTATGTTGATCGCAGCGTCGGTTATTACGAGGAGTTTGTGGTAATGCGCGGTTTCCATGACGGCGACATGGCTCGCCAGGCGGCCTGCGTTGATGCCCGTTTCCTTGTTGAGCGCGGCTTTCAATATGAGCGAAGTGTCGATGATGCCCTTCATCAGGATATCCGCGCCGCCTTCTCGAACCAAAGCTACGGCGCGCGCCGCCGCTGCGATCATATTTTTCTCGGACACGATTTCGAAGCCGGTCAGATCGACGCCATGACCGCCATAGGCTTCCGCCGCAGCAGCCGCGATGGCCTCGGGATCACCCACGAGTATGGATTCGGCGATGCCCGCGGCGCGCGCCTCGAAAACCGCTTCGAGAACCGAAGATTCCTGCGCCGCGGCCACGGCAAGTTTTACCGGCCCCAAGGCCTTGGCGGCTGCCACGATTTCCGCAATCGTTCTCATCGGCACTGCTTTCATCGGCGATACTCCAGAATGGGCAATTCTCCTGACAGAGCCCCGTACCCCGCCTTGGCCAGGGCTTCGAGTTCGCCTTCGCCGGGATAGGCCACTACGGGAGCGATGAAGGAACACATTTCGGTCAGACCTTCCACCACGTCGCGCCCGTAGGCGATGCCGCCGGTGAGGATGATGCCGTCCACCTTGCCGCATGCCGCCGCCGCGAGGGCGCCGACAGCCTTGCCGACCTGATAGATGAATGCCTTGAAGTAGAGGGTAGCATCCGGATCGCCTGCGTGAAAGCCGTTTTCGGCATCGCGCATGTCGTTGGAACCTATGAAGCTGACCATGCCGCCTGAACCGGAGATCATGCGCAGTACTTCTTTCTGGCTGTATTTGCCGGAAAAACAGAGCCTGGCCAGATCGCCCGCCGGAAGCGTGCCCGACCGTTCCGGGCTGAACGGGCCTTCGCCGCTCAGGGCCTGGTTTACGTCTTCGACCCTGCCCCTGCGATGCAGACCGACCGAAACTCCGCCGCCCATGTGGGCGACGATGAGGGTGGCTTCTTCGTAACGAAGTCCCCGTTCCGCACAATACCGTCTCGCGACCGCTTTCTGGTTGAGGGCATGGAAGATGGAAATGCGCCTGAACAGCTTGTGCCCCGATACCCGGGCCAGATCGGAGAGCTCATCGACGACCACGGGGTCCGCGATGAACGCGGGTATACCCAGCTCGACAGCGAGTCCGCCCGCGATGAGAGCGCCCAGGTTCGAGGCATGTTCGCCGTACCGGGCCTCTTCGATGTCGGCTTTCATATCGTCGTTTACGCGATATACGCCACCGGGTATGGGTTTGAGGAGGCCGCCCCGCCCGACGACGGCGCCCAGGGTGGACATGTCGAAGCCTCGGGCAGCCAGAACGGCGCGGATCGCATGGTCGCGGAACTCGTACTGGGAAGCGATCGTGGGATAGGCCGACAATTCTTCGGCCGAATGGGTGAGGCCCTGGTCGAAAAGGCGGGTTGCGCCTTCGAATACGGCGATTTTCGTGGATGTCGAACCCGGGTTCACGACAAGGACACGTTGCAGCAAGGGCGCACCTCTGCGTAAAAAGCTTTGGTGGAGTATAGCACGGGCACCGCAAATGACAAGAGCAAATTTCAAATAATCAATAGCTTATTTCATCAAATGAAATATCTGACATAATAGAGCTACTTTCAAAAGGAGGGATAATCTCAAAAGAATGACAAATGAAGACCAAAGTGGGATGGCAGCGCCCAAAAATGGAAACGGCCGCCATCGATATCGATGTGCGGCCGTTCCGGTCAAAAAGTGCGACGGGAAAGAACTATGCTCTAGTCTTGTGTCGGTTCTGTCTCTTCTTCTTCTTGCGCTTGTGCGTCGCTATCTTCTTGAGCTTTCTTTTCCTTCCACAGGGCACGTTCGCTCTCCTTGGATTCAGGTAGCCGCGGATGGGACGGAAAACCGCGTATCGTCGGCGAGTGTACACGCGGGCCGGAAAGTCGTCAATAGGTCCGATGCGCCGAGTCGCTTTTCAGCTCAATTTGTCGACTTTCGACCTCACGCCTTTCCGGGGAGTGAGCTTGTCGATAACGATATTGACCTCGGCGACAAGGATGCCGGTAAAGCGCTCGATGTTGTCGACGATGTATTCCTGCAACTGGTGGGCGTTCGCCGCGAGTTTCGTACCGAAGGGCACTTCCAGGACGACGGTAATGCGGTAGCCCTGGGTATCGTCGCGTATCGCCATTCGCGTGACGCGCACCGAAGGATCGAATTCATCCACGCAGTGCATGACCATCTGGGAAAGAGCCGCTTCGGAAATGGACACTCTGCCCCGTTTGGTGTATTCGGGACGGACCACCGATTTTTCGTAAATCTTGGGCAGCGCGGCGCCGGCGCCGAAGTTGCGCTTCAAAAAGACACGCACCGAATCGTAGAAAATTGTCGGATAGTTGCGCCTGATCTCGAGGGCGGGAACAGGAATGACGTGTTTCCCCTCGACCTGGCGCGATTGGACGGCTTTTTCGATTTCAGCCCGGCTGGCGATATCCTCGATTTTTATGATCTTGCTCGGCTGGGGGATCTGGAGCCGCTCGCAGATTTTTTTCGCCATGCGATCGGAAGTGCCAATGACGAGGATTTTACGGAATTTCTCCCTCTGGAGGGCGCGCGCCACTTCGTCGCGATGGGCTTTGTCGTGGAAAAGGGCGGTTTTTACGGCACCGAGGTAGTTCGCTTCCTTTTTTGCCGAGCGCCCCGCGATGAGCTGGTCGCCGCGGATAAGGAGCCCGTCGTCGATAATCATCTCGATGCCATATTTCTGGGCGACCAACTTGGCCCGGAAACTTTTTCCCGTACCCGAGGAACCGACGAGCGCAAAGACGCGCACGCCGCGGATGAGCCAGAACAGGGCTTTGAAAAAACGTATCATCGGTGGAGTTGACTATAGCGGGGAGGATTCGTCGCGGTAAAGGGCCGGATCAGAGAAGCCGGAAGCGAGGGCGGTGATTTCGGTTTCGAAATCGGGGTCGAGTTTTCCTGTCCCGCGGAGGGCGAGAAGGTCGGTCATGCGCCAGAAGCGCCGGTTCATGGGGTCGACGCCTTTCGGAAAGGCCGCCGGCCGGATGGTCGCGACGAACACGGTACGCTCGGCTGTTTTGCCCGCGATTCCGATCTGTATCGGGTCCCCGGGAACGGCGCCGGCCAGCGCAGGATCGATTCCGAGTGAGGCGAGCACATTCCCCGCCGCTTCGCGGATATCCGCGGAAGCGAGCCTCCCCCGACCCGGGGCATCCCAGAGGGAAGTCCCGCCCGGGCCGGTTCGGACCGCATAAAGACCACCCGAACCATCGGTGATATGCAGGCTCCAGCGAAACGGATTTCCTCCCTCGACGGATGGGCCATCCTGACCTGAAGAAACCGAAACCGCCTTAAGTCCGGTTCTATCGAAAAAGCCGGTTTTTCCGGCAGAGCCAACTCCTTCAATCGGTCCGGCCTTTCCCGCATGCCGGGCACGGCGAGACTTGATCCATTGCGCCGCGATCGCGCCACCTATCATCAGGTAAAGCAACCCGCCCGAAACGAAGCCCCAGGCCGCGGCCGAAAGAGCGAAGGCGGCCCATGTGCAGATGCCGGCGTGCAACGCCAGGATTATCAGCATCATGAGGACACTCCGGCGCATCGCAGGCATGGCTTCATCCCCGGGGGAAAGCCCTTTCAGCTGACTGTCGAGCCATCCTTTCAGAATCCTGTCGGGCGCCAGCAGGAGGGCGCCCATCGCAATCGCGAGCAGACCTTCCATGATCGCCGGTTTCAGCCTGAACAGGATGGGGGAGCGCAGACAGAGGGAAAGTACGCCGAGAAGCGCGAGCAGTATCGTATCCGCCGCCACGAAGGGATCGGGCTTTCTGTCCTTGATCAGGATGTAGATGAATTCGGCTGCGCCCATGGCCACACCGACGACCAGGCCGACGGTTTCGCCGAAAAGGGCTTCGGCTCCGATGTACACAAAGAGCGGCAGGAAGCCCGGCGCGAGAGTTTTGAGCAATGGCAGGAAATGCACGACGGCGAGCATATGCCGCAGGCTTTCCCCGCGCAAGTCCGCCGGAAAAATGTCACCCGCGGGCGACATCCTGGCGACATCCTGGCGACATCCGGTTGATATCCAGGCGACATCGACCCGGAGCGCGAATATACTTGTCGTTGTACGAATTCTGAGGAGTGAGACATGGCTGTCATCGAAAACCCGGCAACAGGTCTGCCGGTGGGCGATCCGGACCGGATTCCGCTCGACCCGAAACTGCTTCCGGATTCCGGATCGATCCGAAAGACCGCCGCCGGAATGATCCTGTCCGCTTCCGGATGGCGCAAGGTGTTCGCGGCATATTCCCCCGGCGACGAACGGGCCTCCTGGGTGTCGCCCCTGTCCGAGCCCGATGCCGCAAGGGAAACCGACGAAAATTCCTTGGGTACGAAGGTTCCGCCCGCCGATCTCATTCTGGCCGGCGCCATGGCCAGAACTTTCGGCGAATTCATCCTGGCCCGCGCAGGCGCTGCAGCCGGGCCTATAGCCGCGGGGCGTGTCGCACCCGCAATCCTTCTGGGCATCGATTCCCGTCCCACGGGCCCCGCCCTGGCGGATATCTTCGCCAGAACGCTCACGGCCATGGGTATCCGGGTACGATACCTCTTTATCGTGGCCGCGCCGGAAATCATGGCCTATGCGGGTTACGCCGCGTCCCTGGGCACCGATCATCCCGAAAGAGCCGAAGGCTTCGCCTATATTTCCGCGAGTCACAACCCTCCGGGCCACAACGGCGTCAAATTCGGCGCCCTCTCGGGTGGCGTACTGCCGGGATCCGCGATCACACCATTGATCGCCCGGTTCAGGGAACTCGTCGCGGAGCCGGACCCGGCGGCATCGATGTATGCCCTCATCGCATCGGCCGAAAAAGCGGACCTGCGGCGGATATTCTCCGAAACCACGAAATGGAAACGCCTTTCGCTCTCCGCCTATACCCTGTTTTCGCATCGTGTCGTCACGGGAAGGGAAAGCCTCGAACAGCAGGAAGAATTCCTGGACGAACTGGCCATGTCGTGTATGGAGCATCCGCTCGGCATCGTAGCCGACCTGAACGGATCGGCGAGATGCCTGTCCATCGACAGGGATTGGCTCGAGGGTCTGAATCTTCATACCCTTTTCCTGAACGATAGAGTCAGGTCATTTGCGCACCGTATCGTTCCCGAAGGGGAATCGCTGGATTTCTGCCGGCGCGAGCTTGAAAAGGCCCATAAAAACGACCCTTCATTCGAATTGGGCTACAGTCCCGACTGCGATGGAGACAGAGGGAATCTGGTCTGGTTCGACCGGGCATCCGGGGCCGCACATATTCTGGAGGCGCAGGAAGTTTTCGCCTTATGCTGCATTTCGGAGCTTGCCTGCCTTGTGCGCGACGGCAAAACTTCGCGCGTCGCGATAGCGGTGAACGACGGCACGAGTATGCGCATCGAAGAAATCGCATCCCGCTTCGGCGCCACGGTATTCCGGGCGGAAACGGGCGAGGCGAATGTGGTGGGTCTGGCCGACCGGCTCAGAACCGAAGGCTGGACGGTCAGAATTCTGGGCGAAGGCTCCAATGGCGGCAACATTACCCATCCTGCCATGGTCAGAGACCCGCTCGCCACGCTTGGCGCCATGGTCAAACTGCTCCGTCTGCGCGATGGCCCGGGCGGCGAAGGGCTGTTCCGCATCTGGCTCCGTCTCTCCGGCTCGCATGAAGCCTATCGCCCCGACTTCGATCTGGGTGACGTCATCGCATCCCTGCCGCAATGGATCAGCACCAGCGTATTCGAGCAGAGGGCGGCTCTCCATATCCTTTCCGCCGACAAGATCGCCCTCAAGGAGCGCTATCGCTCGATCTTCCTTTCGTCCTGGGAAGGCAGAAAATCCGAATTGGCACGCAGATTCGGCGTCACGGGCTGGAAAGCCTATGCAAGCAACGGTTCATCCGAACGTGAGGTCGGCGAGGATTTCGCCTCTTCGGGTTCCGGCGGCTTGCGAATCGTGCTGACCCGGGCGGACAGAAGCCCGGCCGCTTTCCTCTGGATGCGCGGCTCGGGCACGGAACCCGTCTTCAGGGTGATGGCCGATGCCGCAGGCGGGAAACCGGAAGACGAGGAATATCTTCTGGCCTGGCATGTGGGCATAGTACGCGAGGCCGACGCCGCGACATCCTGATGGCATCTGGCGCCGGATGCCGGGGGCGCTTGTCCAAGCGCCCCCGCTCGTGTACTATACCGCCTCTATATAAGGAGTAACGATGGGTATTCGGGGCGAGCTGTACTCGGCGAAATTCGCGAGCGAGGGCAGGACCTATTTTTTCAATGTCAAGCAAAACCGCGTAGGTGACGTCTTCCTCAGCATCGTCGAAAGCAAACCGACCGAAGGAGAATCCTTCGACCGGCGTGCCATCGTAATATTCGGCGATCAGATGGAGGGTTTTCTGGACGCGTTCAGAATCGCCCTCAAGTATATGGACAAAACGGGCAACAAAGTTTCCGCAACCACCGCGTATGACGACGAAGGCGACGCGGTCACTGAAAAGCCCCGATCCGATAACGATTTCAAGCCGCGCGAAGGCGGATTCAAACCGCGCGAAGGTGGATTCAAACCGCGCGAAGGTGGATTCAAGCCGCGCGAAGGTGGATTCAAACCGCGCGAAGGTGGATTCAAGCCGCGCGAAGGTGGATTCAAGCCGCGCGAAGGTGGATTCAAGCCGCGCGAAGGTGGATTCAAGCCGCGCGAAGGCGGATTCAAGCCGCGCGAAGGCGGATTCAAGCCGCGCGAAGGTGGGTTCAAGCCGCGCGAAGGCGGATTCAAGCCGCGCGAAGGTGGATTCCGCCGCGACGAGGATCGCGCAGCCTCACGCAGCTATACCCCGGGAGACCACAAGGGCGGACAGGACAGGCACGACCGCTTCGCGGGAAAGGGCCCCAGGGACAAGACTCCCCCCAGGACCGGCAAAACGATCGTAGTCAGACGCAAGAAAAAAGAAGAAGGTTCGCTTTAGATCCTGAAGCCTGGCCTCTGCCATAACGAGGGGCCCAGGCGGGCGATCGCCTCCCGGTGCGCTTTCGTGGGATAGCCTTTGTGCGCCGCGAAACCGTAGCCGGGAGAGACCAGATCGAGTCGCCGCATAACCGCGTCCCGCGCCACTTTGGCCAATATCGAAGCAGCCATGATTGCGGGAATGAGCGCATCGCCCGATACCACCGCCACGGCCGGCCTGCCCAGATCGGGCAGGCGATTACCATCCACATAGACGAAGGCCGGCGCAACGCCCATGGCCAAATAAGCCCGGCGCATCGCGAGCAGACTCGCTCCGAGAATGTTGAACTCGCCGATTTCCTCGTGCGTCGCCCAGGCTACCGCCCAGAAAGGCGCATGCGCCGTAATCTCGATCCAGGCGGCTTCGCGCTTCGCGGCGCTCAAGACTTTTGAATCGGCCAGGATTCCGACGGGAAAATCGTCGGACAGAATCACTGCCGCAGCGGCCACCGGCCCCGCCAGAGGGCCCCGCCCCGCCTCATCGATACCGCAGACGCCGGAACCGACAGGAAAGCGGCCGGCGAAATCCCGTTCATGCAGGACTGACTCACGCATGGCGCCACTCGTCCGATCTATAGCCATCGATGACAGCGAATCCCGCTTTTTCGTATACCGTGATCGCGGACTTGTTGCCGGAGCGTACATAGAGAGCGATATCCCTGCCCTGCGCGCTCAAACCTGCCACAAGAGCACCCACCATGGCTGTGCCGAGCCCTGCATTCCTGAACTCGGGGCGAACGAATATCCCTCCCAACTGGTCGCACCGTAAGCCTCGCGCATTCGTATTCGCCTTGCCGGCAGGTTTTCCGCCACATAACCCGATTACGATTTCCTGCCGTCCGAGAAGGCGTCTGACCCGGATCGCCGCTCCCGAGGGATCGGTGTGCAGAGATCCGTACACTTCCTCCGCTTCGTATTCTTCCTGAAGTCGGGACAGGGCCCGAAAATCCCGCCGTTCGGCCTTGCGGATCAGGAAGCCCTGCGGAGTTGGCGGCAAGGCAAGAGATGTGCCGGACGGAACGGATGTGTCGAAAGGAACAGCCATGCCGGATGGAGTCCCGGCGGGACGGAACATGAGGAGGTATTCCCTCGTCTCAAGCCGTTCGCCTGCGGAAGCGCATTCAAAGCGTTCCACATCGCCGGCTTTGCCGGAAATCTGATGGATTCTGCGAGCGCCGTCATCGACGCCATCGAGGAGAGCCGGAAGTCCGTCGTCGCTTGCGCCGGAATCGGGCAGCAGCAGGTAGATCGAACCCTGACCCCGGACGAGCATGGCGCCGTCGGTATCGCGATCCTCCGACTCATGTAAAAAAAGAATGCCTTTCGCGCCGGCAGTACGCAGTCCCACGGCAGTACGTGTTTCCACGACAGGAGCGGCAAGAAACGAAGGTCGCAGGGAGTGTTCCGCCAGAGCGACGCAATGGCGTTCCGCCTTCCCGAGAAAAGCCGTGAATCCCGGCAAATCGGTGCTGACCGCGTAACGCCAGCCGGTCATGGCGAAAAGCCGGCCAAAGGAACGCGCCCATACGCCTTTGTCTTTCCGGAAAGGACATCTATTCCGGCGCGGATACTGAAACCCGCATGGCTGTACACCGCTACCGCCGCCTCTGCCCAGACGGCTCCTTTTACATGTACCGGCGACAGTACCGACAGGATCGCCACCTTCGCCCCGGCCGTTTTTGCGGCTTGCGCGAATTGCAGCCCCGCGCGATTGGCCACACAGACGACTACCGCATCGTATTTGGCGGCTTCCCGGCTGAAAACCGCCAGTTCCCCTGGCAGGGCTTCCTCTGCGGGAAGGTATGAAAAACGCATTTCCGCGGCGCCCGGCCAGGCCGCTTTGGCCGCATCCAGAAAATCGCCGAAAGGACCGGCCACCAGTGTTTTGCCCGACGGCTTGAAAGGCAGGCGATCGGCGCCCGTCAGAATCGTGGCACTTCTGTAGGCCAGAGCGCGGAAAAATTCGGCCGCGCCCGGAGCGGGAAGGTTTTTCTCCGCCGACACGGACTTCGGAACGAGCGCCTCGCGCCCAAGAGGCTTGAGCCTGTCTATTTTCAAGGCGACGACCCGCCGGGCCGATTCGCGGACGCGAGCACTGAATTCCGGATCGCTGCGCATGGCTTCGGTCAGCGTTTTCCAGACGGCACCGTCGACCACAGGCGCCGTCGAGAGTACCAGCATGTCGTTTCCGGCGAGAATCGCCTTCCGGCATGCTTCCGCGACTCCGGAATCACCCGAAACTCCATACATATACATGTCGTCGGTAACGGCTACACCACCAAACCCCAGTTTTTCGCGCAGAATATCCGTCATGAAGCTGCGCGAAAGGCTGGCGGGCTCGTCCGAACCGGTCACTTCGGGAAAAGCGATATGGCCGCTCATCACCGCCTGGAGCCCTTCGGCGATCATCATCCGGTACGGCACCAGCTCGCGGTCGAGAAGAGTTGCGAGATCGGCCCGGATGAGCGGCAGACTTCCGTGCGAATCGAGTTCCGTATCGCCATGGCCGGGAAAATGCTTTGCCGTGGCGATCACGCCGGAGTCCCCGAGCCCCTTTGCGTAGGCGCTGCCGAGCACTGCGGCTGTCATGGGATCATCGGAAAAAGCTCTTGGCCCGATGATGGTGCTGTCGGGCCGGGTCGCCAGATCGACGACGGGCGCGAAATTCATGGTGATGCCGAGCGTCAGCAGTTCACGACCGATATAGAGGCCGCTCATGTAGGCGTCGTACGGAATGCCCGACGCCCCGATAGCCATGTTTCCGGGAGATTCGGAAGTCCGACCCTTGACGTGACGGATCCAGCCGCCCTCCTGGTCGGTGGCGACGAGAGCGGGAATGCCCTGGCCGCGCGCAAGCGACGCTTCCTGAAGGGCTGCGATCGCGGCGGCCAGCCGCGTCGTATCCTCGGCGTTCCAGCCGAAAATCTTCACGCCACCGATCCCGCGGGCACGTATCCATTCCAGGAGCTCAGGCTGCGGGTAAGCGCCTTCGTACCCCACCATCAGGAGCTGGGAAAGCGCTTCCTCATCGGACATCGCCTCTACCAGGCCCGAGGCGAGCGCCGCCGCTTCGGCCGCCCTTTTCGCCTTCGGCAGAGCCGAAACGTCGGGAATGGACTGGAAAGTCGGCTCGTCCCTGCCTGCCGCCGCCAGGGGAAACGCCGCAAGCGTCAGAAAGGCGATCGCGGCGAGGGAGGCGGAAACATTCTTCACGATGCGGCGAAAATCAGGCGTAAGCCGCACCTCTCAGCTCGTCGATGTAGGCCGAGGCCGAATGTGCGGCAACGGCTCCTTCCGCGCAGGCGGTCACCACCTGGCGGAACACCGAGACCCGGACGTCGCCCGCGGCGAAAAGCCCGGGGATATTGGTAGCCATGTGCTCGTCGGTGTGCATGGATCCGGATTCGTCCTTGATGCAATCGGGGACCAGGGCGGTCTGCGGATCGGACCCCACAAACACGAAGACTGCGTCCATGCCGAGTTCGCTTTCCTTGCCCGTTTTCGCATCGGCGATGATCACCGATTCGACCTTTTTGCCGCCTCTGATTTCCTTTACGAGCGTATTGAAGCGTACTTCGATCTTCGGATTGCGCAGCACGCGCTGGGCGAGCGATTTCTGCGCACGGAACCGGTCGCGGCGATGCACCATGATCACTTTGTCCGTCAGGTTGGCGAGGTACATCACTTCGTCGCAGGCCGTGTCGCCGCCGCCCACGACAAGGATTCGTTTCCCCTTGAAGAAAGGACCGTCGCAGGTTGCGCAATATGAAACGCCCCGACCGGAAAACTCCGCTTCGCCCGGCACGCCAAGGTAGCGGTGTTTCGCTCCCGAGGCGAGAATCACCGCGGAGGCTTCCAGCGGGCCTTCGGTGGTTTCGAGTAGGAAGCGCGTGCCTTCTTTTTTGAGCGTGGAAACGGTGGCGGACAAAAATTCGGCGCCGAAACGTTCGGCCTGTATCCGCATTCCTTCGGAGAAGTCGTATCCGGAGATAGGTTCCGGGATGCCGGGATAGTTTTCGAGCCTGTCGATCAGAAGGGCCTGCCCTCCCGGCGCCATTTCTTCGACCACGAGAGTGCGAAGATTGGCTCTGGCTCCATATTGTGCCGCCGAAAGTCCGGCGGCGCCGCCGCCTATTATGATGAGATCGAATGCTTTATCCACTCTCTTTCCTCCGGATTCAAGATAATCGAGTTGGGGCGCTTCGTCATCCTCGATTCGTCATCCTCGAAATGAAGCTCTGTCGGCGGGAATCCGGACGGCGACGCTACTGCCGGCGCCGCTGCTGCCGGCGCCACTTCGCCGTTCAAGGCTCGCGCCGATACCCTTCGCGAGCGCATCGACGATGTCCGAACCGAGTCCCTTTTTCGCCCTGGAGGTTCCGGCATCCAGGCCGATGCCGTCGTCCGAGACTTCGAGGACCCACCCTTCCTGCCCGCCCTGTGCGGCTTGTGCACTATGTGCGCCCTGTATGCCCAGTGCGCCCTGTGCGGCCGCGAAACGCAGCAGGATGGATCCGCTCCTCTGTCCGGGAAAAGCGTGGCGATATGCGTTGGAAACGAGTTCGTTCGTAATGAGGGCGAGGCTGGACAGAGTTTCGACTCCGATCCATGCGGGGACCGCTTCAACTCTCAGGCGAATGGGCTTGCCCAACAGGCCGTAACTTTCTTCCAGATAGCGCCCGAAGCGGCCGAAATATTCGTCAGCCCGCACACCATCGAGATTTTCGGTTTGATAGATCGCTTCGTGGGCCATGGCCATGGCCTCCACCTGCGTCTGCATGGCCCGTAGCCCGGCTTTTCCGTCCGGACTGTCAGTCTCCATTTCGCGCAGATGCGCGAGGCTTGCCACAACCTGCAGGTTGTTTTTGACCCTGTGGTGCAGTTCCCGCAACAGGAGTTCCTTGGCTGCCAGGCTTTCCTCGAGGCTTTTCCTGTATTTCCGGTCGGCGGTGACGTCCCTGATGACACCCATGGTCACCGGACCGCCGAATGCCGAACCGGGCCGAACCACAGGAACCGGATCGGATTCACCATACGCATTAACCGAACCGTAGCGCATTTCCCCTCCGCCCTTGGGAAGGAGGCGGACTTCAAGATCGCGCGTCATCCGATCGCCCGATCGGCGTTCGTCGAAAAGCTTGGGCGGTACCGGCGCGGCCAATTCGCCGGACCGTATCCGGCCGAGGACTTCACGGCGCGAGACCTTCTCTCTGTCTTCCGGATGGAGAATCTCCACGAAATGCCTGCCGAGGAGTTCTTCAGGTTCGTATCCGATGGAACGGACCGCGGCGTTCAGGAATACAAAATGCCCCTCCTCGTCCAGTGCATATACGATGTCGGGCAGCGCGTCGAGCAGAGTCCGCAACCGTACTTCGTAACCGGGTACGTCATGGCCGGTTCCCATCGCCTTCTCGGTTTCCATCGACTCAATAGTAGGGGGCTCCGATGCCGCGGTCAAGGCGACCAGGACCTTGCGAATCCCGCGGCGCGGGGGGCGCGGTCAGCTCGAAGGAAGACATCAGGACCGCCCCCGCTTACTGACCCGGCAATTGAAAAACTATTGAAGCGTCTGGAATGGGCCGCTACGGCTAAGCCCATTCCAGACGAAATGGTTTCTTTTCAATTGCCGGGTCAGTACCCCTTCATCAGGACCGCGGTTATACTTGCCGAGTGAAATTCAGCTATCATACGCACTGTGAATTCTGCGACGGAAAAGCCGATGCCTCGTCCATGGCCGCAGCCGCCCATGCGGCCGGCTACAGTATTCTCGGTTTTTCCTCGCACGCGCCCCTTCCCTTTACCACAAAGTGGAACATGCCCGGGGCCAGGCTCGAAGAATACGCACGCATTATCCGCGCTCTCGCCGCCGCATGGAAACCCGAGGGGCTGGAAATCCTTCTCGGGCTGGAAGCCGACTGGATCGAAGATGTCTGTGCACCCGGGAACGGTCTTTTTGCCTCGATCAGTCCCGATTTCCTGATCGGATCGGTGCATTATATAAAACTCGGCGGAAACGAAATCTTCACGGTCGATGAATCCGAATCCGCCTTCGACGCCCATCTGGCCGCGGCCTCGGGCGGAGACGCCGAACCAGCCTGGAGAGAGTACTATCACAATCTCCGTGCTCTGATCGAATCGGGCGGCTTCGATATTCTCGGGCATTTCGATCTGGTACGGAAAAACAACCGCAATGGCCGGCTTTTCGACGAAGAATCGACTGCCTACAGGGATGAAGCCTTCGCATCGATCGAACTCGCCGCGAAAAAGAATGTCGTGGTCGAAATCAATACGGGCGGCGTGGCGCGCCGCAAAGTGGACACGCCCTACCCTTCGCTCACGCTGCTCAACTACATGAGGGAATCGGGAGTCCGGATCACGCTGGGGGACGACGCGCATGCGCCCGGCCACATAGGTGCTTTCAACGGACTGGCGCGCGAACATGCGGGAGCTGCCGGCTACAGGTCGCTTTGGTACCTGGACGGAACGCACGAATGGAAAGAGGTCGGTATCGAAGACGTCTGAGAAGTACCGCTAGCGGTTGCGCCGCTCCTCGCCTTTCTGGCATTCGATGCAGAGAACGGCGTAGGGAATGGCGGTCAGGCGCTCGGAGGGTATTTTTTTGCCGCACTTCATGCAGGAGCCGTAGCGCCCCTGGTTGATGCGGGAAAGAGCCGCATCTATGGCACGCAGGCGTTTCAGGTCCTGGGACCCGAGCGCTTCGATCATTTTCCGGTCGATATCATCGGAAGCGACATCGGCGAAATCCTTGGGGTCCATCTCGGCGACGATAGCCCGGAAATCGGCGTTCGTAGCCGCGAGTGTGTCGAGTATTTCGCGCTTCTGTGCGACCAGAAGACTCCACATTTGCTCGTTGAAGCTCTTTTCCATATTCCTTCCTCCGGACGCCGCGAGCCGCGGATGATCGTTACCGACAGGAGAGGCAAGATGCTATGAAACCGTCGGAAAGTCAAGACACATTTCAGGATCTCCGCCCGTGGTTGACATTCGCCACGGCCGACCATACTATTTCATCCGCTGTAAAGGCGCAAGCAAGGAGAAAACGTGGCGAAAGAAGAAGCCATCGAAGTCGAAGGCATAGTCCGGGAATCACTTCCCAATACGATGTTCCGGGTTGAACTCCCGCAGGGACACATCATTCTCGCGCATCTTTCCGGAAAAATGCGCAAGCACTATATCCGCATCGTTCCCGGCGACAAGGTCAAAGTAGGACTTTCCCCCTACGATCTTTCCCGCGGCCGGATCATCTACCGCGAAAAATAACCGGGTTTTCTGATCGCAACCCAGGTGGCTCCACGACCCCCCTGGTCGCGCCCGGCATAACCGAAACTGCCCGCCAAGTCCGAACTCTCGAGCACACGACGCACCACTCCTCCCAACACCTGATCGCCCGGGGAGTGGTTTCCCTTTCCGTGAATGATCAGAATCTTGTCGAATCCCCTGGATACGGCCGAGACCAGGAAAGCCCGCAATGCGTTTTCCGCGTCCCGGCCGTTCATGCCGTGCAGATCGATGCTGTCCTGGGGTGTCATCCTGCGGATGCGATCCGATTCGGCGATCCGGCCGGAGCGATCCTGCGAACCGGAATCCTTTCCGTCCGGGTTGCGATCCGCGCTGTCTTTATCCTCCACACCGTGCAGGTCGAGCCAGCGGGAGAGCGCCTTTTTTGCCGCCGCTTCGGCAACAGCCGCGGCACTAGCCGCGGTTTGCGCCGCGGCTGTTGCCGAAGGTCGCGCCCCGGTGGACACTGGAGTGGATTTACCGATGGACGCTGGAGCGGACGCATCTGCCTTCGCCGAGGGCTTCAGGGGTTTTTTCGACACTGATTTCGCGGCGTTTTTCGCCGCGCGCGCTTCGCGCTTTTTAAGCGCTTCCCAGTCGTCCAGAATGTCGCCGAAATCCATGAGCGCTCCGTTCCGCAAATGTACCCGAATAGGCGAACAAGGTCAAAGCGCCGACTCCCGGCGCGGACCCGAATAACCGGGCCGGTTCACGCAGGTGCGCGCGAGCGGACCGTCTTGCTGGAGTGCAAAAATCAAATTATCTTTAATAGAGGCTTTTTTCAAAAGTCGGAAGACTTTTGAAAAAGCTATCAGAACTTGCGGCATTTGCGCACGGGTTCGTAGAAACCGGAGCAAATGCGAGTCAATTTCAAAAGTAACCGACTTTTGAAATTGACTCTATGCTTCGGAGATACGATGCAGAAT